>Ga0187894_10000359_pt1 | contig 61759 bp, 64 predicted proteins | sample GBC1701081metaG_FD_136650 | JGI IMG/M metagenome (GOLD analysis project Ga0187894, IMG submission 136650) | White microbial mat communities from a lava cave in the Kipuka Kanohina Cave System on the Island of Hawaii, USA - GBC170108-1 metaG ... | reverse complement strand
TGATCTCCGGCATGCAGCGGAAGTGTTCGCGTAGTGTAATACGCCGAGTCCCGTACCGAAGCTTGCCGTGATCGAATAAACTGCTCTCAACGTCGAAAGACGACTTGAACTGGAAGTCGTAAAGGAATTCCTCCATCAGACGATGTACGGCATCACGAGGCAGACCAACGGCGTCTGGGCTGATCTGTTTGTCGTCCCCTACGATCAGTATCTTCTTGCTCAGATAGAAGAGCGGTAGCGCCTCAACACCGCATTGTGATGCTTCGTCAACGATAATGACATCAAACATTCCAGGCGCAGGGTCAACCGTATCCCAGACCCGATGAAGAGGCATGACCCAGGCTGGAACGGCCTCGCGACATTCGTTGAGGTGTCGCTGAGCTTCGCGTCGATGCCGGGGGGCATGCTTTCCTGTTCCTTTTCCAAGTCGTCTCATGGACTGTTGCCAGGCTTCCATGTGGCGGCGATGATCTTCTTTGAGTCGAGAGAAACAGAACGACCAGGCATGAAGCGACGCAAGTTTCGCAATGATTGCGCTGATCTCATCCTCTATCTGTCTCGCACGCTTGGCGAGGCTTGGAGCGTCTTCCTTTCGTATGTAATCGTCGATCCAGAACCTTGCTTGAGCCCAACGCCAAGCGTTCTGCATTTGCTGAATGCGCAAGTCCCAGCAAGCGTCATTGCATGTGCGCTCCAAATCCTCCATTAGTCTTGGCACAAGGGGACGCAGTTTCTTGATGCCTTCGTCCATCTTCTGAACGTGCTGACGGTCTCTCTCCAAGTCCTGAATCTTTCTCCCGGCACACGCGAATCCATCAACTTCACGGTTGCGAATTGCCTGAAGCAACTCACTCGTTAGGGGATGAGCGTTGCTCCTAGAAGCAAGCGCCACTAACGGAGCCTCGATGTTGCGAAGTTCCTCTATGGCAAAACGTTTAGCGTGACAGGCCAGCGCAAGTCCACAAGAGGCTATCAATCTTTCAATCTGCAATTCATCGGCCCAAATTGGTTCGCGCAGAGATGGGCATTGCGCTAAAGTGCTACAACAATGCTCGATGAGATTCCCGAAAGACAGAGCGTCGTCAAGGGCGTCGCACAGTGCCTTAAGTGCATGTAGCTGAAGGGTATAAGGCCCTTGGGTCTGCTCATTGCGTCCTGCCCAAAAGCCCCATGCCTTTTCGCACTCAATACGTACACGTAGCGTATCGGCCAATGCAGAAAGATGCTCGAGATTGGTGCAAGAACGCCCGTTTACTCGAACGGTCTTGAGTACATAAATACGTTCTTTTACTAGCTTCGGACGGAAAAGCCCCCAGCCAAGCTTTCCGCCATTCTCCATGAATTTTTTCAGTGCGCAGACATCTTCAAACAGCGTCCTGATATTGGCATCATCTGGAAAATCAATGTCAGTATCATCTGCCACAGGAACCAGCGTTTCGATAGACGCGATTGTCCCGCGTGTAACACGGAGAAGCTCGAGCCACAGGGATAGATTGCTGCTTATGACATCGCCCAAAGCATCGCGCATCCACGGATGAGTCGATGCCGATAGCCGTCGACGCTCGCTCTGGAAAGCGGCAAGAGAATCATGGATCTCCTTGATCGTGGTGACGTCGATCTTTGATAGATGATTGGCGATTTGCTCGTCCGCCCCTCTTGCCGAACCCTTCTCCTCTTCAATTGCTCTTTTCTCATGCTCAACGAGGTTCGCAATTCGCTCAGGTGATGGTAAGGTGTCGGGCCACACAAGGCTTAATTCTCCCCGTTTCTCGGGGGTGAAGCGGCACAGACCCGCACGTATGCTACTTAAATCACCTTCGGAGATTGGGCAGGCCTTTTCCAATGGAACCGTGTCGTTGAACCATTCATAGGTGCTCCTATTCCGGTTCACAGCTTCAGCTATTCGCGCGGCGGTGCCTCGATAGGACCCTTCTGCGATAGATTGAGTATGCGTTTCGGACTCCCTGATATCACGAAGCTGCCGATCGACTTTGGCCTTCTCTTCTCGCAACTCCTGTAGCCTTTGCTCAAAGTCCTCGCGTTCTCTGTTCGCGCCTTCCTCGTTCCATTCCTCGTTTTTTCGGAGTATTCCGCCAACGCTGGATTCCAGTGAGCGCTTCTCTTCAAGCCCGCCCCCAAGCAGGTTGATACAGAGTGGATGCAGTTCATCCGGGACAAGTCCCTCAAGAACCTGAAGTGCTCTCGGAGTCTTTGCCGTGATGAGCGTCCGTTGTCCTGTGGCAAGCAGATGACAGATTAGATTGGCGATGGTGTGGGATTTTCCCGTTCCGGGGGGTCCTTGCACAAGAACGCCACTTGCTCCCCGGATTTTGTCTACGATGCGGCGCTGCTCGTCATTCGATGGCTTTGGGAAGAACACTTCGCCACCGAATCCGTCATTCGTTTCACTTGGACCGTTGGCAGAATCCGCGCTATTTCCTGACCGTACTTCGGCAAGGTCTCGGAATTCAGTGGAAATATTTTCGCCCTTTTCGATTCTCTCCTTAATTCGTTTCAGAGTCTCTGTAAGACCTTTATCGGAACGCTTTCTCAAGATAAGGGAAGGCGCGTATTCAACGATGGGTTTCGCGCACGCCTGGAGGCTCTTCGCTTCCAGGGTATTGTCATATTCACCCTGCGAATTGATCGAATGCACAAGAGCCTGAAGCACCCCTTCAACGCAATCCTTTTCCCACGGATCGTCCCCACCATTGGCCAGTAAAGACTTCGCAGTCTCCTCGGCGCGTGCCGGCTGCTCCTCGATATCCAACATGTCGAGTTCAGGACGAACGTTTGCGCCATCCGGCAGTGGCCGGACAGTGAACTTCCCCAAACGTGCCTCAAACTCAAGAAGGGCGTTTCCAACAATTAAGTGGCGGCGGACGCGCTGGCTGCTCGGCGTCTGCCAAGTAAGTAGACCGAGACCAAGAACGAGTTCGTATTCTTCGCCAAGCCGGAGCTGCTCCTGATGGATGGCAAAGAGTGTAGAGTATACTTTATGGACGCGTTCCCAAGCATTGTGTTCTTCCGTCCATGGCAACCAGCGTTCCTCAACGTAGTGATCCCATTCTCTCTGAATTTTCGGGTGGTCCACAAGGCGCTCGACATGAGTAATAAACTCGGGTTGGTCGGAGCCCGCATGCCAAGCAGGGTTTTCAACCTGCCGCGTAATTTCAAGCAGGAGTTCGGGTACATTGCTCTTGTTTCGGAGCGACGATTTGTCGGTCCAATCTTTACATGGAGCGGGTACGCCGGGCAGTTCTGGCTCGCGCTGGGTTTGGATTTCAATCCAGATATCCGAGTCGAAATCCTCGTCGCCTCCCCAGGCCCGTGTGAAGCATTCTTTCTGCCTTGGAACGTCTTTGATCCAAAGCACATTTTGGTACTCACTTAGATCTCTTATGACCTTGGCGCGCAAAGAGGCAAGCCGAGTCAAGTAATCGACCAGGCGAATGACCTTTGACTTCTCTGGGCTATCTCTCTGGCTTTCTTCCAAGGGTTGCCTCACCACCATGATTATTCTGGCCTAACTGGCCATGATAAGAGGTGTTGTCTGTAGGATATCATACTCATGTCGCGAAGACGTGGGGAAGATCGGGTGAGGGTCGGACATTCAAGCGAGCATCGCGAAGCCCGAATAACTGTGTGACACATAGTCCTTTACCCGAATCGTGGAATGGGCCAGCAAGCTCGAATAGGTGTGTGGAGATATTCTGCGAGGAAACTTTCTCATGCGCCTCCACCATAATAGCGATCCATTTTGCCGAAGGCTTCCCTTCTAAAAACAGTAAAATCACAAACAATATGCATCATTAATTCGAATTGTATCAAATCCTCTTTTGCCGACAAATCCTGCCATTTTCATCGTGTATTTCGATATCAGGCTTGTAAGGGCACCGCATGCCGCACCCCTACAAGGATAAGGCAACAACAGAAAACCGTCAGATAGACAGGGTCCACATCCTATTTCGAACCCTCCGGGGGGCCAATCTTTGCGAATCTCAATCGTAGTACTCTTTCCTGTCCGGACTTCAGCTCTGGAAGTATAATCTGCCGCTTGTCAGTAGAAAGAGTAACCTCTCCCGTCACACTTACTATCGTCTGGGCAAACTCAAAGGTTAATCCGGTAATCGGCTCGTCTGTCTGCAGCTTCAAGAGAATGACTTGCGGATCCTCCGTCGCTTCAACTCGCCACCGTAAGCGGTCGCGCGCGCGCCAAAAGCGAGCGAAGCTCGACATATCGGAAACCCCAATGTCTGGCGGGAGCCGACGAAGAAGGCTCTCTTCGGCGGGTACATTCTGCTGCGGATTATCGGTCGGAATCATGCAGACGCTAGGAGCCCCATTATCAGCATTGGCACGAATCACCTCGATTGCGCCATCAATACTGTTCTTCAACTCGGAGGTCGCCTCAGCCTCAATGACGACCGGAAACTCGTAGATGGCACTGTCTTGCTCAGACCCCAAGTCCAGTGGCAGCGCATAAGGGAAACTGCTTAACACTTCACCGCTGGTGAATGACGAATCAAACTCATACCCGCAACGTTGCAAGACTTCGGGCAACGTCTGAGGAACTTGGAGATGAGCGGCACGGAAGAAGATGGTATGCTGATTCGGAATCTCGCCGTCGAGGAGTTCTTTACTGACCCGTACCTCACCAAAGACAGTACCCCCTAGACCTTGCCTGGCACTGCGTGCATGTGGTCGATAGGAGGCGAAGGTTTCTTCACCCGTCCCGAGCGGAAACGCCTGGAACACATGCGGGTGAATGACCGAATGGCTCCCCAAATCAAACCCCTCGGCTTTCAGTTTCCTAGTGATGTCAAGATTCTCACCAAAAAAGAACGCCCAACTGGTGCCGTCGCTCACATATTTCGTTTGGATAAAGAACGTACTCGTCGTCCCGTTGCGCTTCTCCATGTCCGCAAACTGCGGCGCCCCGCGCACTGCTCGCTCCCAATCAACATTATGCGATAGAAGCAGTGCAGAGCGTTGCCCGTTCGGCATTGTCGCAACTCGGACCCAATCCGCCGTATAGGTCTCATACCACGCTCGTAGGATCAGCAACCACACGTCAGTGCCAGGCTCGAAGCCATTCACATATTGTCGATGAGCGTCGAAGTCGCGGTTGGTCTGGTTGCGAATAATGACCTCATCGAGACCAATGCCACAGAGATAGACTTTCCCCGATCCAAGAGTTTTGCCGAGAAACGCGGCTGTTCCATCGTCAAAGCGCGCGAGGACCTCGGACGTTTGATCTGAGGTATAGCCATTGGTCCAAAACCCCTCTTCAATCTTTTCTCCTTTCAGTCGCAGTTCTTTCTCTTCTGGACGGTCGAGGTATTTGAAGATCGGGTCTCGCTCTACTGCAAAGCTCACACGCTGGCGATCTTGCTTCGCGGAAACTTTGTAGAAGCCGAAGAGTGGTTTCAAAACCCCCCAGAACACGTTCTGCGCAAACAGGACACCGCCTTGTTCAACGTACTGAGTTAACTGTTGCGCCTGTGCTTCAGTAAAAGTTTTGCTATCAATACTAGGATAAATAACCACCTGGCGATGGGTCAGCGCTTGGTCGAGATCCCGAGTGATAAAGAAGGGAATACCCACCTGGCGAAAGGCATGGATGAGACTAAGTGGAGTCGAGTCGGAGTTAACCCAGAGCACAGCCACTTGCAACGGAAATTTCTCGGGGAATTGTTGGAGGAAATCCACCTGTGGCCGGATGAGCGGCTGGGTTGGTATGATTGCCGCCCGCAGGTCAGGAACAAAAGAGCGCTGCCACGTCAGATGAAGAACTCGTGCAGCAATGAGAAGGACAAGAATGATGATGACCCACCCTACTTTACTCGGTGCTTTCATGAACGGATTCTCTGCCTTTAGTTTACAAGCTGTGACGGAAAAAGCACAGAGAATCGCAGGAAGGAAAAAAGCGGGCTCCCTCTCCCTAGTATCGGGGGAGAGGGAGGACGGAAGCGTTGGGTATCAGTTAAATCGCGCGATAGGCGCTGAATGACACGGTGGATGATCGCGCCTGCGGATCGGTAATCACGTTGATGACCGCCGGCTTGCCAGAAGCGACAGCCCGCTCTAGCGCCGGACGGATATCCTGTGGCCGCTCGACGTACTCGCCGTATGCGCCGAAGACCTCGGCCATCTTGTCGTACCTGCTATAGCCAAGATCACGGCCGGCGGTCATAACACCCGCGCCAGCCCATCCGCCGTTATTGCTGATGACAATAATAGCCGGAATGTTGTGGCGGACCATCGTGTCGATTTCGAATCCGTTCATGCCGAACGAGCCATCTCCACTTAGGACAATGACCTGCGTATTAGGCTTCCCTACTTTGGCTCCCATACCAAACGGCACCGCTACACCCATACACCCGTTAGGGCCAGCGTTGACGCGATGTCCTGGGGAGTTGGTTGGAATCGACTGCCGGGCAAAGTTGAGGATCTCATGCCCATCGACCACAATGATCGCGTCACGATCCATGAAATCCCGCACTTCTTTGCATAGACGCAAGGGATGGATGGGTGTTTGATCGGTATTGAGCAACGCTTCCGACTTTTCTTGCGACCGTTTGTCATATCCGCGTAAGGTCTCAACCCAAGACAGTTCTTTGCGGCCGTGGAAGGCATCACGACCTTCATTAATCAGCTGTCGCAGGACCATCTTGGCGTCACCAACGATCCCGATATCGACCGGTCGATTACGGCCAATCTCTTCGTCAGAAATATCAATTTGAATAATCTTGACGTTTTCAGCGAAGCGTGGAGGCAGCCCGAAACCAATAATGAAGTTGAGCCGGGTACCAACGATGAGAACCACGTCTGCCTCTTTCCAGGCTTGATTGCGTGCGCCCAGGAAACTCAGACGATGATCTTCGGGAATCACCCCACGGCCTTGTGGAGTAGTGTAGAAAGGAATGCCACTTAGTTCGATAAATTCTTTTAATTCTTCCATTGCCCCCGACCAGAGAATGCCAGTGCCGGTGAGCACGATTGGTCGTTGCGCCTGCTTGAGCAGCGCAATCGCCTTTTTCACTAGATCAGGATCTCCTGACACCCGAGGAACAGCATGTGGTCTTTTGGGAAAGAGCACCTCATTCTCGTCGACACTCTTGTACAGGACATCTCCGGGCAGATCGACATACACCGGCCCAGGCTGGCCGCCAGTGGCGACCCGGAAGGCTTTGTTGATGATCTCGGGAATGCGTCGGGTATCCATCACACGCTCTGACCATTTCGTGATGGGTTTGAACATCCCGACTTGATCCATCTCCTGAAACGCGCCCATACCAGACTGTGACAAAGCACTCGCTCCACCCAAGGCAACGACGGGGACAGCATCAAGGTAGGCATTACCAACCCCGGTAATGAGATTGGTCGCACCTGGTCCTGACGCCGCAAAACACACCCCCGGTTTAGCAGTCACACGACTATAGGCGTGGGCAGCCATCGCTGCCGCTTGTTCGTGACGAACATCAACCGAGCGAAAGCCGATTTCAATACAGCGGGACGCGACGTCTACCATTGGTCCGCCGGTCAGATAAAAGACGGTATCCACGCCTTCGTCCTTGAGTGCCTTGACGACGAGGTCATTGCCGTTCGTTTTCGCCATTCCTGAACCCTCCTTCACGCTGATGAATGAATCATTATTCGGGGTCTATTAGTGGCACACTGCGGAACAGAATGCCAGAGGAAGCAGCAAGGAAGCTGTTAGCTATGAGCAAGAGGGGATGGGAGAAAAAGAAATAGTGAAGAGAGACTTCTTGCCTTTTCTCATTCATCTTTTTGCGGTTGATCGCTGCCCAACGTCAATCCTGAACGACCAGTGTGTCATTTGAACGGAATGCGAGACTCATGGCGGGAGTGTTATAGGCATACCCGACACGACCAAAAGGATCGAGGAGAATCACCCCGCCCTCCCCTTGGGCCCGTGTCTGCAAGAGCGCGATAGCTGCCCGCGCTGCCGACATAGGGTCTCTACCACCGTGGAGCAGTTCGACTGCAGCCTTTGTGAGTGTCGCGCGAATGATAGTTTCCCCTATGCCGGTTGCAGAAGCAGCACCAAGACTATCGTCGGCATAAGTGCCAGCGCCAATTATGGCCGAGTCTCCTACGCGGCCGGGTAGCTTGTGAAAGAGACCACCGGTGGAAGTTGCGGCAGCAAGATGGCCCGTCTTATCCAGCGCCACCGCTCCCACCGTTCCGGGGTCGCGCTGCTGTTGAGTAGTCAGCCAGCGTTGCCGTTGACGCGGAGTAATCAAGTCCTCTTGCCGGGTGAGAGGAAACCCTCGGGTACGAGCAAAGCGTTCCGCCCCCTCACCAACGAGGAACACCTGCTGCTGGGATTCCATCACCGCCTTCGCCAAAAGGATAGGATTGCAGACAGTACGGACTGCGCCCACCGCTCCGACCTGGAAGTCGGTCCCTTCCATTACCGAGGCATCAAGCTCGACGTTGCCCTCTTCGTTGAGGCATGCGCCGATCCCGGCATTGAAAGCCGGATCATTTTCGAGTGCGACCACAGCCTGCACCACAGCCTCAAGCGCAGAACCATTCAGGGAAAGCAGGTTCCACGCCCCTTCGAATGCACGGCGAAGGCCCTGATAACGGGCTTCGCGGAGATTGGGATCCTGAATGCCAGCGCCACCGTGAAGGATAAGAGCAGGTAAGGCCATCGAAAAACCCCTTTTTCTCCGAGAAATGAGCAAAAAATGGAACGCAGAAATTTTCACATTCTAGCGGAAATATTCTTGCCACAGAGACCCTGAAGGTAGAGGATAAGAGTGAAAAGTGGAACCCTATCGGGAAAGAAGCCTTGATGCGCGCTAGTGTGCTGGCATAGAACAGCGGAGAGGTATCATGGACAAAAAAGAAGCATATCAAGAGAAATTAGAAGCTCAATTCAAAGAACTGAGTGCCAAAATCGAGGCCTTGAAAACGAAGGCAGATCATGCAGCGGCGGAACTGAGGGAAAAGTATGCTGAGCAAATAGCGGCGTTACGCCCCAAGCAAGAAGAGATGCAACAGAAACTACGAGAGTTCACCGAGGCAGGCGGACAGGCCTGGGTCGAATTCAAGGGTGGTATCGAGAAGGCCTGGCAGGAGCTACGTCGTGCTCTCGAAAATGCACGGGAAAAGTTCAAGGAGACCAAGCACTCGTAAAAGCACTGAAAAGACTGCAGGTGTCTCCATCGTTTGCGGCAAAAACTCGAGAGCGGGAAATTGTCGGAAAGCTTAACAGTCTCCAGAAGTCGTAATTTCCTTGCTGTTTTTTCCACTCACAAGGTATAGTCTCTTCGGATACTGATCCTTATGTCGGTAACCTTTACATCTTGGGTGATGGCTATACCCTCTTCCCAAGTAGCTAAACTATCGGGCTTTTCCTTCCCTTAGCACTTCAAGAATTGCTTTTTGTCTCTTTTTTCTTACTTCTGTATCAGGATTCTTTACAGACGCTCAAGCTAAGCAAGAGAGCAAAACCTGATTTTGCTTGGTTCGCGCTAACATTATGACCCCGTTAAGTAACGACAGGTTCAGGAAAAACGACTTTTTGTGAACAACGAGCGGGGATGAGACTTCATCCTCCATGCTGGCACACTCATTGCGCGATAAAAAGCAGTTGATCTCTGGAAGGTAAGCCGAACCGCCAGTCCGAACTTGGCCGCTGTTCAGTATTGTAGGTCCGGCGCTCGGCCCCTTTTCAGAGATCACACTAAGAAACTGAAAGGAGAAAACGGAGAGCGCTTCATGAAAACGCAATTTGCTTATCTATGCAGTGACTGTGATGAGATCTTTGACCGGGCCCCTCACAGCCAGTGTCCGGCGTGTTGGAGTGAGAACATTGTCCCACTTGCCTGGTTACGCAAATCAGCGCAAGAGCGTGAGGCCTGGCTCAAACGGATCGGTGCCTTGCGACCAGAATCACCATCACCGTTGCCAGAGTGAAGTCCACACGTCTTAGTCTCATTGCTCTAGCTCCAGCATCTGGTCTCCGTGGACGGCTTTGCTTTTCTTCCGCAGGACACGCGGCCGTAAACAGTAACTCCTTGTTCCGCCTCTCGCCATTACAAATTTAACGTCTGTGCGACGACCTCACGGTGCACCGGCGCGCTGCCAAAGGCGGCCTCTGACGCTAGGCCACGGCGGTAAAAGAGGTGCATATCGTGTTCCCAGGTAAAACCGATACCACCGTGGACCTGGATTGCTTCGCTCGTCACCGTCTTACACATGTCACTACAATACGCTTTCGCCATTGGCACCGCTTGCTGCGCCTCGGGCACGTTTTCATCTACTGTCCAAGCAGCGTAGTAAGTAAGTGAACGAGCGTTTTCGACCTGGACCATCATGTCGACACACTTGTGTTTGACCGCTTGGAAACTGCCAATAGGTTTGCCGAACTGTACGCGTTCCTTCGCGTAGCTAACAGCTAGATCCAGCGCCCTCTGCCCGGTCCCAATCATCTCGGCACACAAACCAGCCATCGCTTGATCGAGCACGCGCCGTAGCACTGGCCAGCCTTTGCCGATCTCACCGACCACCTGCGACCTCGCCACGGCCACATCCTGAAAACTGACATGGCACTGGCGGCGTGTCATATCCACCGTCTTGAGTTGTGAAATACTCATGCCTGGTGACTTGGCATCGATCAAGAAAAGTGTGATGCCATCCTCAGGTTTGGTGCTCTGACTGGTCCGTGTCGCAACGATGAAATGATCTGCAACATGCGCGTCCGGGACGAAGAGCTTTTCTCCAGAGAGCAAGAAATCGTTGCCTGTGGCCTTTGCCGCCAAGGTAACGCCGGCGGCATCATACCGCCCACTTTTCTCAGCTAATGCCAAAGTCAGTATCTGGTTACCCTCCGCAATTTTTGGCAGCAACGCAGCTTTTTGCGCAGCCGAGCCGCCAGCGAGGATCGCGGTGGTGCCGAGCAGCGCAGTCGCGAAAAAGGGTCCAGGGAGTAATGACTTTCCGGTTTCTTCGAGAATGACAACGAGATCGAGAAAGCTTCCACCGCTCCCACCAAACTCTTCGGGTACAATAATTCCCAGCCAGCCGAGTTGAGCGATTTTCTTCCAGAGCTCAGTTGCGTGCGCCGTATCGTCTGCCATCATTTTGCGAACAAAGGTTGTCGGGCACTCGTTATCGAGAAATTTCCGGGTCGCATCCCGTAGCGCTTCTTGGTCGTCGGTAAAACCGAAATTCATGAATCCTCCTTCGGAGAGCAATCAGCTCTTAGCAATTAGCTTTTAGCAAAGTAAGGGAGGCAGGATGTCGTCTCTCCAGTTTTCTTGTCCTGCTAGCGGCTAATAGCTAACCGCTAACAGCTCTTCTTTATCCTTTCGGCAACGCCAGCACTCGATCGCCAATAATATTGCGCATGACCTCCGAAGTCCCACCGGCAATCGTGTAGAGCCGTGAGCCGAGAGTACGTCGTGACCAATAGCCATTATCGAGACCGCGGGTTTCTCCGAGTGCCATCTGACTATACGGCCCGAGTAACTCCGTGGCAAAATGCACCAAGCGAAGGTTGAGTTCACTCCCGGCAAGTTTGCCGATCGAGCCCTCAGGTCCTGGCGGATCGCCTTTCAATTGCCGCGTCAGTTGGCGAAACCCATTGAGTTTGATCGCCCGGGCCTCAATATGAAACTGCGCAAGTTTTTGCCGCACAGCCGGATCCTCAGCGGCAGTATGCCCATTGATGCGGAGGCGTTTCGCTAAGTCCGCCAAACGACGCAGCATCGGCTCGATCTGATAGACGATGCCGAAATTAGCGCGCTCGAACATCAGGGTTGTCACTGCCACTTGCCACCCTTGGTTCTTTTCGCCCACAATATTGGCTTTGGGCACGCGCACGTCCTCGAAGAACACTTCGTTAAACTCCGCATCGCCGGTAATCTGCACCAGCGGACGCACGGTGATCCCCGGCGACTTCATATCTACTAACAAGTAGGACAAGCCTTTGTGTTTAGGTGCATTGAGGTCAGTGCGCACGACCAAGATGCAATAGTGCGCTTTGTGTGCATAGCTGGTCCACACCTTTTGTCCATTGACGACAAAGGAATCGCCATCCTCGACCGCGCGGGTCTGAAGCGAGGCGAAGTCTGACCCCGAGCCCGGCTCGGAATACCCCTGACACCAAATTTCCTCAGCCGTGAGGATTTTCGCGACGTAGCGTTTCTTCTGTTCCTCAGTTCCCCAATGCATCAGGGTCGGACCGACGATAGAGATGCCGAGTGGATTGGCGACTCCCGGCGCACGGACACGGGCCATTTCCTGTTGATAGATGGTTTGCTCGAGTACCGTCGCTCCGCGCCCGCCGTATTCCTTCGGCCAGTGGATACCAACTAACCCAGCAGCGAAGAGTTTTTTTTGCCACTTGAGCTGGATCTTGAAGCGTTCCTCTTGATCGAGTTGTTCGAAGGTTTCTGGGTTGTACCCTTCGGGCGGGTTTGCTGCGAGCCACGTACGCAACTCCTGACGGAACGCTTCTTCTTGTGGAGAATAATCGAAATCCACGGTGTACTCCTGTGGGTAAAGCTGGCGGATTATAGAAAAAGCAGAGACATGGGGCTAGAGGCTAGAGACTGGAAGCTAGAGACTAGAGAAAAGATCACAAGCCCCAAGCCTCTAGTCTCCAGTCTCATTCTGCGCTAGTGTCGGCCCGGAGTGCCTGGTCATAAAGAGGAGGGAAGCACGACATGGCCGAGAAGATACTGCATACGCCACTGTGCGATACGCTCGGCATTAAATACCCAATCCTGCTCGCTGGTATGGGTGGAGCATCAACCCCAGAACTCGCCGCGGCAGTATCAAATGCCGGTGGCGTAGGAATTCTCGAAGCCGCACGCCGAGCTGGCCGCAAAGACATCTATCCAGGAATCGCTGGTCAGTCGGTGGGCCTGATCAAAAAAGTGCGTCCGGCCCGAGAGGTCTTTGAAGAGATGGTGCAGCAAGCGGTGCACGTTCTTAGCGAACGCTTCTCACGCGAAGTTCAGTTTCACGCTTAACTCGGAATTTCATCACCAAAGGAGAGATTATGGCTGACAATTTTTATACTGCTGACGGTATCAAGAGCCTGCGCAAGCTGCGTGATCTACGGCCGAACCTGTTTAAGGCATTTATGGAGTTCGATAGTAAAGTCTTCGAAGAAGGCGCTTTAAATATCAAGACCAAAGAGTTGATCGCCGTGGCCGCTGGCCATATCACCCAGTGTCCGTACTGCATTGACGCCCATACCAAGCGGGCGGTAGCGGCTGGGGCAACGGAAGAAGAAATAGCCGAGAGCATCTTTGTTGCGATGGCGCTACGGGCTGGCGGTTCATTTGCGCACGGCAGCGTCGCCATGCATTCGCTGGAACATAAGTAGATTCTCTTAAGAGGGGCGTATGGCCATACGCCCCCACGTAACGAGTTCCTGGTGGGGAATGCCCGCCCTACTCCCCTTCAAGCGGATGGATTTGCAACAAGTGCTTAAGAATTGCCGAGGCCTCCTGTGCCTGTGACTGTTCCACCATCAAACGCATCTCACCCGCCCCGGTTGGCCCTAGAGAGTAGAACAGACGATTGAGGTTCTCATTGTCAATGTAGTAGATGATATCTGCCGCATCTAAAGCCGATTTGATGAAGATCAGTTCTTGTTGTCCTCCAGGTCGGTACACCTCGATGAAAGCGTCAGTTGATGCCTCTTTTTTGCTCATTACTAAAGCTCTACCACCACGTTACGTAGGCTGGAATGAATGCAATGAATTCCAGCACTGGGTTTCGCGTTCAAACCTCCACTGGCAGTTCGCTACGTGCCCATTCCGCATAAGAACCATCATAGAGACGCACGGAGTAGCCGCATTGCCGTAGCGCGAGGTAGCCAAGCGCAGCACGTGGACCAGAGCGGCAGTACGCGACAACTTGATCGTTGCGGTTAATGCCAGCAGCGGACAATAAACGCTCGATTTCTTCTGGAGGCGCAAGTATCGTTTGTGATGGTCCACTCAAATCGCGCCAGACGAGGTTTACCGCTCCAGGGAGATGGCCAGGCTTACCGTCCAGGTCACGTTTGCCGGCGTACTCCTCTTGACTGCGAAAATCGATGAGCTTCACCGGTAGGCTAGCGCGGAGGTCATCGAGCAATACCCGTATTTGTGGATTGACTCGTGGGGTGAACGTTTGCACCGTCGCTTCGACCGGCTTGTAGAAGACCTCTCGCTTCTCCGCCATCCAGCGCTCATAGAAGACATTGAGTATATAGAGGTCGGTGCGGCCAAGGTATTCGAGAATCCAAGCGAGCATAGCCGCGTTCTGGCCTTCAGGAGAATCGTAGAGCACCGGAGTCTTCGCTTCATCAAGTCCCGCGGCGCCAATCCAGCGAGCAAGCTCATTAGGCGAAAAGAGCTTGCCTTGCCCGTCAAAAGCGCGGAAAACCGGCAAGTTGACGGCATTCTTCAGATGCCCTTGCATGTATTTCATCGGCCGTCGTGGATCAAGGAGCAGAATATCCGGGGAGTCGCTTCGTTCCCCAATCCAGTCAGCCGAGACAAAGGTGACCATGTTAGTCTTGTTCCTATTAGTTCGAATATGAGAGCAATGGCGATGTTCACCCTTCGACAAGCTCAGGGCGAACGGAATATGAAGATTCAATAACCGTTCGTGCTGAGCCCGTCGAAGCACGAAATCAGAGCACCTCAAACTCAGTCACGATCTGTGTCGGCCGTGCTACCGTCTGTGCGACCGGCGAGCCCTCGACTGCCGCCTTCCACACTTCGCGCAGCGTAGCTTCGTCAGCATCAGCTTTCACAAACAGTTTTGCCTTAATAGAGGGGTAGCCGGGGTGTCCCGTCGGACTATGTCCGGCCCACTTAAGAATGTTTTCAAAGTTACCTTCCAACGCGATTTCCATGTCGTGGATCTTAATACCCCGCTTGGTCGCGTTAATGACAAAGCCCACGGTCATGCAGCTTCCCACCGCTGACAACAATTGCTCATGCGCGCTGGCGGCGGAATCAGTCGCATCGAGCCCTTCTGGCTCGTCCAATTCTACGGCGTGTTTGCGCATATACGCTTTGGCTTTCAGCCCTCCCTGCCACACGACTCTGGACTTCCACGGGCCGGTCACCGCCTGAAGAACTTTTGGATCATCTCGCATGGAATCGAGAATTCCCTGAAATTTTTGCATCCGGATGCCGTTTAATTCTTTTTCCGCCATTGCTAGTTCCTCCTTTTCTCTAGGTTAGGCAAACTCTTTGCGCAGCAGCTCTGCCGCTTCTCCAATTACTTTCAACTTGCGATAGGCAATCTCCGGCGTGTTGACGCAACGTTCAGCAAAAGTGCCAAAACCACAATCGGGATTGAGCGTAATCTTGTCTGGGTCGAAATACTTGAGCACTTGTTTCACGCTTTGCACGATGGCCCGGGGATCTTCGACATCATCGGTGCGGGGATTGGAGACGCCGAGGCCGAGTTCTTTCTCGTTCCGATATTCCTTGAAGACTTCTATTTCTCCCGCTCGGGGGGTCGCCATCTCGAGTACGAGTTGATCGATGTTCATCCGCATCAGGTATGGTAGCAACGGACCGTAGTTACCAGTCAGCAAGACGTCTTCCTTACGGCTCCAGTTCCCTCGACAGATATGCACACCGAATTTGACGCCGGAGATGCCATCCACGGTCTCGTTCATCAGGCGCACGGCGAATTCTAATTCGTCGGCCGGATCTTTGCGCGATCCCAGCGCTGCGCACATAAAGGTCTGTTCGGCCTCATCGCCATACACCACCTGCGAGAGTGAGGGCTCATCCAGTTGAATGAAATCTACTCCTCTCGCTTTCAACGCCAGAATTTCTTTCCGCAGAATCCGTACGACATCCTTAGCGAGTTCTTCGCGTGTTGGATAGGCTTTATCAGACAGTCCTTCAAACCAACTCGAACGGGTCAGCAAATACGGGCCAGGGATGGGGATCTTGGTCTGGCGCGTCGTATGTGCCTTAAGGAAGTCGAGTTCATCGAGTGTCAGTCCTCCTTCGCGCTCATGGATTTTCTCGACCGCAATCGGGCTTTTGATGGCAAAAGCAGGAACATCGAGCGCCCGCAAGATTTCTTCAAATCCAGCTCGGTCCTTCATGTAGTCAAGCAACTCGGAGACTTTCATCAGTTTCATTCCCGAGAGTTTCTCGACCACAAACGAATAGAAGTTATCACGCCGGACCTCGCCATCAGTGATGATGTCTACGCCGGCATCCTCCTGATATTTGATCGCAGCCAGCACCGCGTCGTCTGCGATACGGTTAAACTCCTCGCTGGAAATCTCTCCAGCCTGTCGCCGACGGAGTGCGTGTACGAGCCATACAGGTCTGGTCCAAGAGCCGACTACAGAGACAGGGAACAACTTCGTTGTTGGTGCCATAGCAAATCCCTCCGTGAACAGCGCTGAGCAGCTTCATACCACGCCTGCATTCCGCTGTCAGCGTGTCCAGAAAGGGGTGAGGGGTTGGGGATCAGGAGGTTAGTAAAAAGACAAGAAAGAACCGAGCCGCAGACAGAAGTTGTCTTCTTGGATTAAAAATTTCTTCTGCACGTATTTTCTTCACTGGCCCCAACCCCTCACCCCCAATCCCCTTCCACGCCCGGCTTGACACCCTTCCCCCGCGCTGTCTAAGTTGCGTGAAAATTACTGCTGCGAATTTCACGATATTCTCATGCGATACCGTCACACGCTCATTCCCACACTTCGCCAAGATCCGGCTGAAGCGGAAGTGACCAGTCATAAACTGCTGGTGCGGGCAGGAATGATTCGTCAGGTCGCTCGGGGCATCTACGACTTTCTACCCCTCGGACTGCGAGTCGTCCGTAAAGTCGAAGCCATCGTACGTGAAGAGATGAACCGCGCCGGTGCCCAAGAAATCTTGATGCCGACGGTGTGCCCCGCCGAACTCTGGCAGGAGAGTGGACGCTGGGAGCATTATGGCAAAGAGCTGCTGCGTATTAAAGACCGGCACGAGCGCGATTTTTGTTTTGGCCCGACGCACGAAGAAGTCGTCACGGATATCGTACGCCGTGAGATTCGTTCGTACCGAGATTTGCCGCTGAATCTGTATCAAATTCAGACCAAGTTCCGTGATGAGGTCCGCCCGCGCTTTGGGCTCATGCGTGGCCGCGAGTTCATCATGAAGGATGCCTATTCCTTTCATGTCGATTTCGCCGACTGTCAGCGGGAATATCAGAATATGTTCGATACGTACCGGCGGATTTTCGATCGGTGCGGCCTCATCTATCGCCCGGTCGAGGCCGATACCGGTGCGATTGGTGGAACGCTCTCGCACGAATTCCAGGTCTTAGCCGATTCCGGTGAAGATGCCATCGTCAGTTGCGAAAACTGCGGCTACGCCGCCAACGTAGAGAAGGCGGAACTGCCGTCTTCCATCATGCAGTCTTCATCCCTCAGTCCTCAGTCTGTCAAGAGGATTCATACACCAGAACAACGTACGATCGCGGAAGTCTCCACGTTCTTAGGCCAACCCCAAGAGCAATTCGTAAAAACTCTATTGTATGTCACTGAGACGGGAGTCGTGGTTGCCGCGCTCATCCGTGGAGATCATGACCTGAGTGAACCTAAGCTGAAGACCGCCCTTGGTTGTCAGTGGGTCGCGCTGGCAGATGAAGAGACCGTCGTTCGCGCCACTGGTGCCCCGATTGGCTTCGCGGGACCACTTGGAGTGAAGGCAATTCTCATCGGTGACTGGGCATTACAAGGTGCCTCAGGGATGGTGTGCGGAGCCAACGAACGCGACTATCATCTGACCGGCGTCGATTTCACGCGCGATCTCTCCGGGCTTCATTTCGCTGATCTTCGCCAGGCTCGCGGTGGTGATCCTTGCCCGCGCTGCCAGAAGGGAATATTTGCCATCCATCGCGGGATTGAAGTTGGACAGACATTCTATCTCGGGACCAAGTACAGCAAGGCTCTGAATGCCACCTATCAAGATGCACAAGGACAGGAACATCCGATGGAGATGGGCTGTTATGGTATCGGGGTTACCCGCACGATGGCGGCAGCGATTGAGCAGCATCATGATGCCGACGGCATTCAGTGGCCCATGCCACTCGCTCCGGCTGCCGTACACCTGGTCCCGGTGAACTGGAGCGACGCTGCCACCCGGCAGGCTGCGGAAGATCTTTATGGCAAATTACTCACTGCCGGTGTGGATTCGCTTCTTGATGACCGCGAAGAGCGTCCAGGGGTGAAATTCAAAGATGCCGACTTACTCGGAATTCCGGTGCGCCTCACGATTGGGGCAAAGTCGCTTGCTCGTGGCGTGGTTGAACTCAAGCGTCGTACTGAGACCCAGAATGTAGAAGTCCCGCTTGATCAAGTCGTCGATACGCTTGCCACTTTGAGCAAAGGGGGGCCGCAGTCGTGAATCTTTCCTGGCCCTTCCTCTCCTCGCGTCAAAATGAAGTTAAGCAACGTCTGGTCTTTGCACTCGACGTTGCCTCGATGACAGAAGTGAAGGAGTATGTCTCGCTGCTGATTAACGAGGTGGGTCTGTTCAAAGTTGGCAAACAGCTTTTTCTGCACGGCGGGCCGCAGGTTGTGCGTTTTATCCAGCACCGAGGCGGCCAAGTGTTTCTCGACCTCAAGTTTCACGACATTCCCCGGACCGTGGCAAGAACTGGGGTCGAAGCAACTCGTTTAGGAGTGCGGATGTTTGATCTTCACGCCTCGGGCAGTTCAGAGATGATGCACCGCACCCTGCTTGAAGTAAATAAAGTATGCCGCTCAGAGAATTTGCGCCGACCGAAAATACTCGCGGTCACCGTGCTCACCAGCCTGAGTAAAGAAGATCTCAAGCGTACCGGTGTGGTCACTGGAGTAGAAAACCAAGTCGTCCGGCTGGCCAAGCTTGCTCAGGAAGCAGGGATGGATGGGGTGGTCGCCTCGCCAATGGAAATCGTACGTATTCGTCGGGAGTGTGGCAAGAATCTGCTCTTGATTGTTCCAGGGGTACGCTCCAAAGGAGAAACGTGGGATGACCAAAAACGTGTGCTCACGCCAGAAGAAGCGATGCACGCCGGCGCCGATTATTTAGTCGTTGGCAAACCTATTCGTGACGCTAAGGATCCGCGGGAGGGAGCACGGCAGATCGTACGCGAGATGGAGCAAGGATTGCTCTCTACTCGCGGGACGGCACGTTTATTTCGCAGCACGACACGCTAGTCTCTTGCTTTTCTTGACAGAGCAAGAATGGCTCGCTAACAACTGAGTCGAGGAGGCGAAGAAGAGACCATGGCAGAGCATTTAAAGTTTACCGAAGATCACCTCTGGGTGCGGGTCTCGGGAAAACGTGCCCAAGTGGGTCTCTCTGAATATATGCAGGATGAAATGGGAGAAATCATCGCGGTTGAGCTGCCCGATATCGGTGATACTTTAGAAAAAGGGGAAAGCTTCGGAGAGATCGAATCCGTCAGAACTGTAACCGACCTGATCGCACCTGTGAGTGGAACGGTCTCAGCCACCAATGCCGATTTAGAAGATCACCCCGCACTGGTCAATGAAGACCCCTACCATGAAGGGTGGCTGTTAGAGATTGAGCTGAGTGACAAAGCTGAACTCGAAGACCTTATGGATCCCGATGAGTATGAGGATTTTACTGAAGGGGCAGAAGAAGAATAGCAATAATTTCTCAGAGAAAGGCCTGCCTTAACCACAGTGCGAGGGTTTCAATTCGGACCGTTCTTTCCCCGCTTCTCTTCCTCTTGCTCAGGGGACTCGGGCGGACTGCGAAACAAATACACCAGTTCCCCTTTTTTGACGAACTTTAATTCTTCGCGAACCACTTTCTCAAAAAACTCATCATCTTTCTGCAGCCGGGCTATGCGTTCGCGCATTTCTTCGTTTTCGCGTAAGAGAGTGACAGCTTCAGTTTCGAGTGATCGTTGTTCTTGATGTAGTTTCCGTAAATGCAACAAGCCATGCTCACCAACTGTCGTCGACAAAGCTAGAAACACATATAACACCAAGAGTACAGGGAGCCAGAGTTGTCTTAGCATACGCATGTGAGCAGTCGGCTATCTTACTGACTTGCTGGACCCAGGGCAACTCTTCTCTGAGTCAAGCGTAAAGAAAGGAAGGGGGATGAAAATCAAGCGGGTCGTTGGTCGCGAGGTCCTCGATAGTCGTGGCAATCCGACAGTCGAAGTCGACGTGATGCTTCCGCACGGAGTGTACGGTCGTGCGGCGGCTCCGTCCGGCGCTTCAACCGGCGCTCACGAGGCGTGGGAACTACGCGATCGCAGCAATAAACGTTACGGCGGCAAAGGCGTGCAAAAGGCGGTCAGCAATGTGAACACCATCATTGGCCCGGCCTTGACCGGCAAGAACGCCAGTGAACAAAAGAAGCTGGACCAACTTCTCCTCGACCTAGACGGCACCCCGAATAAGCGACGCCTGGGAGCGAATGCGCTCATTGCAACTTCGTTGGCAATCGCCAAGGCGGCAGCCGCAGCCGCTGATTTGCCTCTCTACCGTGCGCTCGGCGGACGCGCTGCCTGCACCCTCCCTGTCCCACTACTGAATGTCCTCAACGGAGGTGCCCATGCCACCAACAACATCGACATCCAAGAGTTTATGCTCGTGCCGGTGGGAGCGCGCTCCTTTCGTGATGCGCTTCGCATCGGGGCCGAGGTCTTTGCCGCTCTCAAACGTTTACTCCAGAACAGAGGGCTGACAACTGCAGTTGGTGATGAAGGCGGAGTTGCTCCAGATCTGCGCTCTAACGAAGAGGCCATCGAAGTATTACTCGAAGCGATTACACGCGCGGGGTACCAACCGGGCAAGCAGATTGCCTTAGCCTTAGATGTGGCCTCTACCGAATTGTATGAGGACGGCAGGTATGTGTTTCATAAATCAGGGGGTCTCGCTCACAGCGCTGTTGAGTTGGTGGAGCGGTACCGCCAATGGACCAGCCAGTATCCTATCGTCTCGATCGAAGACGGACTTGCCGAGGACGATTGGCAAGGCTGGCAAATACTAACGAAAGAACTTGGTGCTACTGTTCAACTGGTAGGCGACGATCTCTTCGTGACGAACCCGCAACGGCTCGCACGGGGCATTGCCGAAGGAATTGCCAACGCGATTCTGGTGAAAGTCAATCAGATCGGGACCCTGACCGAAACCTTAGCGGCAGTAGGATTAGCACAAGCGCATGGGTACGCGTCTGTCATCTCACATCGGTCAGGCGAAACCGAAGACACAACCATTGCCGACCTCGCCGTTGCTCTGAATGCGGGGCAGATTAAAACCGGCAGCGTTTGTCGCGGCGAACGGACAGCAAAATATAACCAGCTGTTACGAATCGAAGAAGAACTGGGTGCCCGTGCACGTTATCTTGGCAAGAAAGCATTCGCAGCGAAGCGATAAAAATTTTCTTGTGAGGGTGATTTTTTGTTGCGAGATCCATATGGATCTGCTACAAAAAAAATGCATGGACCTTCGCCTCACAAAAATTTTATTTACTAGGGGTTCCCACAACTCTCTCGGTAACTAAGGAGGTCACTATGCCAACTGCGAAGAAGAAAGCACCGGCCAAGAAAACTTCGATGAAGAAGACTGCGGCGAAAGCCAAGAAGAAAGCGCCGGCCAAGAAGAAACCAGCAGCGAAGAAGAGATAACGATCCGCTAATCATCTCTGAGGCGAAGCGATCCTGAAGAAAAGGCCCTAACCCAGGGCCTTTTCTTTTTCCTACACCACCTGTATACATGCGCCGCTCGGGATATCGCTCCGAGATTGCGCAACCCACAATTGGAATCGACAGCGTACGTGTTTGGCGGTTGTGCGGAAGCTGGCATCCGGCCGGGAGAATTCTTCCCATAAGAGACGGTCAAGCAAATCTGAGGTGGCAATGCCGCCACTGAGGAAGCGACAGACAGCGTCGGGCGGTTTGCCTGCGATCGTCGCACCAAACCGCTCGACGGCTCCGGTGCGCTTGTAGCGCCACCCTCCCGCTTGGCCAGCGAAGTCGAGAAAAATCCAGCGGGCATCGGGTAAAGGCAAGCGGCGCAATGGGACGCGCACCAGCGTATGGTAGGCGATGCTCTCAAACTGTGCGGTTTGTCGATCGAGATCTCGCGCTACTGTTTGACCGGATAATCGTGGGCCTCCTAATTTTGCCGCCACGGCTTGTGACGAGTAAAGTAACGGATTGTCGCGACCGAGCACGCGCCGACTCTTCTCCTGCGCAGAGAGCCGAGCGAAGGCTTCTTCTAGTCTCGCCTGCTCAGCTTCATACTGCATGCGATACTGGGCAAAGGTTGTCATCGCGGCGCAGTGTAGAGAATCTTCTCTGGCGAGACAAGCTGAACAGTATGGGGAGATAGATGTATTCATCTGGGTGTTTACTGGGTAGCTCACTGCTCTCGTCCTTGTTACAATTCAGGGCCATGAGCCATCCCCAGTCACGAATGTACCGACGTCCATGCTGCAACTGATCAACCTCTCATTGGCCTTTGGTGGGCAAGAGTTATTTCGCAACCTTAATTGGCATCTGCGCAAAGGAGACCGAGCCGGCCTCGTGGGCCCCAACGGGGCCGGCAAGACGACGTTGTTTCGGCTTATTACCGGGCAGGTCGAGCCCGATAGCGGCGCGGTTCAGCGGGGCCGCGAAGTCACCATCGGCTACCTCCCTCAAGAGGGAATCGCCCTGACGGGGCGTAGTCTCTTTGTCGAAGCCCGAGCGGCACTGCCGCAACTGACGGACATTCAGCACGAACTCACGGCGATCCATGACGCCTTAGAGCAGAATCATAGTAACGGTGAAGACCATGAGGAGCTACTCGCGCGGTATGGAGATTTACAACACCGCTTCGAAGAACTCGGTGGATTTCGCGCCGACGCCGAAGTCGCCAAGGTACTCACCGGCTTGGGCTTTCACGAAGAACAGTTCACCCAGCCGACAGAAACGTTCAGTGGTGGTTGGCAGATGCGTATCGCTCTTGCCCAGTTACTGCTCCAACAGCCTGACGTTTTGCTGCTCGATGAGCCGACCAACCACCTCGATCTTGACTCATTGCTGTGGTTGGAAGGATATCTTCGTGCTTACTCCGGGAGTGTGGTGATTATTTCACACGACCGCGAGTTTCTCGACCGGATGACGACACGAATCGCCGCCCTGCATCGGCACTCGCTGCTTGAATACCACGGCAACTATTCCACCTTCGAGCGGCAGTTTGAACAGGAGCTTGAAGCCCACCGTAAAGCCTACGAAGAGCAACAGGAAGAGATTGCCCGCATCCAACGTTTCATCGACACCTTCCGCTACAATGCGCGTAAAGCCTCGCAAGTACAGAGCCGTGTTAAACAGTTAGAAAAATTGGAGCGCTTGGAACCCCCGCAAGCTGTGCCGAAAGGGGTGCGGTTCCATTTCCCGCCGGCAGCGCGCAGCGGTCGTGTCGTACTCGAACTGCACCATGTCGGTAAGCGATATGATGGCTTGCAGGTGTTCCGAGACCTCAACCTTGTCATCGAGCGAGGGGATCGTATTGCTTTGGTCGGGGTCAATGGGGCAGGAAAATCTACTTTGAGCCGCATTCTCGCCGGGGTAGAAGAGCCGAGCACGGGCGAACGACGCCTCGGTCACCAGGTTGTCCTCGACTACTATGCCCAACAACAGGCCGAGCGCTTGAATAGTGAGAACACGGTCTATGATGAGATCGCGCGCGATGCCCGCCTCGAACTGGTGCCCGAGTTACGCACTTTACTGGGCGCGTTCCTTTTCTCTGGCGACACCATCAATAAGAAAGTGGCGGTCTTAAGTGGCGGGGAGAAGAGTCGCCTTGCGCTCGCGAAGATGCTCCTCCAGCCTTCGAATCTGCTGCTTCTCGACGAACCCACCAATCACCTCGATATTCGTACCAAGGATGTATTGCGGGAAGCGCTCCTGCAATTCGGAGGAACTTTCGTCATCGTTTCACACGACCGCTACTTCCTTAAGGGCCTAGTAACCAAAGTATTGGAAATGCGCGATGGACAGCTGATTGTGTACCCAGGAACGCTCGAAGAGTTTCTCACCTGGAAAGAGAAAGAATTTGGTATTCGCGAGCCTGAGGCGAAAGCGAAAAGTTCGGCGTTCGGCGTTCGGCGTTCAGAGTCAAAGATTGCGGATGGTGCTGCCGAAGTTTTGGCGGTCATCCGGGAAGCCAAACGCGGCAAGCAGACCTACGAACAGCAGAAGGCGGCACGGGCAGAACAACAAAAACGGGAAAAGCGCTTGGCCGAACTTGAACGTAAAATTGCTCGGCTCGAAGAGCGCAGGGGGACGATCGAAGCGCTGATGGCCGATGGTGCAACATTTAACGATCCGCAGCGTGCTCGAGCACTGGCTCAGGAGTATGAGACCCTGAAGTTGGACCTCGAAGAACAGTATGCGGCTTGGACAGCCCTGGCTGAGGAAATGGAGCCGTAGAGTGCTCTGTGGGTCCTCCCTTTCTGTGGAAGGAAGTGAACATCGAGGAGAGGAATAATGCGCGTTGGGCTAGGCATACCGCCGATCGGACTGCCGATCGATTTGTGTACGGACATTGTCCGGCAGGCGGAGGAGCGTGGGTTCGAAAGTATTTGGGTTGGAGAAGCGTGGGGGACCGAAACCTGCACCATGGTTGGCGCGCTCCTCGCCCGCAGCCAACGTATTCATATTGGCACGGGGATTGTCTCTCTGTATCTCCGGCCACCAACCCTTACGGCTATGCAGGCAGCTACACTTGCGCTCATTGCCCCTGGACGCGCCCGTCTCGGATTGGGTGTAAGCACGCGCAACATTAATACCTTTCACGGCATTCCTTGGGATCATCCCGTGTCACGTACCCGTGAGTATGTCACTATTCTGCGCCGAGTTCTTGCCGGCGAGCGAGTAACCTATGAAGGACAGTTCTACCGGCCGCGCGGCTTTCAACTCAGCCCCACTCCTCCTTCGCGGGTGCCGATCTATTTTGCCGCCGTGAATCCACAAATGCTTCAACTAGCGGGAGAGCTCGCTGACGGGGTCATGTTGGCGTGGCTTCCCGCGCGACAGGTGTCTGCTTCACTGGCTGAAATCGCCACAGGCGCAGCTCGCGCCGGCCGGTCGCTGTCCGATATCGATATCGGCTGTTATATTCATACCGCGGTAACCGCTGATCGCGAACGAACGCTGAAACAACTGCGCCGGGTGTTAGTTGGCTACTGTCAAGCGAATACCTATATTCAAGGTTTTCGCCACTTTGGGTACGGAGATATTCTTGACCATGTCCATCAGTATTGGCAAGCGGGAGATCGAGCTGGAGCTGAGGCCGCCATTCCTGAGCGTATGGTGGAAGAACTCTACGTCTTTGGCACGGCCGAAGAATGTCATGCCCACATCGAGCGCTTCAGACACGCGGGTATTGGTTTGCCGGTCGTCGCCGCACCGCCGTCAAGTCGCCTGACGGTCGAGGATTTTCACTCCCTGCTTGAGACTTTCGCACAATGAAACACTCACCCTTATGGCTCGCCTTGCTGATCGCGAGCACTGGCTGTTATCAACCAGACCCCTCTGTTCGGGCGGCGCAAGATTTACAACGCATGGCGTATGATTTCGCGAATTATGAGGAAGACCGCATCCAACAGTTCCGCTCACTGCGGTTAGGCATGTCAGCTGATGAAGTGATCAAACGTCTTGGTCCTCCTGCCACGCAACAAAGTGTCAGCAGTGGCGCGGAGGAAAGCCGCGAGGTCTGGACCTATCGCGGCGCCGTGAGTCCGCTCGGTACTCTGACATTCGTGAACCAGCGGTTGGTCGAGATTAAATCGGAATAAAGGGGATTAGGACTGGCGATGAGGGATTGGTTTTTCCTCACAACCCCTCATCCCTAAGACTTTGCCTCAACTAACCGACTAAAAATCTCCTCATCTTTCAGCACCTGCGGTGAGGGAAAGGCATGTTTACTGTGAGAAAGACCGAGTTCCAACAACACTTCACACAGCTTGTACATCACCAGACCAGGATTAATCACCGGAACAGATAATCGTTCTTTAAGATAGCCGTAGGATTGATGCATGGTGGTCGAGCCCAGCACGATCACATCCGCTCCGTCTTCTTGCATGGCTTTAAGAGATTCCTGTTCAAGTTTCCCGAAAATGACCTCCTCTTTTCCCGTGAGCAGTTCTTCGAGGTCCGGTCTGGTCTTGATCGAGCGGAGCGAGGCGACTTTCCCCCAGAGGCCGTACTCAGTTAGCGTCTTTTTGTAGAGATGAAACCACTCATCCCACATAGTGATAACCGAGAACTTATGTCCCAAGACACCGGCAAGATGAAAGGCGACTTGACCTGGCCCGAGAACAGGGATCCGTAAGCGCGAGCGCAGGCCGTAGAGGCCAGAATCACTCACTGTATCAATACAGACGGCGTCGTACCCCTCTTGCTCCGCCCGCAGGCCTGCCTCGAAAATGAACATATCGAGCAGCGTCGTATCGTAATAGCTGTCGCCATACGCGCAGCTATTTTTCACGGGGACGAACTCCACCTCGAATCCTGGTCGGATTAATTCCTTGGGCAGTTGCGCACGGCGATTGGCAATTCCCTTTTCGTCAAATGGAAAGGGAACGATGACCTTGACGCGTTTGTTCATGCTATCCTCCTGCTTTTTCACTATGCGAGTCGAAGTACATGTCTATCCGCAGCCTATGCCCGTTCGTATGAGAATGGTCAAGATCAACGCCGGCAATGCTTGCGACTCCAGCCTGAAGTAGGCAAAGTGCATCTACAGGGAGGGAGCAGTATGGCAACACGGATAGGATTCATCGGGCTCGGCAATATCGGCAAGCCGATGGCAATGAACGTCGCCAAGGCTGGCTTTGATTTAATGGTGTACGATGTGCGACAAGAGCCACTCCAAGAACTGGCCGCAGCCGGTGCGAGAGTCGCCCGTTCCGCGCACGAGATTGGCGTGCACGGAGAGGTCATTGAGTTAGTCGTTGTGGATGACGCGCAAGTCGAAGCGGTGACGCTCGGCGAAGGGGGAGTGCTGAGCGGCGCTCAGCCAGGCAGTGTTATTGCCATCCACAGTACGGTACATCCAAAAACCATTCGCAAGATCTCCGAGTTTGCCAAAGGAAAAGGTGTCGGGGTGATCGACGCCGAAGTGAGTGGCGGCGAGAGGGGCGCTGAAGCAAAAACTCTCTGTTACATGGTGGGAGGGGACAAAGCGCTCTTTGAAAAATGCCGTCCAGTGTTCGCCACCTCGGGGGCAAATATCTTTCATCTTGGTGCTCTTGGGTCAGGCGCGATTGCTAAGTTGGCTCATAACCTGATCGTCTATGTCAATATGCTGGCAGCATCCGAGGGAATACGACTAGCCGAGAAAGCCGGACTCGATCTTAAAGCCATGCAAGAGGTAGTCCACGTGAGCGCCGGACAGAGTCGCGTCGCTGACAACTGGACACACCAGCGCAAGCTGAAAGACGCTTATACGGCTGGCCCGCAAGCACTCATGCAGTTGATTCACAAAGATCTGCGTCTCGCCTTGGAACTCGGGCACGACCTCGACCTCTCACTCCCCGGCGCGGCACTGACGCAACAGCTGATTGCACGGGTGCTAGAGATAGAATCGTAGGAGGGCACGGCAGTGCCGTGCCCTCCCTTAACGGAGTGTGCTAATCACTTAGCCCACTAGCTTCGCAAGCGTTTGCTCATATTCCCGGTTGTCCCGCGCATCGACATGCACGGAATGAAGATCGACGCCACTTTCTTCCTGGGCCTGGAGACGGTCGATACACGCCTCAACTGATCCAGCACAGCTGGTGGCGTCAATGAGACTTGCCGGCACCGCTTCAGCCGCGGCCCGTGACCCCCCTTCCCAACCTCTCTTCACTGCTTGTACAGCCTCACCATACCCATGACGGGTGAGTTGTTCGGCATAGAATGTACCCATGCGACCGATATAGAAAGCCAACGTCCCGGCGGTTTCTGCCCGCGCCCGATCGACATTCTTGGTTACCGTCACCGTGCCCGGAGCACGAACCGATACTGCATCAGCCGGTCGGCCAGCCGCTACGCTCGTTTGTCGTAGCGTGCCAATCTCACTCTTGAGTTTGGGGAGCGGAATCATGATCGGCAACCAGCCATCAGCAAGTTCAGCCGTCAGCTTGACACTCTTTGCGTTCAGCGTCGCCAGGTAAATCGGGATGTGGGTGCGCACCGGGGTAAAACGCAGGGTAAATCCGCGCTGGAGGTTGAAGAGCTTGCCATCATGTTTCAACGGTTCGTTGCACATCAGGGTATTAATGATTTCGATGTATTCCTTCAGGCGGGTGAGTGGAGGATTAAATTTGATGCCGTGAAAATGCTCGATCACTTGCGGGCCGCTCGTCCCCAGGCCAATTATTATGCGCCCGCTGGACAACTCATCGAGCGTGGCAAAATGCTGCGCCAGGGCCGCAGGTGTACGCGAATAGATATTGACGATCGCCGTGCCGAGCTGGATTTGCTTCGTGCGATCGGCAAGCAAGGTCAGTATAGTGAATGCGTCTCGCCCCCACGCTTCCGCTACCCAGGCCGAATGGACACCAACCGCATCGGCGATTTTCACCCGTTCGAGCAACGCCTGGTAATCGAGCGACCCTTGCCAGTTAATCCCGATCGAGATTTTGCGTGCCATGATTCCTCCTGCGGGAATGAGAATCGCCCGACTTTACCATAGGAAGGCTATCTCCTTGTAGAGGCGTGGCTCCACATCACTGCAAGAAAAACTGCTTGACAAATGCTCCCTTCTAGAGGAGAGAGGTACGTTGATTGTTCGTGGAGGAGAGGTTTATGCAAAATCCGGCGACGACCAAAGAACGCCTACCACCCTCGCCCCCTCTTACCACGAGCGAACCATCCTCAGACGTTGGCGGACCGTACGCCCGCTACGTCCTGGGTGTCCTTTTTGTCGTCTATATCTTCAACTTTATCGACCGTCAGATCCTGGCGATTTTGTTGCAGCCGATCAAAGAAGATCTGAAAATTTCTGACACCGCTTTGGGTTTTCTCACCGGCTTCGCGTTTGCCGTTTTTTATACCTTCGCCGGCTTGCCATTGGCACGCATCGCCGACCGTTGGGTGCGACGGAGTCTTATTGCCATCAGTCTGGCAACTTGGAGCTTTTGGACGGCTGCCTCGGGTCTCGCGCGCGGGTTCGCCGACCTCGCCATCGCCCGCATCTTCGTAGGTATCGGCGAAGCAGGAGCCACCCCACCAGCGCACTCGTTGCTCTCAGATTATTTTCCCCCGGAAAAGCGAGCAACCGCGTTCGCGATTTATGCCTCGGGAATTTATGTTGGCGTGGGGATCGGGTTTTTTGTCGGCGGATGGATTAATGATCACTACGGCTGGCGTACGGCGTTCTATGTCTTGGGTTTGCCTGGGATACTCATGGCCTTGGTAGTGCGCTTCACAGTCCGTGAACCACGGCGGGGGATGAGCGAACACCAACCGGTGAGCACTCGTCAGCACACGATGAGAGAGGTGTGGCGGTTTTTTGCCGCACTTCCTGCCGGGCGAAGTATCAGTCTTGCCGGCGGATTCCACGCCTTTGTTGGGTATGGCTTGGGAGCGTGGTTACCAGCGTTCTTTGTTCGTGTTCATCACATGACCCCAGGAGCGCTTGGACGTTGGCTTTCCTGGATTACTGCCATCGGCGGCCTGGTTGGCGCATTCGCCGGCGGTTGGATCGCCGATCGCTGGGTAAAGCGCAATCCTCGGGCTCGCGCGCTTGTCGGTCTGACCGGCGCGATCTTAGCAATTCCATTTATTGCCGCCAGCGTGCTGTTAGCCGATTACCGATCTGCATTGCTTTGCTACCTGCCGGCTACCGTGTTCAGCACTCTCTGGCTTGGTCCCGCAGTAGCAATCGTACAGGACTTAGTACCGCCGTCGATGCGGGCAATGGCCTCGGCAGTTTTTCTGTTCATCGTTACCATCATCGGTCTTGGGGCCGGGCCACAAACGATCGGCATTATGAACGACTGGATCGGCACCCCGGATGCGGTGCGTTATTCTCTCCTCTATGTCTCTGTCGGCATGAATCTTATCTCAGCTTGGTTCTTTTGGCTGACGGCAAAGACGCTGGTGCAGGATTTAGAAGCAAAAAAGAAATTGTAATATCGAATCAACCGTCATTGGCTCTCGTGCTTCGACGGGCTCAGCACGAACGGTTCTTCCGCTTTTATAGCCCACCCCGTTCGCCCTGAGCTTGTCGAAGGGCGAATGATCGCGCGTCATGAAAGTGACTGGCTGTTAGCTCGCAGGGTCACAGGACACCACCGCCTACACAACTTAAAGCGCTGCTCGGAGATCGGCGAGAAACCCTTCAACGACACGAAAGCCGCGGTTCCAAAACTCCGGCTGGTTGATATCAATGCCGAGTTGTGCCAGTGCCTGTTCGGGTCGCTGTGAGCCGCCACTTTCGAGTAACCGCATATAGCCGGGCACAAACGCCTCGCCTTCATCGAGATAGCGTTGAAAAAGGGCGAGGGTCAGCAACTCACCGAACGAGTACGAATAACAGTAAAAGCGGCTGTGGATAAAGTGAGAAATATAGGACCAGCCCCAGCGATAAGCGGGAATCATTTCGACACTCTCGCCAAAAACTTTTTTCTGCTCCTGAAGCCACAACTCACCAATATCATTGGCGCTGAGTTGCCCGTCCCTTCGTTGCTGATGCGCTGCCATCTCGAAGCGCGTCAGTGCAGTCTGGCGAAAGACCGTGCCATACATCTCCTCAAGCAAATCGCACAACAAGGCGCGGCGTGCTTCCGGTTTCTTGGTTTCAGCCAAGAGATGGCGGGTAAGCACGATCTCGGCGAACACCGAAGCAGTTTCGGCTAATACCAAGGGAGCATCATAATCCACCAGTTTCTGCTCGCGCGACAATGAGTAATGAATCCCGTGGCCGAGTTCGTGGGCAATCGTCGAGACGTCACGACCAGTGCCATTGTAACTGCACAAGACATAAGGATGGTGGCGCGGAGAAAAGGCAGCGCAGAAAGCGCCGCCACGCTTGCCGGCGCGCACTTCGGCGTCGATCCATCGTTTCGTGAAGAAATCTGACGCGAGGGCAGCAAATTGTTCGCTAAAGCGACCAAACGCGGTCAGGATCAACGCCTGCGCCTGAGCGAAAGTCAGCTGCTCCGGCTCAGCCTCAATGGGCGCATACACGTCGGTATTCTTGAGTTTCTCTACCCCTAAGAGACGAGCCTTGAGTTGAAAATATTCTTGCACTAGAGGATAGTGCTGTTCGACCGCCTGCATCATTGCTTCGACCGTCTGCGGGGCAATCTCATTGGCTAAATGGGTGGGCAAGACGACATCGGGATAATGCCGCATCTCGCATTCAACTTTGTGATCGAGAAAGACGTTGTTGAACACCGTAGTCAGCACCAGCGAGTGCTGCGCGTGCGTTTCGAGAAACGTAGTAAATACCTGCTCCCGTAATTGACGGTCTGGATGACGCAGGAGTGCCATGACTTCACCGTCGGTCAGCTCTTGCTCTTCTCCGTCGACTGTGACCTTAAAGCGGAGAGACCCTGTCAGTTCTTCGTAGAGTTGTTCGAAAGCGCTGCGGCCGGTCAGATTCTTCTGGTTTGCGACCTGTTCCTCTTTCTCACTCAAGGTGTGCGGCTTAAAGCGCCGGAGCGTCTCAAGGTAATGCTGGTACCCTCTCGTCTCCGGCGTGGCGAGTAATTTCGCCATTCGTTCATCGTCGAGGGCGATCAGTTCCAATGAGAAAAAGATCAACAAGTTCGCGGTCTCGGTGGAGGCCTCACGAGTGCGTTGCACCAATTGCTGAGCTTTGAGGTTTTGGGTATCGGCGGAGAATAAGAGGTTCGCGTAAAATGAAGGCCGGTGCTCGACCTCAGAGAGAGCCTCATACTCGGCTAAAGCTCGGGCAAGGGCGACGCTATCAAGCTCGCCACTGGCAATCTTGCCGCGATACTGTTGGGCAAACATCTCGGCACGACGTCGCGCCTCGGTCAAATCAGCTTCGATCCGTGGATCATTCGGGCCGGTATAGAGTTCGTTGAGATCCCATTGAACACCTTCTGCCTTGAGTCCAATTGTTGTCATAATGAACCCTCGATGTCAGGAATAAGAGCGGGAGTGCTCTGTGCTCTAGCCTACACGGTTGTCAAGCCGAATGCACCTCGCTAGAGTGCGCCTGCTCATCACCCACGGGAGTCCGCACAAAAGGAGGAAGGCACCATGCGGGGTGCTCGTTTGTTGGTTGTGAGTGTGATTTGGCTGGGATCGTTCTTTCTCGCCTTCGATCGAGTCAATATCTCCCTTGCCGCCCCGGGGATTATGCAGGAGCTGGGCTTCGATGGGACACAGATGGGTTTCGTCCTCAGTATCTATTACTGGGGGTACCTCTTAGGCAACTTCTCGGGGGGTATTGTCAGCGACCGGTTGCGGTTACGCGGTTTAACGACACTGATGATCCTGGTCTGGTGCGGATTAACAGCCCTGACCGGGGCTTGCCACGCGCTGTGGCAATTTAGCGTCGTGCGGGTTCTGTTCGGCTTGGCTGAGGGTGCAACCGCTAACCTGATGCACAAGATACAGAACAACTGGTTACTTCCCAACGAACGAGGGCGTGGGTACGGCATCTTTATCGGGTTTATCTATCTCGGTGTTGCTCTCGGGATGCCGCTCGTCGGCTGGCTGATCAAAGTCTGGGACTGGCGAGTCATGTTTTACATTTCCGCGGCGATGACCCTTGGCTTGGTGATTATTTTTTGGCTTATCCTCCGTGACCACCCACACGAACACCCGTGGCTATCAGCCCACGACAAAGAGGAGTTTAACACCGCGCTCGCGAAAGACCGTCTCGCGTTGGGCGCGCAGGCAGAAATCGGGAACACCTTGCCTTATCGTCAGCGCGTCGCCATCCTGGCCCGCATTCCCGTGTTTTGGCTCTTATGCGTGGCTTCGTTCTTTGGCATTGGCGTGTACTTTACCAATATGAGTTGGCTGCCCGGTTATCTCGTCAAAGAGCGCGGCTATACCGTCATGAGCAGCGGACTCTATCTCACGATTCCTTATCTCGCCGCCTTCGCTGGGATGTGGTCTGCCGGTGGCTTAGGCGACCGTTTTGGCAACCGCAGCTTGGTCGGATTGATCATGGGATTGTTGACGTGTCCTGCGATTATCCTTCTCGCTAAGACACAAGACGTGAATACAACAATTCTCATGATGAGTATTATGCTCTTTCTCAATTCTGCGTCTCTGAATGGGATCATTGTGTTATTGTTTGACCTCATTCCTGCCGAGGTATTCGGCACTAGTGTTGGTATTGTCGGCGGCCTATGCGGTGGTCTTAGTGGCGTGGTTGGCCCTCTTATTCTTGGTTACCTGTATGACACTACCGGTTCGTTTTTCTGGGGATTTGTTTTCCTAGGAGTTGGCGCGGCGATTGGTGCCCTCGCCCTCATTCCGGTAATTAGTTACGAGAAACAGGTCAAATTGCAAAAAGCTGCCAAGGAAAAAGCGCTTCCTTCTGCAGCAGTTGCGGTTGGTCAGCATTAGGTTGAGCTTGACTTCTCGGCTGCCGTAGTGGCAGGAAGAGAAAGAAGGAGGGTCCTATGATTACCAAAGGGGTTTCGCATATCGCGATTGGTGTGCGTGACATGGAGAAGTCGCTGCGTTTTTACCGCGATCTCCTCGGCTTCCAAGTCATGCGTGACGAAGTCCAGAAAACCAAGGGGACAGTTCTGCCCGCGCTCTACAAAGACCCGCACGAGCAGCGCCGCGTCGTGACGCTCTATTGGAAAAAGGGAAAAGAAGAGGCGTTTCTTGTCCTTTCTGAGCATAACGATAAACCGGTCAGCGGCGAACCGATCAAACTTGACCAGATCGGCATTCATCACTTCGCCTTCTGGGTGCAGGACTTGCCGAAAGTGTACGAGGAACTCAAAGCCAAAGGCGCTGACTTTGTCGTTCCACCAACAGTGAGCAAGACGGCCGACGGGAATTTCAATAGTGCCTTCTTGTGTGATCCGGACGGAATTCTGGTGCAGTTGGATGAGCTGGTGGACTGATCTTACAGAATAACGATTTTTCCTCCTTCCCCCCTTGCGGGGGAAGGCTGGGATGGGGGGTATCTCGGATCTACATTTTTGTCACATTCCCCTCACCCTGTCCCTCGCCCGCAAGGGGAGAGGGAACCTTTATCATTACAAGGCGTTATATGATCACCCCCTATACCCTCACTATCACAGCGGCTGCCGAACAGATCCGTACTCGTCAATTGTCCCCGGTCGATTTGGTGGACTCGTGCCTGCAACGCATCGACCAACTCGACTCGCGCCTACAAGCGTGGATCACAATTGATCGCGACAGCGTACGCGCGGCCGCGCGACGCTGCGAAGATGAGATTCGACGCGGACAGTATTACGGTCCGTTGCACGGCATTCCCATCGGTATCAAAGACATCTTTTATACCGTGGGCATGAAGACGGCCGCTGGTTCGCCTATCTACGCCGACTTCGTGCCCGACTACGATGCCACTGTAGTTCGTCGCCTCAAAGAAGCCGGGGGGATAATCCTTGGCAAAGCTCAGACCACGGAGTTTGCGGCACTTGCACCGTCGCCCACTCGTAATCCCTGGAACCTTGAGCATACACCAGGCGGCTCTAGTAGCGGCTCGGCGGCGGCAGTCGCGGCGGCTATGTGCCCGGGAGCGCTTGGGTCACAAACGTACGGTTCAACGATCCGACCGGCAGCCTATTGTGGCTGTGTCGGCTTCAAACCCACGTACGGCCGCATTAGCATATTCGGCGTCTTCGCTCTGGCTTGGAGTCTTGATCATGTTGGCCTTTTCGCCCGCACGGTAAGTGATATTGCTCTGCTCTTGCAGGCACTGGCTGGCTACGACCCACAGGACCCGGCGAGCGAGAATGCCACCGTTCCTGATTACGGCAAAGGACTCACGGAGCCAAAGCCGCCGCGACTTGGTCTCGTGCGTGATTTCTTTTTCGAGAAAGCGAACGAAGAAACCCGGATGCACGTCGAAACAATCGCAGACCGTTTCGCTCGTGCGGGAGCGCAGGTTGAGGAAATACACTTACCTCCGAGCTTCGCCGGCGAGCCGGAAGCTCACCTCTCCATGCTTTACGTTGAATCCGCAACTTCTCACCGTGAAGCCTATGCTCGGCACCAAGCTCGCTACAGTCCGCAGATGCAGGACTTGATTGAGAAAGGGCAGAAGGTTTCGGGAACGCAGTATGTCGAGATCCGGCGACAGCAGCAACGTTTTCGTCACGAGATGGATGCGCTCTGTCGTACGGTCGATGCCTTGCTCACGCCAGCAGCGCCAGCTCCGGCACCACGTGGTTTCGCTACTACTGGAGATCCATCCTTCAATGGTCCGGCGAGCTTCAGCGGATTACCGAGTTTGGGGCTGCCTTCAGGATTGAATGCGGATGGGCTTCCCTTCGGAATCCAACTAATGGGTGCGGCCTTCGCCGAAGACCGACTCTTGGCGACGGCAAAATGGTGTGAAGCGATACTAAACTTCCAACAGGCCCCGCCGCTCTCTTGATTTTTCTCCTGATGGAATTTTAGCCGTCATCCTCGTCATTCAATAGGGAAATTAAAGAACGTATCCGGATACGGTTCGTTTCTGAGCGTGAAATGCCACCATTCCTCCGGCAAGTTTTTGAAGCCCTGTTTGTCCATCGCTACCAACAGGAGCAGGCGATTCTTCAATTGTTCTTCAGTAAGCTGACCGTTGATGGTGTTTGACAAGGGATCGAACAGATCAAAGGGCGCGCCCATATCCACACTATTGTCGTGAAAAGGTCGCTCAGTCGTGTACGCTTCTTGCTGTGGGATTGGAACTGGCACGATAGTCAGGTCGAGCGTACTGCCGCGGCTATGGCCTGACTGTTCGGCAATGTATCCTTCTGGGATGAGTTTGCTCTTATCAAGATTTGGATAAAAGGCTGCTTTCAGTTTCGTATCACCCAAGTCTTGCGCCCACCGGACAAACTGATTGACTGCCTGTTGCGGGCGATAACAGTCGTACATCTTGAGCGTATATCCTTGCTGCTTCACATCCGTTTGCACTTTCTTTAAGGCTTCAGCAGCTTGGGGTGTCAACAAACATTTCCCGGCCTTGTACCCGTCTAGCCGTTTGCCAATGAAGTTGTAATCGGTGTAGTAGCGCATTTCCAAGATGGCATCAGGAATGACTTCCTTGACATCGACAAGGTACTGTTTCCAGGCAGGAGCAGCAGAAACATTTACCGGAGCGTCTAGTGCCGCGCTTTGGGCAAAAGAAGTCGATGGCAGAAAGAAAGGGAGCAGGATGAGTAAGATTCTAGCCAAGATGAGAACTAGTAGTCCCGTGGGCTGGAATGAGTAAAGCGAATTCCAGCGCTGGGGTTCGCGAAGCTCACCCCAGCCTACGTTACTGCCAAAATTTTTCCAACTTTACCACCGCCACGGTCCAAATCCTAAGGTGACCTCACAATCAGGCCGTAGAGTTCTACAGCCTAGCGCTCCACTGCTAAGCGGCCACGTTTCCGGGCAGTCCGCTTGATCGGCTTATGAGTTGTCGCGCGGCGTAGATGGGAATTAGCTGTCGCGGCATTCGCAGTAGTGAGCAATAACCTCAACGCGCGATTGACAGACGCTTCGTCAGGAAATGCTCGCATTAGGTCAGGTTCAATCAAAACTAGGTTCGTTCCAGCCTTAGCTTGCTGGTAGTATTTTCCGCGAACTCCACCTTTAAGCTGTGATAGATCGTATTCGGAGCGTAGCTCATCATTAATTGTGTCTCTCGATTCTTTCCGCATACTGTTTTCTTTCCCCTCGGGTTGCTTTTCGCGCGCTAATGAGCCGGATTCGGTTCCCCCTCAGACAGTGCGATACGAAAAGAACACGCCTGTTAGTCGAGACCCCGATAGTAATTTCTCGCTCTTCTTCGCTCGAATGGTCAGGATCATCGAATGTCCAAGCCATAGGGTCGAGGAAAACCGAAGCTGCTTCGGTAAAGGATACGCCATGTTTGCGCAGATTTGTAGCCGCCTTGGTCGGATCCCACTCATACGTCATCGGCGCACTATAGCACTGAATCAGGAATCTCTACGGGCTGTACAGCGTTCTTTGTGGAATGGTTAATCCGATGTATCTGCTCCCTGATGTAGGGGCGGCACCTCGGTCACCCCAGCAACAGCACCACCCCAATCACAATTAAAATAGTCCCACACACATCGACTGTGGTAATCCGCTCCATATCCTTTAACAAGAAGTGACTGAGGACGAGCGTCACCAATGGCGCGGCGGCAGTAAGCGGTGCAACTACCGCTGCCGGGATATATTGCAACGCGGCAAAGAAGCTGAAGACACCGAGCGTCGAGCACAGCCCGGCCAAAGCGAAATACCACCCGACCCAGCGCGGGACCGCGAACAAGTGTCGGAGCTGCCCGGTCAGTAAGAAGTATGTGATATAGACAACCGTACTGGTGGTCATGCCAATACTCGCTCCCAGTAACGGCTCGTTACTGATGCGCAAGCCCAGTTTCACCAAGACCGATTGGTGCTGTAACACAGCGCCGCCAGCAAAGGGTACAACAGATCTTTAGGGCTCATGTCCGTTGCTGTCCGCCGAGCACGACGATCCCACCAACGATGAACAGAATGCCGAGCAGAATTTTGAGTGTGATCTGTTCGCGTAAGAACACCAACGCCAAGACCGTCGTGAATAATGGTGACGAGTTGATTAGCGGCGTAGCACGAGCAGCACCAAGGCGTGCCACCCCTATATAGTTAAACACTCGCCCTAAGCACGGTCCGAGGATCCCAACCGCGGCAAACCACACGGCCGCCTGCGGCGCGACCACGTCCGTGACTGCACGCGGGTGAAAGAAGAAAACGCCTAAGAGTAACGGCACGCTGGCGAGCAAGCCAAAGACTACAGCAACCGAAGGGTTAGAATGAGGTAGACTCTTGCGTACGAGAATAGGAATCGTTCCCCATAGCAGAGCCGAGATAAGCGCTAGGCATTCACCGTAGAGCATACACCCTCCTAGACATTTTCAACTGTTAGTAGATAGGGTATAGCTTGCTCGCCGCGCTCACTCTATAGCATTTAGCGTATGGCACATGACTCGCTCGCTTTGCTCGCTCTCTGGCATATAGTTTTTGCCATAAGCTATAGCTACTCTCCTTTGACCTTGTTATGAGAACTGAGTTAGAATTCCGCCGATCGGCTTGTCTAAGAGCAAAGCACAGGCCCATGTATTAAAAACGGGAGTATAAGGTAAATATCTATGCAAGGAATGAACAAAAGAGCGCTTGCACTGCTGGGACTCGGACATTTGATGGTGGATCTCAATACCGGAGCCCTGCCCGCTCTACTTCCTTTCCTCAAGAGTACCTTTGCCTTGTCGTATACGATGATCGGCGCCCTCGTGCTGGTGGCGAATCTCTCATCCTCCTTGATCCAACCCATCTTTGGGCATCTCTCTGATCGCAGTGCTCGCCCTTGGCTCCTGCCCTTCGGCGTGCTCGCCGCTACTGGTGGGCTGGCGAGTGTAGGTCTCGCACCAAACTACGCGACTCTTCTTTTCTTGATTCTTCTCAGCGGTATTGGCATTGCCAGCTATCATCCAGAAGCCTACAAGACCGCCTATCTCTCTACCGGTGAGAAAAAAGCAACAGGTATTTCTTTGTTCTCGGTCGGTGGCAGCATTGGCTACGGACTGGGTCCACTTGTGGTTGCTTTTTGCTTAGCTGCTTTTGGTCAACAAGGGTTATTATTGCTTATCGTACCAGGGCTCTGTGTCGGCGCGGTGTTCTTCTGGTGCTTGCCCTGGCTCTCGCGCACCGTCAACCCCCAGCAAACCGATACCCACGCCTCTTCTCCCTCTCCTCCTCCTTATGCTCTTGCGCTCGTCCTTGGTGTCGTGACGCTCGGGGCGTGCGTACACTCGGGTCTCGTCACCTACGTCCCACTCTATTTCACTGCCCGAGGAGAAGGAACGTTTGTAGTCAGTTCGCTGCTTTCGCTCCTGTTGATTTCCGGCGCAGTTGGCACTTTGATTGCCGGTCCTCTTTCCGACCGCGTCGGTCACAAAAAGTTCCTGGTCTTCAGTATGGGACTGCTCTGCCCGTTGATTGCGTTGTTTCTCCATACGACTGGTCCTGCAAGTGTGATTCTCTTGGGGCTGATCGGTATGTGCCTCTCACCGATGTTCTCAGTGTCCCTGGTTATTGCACAGGGATTAATGCGCGGTCGTTTAGGTATGACCGCTGGATTAATGACAGGGCTGGGCATCGGCGCCGGTGGCTTAGGCGTAACCGGGTTAGGACTCGTCGCCGATGCCTGGGGAGTGGAATCGGCGATGCGCATCATCAGCCTATTACCACTGCTTCCTTGGGGGCTTGTTTTGTTACTACCTCCGACTTCGACGGCAAAGGCTGCGCCAATCGGGCGGCTGCAAGTAGCGACGGTAGACAGTGATTGAAACAAAGAACCTTATTTCGCGCCTTCTTGACCGCGAAGGGGCATATCGAGACCAAGTTCAGCCCGTCCTATGTTCAGCAAGAGAAAGTCGGTGCTCGGCCCCATCACCAGGCCAGCCCGGACATCACGATAGTAACGCTCCAGGGGATAGTCCTTGAGTAACCCGCGACCGCCACAGATGCGCAGGGCGAGATCTGTTACCTTAATCGCGGCCTCAGCCGAAAGATATTTAGCCTGACTCACCGCGAATACTCGCTCGGTTGTCCCCGGACGAGCCGTTCGTGCGGCCTGCGCACTCATGAGTCGTGCGGCTTCGAGCGCAACACTCATCTCGGCAATGTAGCGTTGGATCACCGGGCTGTGGCCGATCGGCTCAGTATCGGGTTTAATAATCCGGGTGCGGGCATAGTCACGGGCAAATTCGTAAGCTGCCTCTGCGATACCGAGATAAATTGCCGCATACCCAACCGCGTATTCGCTCCCTAACCCACTGGTGAACACCACACCGGGTAAGCCGACGACGTTGTCCTCTCGTACGAACGCATCCTGGTAGGTCATACTATGACTCGCCGTCGCGCGCATCGCCATCGCATTCCACGTCTCGATCACGGTGACACCGGGAGTTCCGCGCGGTACGACAACACTCAATAATCCGTCACGCACCCGTTTGGCGCCGTCGAGCATGGCGTAGATAAAGTAGTAGTCGGCAGCGTTACCGAACGAACAGAAGTGCTTAGTGCCGTTCAAGTGATAGCCACCCGCAGTCTTCGACAACGAGCTCTCGACGTAAAACCTTCTTGAGTTAGGGCTGGCGTTGGGCTCCGAGCCAATCGAAGCAAAGAGTGCCCCGCGTCGCACCACTTCGCCAAAGTAGCGGTGTTTTTGTTCTTCGGTCCCGAGCTGGGCGATGATCGTCATGATCGTCGCGTGCATGTTGAAGGTGAGCGCAGTCGAACTGTCTCCCTTCGCCATCTCACGCATAGCTAAACAATAGGCCAAAGAGCTGAGCCCTTTCCCGCCATATTCTTTCGGTACGGTAAGGTCGATGAGTCGATGCTCCCGTAAGTCTGCATAGTTCTCGGTCGGAAAAGTGTTTTCTGCATCGTAGCGAGCCGCACGAGGGGCAAAGCGCTCGTGCGCAAGACGGGAGATTCGTGAGACAATCTCTTGTTCGACGGGAGGGAGAGTACAATCCATGAGAACCCCTTTCAGCCTATGGTCAATCAGCCAAACTTCGCTAACACCTGGCACAGAATACGAAACCCGTCACGCAGGTACGAGAACTCGGCAAACTCATTGGGCGCATGATAGGTATCCATGCGACCGAACCCGGTAATCTGCACATCGAAGCCATGATTCTGCAGAAAGCGAACGTAGGGCAAACTTCCGGTGAGGGAGAACGGGTGCGATTCGGGACGCACCGCCGCAATCGCTTCAGTTAAAGCCCGATACCCAGGAGAAGTGCGGTCACAGGCGATACCACCGGCCGGCGCGCCAATCCCCTCAAATTTCACCGTCCCGACTCTCTCCTTCAGGCGATAGCGACTCGGACCCAACATCGACAACTGGTCAACGTCAAGTTTATTGATGAACGCCAGTGCACCTTCTTTGACCTCTTGCGGCGAATACCAGGGGGTGAGACGAATATCGCCCTCAATCACTGCTTTACCCGGAATTTTCGTCAAGGTGTCGTTCTCAACTTGTATGCGGGTCGGCTTGAGTGACGAGGGGGAAAGAAAACCATACTCTCGCTCTTTCGGATGAGGAGGATAGTTGCGATAGAACCATGCTTGTAACGCCCGCGTCGCCTCAAATGCCAGCTCAGCTGCGTTAATCCCGTTCTGGGGAAAGCCGGAGTGCGCAACTTTGCCCTCGACCACTAATTTCCACGTCGCCATTCCACTTGTCCCGATGGTCGGACCAAAGTCAGCGCTGTCGAGCCAATACACTGGCCCATCTTTGAGGTGAGCCAGTTTCCCTTCTTTGACGAGCTTGCCGATGCCGATACCGCTCACATTCGACATCTCTTCATTGGCGATGATCACCGCGACCACCGTGTGATCAAGCTCCATCCGGCTTTCCGCCAGTTGCGCAAAAAGATCCGTGAGCACGGCGACGTGCCCTAAACAATCGGTAACCCCACGCCCGTAGAGTCGATCTTCGTCAATCTGTAGTTCGAAGGGCGGACGTTGCCACTCCGCCGGGTCGGCCGGAACGACATCAAGGTGAGCTCCAACAAACGCAACCGTACGGTTGGTTTTGCCTGGATAGGTAAGAATTAAATTGCCCCGCCCCTCAGCGTAACTGACACGCTCGACATGGAGGCGTCCCCTTCGTACCAGTGGATCAAGCTCTTGCAGGACAACCTCACCAGCCAAGTCCTCTCGCGGGGGCGGTTTATCTTTCTGGGGAAAATTCTGAAGATGCTCGCTGACCGCCATCATCCGGCTGAGCACACGGAGAAATCGCTCTTCGTTGAGGCTCCAAGTAGTTACGTCCATAATTTATAGTTGTCAGTTTCCAGTTGTTAGTTGCCAGTATAGGGCAACTGATGAATGAGGAACGCGGAACGATGAACGGAGAACGAGACTTTTCTTCTTATCTCAACATTCCGCATTCTGCTTTCGACGTTTCCCTGGCTCTTATCTGCTTCGCGTCTCAAGTCCGAGATTGTTAACTGGCGACCGCCAATTGACGGCTTTTCTTCTTCCGATCCAATACCCAGTTCGTCAGTTGATTGACATAGCGTTCGAGCGGGATCGCCAAACAAGCGATCAGAGCAATAATGAGCCACGCCAACACGGTAAAAACTGCCTCATTCATCCAACGCATCCGCTCGGCGAAATAAAGAACGTAAGGCTGATGAAGTAAATACAGACCATAGGAATATGCACCCACGTACGCCAGAGTTGCGCCCAAGTGTGGTAAGAGATCACCCCAGCGTGCGACGTGCGCAAGGATAATAGAAAGACCAGTCCCAATGAGGGCGTCGTTGAAGATATAGGTCTGCGGCGTTGCGTAACTATACAAGCCAAGAACATAGATCACGATCCCCGCAACAATAGCCGGAAAGGAAAAAAGGCGATGTCCAACTTCTCCCGGATAGCGACGATAGAGTAATCCCAGGACCATACCAGCCGCAAATTCCCACAGACGCGCGCCAAAAAAGGCCCCCAGCACGTAGTATCCATGGGCGTTGAGCACCAACAGTAGAAGATAGCGACTGATGATCGTTATTGCCCCACAGACAACGAGAAACCAGACTGGTCCAAGTTTTTGCAAGAGACGGAAGAGCAGAGGAAAAACGAGATAGAGTTCAAGCAACAGGCCGAAATACCACCAAGCCGGGTTGATGTAATAGAAGATCATGTCGACGGGATAGACGCGGTCGCCGAAGAAGCTCAAGACAAACCGGTAATCGATAGGTTCGAAACGCGCGACAAAAGGCGAGACCAGATAGATGAGATGAGCCACCCAATACATCGGAAAGAGGCGCAGCAACCGTCCTCGATACCACCCCAACCAACCATCTTCGGGATTGCCGGTTTTCGCCAGAGAATAGGCCAAACCGAAACCACTCAAAACTAGGAATACCGCCACAGCATGGAATCCCACCGAAGCAACGGCGACGAAGAAGCCATGCGCAAGACAGCCCACAGTACCCAGCGGGGAAGCCGGCGCGCACTGCGCAAGAAAGGAAGAGAAATAGTGTGGGGCAAGAAGGTCGGGATAGCGATGATTGGTGTACGCCGTGAAAAAGTGAAAGAAGGCGATCCATAAGATGGAGATCCCCTTCATGCCATCAAGCCAAGTCAGTCTCGCGACTGGGGGAGTCGATTGGGTCGCGCCAGCCATGCGCTTCTCCTTTCGGCCTTAGCCTGCCTACCGACTGCAACAGTTGTCAAGAGAAGAGTTCAGAGTTGTCAGTGTCCGACTCCCGCACGCGCCTGCACTTTGCCGACCTTCCCTTCGGGTATGCGTTCAGCAATTTCAATCGGATCGGTGCGCACGAGCAACGTAAAAATTGTGCTGCTGATCAGTCCTAGTACGGCAGCAAGGTAAAAGACCTTATTCCAACTGCCAGGTTGGTTGGCGATAATCCCGGCGATAATCGGACCGAAAATTCCGGCAAAGTTGCCAGCCGTATTCATGACTCCGCCAACCGCCCCCACCGCACGCGGGGCGAGTTCGCGCGGTATCGTCCAGTACCCGGCCACGGCAAGAGAAAAGATAAAATAAAAAAGCACGAAGAAGGTCACCGATAGTGCAGAAGATGACACTTCCACTGCCAAAAGCAAAAAAGGAACGGCAGCCCCAACACAGAGGCCGGGAAATCGTGCTCGCGCCGTTCGCGCGCTATATCCCCGCCGTAAAAGCCAATCTGAAATCGTGCCGCCGGTCACCATACCCAAGAAACTGCCGAACATCGGCAGCATGCCAACCCCGCCCATGGCCATCTTGGAGAACCCGCGCGCCTCGACCAGATAGGTCGGAAACCACAAAATAAAGATCCACGCGATAAAGGCATAGAGCATGTAAGTCAGACACAGCAACAGCACCGAGGGAGTCCTGAGAATGGCCAGAAATGACGGGACAGGCTCCGTCGAGTATTGCACGCGTTGCGATTCGATATACTCCAACTCGGTCGCCGTCATCTGCGGATGTTCACGCGGAGTGTCGGTCGTGTACCACAACCAGGCAGCTGCCCACAGAAAACCAATCGCGGCATTGCAATAGAAAACGACCGGCCACGACGCGAGATGGATGATCCAGGTCGTCATCGGATAAGCCAACATTTGCCCAATTGAAACTCCGGAAATTGTCACTGTCTGTGCTCGACCGAATTCTTGGCGCGGCACCCAGCGAGTATTGAAAGAAGCCACAGCAGGGAGGCTCACCGACTCACACGCGCCGACGAGGAACCGCAAGACGAGCATTGCCGTAAACCCAAGTTGCCCCAGCGGTGTGAGCAGAGTGAAGAGCGAAAATCCTACGCAGGAGAGGGCCAGCATCTTCCGTGCGCTCCAACGATCGGCAATCATGCCTCCGGGGAATTGAAACAGCGCATAACCGAAAAGAAAAGCAGAGAGGACTACTCCAAACTGCGCCTTCTCCCACCCGGTTTGGCTCATGATATCCGGCCCCGCCACGGAAATATTGACCCGATCCATGTAGTTAATCATCGAGCTGATCATAAGCAGCCCGATGACCTTGTAGCGGACAGGCCAAGCCATAGTTCCCCCTTTTTCGGAAAAGCTTTTAGCTGTTAGCTTTCAGCCAATAGTCAGATCGATGCTTTCAGTTAGCCGCCCATAGCTATACGCCTTCCTCGGCGAACACTTCTTTCGCCAATTGAAAGGCATTCACGGCGGTCGGCACCCCGGCGTAAAAAGCGACATGGATAAGGATCTCAACAATCTCCTGTTTGGTGAGGCCGGCGTTCAAGCCGTTGGCAATATGGGTCTTTAACTGTGGTAGGCGCTGCAGTGACATTAGCGAGGCGATGGTAATGGCACTCCGCATCCTCAGTTCAAGCCCCGGTCGAGCCCATACTCGGCCAAAGACGACTTCATTGAGCATCTCGTCCAGGTCTGGCGCAAGTTCGGCAAGCGCGTTGGTCATCTTGCCAAACCGTTTGCCACTCAATTTCTTGCGGATTTCCACCCCTTTCTCGAAATCGGCTTTGTTCGCCATACTGCCCCCTCCTTTGGCCGGCGATCTTCAAGCCTCGCGACTATAGCCCAAGTGGACTGACCGGAACAAGCTTCGGGAGAGTCTTGACAGAGATGACCAAGGCATGTTCAACAAAGATGGCGATCATCGTTTGCCGACCCGGGCTTGGCAAGGGTCGGCGAGAGCGGGATCGACGAGGAGGGAGCCTGTGAAATTTGGCCTTTTCTATCAGCTGCCGTGTGCCGACACCCAGTCTGGATCAGTTCGCTACCAAGAGACGATCGAACAGATTATGCACGCCGATACGTTGGGTTTCGACTGCGCTTGGCTGGCGGAGCTCCACTTCTTCAAAGCATTTTCGATCATGGCCTCACCGTTGATCGTCGCTACCGCCATTGCTCAGCACACGAAGAACATTCGTCTCGGCATCGCGGTCAACCTATTACCGCTCTATCACCCGCTCCGCAGCGCCGAAGACGGGGCGACGGTCGATATCCTCAGCAATGGGCGCTTGGAATTCGGCGTTGGCCGAGGCGCCATTCCTTTACACTTTTCCGGATTTAATGTCGATCGAGAAGAAAGCCGTGAACGGTTCGAAGAGTCACTCGACGTGATTAAGAAAGCCTGGACTACTGACTCGTTCTCTCACCAGGGAAAATACTATCAGATTCCCGAAACGAGCGTTGTCCCGAAGCCTCTGCAGAAACCTCACCCTCCCCTGCGAGTAGCGGCCAATAGCCCAGATACCGCGGTCTTTGCCGGCAAAGCCCGTTATCCTGTCTTTGTCGCTTCAGTCACTAATCCCCTGCCCAGGATGTTTGAACAGGTCGCCACCTATCGCCAAGCCTGGGGGGAAAGCCTACAATTAGCGGGCGGTGGTACGGTTGAGCCAGATGTCTCCACCATGTTTTTCTTCCATCCAGGTGAGAGTCTGGAGCACGTGCGGCATGATGTCGAGCCCAGTTTGCGGAATTACTTCCATAGTGTCTCAGGCATGGTGCGGGCAGGCGTCAAATCGCAAGGGTCTCACGCCAACGATGAATCGTATCGCTATTTGCAGGACGTGCAGAAACTCATTGATAACATTACTTTTGAGAAAATTACTGAGAGCATGGCAATCTTCGGATCGTCACAGAATTGCCTCGCCAAGGTAAAAGCGCTTCATAAAGAGCTAGGCATGAAGGAATTGATCTGCTGGTTCAATCCTGGTGGTTTGGTTCCACACGAGAAAGTATTGACCGCGATGTCTCGCTTTGCGAGGGAAATCATGCCAGAGTTGCGCAGTTTGTAACAGTGCAAGCGCAGCGGGTAAGACTTCCCATTGTAACGCGAGACTCTGCTATAGTGCCGCTATGAAAATTACTGAGGTTCGCGCCATTCCTCTGGCTATTCCGTTGCGTCGAGAGACACCTGAGTCGCCCTGGGCGGCAGGGCTCGGTCAGCAGATTATCGTGCAGATTTATACCGACGCGGAAATTCTCGGTCTCGGAGAAGCGTTCGCTTATGGCGTCCCGCGGGCGGTCTGCACAGTCATTGAGGAACTCAAACCACTCTTGATTGGTGCTGATCCCACCCAGCCCGACGCGCTTATCGACCGTCTCAGCCAAGCAACACTGCTCTATGGTCGTCGCGGACTCGGATTGTTTGCGTTGAGCGGCATTGAGATCGCCCTGTGGGATATATTGGGAAAGGTCAAGAGACAGCCACTTTACCGGCTCCTCGGCGGCACTGAAGCCCGGCGTCTCCCAACTTATGTCAGCCTGCTCCGCTATCACAGTCCACCCGAAATTGCCCAAGTCGTTGCGCGTTGTCTTGAAGCTGGATTTCACGCGATTAAACTGCACCAAACCGACCTGAAGTCTGTCGAGATTGCACGTAGGGTTGCCGGTGACCGGGTCGAGCTGATGCTCGATGTGAACTGCCCCTGGAACAAGGAAGAGGCGGTCACGGCTGCTCGCGCTTTAGCCCCATACCGTTTAGCGTGGTTGGAAGAGCCGATTTGGCCTCCGGATGATTACAGTAGTTTAGCCTATGTTCGCCAGGGGACGAGTATTCCGATCGCCAGTGGAGAGAACGAGGGCACCATTTACGGGTTTCAACACCTTATTGCCCGAGAGGCAGCCGACATTGTTCAACCGAGTGTCACCAAAGTGGGAGGCATTGGCGAATGGCGCCGAGTGGCGGAGTTTGCCCTCCGCCATGGCACCCAAGTCGCGGCTCACTCCTTTTATTTTGGACCCGGTTTTGTCGCTACACTGCATCTTATGGCCGCGCTGCCCGGCTGCACCTATGTAGAAGTGGCTGGATGTTCTCTTGAAGCCCCCTTGCTGAATGAGTCCTTTGATTTCAGCGGTGGTCAGGTCAGCGTTCCTGAAGGCCCCGGTCTAGGGGTCTCTCTCAATAATGAAGTCGTGGGAAGGTACCCGTATACTACCACCGGCCACAGTTTGCATGTGCGCAGCTAAACCGCGGAGGCCGATTGTCATGACACCTCGGCACATTCTCCCATCCCAATCTTACTCTTGACAAAGCTTTCCCTTGACATTGGCGAGCGTGTGGCTGATAAGGGGTTTTAGACTAAGAGCAACAATGGAAATAACAGAAGGAGGGTCTGCACATGGGACGCGTATTCTTTCGCGGAGCAAATCTGATCGACGGCATCCACGCGCCTAAGCCCAACACAACGGTTGTGGTTGAGGGCGAGCGTATTGCCGCAGTCGGAACCAACGGCAATATTCCTAAACCAACCGCGCACGACACGGTCTATGACTTGGGCGGGAAATCGCTCATGCCGGGGATGGTCATGTGCCACTATCATGTCGCCTACGATAACGTGGCCAGCATGAATGACATTGACATGAAGCACCCTCCGACGTTTCTCACCTTGATCGCCGCCAAAAATGCAGAGTTACTACTACGCTCGGGATATACAGGAGCGGTCGGCGCCGGGACTATGCATAACATCGATGTTACGCTCAAACGGGCAATTAACGCCGGCATGATTCCCGGTCCACGCTTCCTCGCCTGTGGGCGCGACATTGTCACTACTGGTGATTCAGTTGATTGTCATCCTGATTTTTGGAAGATGCAGATGGAGGGGTTAGCGCGGATTTGTGATGGGCCAGAGGATTTTCGCAAGGCAGTACGCGAAGAAATTAAACACGGGGTCGATATCATTAAGCTCTATCCGACCGGCGGACACGGCCTATTTTGGCCGGCTGAAGTGATGACCATGAGCTATGATGAGATCGAGGCGGCCACGCAGGCGGCCCACGAGCGGGGCAAGAAAATCCGCGGGCATATTATTTCTAAGCAAGGCGTCCTCGCAGGACTCAAGGCCGGGATGGATGTGATCGACCACGGCGACCGGATGGACGATGAGTGCATCGAGTTATTGGTCAAACAGGGAACTTTCGTCACGCCAAGCCTGTATTTTCCCTGGAAAGTCATCGAAGAAAAACGCCGCCTGGGAAAAAGCCCGTGGGGGAATGTGGACGACATGGAACGGGGGCTGGAGTATTCGTACAAAGTCCTGCCGAAAGCGCAGAAGGCTGGCGTTAAGTTCCTGGTCGGAGATGATTTTGGCGTCGCGACTATTCCACATGGGGAGTACGCCTGCGAATTAGAAGCTTACGTGAAAGGAGCAGGGATCTCCCCTCTCGAGGTCATTACCTGGGCGACACGTAACGGGGCTGAACTGCTCGGCATGCAAGATGATCTTGGCACGATCGAGTCAGGCAAGCTGGCAGACTTGTTAGTCGTTGATGGCAACCCGGCAAAAGATATCACGGTTCTCCAGGATCGGACCAATCTTGAGGTTATTATGAAAGGTGGGCAGTTTGTCGAATGCCAACTGACACCCAGTAAGGGCCGCATGCAAAAAGCCGCTTAATAGCCGCCGTTTTGTTCTCAAACACAAAAAGCCTCTCGTCGTGAGGGGCTTTTTTGTTTACACTACAAGAGTCATGCCCGACTCATCTCTAGCATCGAGTGGCGAACACCAGCTCCGCCGCCGGGCCATTCTTGCATCGGTTATTGTCGGGATTTTTTTGCTCGCGGTAAAATTCCTTGCCGCCAAGATAACTGGGTCCGCTGCGATTTTGTCCGATGCCCTCGAATCGATTATCAATGTCGTTGCTAGCCTTTTCGCTTTTTACAGTATTGTTCTCAGCGCCCAGCCTCCCGACCGCTCACACCCCTATGGGCATGGAAAGATTGAGCCATTCTCAGCCGGTTTTGAAGGTGCGCTGATTATCTTGGCCGCCGTTATCATTCTGTGGAAATCCATTCCCGCGCTTTTTACTCCGCATTCGTTGGCGGCACTTGATCTTGGTATTTTGCTGGTGTTGGGAACTGCACTGATTAATGCAGCCCTGGGCTGTTTCCTCATTCAATCAGGCAAGCGCACGAGCTCACTGGCCCTCACCGCCGACGGCAAACATCTCCTGACTGATGTCTACACGAGTGTTGGCGTAGTTGTCGGGTTACTGCTTACCCGTGTTACCGGGTGGCTGCCGCTCGACGCAATTACCGCATGTGCAGTCGCCGTCAACATTATCGCCTCGGGACTGCGGCTGGTTCGTCAGTCCGTCAGTCATCTGATGGACGAAGCCGACGAGACTATCCTTCGTCGTATTGTCGAATCATTACAGAGCATTCGCCGCCCTGAATGGATCGATCTCCATCATCTCCGTTCTTGGCGCTCAGGGAATCACCACCATGTGGACTTCCATCTCACCCTGCCGCGCTACTGGAATTTGGCACAAAGCCACGACGCCGAGACTGCGGTCGAAGAGTGGCTCGTCGAACATCTAGGCGGACATGGTGAGGTGCTTGTCCATCTCGACCCGTGCACTTCTCACCATTGCCCGTTTTGTCGCATGCCAGCGTGTCCAGTACGGGCGGTGCCTTTCCGCTCCTCTCAGTCGTGGACGGTAGAGTCTGCGACAGGTGATCCCATGATCCGCTACTTTCCTACTGCAGAGACGGTTCTTTCTTAGTCCCTTATTGTGTATTGCCCGAGAATTCCTCCTGTAGCAAAAGGATAAAGTAGCTTCTCGATGACCGAAACCAAAGGCTTTTAGCCGTAAGCGGCTTGCATTAAGGGACAATTCATGACTTTCTGTGAAGGTTACTATTAGGAGGACATGAGGGCAGTTCCTCGGAAGGAGAGGAAATAAGGGAGCCCTTTATGGTTTTTCAAGAAACTCCGCGCCCACCCGATAACTTTCTGAGGGACGGAGAACGCTATCAATGGGACGTACTGCAGTATCTGCGCTGAAACCAGGGATGGTCTTCAGTAAACCAGTTTTTAATTCTCATCGCCAACGGTTGGTTGAAGCCGGGGTCACCTTAGATGCTCGTATCATTAGCTTGCTCCAGGCGTGGGGCATTATTGATGTGGAGATTCAGGGGGTTACTGAACTGACGCTGCAAGAAATTGAGAGTCGCATGGCGAACAACCCAGCACTCCAACAGCTCTCAGCAACCATCGACGAACGATTTCACGGTGCAGATCAACACGCATTTATTACCGAGCTCCGTCGTCTCATGAAATATCAGACACTGAAAGAAGTTGAACAATAAAGAAGAAACGGACAATGATACCAGAGTTGTTGACTGGAGAGCCGCCGCTCGTTGTCGAACGTATCCACGAGCTTCCCACTCTTCCTGAAATTTACCATCGGCTGGTTTCCACTATTGACGATCCCTTCTCCTCAATCTGGGAGGTCGAGCGGATCATTCGGCAAGATCCGGCAATGACGGCGAGAATTCTTCGCCTGGTCAACTCGTCACTGTATGGACTGAGTGCTCCGGTCTCTACGGTTGCGCAGGCGGTTCGCACAATTGGGTATGATGCGCTTAAACAACTGGTCTTGACGACCAGCGTCATCGACATGTTTCAGCCAGGCCAGGAAAGCCCACTGTCGCTCAAGCTCTACTGGGAACATTGTCTCGGGACTGCCGCAGCCGCGCGCCAGTTGGCCCTGTGGGTGGGAGAGGAGCATCCGGAGGAGTTTTTCGTGGCAGGATTGCTGCACGATATCGGCAAGCTGATCCATAACCAGTATGCCCCAGAGAAATTCCGTGCCGCACTGGCGTTGGCTGCCTCGGAGCGGTTAACCCTCGAATCCGCTGAGCACATGGTCCTCGGCTTTTCTCATAACCAAACTGGCGGCTTCCTCATTCATCGTTGGGGATTATCCCCGGCCATTCAGCGTGCGGTCGCATATCATCATATTCCCTCGGTGCCCGACCGGCTCTCACCAACCCTACATGAACATATCGTGCACTGTGCCGACTTGATCAGCATCGCACTTGGTCTTGGATTTAGTGGCAGCTACCATTTCCCCCCATTTGTGCCACTGGCATGGGAAGTTCTCCGCCTTTCGTATGGTCATCTGGCCGAAGTGGTGGCCGCAACCAAGCGGGAAGCAACACAACTTATGACGGTGCTTTTTCATAGTCATGCGTAACGAAGATACCAACACCGAGAACCTCGTCGGCGGTTCATCCTCCGCCACCTCACAGCCTGACCCGCAGGCGCAACTGCGCCGCTTGCAAGTTGAAGCACAGGGGGTGATCAAATACCTTGATCGAGTTGAGTCTTTATGGGTCAACTTGCAGAAGCGCTCGGGTGGCGACATACTCCCGATCGACTTGCTCGCCTATTTCCTCACCGAAGTGGAATCACTGCTGCCGACAGTTCTTTCTGGTATTTACCGCGTTGATCGACGGACCTACGAATTTACCCTTGAACGCTGCCTGCCGGCTGGCCTCCGTACCGATCTTGAGAATGAAACCCGGCTGCAGATTGCCCAAGGCAATTTCGCCTTAGCCCTGCGGCGAAGCCGTCCCACCGTATGCACGAGACTCAGTATTCACCACTACCATCCCCGGGTACGATCGATTCTTTTGGTGCCGCTAGTCACCTTGCAAGAAGTCCACGGGATGGCGCTTATCGCCAATGAGCGATTCGAGCAAGATATCGTTCCTTACGAATTGAAACTGCTCTCGATCCTCGCTGGGCAGACCGCCCTGGCTTTGGAGAGTTCGTTGCGCGAAGTTTCGCTGCAGCGCCATAAAGCCGACCTTGAACAAGAAGTGCTTTCCCGTACGGCAGAACTGAAGCAAGTCAACGCCGATATCCACCGGCGGAACCAAGAGTTAGAGACCGAACTCAAAAAAGCACAGGACGCGAACGAGCAGTTGACACTCGCCGACCGTATGCGTGAAAATCTTCTCTCTACTGCTTCCCATGAGCTGCGTACGCCGTTAGGCGTCCTGATTGGCTCGCTCGACGTTATTCGTGAAGAATGGAACGACCTCTTGCCTGCAGAAGGACAGCAATTGCTCGACATGTGCACCCGCAATAGCTCTTTGCTGCTCTCCTTGATCTCTGATCTGCTCGACGTCTCCGCTTTGCAAAGTGGACAGGTAACACTGCGCTGCCAGACAGTCGCCCTCACGCCTATCGTGCAGAAAACCTTCGACTCCCTTGCCCCTGTTGCGCGGGCCAACAACGTCAAATTGCTCAACACCGTCTCACAAGAAATCGAAGTGTATGCTGATCCGGGACGCCTCCAGCAAGTCCTGACGAATCTTGTCAGTAATGCCATCAAATTCTCGAAAAAGGTGGGGGCCTATGTTCTGGTCGGGGCGGCACGAGAAGGTGATCAAGTAACGATCGGCGTGACAGATAATGGGACGGGCATCCCGCGTGATCAACAGGAACGTATTTTTAAGCCCTTCGTCCAAGGAGAAAGTGGCTCCACCACAGCGACCAAGGGGGCAGGTCTGGGCTTGGCTCTTTGTAAAGCGTTGATCGAACGGCACGGCGGTAGGATCTGGGTCGAAAGTACGCCCGGTAAGGGCAGTCGGTTTTTCTTCTCGCTTCCAGCTGGTCGAGAGAGATCTCCTGTCGCCGATAGCCCGCAGCAGCCACCACAGACAACCTCAGCCTCGTAAATTCACCCACATCTGACCTGCGTGGTGAAGTCGCTATTGCCGCGTGGTCGCTCCACACAAACGGTGCACCACATCAAGGATAACACCTGTTCCTTTTTCAAACGCCTCTCGGCGCATACTCTCATTTGGTTGATGGGCTTGTTGCAAATCGCCAGGCCCGCAGATAAGAGAGATGATCCCTGCCCGTGCGAACTGCCCTCCATCTGTGGCAAACGGTGCGCCCTCGCCGCTGGATTGGGCAATAGTGGAGCACAGAACTTTTTCTAAAGGAGTGTCGCGCGGCGATAAAAGGGACGGAACAATACGTGGTTCTCCTAATGTGATCGTTGCCCGGTGGTTAGGAGAACTGTAGTCGTGCGCATCAAGTTGCTGTAGACGCCGAGCGATCTCGTGATAGACATCAAGGGGCTCACCCTGGGGGAGCGGGCGATAGCTGACATTGAGGAAGCATTCTTCGGCGATCATATTGGTCGCGGTGCCGCCAGAGATGGTGCCAAAATTTAAAGTGATGTATGGAGACCCGGGGAAGATGTCGGCAAACGAGACAGAAGGATGAGCGCGCAATTCGGCTTGATAGCGACCAATCGTCTCAATGACTTTTCCTGCTATAGCAATGGCATTCACTCCTTGTTCGGGAATACTGCTATGGCCGCCGCGACCGCGAATCGTGACGGTGAAGGTTACCACCCCCTTGTGCGTATGAAAAAGCTGGTACGAGGTTGGCTCTCCGATCCAGGCCAGGCGCGGCGGTGGAATCTTACCGAAGAGTTCAGGAAGCGCGGGCAAGAGACGGGCCGCCCCTAAGCAGCCGATTTCCTCATCAGCCGTAAAAAGAAAAACCAGCGGTCGTTTGAGCGTGGCAGTATCAAGTTGAGCAGCAGCATCGACGCACTGGGCGAGAAATACCTTCATGTCCGAGGTCCCCCGCCCATAGACCCGCGCATCGTCAATCTCCAATCGCAGAGGATCGCGCTGCCAGCCAGGTTGCCCCGTAAATGGCACGGTATCAACATGACCAGAGATGATGAGGCCGTCTGGCTCTGCTGGACCGGCATACGCAAGTAAATTCACTTTCGCCACCCCGGCTATCTCGGCACGCTGAAACGCCACAGAGAACCCATGGTCATCCAGGTGAGCGCCAAGATACTCTACTGCTTCAACATTACTTTTATTACTCACCGTGTCACAAGCAACCAGGCGACTCGCGACTTCATGCAGATACGTCTTCATAGCTTTTCTCCTAGACGGAGTTTTCCGGCAGAAAGATCGGAGAGACGAGGATTGATCTTTGCTCAAAGAATAGGAGAATCATAATATAGTAGCGGCAGAACACCTAGTAGGCTTGCGATTCTCGGTTGTGAGCAATTCCCGCTGAGGAGTCAGCTTCATAGACACCGCTAAGGAGAGCAGCAGCATGAAAAGCCTCATCTTTGTAGCGTTGATCCTTGTTATCTTTATCTTGTCGACACCGCACGTGTATGCACATGGGCCAGGCGGTTTTAGCGGAGGAGGTCACATGGGCCATTTTGGTGGTGGCCATTTTTCTGCTGGAGCGGGGCGCTTCAATGGTGGCTTTCATGGAAGCCTGGGCGGACAAGGTTTACACTTCCGGTTTGGCAATCCAGCGTTCCGCTCCCCCAGCTTTGGCCATTTTCGACAGTTCCCACATCACAAGCCCTTTGGTTTTCATCATCAGTTCAGTCAGCGCGGCATACCCTTTTTCTCGTCTGGCTTCTCCGAGCGAAGTTTCTTCTTTAGCGATCGCTTCGGACCCGTGGTCCCTCCTCCACTCGGGGCTGTCGATCCAACTCCATTTGCGCCGGTTGGTCCTCAGGTGCAGGTTTTTCCCTTTTTCTGCGCGCTGCACAGGTTTGGCTACACTAACCAAGCGGAATTCTTTGGCCATCTTAATTTTGCCCACCATGTTCCGCTCGACCGTGCGGCTTCTTTTTGTCTATCTGCAGACAATGGCACACGCTTGATCTTTAGTGGCTTCTAGAAAAAAACCAAGGCGCGGCACGCCGTGCCTCTACAGTTGAAATAACAACATTATGCAGATCGCGTGGGATGATACCTTCTGCTTGCTCCATGGCACTGATTAGTATGACTATCAATCAGCTAACCTTCCGTACACACGCAATTCGACGCATGTTTCAGCGCTCTATCACTTCTGCTGATGTTCGGCACGTGCTGAAAACTGGAGAGGTAATCGAAGATTATCTCAACGATACTCCCTACCCAAGCCGATTGATGTTAGGGTGGTGTGGTTCCCGACCACTTCACTTGGTCGCTGCCGATAGCCTAGAAACACAAGAAACCATCATCATTACCGTTTACGAACCCGATCCTGACAAATGGGAGTCAGGCTTCAGAAAGAGAAAACCATGAAGTGTGTCATCTGCAAGCATGGGCAAACACAACCAGGGACGGTCACTGTTACGTTGGAGCGGGCAACTCTCACCCTCGTGATTAAGAATGTCCCGGCTCAAGTCTGCCAGAATTGTGGCGAGGAGTACTTGAATGAAGTAATCACAGAGCGACTCCTCAAGACTGCTGAAGAGGTAGCCCAAGCAGGAGCTCAGGTGGATATTCGCGAGTATATAGCTGCATAGTCGGCAGAAAACATGGAAACGAAGGTTAAGCTCAGTGTCAACGTTAATAAGGTCGCTACGCTGCGCAACGCACGGGGTGGAGACCTGCCGAATGTCGTGCACGCCGCACGGACGTGTATCGAAGCTGGCTGTCAGGGCATTACGGCTCATCCCCGTCCCGATGGCCGTCACATCCGCACCCAGGACGTGCTCGATCTCGCTGCCATGCTGACAGTGGAGTTCAACATCGAAGGCTATCCATCGCCAGAGTTTATCGACTTGGTGTGCCGTGTCCGCCCCACCCAATGCACCTTAGTGCCCGACCCGCCTGAGGTACTGACCTCTAATGCAGGCTGGGACCTGAAAAGCGATACCACCTGGCTCCGCGAGGTATTGCAGCGACTGCATGATCACGGCATTCGCACGAGTTTGTTCTTAGAACCAGATCCGGACCAAGTGCAGCGGGCCAAGGAGATCGGCACCGATCGTATCGAGTTGTACACCGAGCACTACGCCAGAATGTTCGGAACACCCGCAGAAAAATCGGTATTCGAGACGTACTATCGAGCTGCGCTGGTGGCTCAAGAAGTTGGTCTCGGAGTGAATGCCGGTCACGATTTGAACCTCGACAATCTCCCTTTCTTCGTCCAGAATCTCCCTGGTCTACTGGAAGTCTCGATTGGACACGCGCTTATTTGTGATGCGTTGTATCTGGGCTTAAACCAAGCAGTGAAAGCCTACTTGCAAGCCTTAAGCTATCTCATCTAAAGGAAAAATGATCTCTTTGTGAGGTGAGTATGACTGATTATCAAAGTTTCTCCCTTGGTGATTTTCCTCTCGAGGGCGGTATGGTTCTGCGTGATGCCAAACTTGCTTACAAAACTTATGGCAAGCTCAATGCGCGGAAGACGAATGCGGTTCTGCTGTGCTCATGGTATACCGGCACTCACGCGGGCTACGAGTTTCTTATTCAACCAGGGCGATGCTTCGACCCGGCAAAGTATTTTGTCATTGCCACCAATATGTTTGCTAATGGTCTGTCCTCGTCTCCTAACAATACGCCCAAGCCGCTTGCTGGCTCGCATTTTCCTGCAATTGCTATTCGTGACAATGTCCAGGCGCAGTATCAATTAGTGACAAAAAAATTCGCTCTGGAGAAGTTGGCGATGGTTGCCGGCTACTCCATGGGCGCGCAGCAGTCGTTCCAGTGGGGAGTCAGCTATCCTGACATGGTCGAGCGCATTGCTCCTTGGTGTGGAGCCGCGCGAACGACTCCTCATACGCATGTTTTTATCGAGGGGTTTACCGGGGCTTTGAAAGCTGACGCCGCCTGGAACGGTGGACATTATCAAGAGCAGCCAGACCGTGGCTTGCGCGCTATGGCCCGAGTCTATGCCGGCTGGGGGTTTTCGCAGGCATGGTACCGGCAGGAACTCTACCAAGAATTTGGTTCCCCCAGCGTGGAGGATTTCCTTGTCGCTTTTTGGGAGAATTTTTTCCTGCAAGGTGACGCGAATAACTTTTTGTCACAGGCAAAGACGTGGCAAACCCACAATATCGGGTTGTCTCCGGGTTTTAATGGCGACCATAAAAAAGCACTAGCCTCAATTAGGGCAAAAGCTGTCGTCATGCCGGGACAGACTGATCTCTACTTTCCCCCTGAAGATAACGCGGCAGAAGTGTCCTGCATGCCGAATGCCGTGCTCAAAACGGTTCCTTCAATTTGGGGACATTTTGCTGGATTCGGTGTTAACCCCCCAGATACGGAGTTTATTGATCGGGCAATTGAAGAGTGTTTGGCGGCATAGCTCCTCATGATTATCCGCTTACACCCGCATGCACGGGAGCGGCTCGCCGAGCGGGGTACAAACGAGGCCGAAGTCCTAGCTACAGTAGAGGAAGGTGAACGCTTCCCCGCGAAGCTAGGGAGGACCGGCTTTCGGCGAAACTTCATTTTCGGCAGCGAATGGCGCGATCGCTGGTACGCTACCAAACAGGTAGAAGCCTACGCCGTTGAAGAAAATGGCTGGCTAGTCATTACAGTAATTGTCAGGTACTTTTGAGCATTCGGAGGACAGAAGATGAAATTGACTTACGACCCGCGTTACAATATTGCTTACTTGCGCTTGCACGAGAAAACCAAACAGGTGGAAACCATCCACGTAAGTGACGAGTTGAGCATAGATATCGCACCGGATGGTACTGTGTATGGGATTGAACTCCTCAACGCTAACGAGCAATTGAGGGGTGAAGATCAGGGAAAGCTTGTCGTCATTAACGAGGCTCTGGGCGACCGGCAAGAGATCATTCTCGTACGATAGCCCAAAGGCCTGTTCTGTACGATTATGCCTTCACTCCAGCCTTAGACGCTAGCGAAGCATAGCTCACCGCTTCTCCATTCTCGTTGCTGACCGGCAAACCGGCCTCACGCCACCCTGGCACGACACGACCCATCTGATCCTGTCCGCCGCCAAAGCCACCTTGCATGTTCGACACATTAGCGTAGCCAGCTTGGGCCATTATCTCCGCCGCCCGCTGTGAGCGGCCTCCAGCCTGACAGCCGATAATGATCGTGGCATCCTTGGGAAGATTCGTTTCCACAACCTTGAGAAAATCAGGATTCGGCGCAGGTTGTCCCGGAGCCGAGAAAAACACCACAGGAATGTTCTTTCCTCCCTGCGGATGACCAGCGGCAAATTCAGGAACAGTGCGAACATCAAGATAGATGACATTCGCATCTTTTTGGATCATCTCATGAGCTTGGGATGGGGTAATCTGTTTGACCGGCATTGCTTCTCTCCTTTTCCTTCTCCGCGAGGAGTACCTCTCATGCCACACCGAGTCAATAACCGCTCCTTCTCTCCTACGCTCAATTTTGCTATGGGGAAGCAGCTTACGACGATTAGCGATCTACGACTATACAAGAACGAAAGGGGAGGGAAATGAACAAAGCTGTTGACTGGAATCGCGAGGGTCAGGTTGGTGTTATCACTCTCAACCGTCCGGCGCAGTACAACGCCATTAATCAGGAGCTTGCGGTCGATCTGCGACAGGCGATTGGTGCGTGCTGGAAGGATGATGCCGTCCGTGCCATCGTCCTGACTGGCAGTGGTAACGCCTTCTGTGGCGGCGGAGACCTGAAGTTTCTCACCGCAGCCAAAGATGCTAACCGTGCAGTGGAGAATTTCGAGGCGCTTTTTCCCGCTTTTCACGGTGCCATCATCGATATGCGGGAGATACCAAAGCCTATTGTCGCAGCGCTGAACGGTGTCGCGGCAGGTGGTGGTCTTGGTTTGGCTCTGGCCTGCGATTTTCGTGTCGCCTCACCAAAAGTGTCTTTGTACACCGCCTTTCTTGGTATTGGCGCTAGTCCAGACTCGAGCTCCTCGTTTTTCTTGCCCCGTTTCGTTGGTATGGGTCGGGCGACTGAGCTGTTCTTGCGTAATAAGCCAGTGAGCGCTGAGGAGGCGCTTTCTTTGGGCCTTGTCAATGCAGTCGTCCCCGCAGAGAAAGTGATGGAAGAATCCCTCGCCCTCGCGAAGGAACTCGCACAGGGACCGACAGGCGCATTCGGCCGCACCAAGCAGCTCTTGAACCGGAGCTTTAGTAGTTCGTTGCCAGATCATTTGCACAACGAGGCCCGGCTCATCACCATCTCGGGCTTGACCGCCGATTTTGCGGAGGGAACCGGCGCTTTCATCGCTAAGCGTAAACCGACATTTACAGGAAAATAAGAGGGTACACAGCCAAGCTAGCCGTGCCACCGACCTTAAGACTTTCTATTTCTTCGGTGGCACAGGCCGCTGGCCTGTGCAGGAGGAGCAAATGCGAGCTATTACTGTCAAAACTCCGGGCGGTCCAGAAGTTCTCCAGTTGACCACCGTACCAGACCCGGTCCCAACGGCAGAACAGGTGCTAGTGCGAGTTCGCGCTACCGCGCTTAATCGGGCCGACACTTTGCAACGAACCGGCAACTATCCTCCACCCCCGGGAGAATCTGATATTCTCGGACTTGAACTGGCCGGTGAAGTCGAAGCAGTCGGCGCTGCGGTGAAGGATATTACTTTGGGCGATCGCGTTTTCGGTCTTGTCGGGGGTGGCGGCTACGCCGAAAAAGCCGTTATCGATGCTCGCATGGCCATGCTGCTGCCGACAACCTGGAGTTTTGTCCAAGCAGCAGCCGTACCAGAAGTGTTTTTCACTGCGCAGGAGACTCTCTTCACGCTAGGGAATCTCAAAGAGGGAGAGACCGTCTTGATTCATGCCGCTGCCAGCGGTGTCGGCACGGCGGGTATCCAGATGGCTCGTGAGGTCGGCGCTCGTATTTTCGTCACTGCCGGTTCGTCTGAAAAAATTCAGCGCTGCCTAGAACTCGGGGCGACGGCGGGGTGTAACTATAAAGAGCGAGACTTTGCCGATTGGGTGAAAGAGGTCACCAAGGGACTAGGGGTTGATCTCGTCCAAGATTTTATTGGAGCGGCATATTGGCATCGCAATCTTCAGAGTCTCAAGATTGGTGGCCGTCTCGTACTCGTCGGTTTGATGGGCGGAGTTAAGATCGAAGCCAACCTTCAGCTCCTGATGGCGAAGCGCTTGCAGGTGTTCGGCTCGGTCCTCCGCAGTCGGCCTTTAGCAGACAAGATCGCTATCACCCAACGGTTTCGCAGTCGCTGGCTTCCCCTGTTGGCCACCGGTCGCATCAAGCCCATCGTCGATCGAGTCTTTCCGCTGGCTCAGGCGGCCGATGCCCACCGCTATATGGAAGAGAATCGTAACTTCGGGAAAATCATCCTCGAAGTCTAAGGACTATGGGACAAAACCTCCACCGCATGACCTAAAGGCTGAGTGTCATTGCGAGTATCCCAGAGCGCAGGGCGCTCATCGAGTGGACAGAAGCAAGGGGCTCCTGGATTCCGGGTCGCGCGGTGCTCGCCCGGAATGACGGGCGTGTCGTTTTCGTCATTCCCGCGCAGGCGGGAATCCAGTGGGTGTGGTGCAGGTTGGGCATTTTGTTTCTGAGCAGCGAAGCCATCTTTGCCCGCAAACAGAGATTGCTTCGTCACTTGCCGCTCCTCGCAATGACAGTCCTGCCTCCTGGGTTTTTCTCTATAGCCAGGGTTTTGTCTCACGGTCCTAAAGAGTTCGGGGTTCGGAGTTCGAAGCTGAACCAAATAGAGTTCGCACGGTGGTTTCGCCTCCGAACTGGCAATTCTATTCTGATCGTTCGTACCGCCATCCGCTCTTCAGCATCCACAGCCGGTGCCGTCGCCCTGGACGTTCGATATCAACGTCCGGATAGCCCGCGTCGTCCTCATACAGAGAACAAATACCGCCCGGAACGTCCCGATAGCGAGGGACAAAGATCGCAGGCGTGCGATCTATGAATCCTGCCAGCGCCGCCTTCATATTGTGATATTGGGAAAGTTTCACGATGGTCACGAACGTAGGAGGTGGCAGTTCGATCTCATTGGTACGCTGGGCAGCAAGCGCAACCTCGGGGCGCATCCAGCGATGTTCATGAATTTCGTCACCGTCGATCTGTACTGCTCCATTTCCTGCCGCCGCGAGAAAAAACCAGGTTGAGTACCGCTCTGGTCTTCCCTCTGGTGTCGTCCAATGTGAGATCCAGACTAGCTCTTCGGGGGCGATAAGGAGACCGGCTTCTTCGTGGGCTTCACGGACAGCCGCCCGGCGCGCGGCCGCGACCACGTCGTCTTCCGCACCCGGCGTATAATCTCCTGGGTCGATCCGCCCTCCGGGGAAAACCCAGGCGCCACCGTGAAAAGCGATGCGAGAATTGCGGCGTAACAGTAAGGTTTCGAGATGACCATCCAGCTCGCGTACGAGAATAACCGTCGCGGACAGAAGAGGAATCACAGCAGATATATTTGTCATTGTCATAATATACTTAGAAGTTACGCAGTTGCCAAAAGCAGAGTAAAACAAGGCCATGAACCCACCCAAATGTAAGGATGAAGACTACATCAATTTCCTGATCGCTACCCCCCGCCAGGTG
>Ga0187894_10000358_pt1 | contig 61771 bp, 59 predicted proteins | sample GBC1701081metaG_FD_136650 | JGI IMG/M metagenome (GOLD analysis project Ga0187894, IMG submission 136650) | White microbial mat communities from a lava cave in the Kipuka Kanohina Cave System on the Island of Hawaii, USA - GBC170108-1 metaG ... | reverse complement strand
GTCCGACCGTCATTCTTGTAGATGAGGTACGGGACCGAGTGAGTTGGGAATGCAGCCAATGTCGAAACTCGACGAAGCGAAGGGCAAGGTGAACACTGCCCTGAGCCGTTTGGAGCGGATGGTCGAGGACCGGCTGCGGGTCGAGACCGAACGCGCCGACGAGCTCGCCGCCAAGCTGGCGCGGCTGGAACGCGATCACGAGCAGCTCAAGCGGGTGGCGACCGATGTCGAAGCCCGTCTGGAGCGCGCCATGGAGCATATCCGTACGCTGCTGGCTGAAGACCAGCGGTGAGACGTGTACGAACGTTGACCGAAGCGACTGCTTCGGCGAGAGTCTTCGTGTCAGAAACAAAGAACGAAACCCCCTCAAGAGACTAATATCATGCCCCAAATCACGATTCGTATCGGCAGCCGCAGCTATGATCTTGCCTGTGGCGATGGCCAGGAAGACCGTACGCACGCGCTGGCTGCCGAGGTCGATGCCTGCCTTACCGAGTTGCGTATCCAGATGCCCAATGCGCCCGAGGCCAAGCTGCTGGTGTTCGTCGGCCTCATGATGGCCGACCGCGTCAAGGAGGCGCAACGCGACGTGGAGGCAGCACAAGCCGAACTTGCCGCGGCGCGTGCGACACTCGACGCCGATGCTGTGCCCGTGGGCGATACGATCCCGGTCGAGGAGCTGTTCTCCCGCCTGGAGAACCGTATCGATACGATTGCCCGTAAAGTCGCAGCAGCGTAGCAGCGGTTGCCGAAGCGACGTCACGTCCCTACATTGCGGCGGGGCGGATGTCTGCGTGGTGCGTGAGCCGCACTGAACCCTGGGGCCAATGCTCTCCTCTAGGGAGCTGTCCCTGGCCTTGACCCTGGTCTTGGCCACACGGCGCCCACCTGCGTTTGCAGGCCACAGAGGTTAGACACGGCGAACGGCCGACGTGGTGCCGCCCCACTTTTCTTCCCACTTGTCGTTCCGTCATGTGGCAGGCTGAGCCAAACGCTGATGCGGGAGGCCGCCTGATGACATCGCAAGCACCACCATCGCGGCTGGGCAACGTCTTTCCACCCAACGCCGAGTGGCTTGCCAAACGGCACGAAGCTGCGCTGGAGCCGGATCTGCCGATCGTCGATCCGCACCATCACTTGTGGGAGCGGCCGGACCATCGTTATCTGATGCAGGATCTGCTCGACGATACCGGCGCCGGTCATAACGTGATCGCCACGGTGTTCGTCGAGTGCATGGCGATGTATCGCGCCGACGGACCTGATGAAACGAAGCCGTTGGGCGAGACCGAGTTCGTCAACGGCGTTGCCGCGATGAGTGCAAGCGGTGCCTACGGCGCAACGAATGTCTGCGCCGGCATCGTGGGTTTTGCCGATCTGACATTGGGCGACCGAGTGGCATCGGTGCTGGAGGCTCATGTTCGTGCCGGCGGCGGGCGGTTCCGCGGTATCCGCCATGCCGCGGGGTGGGACTCCAGCCCGGATATTCGCAACAGCCATACCAACCCACCGCAAGGCCTGTTGAGCGATGCCGCGTTCCGTGCCGGCTTTGCCCGGCTGGCATCTTTGAAGCTCACCTTCGATGCCTGGCTTTACCACCCGCAACTCGATGAGCTCGTCGATCTCGCGCGGGCATTCCCGGGCACGACCATCATCCTCGACCACGTCGGCGGCCCGCTCGGCTACGGCCCCTACGCCGGCAAGTCGGACGACACGTTCAAGCACTGGACGTCATCGATACGGGCGCTGGCGGGCTGTTCCAATGTCGTGGTGAAGCTGGGCGGGCTTGGCATGCGCATCGGCGTCTTCGACTTCCACAAACGCGATGCGCCAGTGCCATCGCAGGAGCTGGCGGCAGCGTGGAAACCATGGATCGACACCTGTATCGACGCCTTCGGTGCCGAGCGGTGCATGTTCGAAAGCAATTTCCCGGTCGACAAGATCACGTGCAGCTATGCCACGCTGTGGAACGCCTTCAAGCACCTGGCGGCCGGCGCATCGGCATCCGACAAGACGGCCCTGTTCAGCGGCACCGCCGCGCGGGTTTATCGGCTGTGACGCATGACCGGCGCCAATCAGGTTTTTGAAGACCACGATTCGGCGGCCATCTACGACGACTTCAACCGGTGGTCGGCCAGCGACGATTTCTATCTCGACCTGGCACGCGATCGCGGCAGCCGTGTGCTCGACCTGGGCTGCGGCACGGGCATGCTGGCCTGCCGCATGGCCAGCGAAGGGCTCGATGTCGTCGGTGTCGACCCGGCGCAAGCGATGCTGCGCGTCGCGCGTGCACGGCCAGACGCGAGCAAGGTCTCATGGGTGATGAGCGACGGCCAGGGTATGGACCTCGGGCAACGCTTCGACCTCATCACCATGACCGGCCATGCGTTTCAGGCCCTGCTGACCGACGAGGATGTGCTTGCGGTTCTCACCAGCGTCGCGCGGCACCTGGCGCCCGGCGGCCGCTTCGTCTTCGAGACCCGAAATCCAGCGGCGCAGGCATGGTTGCGCTGGACGCCGGAGCGAACACGCTCGACGGTCGAGACGTCCAAGCACGGCCGTATTGAGCAATGCTTCGATGCCGTGGCGAATGGCGATACGGGAATCGTGGATATCGCCCAGCACGACCGATATCTCGACACGGGCGTACAGCGTGTTGGGCACAGCCGAATTCGCTTCATCAGCCAGGACCATGTGGCGGGCCTGCTGGCTCGAGCCGATCTGATCGCCATGGCGTGGTACGGCGATTGGGACCGCAGGCCATTCTCGTCCACCGCCCCGGAGATCATCGTCATAACCACACGGGCGGGTTGACGGATTACCGGCCGGAAAGTGGGGGAGTTGCAAATCAGCCCCGCAATCGCTGCGCTTCAGGCGACGCGGAACTGCCGTCACCATTTGGCCCATCGAGACCGCGAAACGAACGTGGCCGGCGGCGAGGTCCGTGGGGAGAGAGCGGGGTGCTGAAGCGATTCCTGCAGCTGCTTCTAGGGGCGATGTGGGTCTGTCCGGCATGCGCTGAGCCGCCCGACATCGCATTGTTGGGGGACAGCTTCGCAGTGGGGCTGGCCCCTTACTTCAAAGCTAAGGTTCAGCGGACGACGATCGGGGCTTCCGTCCAGCATTTCTGGGGAGACTTGGCGGGCATTGACGGCCGCACGCACGTCGTCGTCGTGCTCGGCACCAACGACAGCCTGGAATACGGCGTGGAGAATAGCGTTGCCTACATGCATCAGGTCGGGCGCATCGTGACCAGCTTGGCACAGCGCGGCCGTGAGGTGCTGTGGGTTGGACCGCCGTGCATCTTGCCCGGCCATACGACATTGTCCGATGAGCGCGTGCGCGAAGTGGATGAGCTACAACAGGAGACTTTCGCTCGCCTGGGACTCCCGCAAGCCCACCATATCTCGCTCCGGCCGATGACGGAGCGGGACGGGATCTGCTTGCAGAACAATCGTGAAGCGGATCAGGTGCACTTCACCGCTCGCGGCTACGAAGAGGTGACCCGTTTCATCCTGTCGCGGCTGACACAAGGCCCGTAAAGCACGCCATTAATTGCCGGCGGCGGCCGGTGTGCGGCGCAAGTCTTCGACGGCGTTGGCAACACTCCATCCCAGCGCCTCGGTTGCGTGGTCTGCGCGATGCGCTTCGGCCCAGGCGTTGACCCGCAAGGTCGCGCCGGCAGCGTCGAGGGCGGCGGCGGTGGCCGTCGGTGCCGGATCGGCAACCACACCGGGAACGCCGGCAGCTGCTTTCTGGAGGACCGTGCGCGCCCGCGTCAAATCCAGATTCCACGCGATCACGCAACTCGCCGTTATGCGCATGTACGGATTGACGCTGAGGTTCTGGATGATGTCGCCCCAGACCTTGCCGTTAGGCAGGATGACACGGACATTGTCCGTCGAATCGAGGTGTGTGGTGAACATGTCGAGGTCGCGTACTTGACCACGGTGTGGACCGAGTTGGACCAAGTCACCGACGGCGAAGGGGCGGAACAACAGCAGCATCGCACCAGCTGCCAGATTCGACAGCGTTCCCTGTAATGCCAGTCCAATGGCGAGGCCGGTCGCGCCAAACACGGCAATGACGCTGGCGGTCTGCACGCCGAACTGTCCCAGCACGGCAATGCCGACCAACGCCAGCACGCCGTAGTGGACGACGCTGGACAGAAACCCGACGAGCATGCCGTCGATGCGTGGCACGCGGCGCAGCAAGCGCTCGGTCGTTCGGCCGGCCCAACCGGCGACCAGCCAGCCGACCACGAGAAGCGCGATGCCGCCAAGGACACTGAGCGCATAGGTCGCGATCAGTGACCAGAGGGTTTTCAGCGCATCTTCCACCGCCACTGGGCACCCCTACTGGAAACCGGGCGGAGGCTGGACATATGCAGGCACCACGCTCAGCCTTTGCGCCGAGCGCGTGTGCGGGCGGCCTTGCGCGCCGAAGCCGAGCGAGCCGCTGCCGGCCGTGAAGCCGCAGCGCTGCCGCCGATTCGAGCGCCGCGGCGTGACGACACTTTGGTGGTGCGCTTGCCGCGGCCTGAACCGCTCTTCTCGCCACCGCCGCTTTCCTTGTTCACGGTCGCCCAGGCACGGGCCTCGGCGGTTTTGCGCGATACGCCGCGCCGCTTGTAGCCTTCTTCGATATGCGCTGCTTTGCGCTTCTGCTTGCCGCTGTAGGCCGACTTGCTGCCTCGGGGCATTATCCCCTCCGTCCGATATGGGGCGTGCAGGGTTGCTGGATGGAGTGGCCGGGCTGCGCCGGTCGCCAGACCGTTCGATGGTGGCCTTGCTCCCGCGCGACACTGACGGACCAGGGGGAGAACTGCAGTCCGGCGCCACGCGAGACCAAGGCCGATCGCCGGATCGCTCCGGCTGCAGTCGCAACGTCAACCCGCCGGCGAGGTTCCGTTGAACTGGACCTGGGTCGCGTGGTGCCGCATGGTCGACGCATGACGATGGGAGCGATCGAGGACGAAAAGCGGGCTGCGCGCGCCGCCATGCGCGCCCGGCGCGCAGCTATCGACCCCGTTGATCGCGCAGCGGCCGGGCCGGCCCTGGCGGCGATCTGGCGGCGGGAACGGCCGTTGCTGACGCCCCATCCCGACGGGCGCGCCGCGTCGATCGCCGGCTTCTGGCCCAAGGGTGACGAGATCGATGTGCGACCGCTGCTGGCGGCGTTGTACGACGACCAGTACGTGGTTGCCTTGCCGGTGACACCGGCGGATGCCGCGCCTCTGCGTTTTCGTCAGTGGACGCCGGAGTCGCAGCTGGTACCGGGCGCGTTCGGCACGTCGGAGCCGTCGTCGCACGCGCCTGACATCGAGCCTGACGCGTTGCTGGTGCCGTTGCTGGCCGTCGATCCCGATGGCTATCGGCTGGGCTACGGTGGCGGCTACTACGATCGCACGCTGGAAGCGCTGCGGGTGCGGCGGCGTATCATCGCCATCGGTGTCGGGTTCGAGGAGCAGCGCGTCGAACGCCTGCCGCGCGGACCCCACGATCACCGGCTCGATTGGCTGCTCACCGATCGCCGCCTGCTGGCGTTCGCCTGACTCCTCAAGCTGCCGTCAGCGCGTCCTTCAACGACCTGTGGAATTCGTGCAGGCCCAGCTCATTGCGGCCGAAGATCACGTGATCCTGAGCGCCGCTGGAAAATCCCTGCTGGATAGTGCGGGCCATGGGGAAGTCCTCGGCGTGCACGGTGCCGCGCACGATGTCCCAGTTCTTCTCCCAGCGCGCTCGGTCGGCGTCGCTCACGATCTTGTCCGGGCTGAGCAGCCACAGGCGCACCATGCAGCGGTTGGGATCGTCGCCATCCGGCACCGCGGTCCAGAATTCGACATGGTCGCGCTGCCAGACGACCACGGCATTGGGGAAGACTCGGTGAATGATCACCGTGTGATCGGCAACATTGCGCTGGTCCGCCGGAATGTCCTTCAGCGCCGGCAGGAAGCTCTTGCGCGGGGCGATAAACCGGCTGTGCGCACCAAATTGCTCGTTCAAGGCGCCTTTGCCTTCGATGTAGCGGCCCACCGTCTTGGTGTGCAGATAGGGCAGGTGATAGAGCTCGAGGAAGGTATCGACCACCAGCTTCCAGTTCAGCTTCTCGGGGAACCGCTCGAAGCGGAAGACAGCAGCGTCGGGGATCTTGAGCTCGGCGAGAACCTTGCTCATGGGACCGAGAAACGCATCGATGTCGAGCGACGCCCCGGCAGTCGGGATCAGCCAGACCAGGCCGTGCTTCTCGACCACGGGCAGCGACACCAGCCCGCGCTGGGCGCGATCGATCCCGGCAAAACCCTCGGCCATGGGCACGTGCCGCAGCGACCCGTCGCCGCCATAGACCCAGCTGTGGAACTTGCAGGTGAAGGTGCGCGCCGTGCCGCACTCGGCGTCGACCACGCGGCAGCCGCGGTGCCGGCAGACATTATGGAAGGCTTTCAGCGAGCCGTCGTCCTGGCGCACGACCACTGCCGACACGCCGTCGATGTCGACGGTGCGGAACTCACCGGGTTTGGCGAGTTCATCGGCGGCGGCGACGATGAGCGGCGTGCGGCGAAACAGCAGATCGCGCTCGCGGCGGGCATGCGCCGGATCGATGTAGTCGGCCACCGGTTGCACGTACTCGCTGTCAGCCATCTGGGTGGTGTTGGCGGCCAGCAGGGCGAACATCTGATCGCCCCAGCGGCGCTGGGTGGCGGCATCCATTGGTCGTTCCTCCCTCTGCAGTATGACCAAGTGCCACCCGACGCGCGAGAGGCCAACCGCGGGATGGCTGTGTCCGATCGCGTGGCAAAATCGCGCCGAGGGCGGTGACGGGGCCGCAACGTGTTGCCGGCGCCGCGGCGAGGCCGTAAGGGATGACAGGAGAGAGCGAATGCGGTTGAGGTCATGAAGGTTCTGTTCTGCGGCGACATCGTCGGGCGGTCCGGCCGCGACATCGTCATTCGCGAAGTGCCGGCGTTACGCGCCCGGCTGGGGCTCGATTTCGTCGTCGTCAACGGTGAGAACGCAGCGGCCGGCTTCGGCATCACCAGTCGAATCTGCGAAGACCTCCATGCCGTCGGCGTCGACGTCATCACCGGCGGCAACCATTCGTGGGACCAGAAGGACATCCTGGGCTATATCGCCCAGGACAAGCGCCTGTTACGGCCTATCAACTACCCGGTCGGGACTCCCGGCTTCGGCAGTGGCATGTATGAGACGACGTCGCGCAAGCGGGTCGTGGTGATCAACGTCATGACGCGCCTGTTCATGGATCCGCTGGATGATCCGTTCCAGGCGCTGGAGGCGCAGTTCAAGCTGCATCGCCTGGGCGCGACAGCCGACTTCATTCTGGTTGACGTCCACGGTGAGGCGACGAGTGAAAAGCAGGTCATCGGCTATGTCTGTGATGGCCGTGCCTCGCTGGTCGTCGGCACCCACACGCATGTGCCCACCGCCGATGCGCGCATTCTGCCAGGGGGCACGGCGTTTCAGACAGATGCGGGCATGTGCGGTGATTACGACTCGATCATCGGCATGAAAAAGGAGATCGCCATGCCGCGCATGATCCGCAAAGTGCCCGGTGAACGTCTGGCGCCGGCGGAAGGAAGCGCGACGCTCTGCGGCATCTATGTCGAGACGGACGACCGGACCGGTCTGGCCACAACTGTGAAGCCGGTGCGCCTGGGGGCAACTCTCGACGAGACCGTCATCTAAGTTTAAAAATATCAATCAACTAAGTGATATTTTCGATCTAAGAATTTAAGAAGCCAAAATGATCATAAAAGTGAATGCACGCGCAATTTTCAGACTGCTGAAAATGTAATTTGATATGAATAAATAATATCAATTATAATCAATTTATTATCTAATTTTTCTAATCTTAGAGATTAGATTTAGAACGGCGCGGCGCGGGATCCTTGCCGACTTTGCCTCAGACTCGTTTGACGGCATCGGCCCAGCCACATTGACGCAGGATATTGTATGCTCGGTCCCTGCGATAACCCCATGGGCGGTAGGTTGCACTTCGCTGTTGACGGCATCGCAAAAAGAATCAAAAGTCATTGTTATTGAACGGTTTTTAGCCCAACCGTTCGCCGGATTTTCTCGGTTAGAGGGGGCGTCGGAACCACGGTTCCGACGTTTTTTAGGCGGGGGTCTCGTACCCCCGCCCTTTTTTTGCGCCGCGAACGGCTGGCGATGTTCAAGCGATGTCGATGACGACATGGCCGATCTTGGTGCCGGCCTCGACGCACGCGTGGGCGTCGGCTGTACCGTCGAGGGAAAAACGTTGAGCGATGGCGAACCGCGCGCCGTTCGGATTGCCGTCACCGGCGAGGCCGCGATCGGCAAGCCAGCGCGCGATGTCACGGATCGCCTGCGCGCGTTGTTGCGGCGTGATCGTGTACATCAGCACCGGCCGGATCATGACGTTCTTCACGATGCTGGCGTAGAAGGGGAGCTGTGCTACGGGCGTCTTTGAGCCGTAGTAGACGAGCACGCCCTGATCGCGCAGCAGCGTGAGATCCATGTCGAGGTTTTCGCCAAGCTCGACCTCGACGATCCGATGCACGCCGACGCCCGCCGTCAGTTGCATCACCCGCGCGATGACGTCCTCGGTTCTGTAGTTGATGACCGCGTGCGCACCGGCCGCCTCGGCATGGGCAGCCTTTTCAGGTCCGCTGACGGTCGCGATCACGTATGCGCCCGCCCATCGCGCTAGTTGCACCGCGTAGTGGCCGACGACGCCGGCGGCACCTGAAATCAACACCGTCTCGCCGGTTGGCGGTCCGTCGGCAAAGAGGCAGCGATGGGCCGTCAGCAGGGGGATCGCCAGGCAGGCGCCGTGTGCGAAGTCCAGCATCGGCGGCAGCCTGACCGCCATGTCGGCGGGCAAGGTGCAGAGCTGGGCCGCCGTGCCATTCCATCGGCCGTAAGCGGCGTTCCAGGTCCAGACCCGCTCACCGACCCGGGCCGATGGTACGCCCGCGCCCACGGCCACGATCTCGCCAGCGGCATCGCTGTGCGGGATCTGGCGCGGAACGGCCATCTTGGCGCGCAGGCCGGCCCGCGACTTGACATCCGACGGATTGACCGCCGAAGCCCGAATGCGCACGACCACCTCGCCAGGTCCGGCGACGGGATCGGGCATCTCACCGACCTCGATCACAGTGTGAGCAGGGCCGTTGCGCTCGTACCAGGCGGCTCTCATGACGGTGCTCCATGCGGTGGTGCTGACAGCAGTGCGCGTGCTCTTACCAGCGCCTCCATGGTCGACTTGGCGGGCGAGCCGCAGTCGAACGGCGGTCGCGGGTCGTATTCGAGGGCCAGCTGCAATGCCTCAGCGGTTGTCTGGTCGGCAAGCCGCGCCGCCAGCGCCAAGGCCATGTCGATGCCGGCCGACACACCGGCCGCGGTGATCGTCTTGCCATCCTCGACCATCCGCGCCATGACCGGCGTGGCGCCATGCCGGCGCAGGCTTTCCAGGGCGGCCCAATGCGTCGTTGCGTGCTTGTCACGCAGCAGCCCGGCGGCGCCGAGAACCAACGCGCCCGTGCAGACCGATGTGGTCCACCGCGTCGTGGCATCGATGGCCCGCACCCAGTCAAGAACGCGTGCGTCGCGCAGCAGCGGACGCACGTCTGAAGCGCCGGGCACCAGCAGCACATCGGCCCGGGGGATGTCGGCGAGCGCCGTGCAGCGATCGAACACCAGCCCGGTATCGGTCGTCGCTCGACCACCCAAAGGACTGGCCACACGCGCGTGCGCGCCGGGTAGCCGCGACAGCACTTCCCACGGACCGATCGCGTCGAGCGTTGTCATGCCGTCGTAGAACAGGAAGACGATATCCAAGGAACCCTCCGCCGCCGCCGTCGGCAGGACAGCACACGTTCCATGGCCGGCGCCAGCGCCAGGCCTCTTGCGGTCAGGTTCGCTCCCGCGCTACCAAAGGTGGCCAGGGCGGGCGCGTCGATAGGCGAGGCCAGCCCTATATGGTATAGCCCACTCACGCCTAATACAGGATTTCGGGACCGCATGGCCGGCCATTCCCAGTTCAAGAACATCATGCATCGCAAAGGCGCTCAGGATGCGCGGCGTGCCAAGGTGTTCACCAAAATCATCCGCGAGCTGACGACGGCGGCCCGCAGCGGCCTGCCTGACCCGGCCGCCAATCCGCGCCTGCGCGCCGCTGTGATCGCTGCGCGCGACGCCAACATGCCCAAGGATACGGTCGACCGTGCCATCAAGCGTGGCGCCGGTACTGATGCCGCCGACAATTTCGTGGAGGTCCGCTACGAAGGCTATGGACCTGGCGGCATCGCCGTCGTTGTCGAGGCGCTGACCGATAATCGCAACCGCACGGCGTCGGACGTTCGTTCCACGTTCACGAAGTACGGCGGCAATCTCGGCGAGACCAACAGCGTCTCATTCATGTTCGACCGCGTCGGCGAGTTTCGCTATCCGCTGAAGGCCGGCAGCGCCGACGACATGATGGAGAAAGCCATCGAGGCGGGTGCCGACGACGTGCAGACGGTCGAAGGTGATGACGGTTATCACGAGATCATTTGTGCCCAGGACAATTTCAGCGCCGTTCGCGACGCGCTCGAAAAGGCCGTCGGTGCGCCGAGCAGCGCCAAGCTGGTGTGGCGGCCCAAGAGCCTGACGGCGGTCGATGGCGATACGGCGCAGACCTTGTTCAAGCTGATCGAGATGCTCGAAGACAGCGACGACGTGCAAACCGTGTACGCCAACTTCGAGGTCTCCGACGACACGCTGGCCCGACTCGCAGGATGAGGTGACGCATCGTGCGCTTGATCGGTCTCGATCCCGGACTGCGTAATACGGGCTGGGGCATCATCGAGGCCGACGGCAATCGCTTGGCGCACGTGGCGAGCGGGGTCGTGCAGTCGGACCAGGCCCGGCCCCTGGCCGAGCGGCTATGTCAGCTCTTCGATGGCATCACGGCTGTGATCGCGCGGTGGCAGCCGCTCGAGGCGGCCATCGAGGAAACGTTCGTCAACAAGAACCCGACCTCGACATTGAAGCTCGGGCAAGCCCGCGGCGCCGTGCTGATGGCGCCGGCCAAACTTGGCTTGCCGGTGCTGGAGTATGGCGCCAACCACATCAAGAAATCAGTCGTCGGCGTCGGTCACGCCGAGAAACGGCAGGTCGAGATGATGGTGCGCCGCCTGTTGCCGGGCAGTACGGCAACGGCAGACGCCGCCGATGCGCTGGCGGTGGCCATTTGCCATGCGCATCATCGTGGCACGTCAGGCCGCTGGGCCGGCGGCGCGGTGATGGCTGGCATCGAAGGCGGCGACATCGGTGCGGTGCGCGGCGGCCGGGTCGGCGCCGGGCGCGGCAAGAGCGGCATGCGCAGTTCGTCGACAGCCTGGGAGCGGGCCTTGTTGGCGCGCGCCGCCGAGGGGAAGGGCGGGCGATGATCGGCAAGCTGCGGGGTGTCATCGATTCGGTTGCCGACGATTCCTGCCTCGTCGATGTCGGCGGCGTGGGTTACGTCGTCTTCGCTTCCAGCCGCACGTTGCGTGACCTCGCGCCGGGCCGTGAGGCGACGTTGTTGATCGAGACCATCGTGCGCGAGGATGCCATCGCGTTGTACGGTTTTTTGGCCCAGGCCGAGCACGACTGGTTCCGGATTCTCACGACGGTGCAGGGCGTGGGCGCCCGCGTCGCGCTGTCGCTGCTGTCCACGCTGGCGCCCGATCAGCTTGCCAACGCCATCGTTGCCCAGGACAGGGCATCGCTCAACCGGGCGTCCGGAGTCGGCCCGAAGCTCGCGGCACGCTTGCTGACCGAATTAAAGGACAAGGCAGCGGCGTGGGGAGCAGTCCCCGGCGTTTCGCGAACGCCGGCGGCTTCCGTCGATGGTGCGGCCACTGCGGCAACGGTCAACGAGGACGCTGTCTCGGCGCTCGTCAATCTCGGCTACAAGCGGCCCGAAGCGTTCGGCGCCATCGCGCGCGTCGCGACGCGACTGGGCGTTGAAGCGCGCATCGATACGTTGATCCGCGAGGGGTTGCGGGAGCTGGGGAAATAGCAGCGGGCGGTGGATGACGGCGGCTTGCCTACCCCGCAGCCGGTCGGCATGGTAGAGATAGTCGCAACCCCCTGCATGGGCCGATATCCGGCCACAAAAACAACGATTACTAATGAACGATACCCGCCTCACATCAGGCGTTCGTAACGACGAAGACGCGGCCGAGGTCAAGCTCAGACCACAGGTTCTGGACGATTTCATCGGCCAGCGACAGGTGCGCGAGAACCTCAAGGTGTTCATCGCCGCTGCCCGCGCCCGTGGCGAGCCGCTCGACCACACGCTGTTCCACGGACCGCCGGGCCTGGGCAAGACGACCCTGTCGCAGATCGTCGCCAAGGAGATGGGGGCAGGCTTCCGCGCCACGTCGGGGCCGGTAATTGCCAAGGCCGGCGACCTGGCCTCGCTGCTCACCAACCTCGAGCGCGGTGACGTCCTGTTCATCGACGAGATTCACCGCCTCAATCCGGCAATCGAGGAAATCCTCTACCCGGCGATGGAGGACTTCCAACTCGACATCATGATTGGGGAGGGACCGGCGGCGCGCTCGGTGCGCATCGACCTGCCGCCATTCACGCTGGTCGGCGCGACGACCCGCTCGGGTCTGATGACGACGCCGCTGCGCGAGCGCTTCGGCATTCCGCTGCGGCTGGAGTTCTACACACCCAGCGAGTTGGAGACGATCGTGCGCCGCGCCGCCGGCGTGCTGAAAGTCGTGCTGACGGACGACGGTGCTGCCGAAGTGGCGCGCCGCAGCCGCGGCACGCCGCGGGTCGCCAATCGCCTGCTGCGCCGCGTGCGCGATTTTGCCGCTGTCGCCGGTGCCGCCACGATCGATGCCAAGGCCGCCGATCAGGCGCTGCGGCGCCTGGAGGTCGATCAGCTTGGGCTCGACTCCATGGACCGGAAGTATCTGACCTGCATCGGCGAGACCTACAACGGCGGGCCGGTGGGCGTGGAGACGCTGTCGGCGGCGCTGAGTGAGCAGCGCGACGTCATCGAGGACGTGATCGAGCCCTATCTGATGCAGCTGGGCCTGCTGATGCGCACGCCGCGGGGCCGCATGCTGGCCGAAGGCGGCTGGCGGCATATCGGCTTGAAGATGCCGCGCGGGGCGCGCGCGCAACTCGACCTGCTCGATCCCGATGCAGGGGATGCGGGGTGACGTCGCCGGTTCCGCGCACGCACGTGCTGTCGGTCCGCGTGTACTACGAGGACACCGACGCCGCCGGCATCGTCTATCACGCCAACTACCTGCGATTCATGGAACGCGGGCGTACCGAGTTGTTGCGCCAGATCGGGCATGATCTTGCTGCGGTGCGACGGGCCAGTGGCATCAACTGGACGGTCTCTCATCTGGCGATCCGCTATCTCAAGCCGGCCGGGCTCGATGAAGCATTGGAAGTCGTCACGCGCGTCGCCGAGCTGCGCGGCGCGTCGGTGGACCTGATCCAACAGGTACGGCGCGCCGATGGTCAGGGCACCGGCGCGTTGCTGACGGATGCGGCACTGACGCTGGCCTGCGTGGGCGCGAGCGGGCGGCCGGTTCGGCTGCCTGCCGACGCCCGCGCGGCCTTGGCATTGGTCGCCGAAGACCGGGCTAACCCGTGAGTGGCGCCAGCCAAAGCCTTGTATGTGTTGCGGAAATGCAACGACAGGCGCCGCCGTGACGCCACATTCGACAGCTACCGGAAAATAACCAAGCGGAGTCCCAATGGATCCCTTCACCCAGCTTGCGCAGGCCACCCCCCCGCCTGCGCCGGTGCCTTCCACGCCCGTGCCGCCCCCGCCAGGGGCCGGCTCGACCGTTGCCGGTACGCTCGCCAGCGGCACTGGCGGCATCGACGTCAGCTTCGTCGGCATGTTCCTGCACGCTCACCCGGTGGTGCAGATCGTCATGGTGCTGCTGCTGCTGGCCTCGGTGTGGTCGTGGGCCATCATCATCGAAAAAACCCTGAAGCTCCGGGCGCTGCGCCGAAAGGCCGAAGCCTTCGAGGATACGTTCTGGTCGGGCGTCTCGCTCGACGATCTTTATGATCGTGTCGGCGACAAGCCCGAGGAGCCGCTGTCGAGCGTCTTCTCGGGCGCCATGCGCGAATGGCGGCGCTCGCTGAGCAAGGGGCTCGCCAATACGGCGACCGCCCGTCACAACCTGCAAGCACGCATCGAACAGGTCATGGCGGTGACGGTCCAGCGCGAGATGGAGACCATCGAGAAGCGCATGACCTTCCTCGCCTCGACCGGCGCGGCGGCACCGTTTGTCGGTCTGTTCGGCACGGTCTGGGGCATCATGACGTCGTTCCAAGGCATCGCTGCGTCCAAGAACACCTCGCTTGTGGTCGTTGCCCCCGGTATCGCCGAGGCGCTGTTCGCGACGGCGCTGGGCCTGGTCGCCGCCATCCCGGCGGTGCTGGCCTACAACAAGATCAGCAGCGAAATCGGCCGCTACGGGCAGCGCCTGGAGAACTTCGCGCAGGAGTTCGTCACCATCCTGTCGCGTCAGCTCGAGGAGCAGAACTGATGGCCGTGCAGATGGGCGGTGCCATGCAGACGCGCGGCGGCAGCCGATTCCGCCGCCGTATCTACACACCCATGGCCGATATCAACGTCACGCCGTTCGTCGACGTGATGCTGGTGCTGCTGATCATCTTCATGGTCGCGGCGCCGCTGATGAATGTCGGCGTGCCGGTCGACCTGCCCAAGACCACGGCCGACCCGATCCAGGGCCAGGACGAACCGATCGTGGTGAGCGTCAAGGCCAAGGGCGAAGTCTTCCTCGGTGACACCGAGTATTCGGTCGACGACCTGGTCGGCAAGCTCAAGGCCGTGCAGACCGAGAAGCCCGACCAGCGCATCTTCGTGCGCGGCGACAAGGCGGTCGACTACGGCCGTGTGATGGAAGTGCTGGGCGCCCTGCGGGCCGCCGGCTTCACCAAGGCCGGCCTGGTCGGCGACCTGGTGCCGGGCGATGGCAAGACCAGCCCGACGCCGAGCGCCAAGCCGCCTGCCGGCGGTCAGCCCGGCCGCAAGAACTGAGGAGCAGAGGCCATGCGCTGGCGTGGCGACTCCAGCGGCGATATGACAACCCCGGCCGTTCTGTCGGCCGGGGCACATGTCGTCCTGCTGGCAGTCGCCTTGTTCGGGCTTCCGAACCTTACACGTCCGCCGGATGATTCGCTGGCCGATGTGCCGATCTACGATGCGTCCGAGATCGGCCCGCAATCCAAGGCGCCGGTCGTCTCGCAGGAGCGGCCGCAGGATCGCAAGCTGCCCGAGGCCGACAAGAACACGCCCGCGCCACCAGCACCGCAGGTCGAAGCGGCGCCCAAGCCGGCACCCGAGCCGAAGCCCGATCCCAAGCCCGAGCCGCAGGTCGCTGCGGTTCAGCCGAAGCCTGAGGAAAAGCCGGCGCCGAAGCCTGAGCCCAAGGTCGAAAAGCCCAAGGAGCCGGACACCGAGGCGCTGAAGCCCAAGCCACCCGAGCCTGCGGTCGAGCGAAAGCCTGACCCGAAACCCGAACCACCCAAGCCGGAAGTCAAAAAGCCGGATCCGCCGAAGCCGGAACCGCCCAAGCCCGAGGTCAAGAAACCCGAGCCGCCCAAGGCGCCACCGAAGACGCTCGATCAGATTCTGGCCGAACAGACCAATCGCACGCCGCGGCCGCCGCAGGCCGTCGCCGGCGACGGCCGGCCCAACGTGCCCGGGACGCGCACGCCGCAGACCGCGCTCGCCGCCGGCCGTCTGACCGCCAGCGAGAACGCGGCAATGGCCGACAAGGTGCGGCCGTGCTGGTCCGTCAACGATGGCGGTCGCGATGCATCGCAATTGATCGTCTACATCATCGTCGATATGGCCCCCGACGGGCGGGTGACCGAAGCACGCATCTCAGACGAGACACGGTCGGCGATGGCGGGCAATCCGTTCCTGCGGTCGTTCGCCGAGGCTGGCCAGCGCGCCGTGCTCAACCCGCGCTGCCAGCCGCTGCCGTATCCGCAGCACAAGTACGAGCAGCTCAAGCGATTCGTGTTCAAGTTCGATCCGCGCGATCTGCGCTGACGTGATGCGCAAGAGCGAGAGAAGACTGGGGAGTAACGAGGTATGACACGATCAACGATGGGCCGTCGTCTCATGGCCGCAGCCGTCGCCCTGATGGCGACCCTGATGGCGCCGGTGGCGTGGGCCCAGACGCGTGGCTTGCAGCAGGTCACGGTGGAGGGCGCCAGCGCCAACCCGATCCCGATCGCCGTGACCGACTTCGTCGGCGATGGGGTTGGCGGGCAGATCTCGCAGGTGATCGCCGCCGACCTCGAGCGCTCCGGTCTGTTCCGGCCCATCGATAGGGGTGCCTTCATCGAGCGCATCGCCGACCCCGGGCGCACGCCGCGCTTCCAGGACTGGCGCGCCATCAACGCCGATGCACTGGTGGTCGGCTCAGCCGCCCAGCAGGCCGACGGCCGCTTGCGGGTCGAGTTCCGCTTGTGGGACGTCGCCGCCGGCGCGCAGATGACGGGACGTGCCTATTTCACCCAGAATGCCAACTGGCGGCGCATCGCGCATATCATCGCCGACGAGATTTTCAAGCGCATCACCGGCGAGGACGGCTTCTTCGATACGCGCGTCGTCTATGTCGCCGAAACGGGGCCGGGCAACGCGCGCGTCAAGCGTCTGGCCATCATGGACCAGGACGGCGCCAATCACCGCTACCTCACGGACGGCCGGTCGCTGGCTTTGACGCCGCGCTTCTCGCCGACGCTGCAAGAGGTCGTCTACATGTCGTACGCCCAGGGCACGCCGCGGGTGTATCTGCTGAACGTCGACAGCCAGCGCCAGGAGCTGCTGGGCAATTTCCCTAACATGACGTTCGCGCCGCGCTTTTCGCCGGATGGCAACCGGGTCGTCATGAGCCTTGCGGCCGACGGCAGTTCCGACATCTATTCGATGGACATGCGGTCGCGCTCGATGAGCCGGCTGACCAACCATCCGGCCATCGATACCTCGCCGAGCTATTCGCCGGATGGTGGCCGGATAGCCTTCACGTCGGACCGCGGCGGCAGCCAGCAGATCTATGTGATGAGCGCCGGTGGCGGTGAGCCGCAGCGCATCAGCTTCGGCAATGGCCGCTACAGCACGCCTGTGTGGTCGCCACGCGGCGATTACATCGCGTTCACCAAGCAGGAGGGCGGCAACTTCTCGATCGGCATCATGCGCGCCGATGGTTCGGGCGAGCGCATCCTGGCCTCGAGCTATCTCGACGAGGGGCCGACCTGGGCACCCAATGGCCGCTATCTGATGTTCTTCCGCCAGGCCCCCAACGCCGGCGGTCGCGCAGGCTCGGTCCGGCTGTACATGGTCGACGTTACCGGGCGCAACCTGCGGCCGGTGCCGACGCCGACGGATGCGTCCGATCCGGCATGGTCGCCGCTGATCCCGCAATGACGACCATTGATCGATAACAAGTATGCACACGGGCGCGCACTTTTGCGCCGCCACAGTGGCTTGAACGGAGTTGGTTGAATGTTATGATGCACTGCGAAAAGACCCGGGTATTCGAGCGCGTCGGCGATTGATACCCGGGTCATCCTTTTCCAGGTCATCCCGGATCGGAAGAGGGTTGGCGGTTCCCCTCAGTCAATGGCCGCCGATGCAAAAGCCGGATGACGCAGCCGGCACGTACCGGTTGTGCAGGAGAGCGACAATGAAAATGAGCATCAAGATTCTTGGCGCGGTGGCTGTGTTGTTGCTGGCGGCGGCATGCAGCAGCACAACACCGGGACCGGAAGGCGCAACAGCTTCGGTGGCGCCGGGAACGCCAGGGCATTTCCAGCAGGTGGCCGGTGATCGCGTCTACTTCGAGACCGATCTGTCGACCCTGACGCCCGATGGGCGTGCCACGCTCGACAAGCAGGCTGCCTGGCTCAAGCAATATGGCGACCGCTACCAGACATTCACCATCGAGGGCCATGCCGACGAGCGCGGCACACGTGAATACAACCTCGCACTGGGCGAGCGGCGCGCCAATACGGTGCGGACCTACCTGGCAGCGCAGGGCATTGCGGCGGCGAAGCTCCGCACCATCAGCTACGGCAAGGAGCGGCCGGAAGTCGTTGGCAGCGACGAGGGCGCCTGGTCGCGCAACCGCCGTGCGGTGACCGTGCTGCAGTAGGCTGATATTGCACGATGAGAGGAACGCCGGTCGGATTCGTTCGACCGGCGTTTTTTGTCCGACGCGGGCTTCGAAACGCCCCGAATTCGCCGCCCTTCAGTCCGATCATGGGCCAATTCCGGCGTGAGGCTGCACAGCGTCAGGCTTGATCCTTACAGGGCCGTTGTCGATAGTTCCCGTGGCCGCCCCGCCCCCGGGTGGCTTGGATTGCCGTGGAGGCCACGATGAAGCGGATCGCGAATGCGACCATCGCCCTTTTGTTCGGCGCCGGCATCTGGGCGCTCGTCGCGCCGCTGCCGGCAGCGGCGCAGGGCAACTACGCCGTTGAGCAGCGCTTCCAGGACATGGAGCGTCTGATCATGCAGCTCACGGGGCAGGTCGAGCGGCTGCAGAACCAGGTGCAACAGCTTCAGCAGCAGCTGGAGCGCCAGCAGGCGGACTACGATTTTCGCATCCAGCAGCTCGAGAGCGGCCGCGGTGGCAGTCGCCCACCGGCCGCTCCGGCGCGACCCAACCCATCGCCGCGTGGTGACGCGACGCCACCGGCGCCACCGACCATGACGGGTGGGACGGTGCCGGGCCAACAGGGCGACGTGCGCCCGCTGGGCAGCACACCCTCGAGCGGCGCGCCGCCGTCTGTGGCCGCGGCGCCGCCTGCCGCTGGCGGCGGATCGCCGGAGCAGCTTTATGGCGATGCGCAGACGGCCATGCGCAACGGCGATTATGCGGTCGCGGAACGGGAGTTTCGGAGCTTCCTGGCCAAATATCCGCGCCATCAGCTCGCCGGCAATGCCCAGTACTGGCTTGGCGAAACACATTATGTCCGCAAGGATTATTCCGCTGCTGCAACAGCTTACGCGAATGGTTTCAAGAACTACCGCAATAGTTCCGTGGGACCTGACAACCTGCTGAAGCTCGGTATGTCGCTGCAGGCCAGCGGCAAGTCGGCCGACGCCTGCATCGTCTATGGACAATTTAATCAGGTTTATCCCCAGGCTCAGGACGCTCTGAAGCGTCGCATCGCTGCCGAGCGCCAGCGCAGCCGCTGCAGCTGAGTCGCCGCCCGAATCCGTGACCGGGCATGTCGCGCGCTCCATCGAAAATCGACGCACCGCCTGTCACAGAATCTGAGTTCGCTGTTCTGATGCGGCCATTCGCGCCGTTCGAGGCCCATCCGCTCCTGGCCGTGGCGGTGTCCGGTGGCCGCGATTCGCGTGCATTGGCGCTGCTGGCGCGGCAATGGGCGTCCCGCCGCGGCGGCAAGACCGCGGCGCTGGTGGTCGATCATGGTTTGCGGCCCGAGGCCGCAGCGGAAGCCGAGCAGACGCGCGTGTGGTTGGCTGCGCGCAGCATCGAGGCCCATGTCCTGCGCTGGCAGCCGCTAACACAGCCGCGCACAGGTCTGCAGGCGGCGGCCCGCGCGGCTCGCTATCGTCTGCTGCTCGACTGGTGCGGGCGTCACGGCGTGCTGCACCTGTTGATGGCGCACCAGGCCGACGATCAGGCCGAGACCTATGCCTTGCGGGCGGCGCGCGACAGTGGCCCGGCGGGCTTGGCCGCGATGTCGGCCCTGGTTGAGTTTCCCGAGGCCAGGTTGTTGCGGCCTCTGCTGTCGGTGACACGCGCCCGATTGACGGCGACCCTGCAAGCGCGCGCGCAGACCTGGATCGACGACCCGAGCAACAGCAATCCGCGCTTTGCGCGCAGTCAACTCCGCCGTGACGGCCTGCCGATGTCGCCGGCGGTGGCGCTTCGGCGAGCCGCGGCGTTTGCCGCGCGACGGGTCGCTGACGAGGCCAGTCTTGCCGTTGCGTTGGCGCGCTGTGCCACGCCTCATCCGCTCGGGGCCGCGCTGATCGATCACGCCGCCTGGCTCGATACGCCGGCGGACCAAGCGCCAGCGGTGCTGGCGGCCGTGATCGTGACGGTAGCAGGGGCCAGTTATCCGCCGCGCCGGGAGCGCACGCGGCGCACTGTGGTGCAGATGCGCGCCGTGTCGCGGCATCCGGATCGCCAGCCCGGCGGCATGACGTTGGGTGGCTGCCGCATCCTATGGCGAGGCGGCGGCTGGCTTGTCGTGCGCGAACCCGCATCGGTCCGGGTGGGCGGGGACGATGACGATGCCAGGGCCGGCCGCTGGGATGGGCGATTTGAGATTCGCCACAAAAGCGGCAGGCACGAAAGCGCAGCGTACCGGGCGCTGTCTGCCGCCGTCGTCAGCGGTCGGGCGTGGGAAAAGACTTGGCCGGCGACGTCGGGCTTGCCGGCGCTGCTAGCCGCCGCGCCATGTCAGGGCGAGGGGGGCCGACGGTTGCCGTTGCCGATCGAGGGGGGAATTGCCGCTGCCATCCCTCGTCCGCTGACCGGTCGGCGCGACATCAAGGCATGCTTCCGGCCCCTCCAACCACTCGCGGCAGGACCATTTTTCCCTTGTTTTGCCACTGCCAAGGGCCAAATAGTGAACTGATAAGCGCCGCAGGGAGGATGGTCTCCTGGGTGGCGTCGACCGGACGAATGCCGTGAACCTGTTCAATCGCAACGCTGCCCTGTGGGTGGTGATCCTGCTGCTCTTGGCGCTGCTCTACACCGTCTTTCAGGGAGGGGTCGGCAGCAATCGCTCGTCCGCGATGGCCTACTCGGAATTCCTGCGGTTGACCCAGAGTGAGCAGGTTTCCGAAGTTCGCATCCAGGGCAACAATATTACCGGCACGACCAAGGACGGCCGTACGTTCAGCACGTACGCGCCCTTCGATCCCGATCTTGTGAACCGACTGAACGGCAAGGTCGATCGCATCTCGGCCGGGCCGCCGGATGAGGGCGTCAACCTGGGCAGCGTGCTGATCAACTGGCTGCCGCTGTTGATTCTGGTCGGTGTCTACGTGTTCTTCATGCGCCAGATGCAGGGCAACGGCCGTGGCGGTGCCATGGGCTTCGGCAAGAGCCGCGCGCGGCTTCTGACCGAGAAGCACGGGCGCGTCACGTTCGACGATGTCGCCGGCATCGAGGAAGCCAAGGGCGAGCTCGAGGAAATCGTCGACTTCCTCAAGGACCCGCAGAAGTTCCAGCGGCTGGGCGGCAAGATTCCCAAGGGCTGTCTGCTGGTTGGCCCGCCGGGCACCGGCAAGACCTTGCTGGCGCGTGCCATCGCCGGCGAAGCCAACGTGCCGTTCTTCACCATTTCGGGCTCCGACTTCGTCGAGATGTTCGTGGGCGTCGGCGCCAGCCGCGTGCGCGACATGTTCGAGCAGGCCAAGAAGAATGCGCCCTGCATCATCTTCATCGACGAGATTGACGCCGTCGGTCGCCATCGCGGCGCCGGCCTGGGCGGCGGCAACGACGAGCGCGAGCAGACGCTGAACCAGCTGCTGGTCGAGATGGACGGCTTCGAGGCCAACGAGGGCGTGATCCTGATCGCGGCCACCAACCGGCCCGACGTGCTCGATCCGGCGCTGCTGCGTCCGGGCCGCTTTGACCGCCAGGTCGTGGTGCCCAACCCCGACATCGTGGGCCGCGAGAAGATCCTGAAGGTGCATCTGCGCAAGGTACCGATCGCGCCCGACGTCGATCCCAAGGTGATCTCGCGCGGCACGCCCGGCTTCTCCGGTGCCGATCTCGCCAACCTCGTGAACGAGGCGGCGCTGCGCGCGGCGCGGCTGGGCAAGCGGCTCGTCACCATGGCCGACATGGAGCACGCCAAGGACAAGGTGCTGATGGGCACCGAGCGGCGGTCGATGGCCATGACCGAGGATGAGAAACGCCTGACCGCCTATCATGAAGCCGGCCACGCGCTGGTGAACATCCACATGCCCAAGAGCGACCCGTTGCACAAGGTGACGATCATCCCGCGCGGCCGCGCGCTGGGCCTCACCATGATGCTGCCGGAGCGCGACAAGTACGGCCACTCCAAGATCGAGCTGGAGAGCAAGCTCGCCATGAGCTTCGGCGGCCGCCTCGCCGAGGAACTGATCTTCGGACCGGAGAACGTCACGACCGGTGCCGGCGGCGACATCCAGCAGGCGACCGCGATGGCGCGGCGCATGGTCACCGAGTTCGGCATGTCCGACAAGCTTGGCCGCGTGCGCTACAACGCCAACGAGCAGGAGGTCTTCCTCGGCCACTCCGTGACCCAGACGCAGAATGTGTCGGAGGCGACCTCGCAGATGATCGACGCCGAGGTACGCCGCCTGATCGAGGAAGCCGAGGCCAAGGCACGCCAGGTGCTGACCGAGCGCATGGACGATTTGCATGCCATCGCCAAGGGGCTGCTCGAGTACGAGACCTTGTCGGGTGACGAAGTCCAGACCCTGCTGCGCGGCGAGAAGATCGTGCGCGACGAGAGCGGCGGTGCCGGTCCGTCGTCCGGCTCCAAGCCGCGGCGTGCGTCGGTACCGACCAGCCGGCCGACGCCGACGGCCGACGGCGGCGACCCCGCGCCGCAGCCGGGCGCCTGATAACGAACGGCCATCACGGAAACGGCCGGGCATCCCCGGCCGTTTTCATTTGCGCATCGATGGCGCGCCGGCACGCGCCGGCTATTTCGCTCGATTGCGCCAGGTCGGGTCGAACGTCACCGCATGGTTCAGTGGCCCGTGGCCCGAGCCGAAGCCAGGTGCCGTCTCGATGGCGCGGCTCACGTAGTCACGGGCGCGGTCCACCGCATCGGCCAGCGTCAGATGTTGCGCCAGGCCACATGCGATCGCCGAGGCCAGCGTGCAGCCAGTGCCATGTGTCGATCGCGTCGCAATCCGTGGATGAGTGAAGCGCGTGACGCCCTCGGTGCTGACCAGCAGGTCGACGACCTCGCTGCTGCCTTCAAGATGTCCGCCTTTCACCAGCACGGCCTTCGGCCCCAGCGCCAGTAGGGCGCGGCCAGCGCGTGCCATGTCGGTTTCGTTGGCGACAGCAAATCCCGCCAGTGCCTCGGCTTCCGGCAGGTTCGGCGTCACCAGGGTGGCACGCGGCAGCAGCTGCTCGATCAACGTACGCTCGGCTGCATCCTGCAGCAGCCGATGGCCGCCCTTTGCGACCATCACCGGATCGACCACCAGCGGTATGCCCGGCGCGCGCTCTGCCAGAGTCGCCGCCACGGCCTCGATCACCGGGGCGCTGTGCAGCATGCCGGTCTTGATCGCGTCGGCACCGAGATCGTCCAGCACGAGCGTCATCTGCTGCGCGATGAAGGCGGGCTCGATGCCGATAACGCCGTGCACGCCGTGAGTATCCTGGGCCGTCAGTGCGGTGATGGCTGTCATGGCATAGCCGTCAAGCGCGGTGACGGCCTTGATGTCGGCCTGAATACCGGCGCCACCGCCGGAATCAGAGCCGGCGATGATCAGCACGCGCCCGTTCACGGCCTGCTCCCAAGCATTGCGATGACGGCAAGAGCGAGGATGCATACGAAGAAGCCAGCGAACGCCAGGAGAAACGTGCGGTGCAGTCCGGCTGCCTCAGGTTTGAAGTTGCGGCGATCGAACCAGGTGATGCCTCGCACCATCATCGCGCCCATAGACAAGCGTCCACTGCGCTGCCGCACCAGGCGGATGCCTGTCACGACGGCAAGCAGCCAGGCAATCGCTGCGGCCGCGGCCACAATGCCAAGCAGAACGTTCATCGCCATCTCATAGCAGATCGTTCAATCCCCGAACCAGTCGATCGACTGCCCGTGCGGGCCGGTCCAGGCCACGGGCCGTCCGTTGACGGCGAGCAGGAAGCGCCCGCGGACCGGCGGAGGGGGCGCTTGCTCGGCGATCAAGGGAAAGACGCCGGGGGCTTCGTTGCTGATCCAGACCGCGCCAGATCTGCGCATCACGTCGGCAAACTGGCCACGCGCGGTCGGCGCCACGTAGGCCAGCACGGCGGTGTGGAACACGACCAAGGTCGCTCCGGCGGGCGCCTGGGCCATGACCACCTCGACGTCCTTCAGCAAGTCGCCTTGAACGATGGTCGGGGGTGCTTCCTGTGCGATCGCCAACGCGGCGCGCAGGCGCATCGCGCGGTCTTCCTGATCCGGCCAGACCAGTGTCTGCAGCCATGCCGTATCGGCCGCAGTCCGCACGTCGATCGGGTTCAGGTCGAGGCCGCGGCGCCAGGCAATCGTCGGCAGGGCAGTCGGGATCGGTGCCGGGCCGGTGACAGCGCAGACGAACGTTGGGAACGGGGTGCTTCCTGAAGCACTCGGCTGCAGCCGGGGCCGCCGTAGTCGTAGCCGTAATGATCTGGCAGCAGGCACAGACCGGCGGATGCCCCGACCTCAAGCAGCGCCAGGGGCTGCGGCAGGCGGGCAAGCAGCGGCAGCAGCACGGCACACCGCGCCGGTTCGTTGGTTTGGGTCGTGCGCGCCAGCATCAATGCGCGGATGGGCTCTGGGCAGGCGCGGACGATATCAATGAGGTGATCGACGTTGGTTGGAACGCCGTACAGATGTCGAATGGCGGCCATGAGCAAGTTGGGCTGTTGACGGTCGGCCGGCAGTGTCGCAACGAACGACAGCACCTCATCTGAGCCGGCGATGGCGCGCGCGAACGCCTCGTAGAGGGCTGACGAGCCTTTGGCCTCGCTGTCGGCAAACGCCCTGTAGCGGGCCGAAAGCTGCTGCAATGTGTCGTGCCTGCCAGACATGATCGCCGCGGTGCGGCGTCACTCCGCTGCTTGCGGTGCGGCCTGGCCGATGGCGGCGCACAGTTCGGTGACGACGTTTTCGACCAGACGCGCGTCATCGCCCTCGGCCATGACACGGATCAGCGGCTCGGTCCCTGACTTGCGCACCACGATGCGCCCGCCGGTCAGCCGGGCCTCGGCCAGGGCCAGCGCGTTCTTGAACGACGCGGTGCCCAGAACGAGCCCGGCATTGACGCCGGCCCCCAACCGCACGTTGCGCAGAAGCTGTGGCACCGGGCGGAAGCGCTGACAGACCTCGGACACCGGCCGTTTCGCCTGCGTCAACGCCGCCAGCACGTGCAGTGCGGCCAGCAGGCCATCGCCGGTGGTGGCGATGTCGGTCATGATCAGGTGCCCCGATTGCTCGCCGCCCAGGTTGTAGCCGGCCTCCCGCATGCGCTCCAGGACGTAGCGGTCGCCTACGGCGGTCCGTTCCAGGTTCAGGCCGCGCGTGTGCAGGTGCCGTTCCAGCCCCAGGTTCGACATCTGCGTCCCCACCACACCGCCGCCTTTGAGGCGGCCATCATCGGACCAGACGTCGGCGATGGTGGCCATGATCTGGTCGCCGTCGACGAGTTCTCCCTGTTCGCTGACCAGCACCAGGCGATCCGCATCACCATCAAGCGCGATGCCGACGTCGGCACCGCGTTCGCGCACGGTCTCGGCGAGAATCTCCGGATGCGTCGAGCCACAGTCATGGTTGATGTTGAAGCCATCCGGGTCGATGCCCAGCGTGATGACCTTGGCGCCGAGTTCGGCCAGCACCCGCGGCGCGACCTTGTAGGCAGCACCATTGGCGCAATCGATCGCCACCGTCAGCTCTTCAAGTGTAAGGCTGCGCGACAGGCTGGCTTTGACCGCTTCGATGTAACGGCCACCGGCATCATCGATGCGCTGCGCGCGGCCCAGCGCCCGGCTTTCGGCCCGCCGGCCGGCGAGGTCGTCCGCCATCAACGCCTCGATCTCGGCCTCGATCCGGTCGGACAGCTTGAAACCGTCCGGGCCGAAGAATTTGACGCCGTTATCATGAAACGGGTTATGCGAGGCCGAGATCATCACGCCGATGTCGGCACGCATGGAGCGCGTGAGGTAACCTACGGCCGGTGTCGGCACCGGCCCCAACAGCAGGACATCCATGCCGATCGACAGGAAGCCGGCCGTCAACGCTTGCTCGAGCATGTAGCCGGAGAGGCGCGTGTCCTTACCGATCACGACGCGATGGCGATGATCGCCGCGCACGAAGCGCGCGCCGGCGGCCATGCCTAGCCTCAACGCCGTGTCAGCCGTCATCGGTTCGAAGTTCGCGCGCCCGCGCACGCCGTCCGTTCCGAACAATTGTCTTGTCATGTCAATATCTTAGCATGGGATGTCACGGTTCGCCAGCGGCCTGGCGCTGTGTCCGTTGCGGATCCACTCCGGGGTTCCCATCATAGCTATGGCTTGCGGCAAAGTCGGTGTGCGCGTAGATGATGCACCTAAAAGCAACCATCTTTGGCTGCCAACAATCGGTGCGGTACCGTCCCCGCATCGGGATACAGGGGGTGGCGGGACGGCGCCGGTCGGCAGGAAGCAGCGTGCGCGCACTATCCACCAGACTAATCGGTTCGCTTGCCGTAGCGATGGCGATGCTGATCGCCGCGCCGGACCATCTGTCGGCACAGCAAGATCCCAGCCTGCCGTCGGCCGGGCCGCCGCCGACGTCGGACACCGTGAAGGAGCCCGGTGACGCGCCGGCGCCCGGGGCGTCCAATGGCAATGACGTCGACCATGGTCGCATCCGGCTGCGGATGCAGACGGCGTTCAACCCCGGCATATCGGTGCTGGGCGAAGCCAGCCGCCAGTTCGTGACTGCGGTGAAAGCCATGTCGGCCGGCATGGTGTCGATCAAAATGCTTGAAGCGGGTGCCAAGGCGCCAACCTCGGAACTGCTGGAGGCGGTCCTGCGCGGCGACGTGGATGCCGCTTTCACATCGCCGTCCTATGCTGCCGCCAAGGTACAAGCGTTGCAGATTTTTGCCTCGCTGCCCTTTGGGCCCACGCCCGAGGAATACGTCGCCTGGATGATCGGTGGCGAGGGTGGCCGTTTTCACCGTGAGCTCTACGAAAAACTGGGTGTCCACGCCGTCATGTGCGGTGTGGCGGGTTCCGAAGCTGGCGGCTGGTTCCGCAACGAGATGCGGTCAGTGGCCGACCTCAAAGGTCTGCGGGTACGGTACGCCGGACTCGCCGGCGAGGTTCTGGCGCGGTTCGGCGCCGAGATCGTGACCCTGTCGCCAGGAGAGGTGTTCTACAAACTGCAGCAGGGAAAGATCGACGCTGCAGAATTCTCCATGCCGTCGGTCGATCGGGCGCTGGGCTTCGACAAGCTGTCGCTCATCTACTATTTCCCGGGCTGGCATCAACCGGCATCGCTGGTCGACTTCTACATGCGCAAGGACAAATGGGACGAGTTGCCACCTGATCGTCGGGCGCTCATCGAGACCGCGTGCCGCGCCAATGTCACCTGGATGCTGGCGCGCGCGCCGGTTGAACAGGCCCGCGCCATGGAATACTTCCGCAAGCAAGGCGTCACGATCCGAGTGTGGCCGGCGTCCGTGATGGAAGCCTTCCGGGAGACGTCATCCGACGTGCTGCGTGAACAGGCCGATAAGGATGCGGAATTTCGCACCGTACTCGAGGATCTACGTCAGTTCCTCGATGGTCCCAGGGCCTGGAAGCGGTTGGTACGACCCTAGGACAGGTCGCAGTCGTGCGCTGGCTGACAGTCGGTATGGCCTCTGGTAAAATTGTTGGACTCCAATCGATTATCGGCGACACATGCCGAACCGGTTCCACTGTTGCGATGCTTGACGGGCATTGCCATCCCGTCGGCTCTAGGGGATGATGAGCCGTGTGGTTGGCCGTAGCCTGATTGCGTGAGGCTCCACGTCAGGCTGCGTAGGCTAGTGGGTGCGGGAGTCGAGTCCGACGTCCGCGACAGGCAAGCGGTGGGCTCTGCTTCCCGATTCATGGGAGGAGAAGGCCCATGTTTGTATCCGATATCCTGGGACATAAGGGCAGCCGGGTCGTTGCCGTGACACCCGACGAAACGCTGGCATCAGCCATAGCGACCCTGTCAGCGCGGCGGATTGGTGCTGTGCTGGTGCTGGATGCCAACAAGAACCTCGTTGGTATCCTTTCCGAACGCGATATCCTGCATGCGATGGCGAGACGTGCTGCTGAAGCGCTCGCCTTGCGCGTCGGCGATGTGATGACGACCCCGGTCGTGACGTGCGATCCCGACGATACCGTTGAACACGTCATGGAGCTGATGACCAATGGCCGGTTCCGACACTTGCCAGTGGTCCGTCGGGGAGACCTGATGGGGGTCGTGTCGATTGGCGACGTCGTCAAATGGCGCTTGGACGAAACGCGTCAGGAAGCCGAGGTTCTGCGCCAATACATCGCTACGTAGGTGACACCGCTGATCACGGCGAACCATCGACCCGATGCTCGGGGCGTCATCTCAAGGCGAGGGTGCCCCCGAGATTCTCGTGCTGTGCAATTAGGGGTTCGCCGGATTCACTTTCTGCCTTTATAATCAGCTGCTTGACGTTGATGATCAGGCCGGCCGAACGGCGGGAAATGCTGCGGCGTGGCGTGAAAAGTATGTCAATTGACTGATATAAAACAGTGTCTTATAACGGTTTGCGAATGTATCAGTTTAACAGTGTGGCGTAGGGGTTTGTAACCTTATCTGTGGGAAGGGCGATGCTACGGATTTACCTTCTGGGCGGCTGTCGGGTGACCCTATCGGACGGGTCCGACGGTACGCCGCGGGCGAAAAAGACCCGGGCCGTGCTCGCCTTCTTGGCGTTGACACCGGATGCTTCGGCAACGCGCGAGCGTGTCGCCGGTCTGGTGTGGAGTGATCGACTGGAGGAGCAGGCGCGTGGCTCCTTGCGCCAGGCGATCACTGAACTGCGGGCGCTGTTTCGCGATGCCGATGCTGGGGCGTTGCATATCGATCGTGACGTGATGCGGGTGAATCTCGACCAGGTCTGGATCGATGCCCGCGAAGTCGAACGCATGGCAGATGGACCGCTCGAGGAAAAGCGCAAGATTCCTGAGCTTTATCGCGGCGACTTGTTGGCCGATCTCTCGGCGATCGGCGGTGCTTTCCAGGATTGGCTGTACGGCGAGCGGGCCTGGCGCCGAGAGCAGGCTTTCGGCGGCATGGCGGCAGCGATGCGCGAACTGATCGCGCTGCGCGACCTGACGGCGGCCGAGTCGATTGCGCGCCACATGCTGGCTTTGGAGCCATCGCATGAGGAAGCCCATCGCGGACTGATGGAGGCATTTGCGCGCAGTGGCGACAAGGCGGCCGCGTTGCGGCAGTTCCAGGTCTGCGTCGATGCGCTCAAGCGCACCCTGGATGCCAAGCCGGGTCAGCCGACGATCCAGCTCTACGAGCGCATCCGCGCTGACCGGTTGGACGCGCCGATGCCGGAATTGCCGACGGCGGCGGCGCTGCCGACTGCAGCGCCATCGCCGGCGGCCGCAATCAGTGCCACAAAAGCGACGCCTGGTACGGCGCACGACGGTCACATCGAGACCCTGCCGGTGGCGGTCTTGCCGTTTCGCAATGTCGGGGGTGATCCCGAGCAGGAATATCTTGGCGAAGGCTTTGCCGAAGACATCGTCGATGGCCTTTCCCGCTTCAAATGGCTGTCCGTCATCACGGGTGGGTCTACGGGTATTTTTCGCGGCCAGGAGGCTGATCCGCGCGAAGTCGGTCGGCGGCTGGGCGTGCGGTACGCCATCGAGGGTACGGTGCGCCGTCAGGGCAGTGTGATTCGGATCGGCGTCCGACTGGTCGACTGTGAGGATGCGCGGGCGCTGTGGACCGATCAGCGCACGGTCGAATTCGCGCGTCTGTTCGACGTGCAGGAAGAGATCGTCCGTGGCGTTGTCGGGCAGCTCAATCCGAAGATCCTGCAGGCGGAGATCGATCGGGTTCGGCGCCGGCCGCCTGACAACGCCAATGCATACGACTGTCTGTTGCGCGCGGTGCCGCTTATCTATCAAGCGTCGCCGACGGCGTTCCGCACGGCCGGCGAATTCCTCGAGCGAGCCTTACGTCTCGATCCCGAATACGGCCATGCCCACGCGTGGATGTCGTTCTGGCATTTGATGGGCGTGGGCCAGGGGTGGCTGACCGATCGGGACAAGAGCGGCGCTGCTGCAGAGCAGCACGCGCAGGCCGCCATCGAACAGAATCCCGACGACCCGATGGGGCTGTCGTTTGCAGGTCACGTCGAGGCCTTCTTGCGGCACAACTACGATCTCGCCGAGCATTTCCATCAGCGCTCGTTGTCGGTGAATCCCAATTTCGGCTGGGGGTGGGCGCTGAGTGCATTGGTTGCGTGTTATCGTGGGCGACCCAATGATGCACTGGAGCGCATGGAGCGGTATCGGACGCTCTCACCTTTCGATGGGTTTCGGTACTTCTGGGAGACCGTTACCGTCATTTCGTTGACGTTGTCGGGCCGTTACCAGGATGCAGTAACAGCCGCGCAACCGATTCTCAGAGAACATCCAAATTTTACAGCGGTTTACGTCCCTGTAATTGTCAGCCTAGCTTATCTCGGTCGGAGCGATGAGACGCGTAACCTGGCGCGGCAGCTTCTCTCCCTACAGCCCGGTTTCTCTGTGAAAATGTACGAAGAAACGTCACCTCTCGAGCGCGCGGAGGATCGCGATCGCTACATCGTGGGGCTACGAACAGCCGGCCTGCCAGAGGCTTAACAGAGGCACTGAAATTTTTTTCGCGATTGGTTCGCGGTGAGTTCACGGGCCTTTCGCTGCTGCAGATACATTCTACTCACGTACCGCATCGGGGTTGGTGCGGATCAGTTTGGGGGCGGGTCGCCCCGGTTGCCAGTCGCATCCGGTCGCTCCTTGGCTGAGGTTTTTCTGAGGAGGATGCAGTAATGGTAAAGATTGGAATGATGTCGCCTGCGTTCGGTAAGGCGAAGGTCAAGCTTGGCATGATGTCGCCGGCGTTCGGCAAGGCGAAGGTCAAGCTTGGCATGATGTCGCCGGCGTTCGGCAAGGCGAAGGTCAAGCTTGGCATGATGTCGCCGGTGTTCAGCAAGGCGAAGGTCAAGCTTGGCATGATGTCGCCGACTTTCTAAGTCGGCTAACGAACGACCCAGTTTTGTCGGGGCGAGTGCGGCTGACGCCGCGCTCGCCTTTCGTTTGTTGGCCAGATCTGCTCAAAATCCAAATTGCCGACAGATCGCGGCTGAGCGAGAAAGTGGCCCGCAGCGATAGATCTTTGTCTTGTCGCTAACCACCACAATGTGTCGGCGTTGGTTGAGTCATGAGCAAGACGGTAAAATCAGACATCCCCAAGCCGCTGATCACGTTCTATCGCATGTTGCCGGATGCGCGTCCGCCCATGCGTGCCGACCAGGCGGCAGGCGGAACATATCCGACACGTGCGTTTCGATATTGCGAGCCGATGCGCACCGCCTCGGCATTCGGCTGGTACCTGTTCCCGCCGATGGACTTCCAGGTACTTTGGGACGGTCGTGAGACCTTCTGGAGTCACGAGGGGGCTGAGGGACAGTGGCTGCCCCTAGGGCAGTCTCACTATCCGGACTTTGAAACGTACTTCGACGAGCGATCGCCGGAGGATTGCAAAGGCTTTGCCTTGCCGTTTCTGGGCGCACCAAACGAGCCCGGCCTGTTGCAGATCTGGAGTGGCTACGTCGCGCGCACCGCCCCGGGCTGGAGCGTGCTGGCGCGGCCGCTGGCCAATTTCCCGCGTCCGTCCGGCTACGAGGCCTATGAGGGCATTATCGAGACCGACCGTTGGTTCGGGCCCATCTTTACCAACGTGCGCCTGACGCGCACCGGCACGCCGATCCATTTCCGCAGCGAGGTGCCTTTGCTGCAGCTTCAGCCATTTCCGCGCTGGCTCTATGCGGATGGTGTGTCAGAGAATTTTGGTCTCGTCGAGAAGCTCGAGGACTTCAAGGAAGAGGACTGGGATCGTTTCCGCGCCACGATCGTCAATCCGATGAATGACGAGAACCGGCCGCGCGGCGAATACGCCGTAAAGGCGCGCAAGCGTCGCAAGCAGGAAGACGAGTAGGAGGCCAGCGTTGCGGGCGGACGCCGCGGCGCTATTTCACCTGTACGAAGCGCAGCGGGAAGCGATTATCGGCCGGCTGGTGCAGCGCGATGTTCTTGCGCGCCGCCCAGATCACCGCCTGCTGGTGCAGCGGGATATAGGCATAGTCCTCGGTATAGAGCTTGGTCGCCTCGAGGATCATGGCGTCGCGCTTGGCCTTGTCTGATTCCTGTTCGATCTTGTCGCACAGCGCGTCAAACGTCTTGTTCGAATAGCCGCCGACATTCAGCAGTCCCTTGTTGGTCTGCTTGTTGGGCGTCTGCAACAACGCCTCGAAGACGTTGTGTACGTCGTAGGTGATCACGGGCGACCAGCCCAGCAGGAACAAGCTGGTGTCGCCGGGACTGCTGTCGGCCTTGCGTAGCACCTTGGCGAAAAACTTGTTGCGGGTCTGTGCCAACAGATTCACTTTGACGCCGATTCGGGCCAGCATCGCCACGATTGCCTGGCAGATTTTTTCGTCATTCACATAGCGATCGTTGGGACAATCCATACCGATCTCGAAGCCTTCGGGATAGCCGGCGGCAGCCACCAACTTCTTGGCCTCTTCGGGTTTCAGCAACGACGGGCGCTTGTCGAGTTCCTTGACATGGCCGTTGATTCCCGGCGGCACCATCAGCGAGACCGGAAATGCCTGGCCCCGCATGACAGTGCGCTTGATCGCCTCGACGTCGATCGAGCGATAGAACGCCTCACGCACCCGCCGGTCGCTGAACGGGTTCCGCCCTTTGACGCTCGATCCGGCGAGTTCGGTGCTCTCCTGATTGAAGCCGAGATAGATGACGCGGATTTCAGGCCCTTCGATCACCTGGATGTTGGTATCGCGCTTGAGGCCCTCGGTATCCTGCGGGGGTACCTCATACGTCATGTCGATATCACCGGTCTTGAGCGCCGCCACGCGGGTCGCCGGGTTGGCTATCGGCGTGAAGATCACCTCGGTGAGATTGTGAGCAGCCTTGTCCCACCAGTTGGGATTCTTGACGAGGACTGTCTTCTCGCCCGCCTTGCGCTCCTTGAGCATGAACGGGCCGGTGCCCATCGCATTGCGCGTGGCAAAGTTCTCCTCGTTCTTGGTGGCGTCGGCGGCCACGGCGGCATTGTGCTTCTCCGCCCACGCCTTGGACATGATCAGAATGGGCGCTAGCTTGGAGGCGAGCAGGGGGTCCGGATACTTGGTTTCAACTTCAATGCGCAGCGCGTTGAGCTTGCGGATCTCCTTGAAGGAGGTGAAGTAGGATTTCATGTTCGAGCCGCCGCCGTTGGCGCGGTTCCACGAGAAGACCACGTCGTCGGCAGTGAAGGGCGTTCCGTCGTGGAACGTCACACCGGCACGAAGGTCGAAGAACCACGTGGTCGGCGAGGATTGCCCCCACTTGACCGCCAACGCAGGTTCAAGGCCGAGCTTTTGATCGCGCCGAACGAGCGGTTCGTAGATGTTCTCGAGGAATGCCAGCAGAAACGTCTCATTGCGATAATACGGGTCCATCGCACTGACATCGCCCGCGTTCGCCCACCTGAAAGTCTTGGCTTCCACTGACGACATCGCGCTCAGACACATCGTAAGAGCCGCCGATCCGGCCAAAGCCCAGCGACGTAGATCCGCCTTCATCTCCCGCTCCCCCAACTCGGCGTAGCGCCTTTGCCTGCGCTTCGCGGTGCGATAGGAACACCCCGTCATTGCGGCCGTCAATCTGCATTGTGTTGAAAAGTCTATTGAACAACGCCGATAACCCATTGAGAGGTATGGAAAATGGGCGCTCGATTTGCTGTTAGTCTGCGCCCCTGATGCCTACTTTCGCTCGTATTTCGGGATAGTATTTCTTTCAAAAGAACGAGCAGTTCGGCCCTCCCCGCGGCCCGCCGCCGGGCTCTTTCCGTCCGGACCGTCGGTGGTCGGGGCTGAAGCGCGCGATCAGGGTCCTTCGCCCCCAATCGAATGCATGACGCACGGCTGGAGTCGCGCGTGCGCAGCCTTTATGGTGCGCGCCCACACACGGACAGACTGAACGAGGAGAGGGAGAAATGGCTGGCAACAAGAAGAAAAAAGGCACCGGAGCCACGGCCAGGAAGCTTCACCCCAACCCGACGCTAGATAAATCGTTGCTGCCGAGTCGCTATACGACAGTCGGCCCGGAGCGTGCCCCGCATCGTTCGTACCTCTATGCCATGGGGCTCAACGAGCAGCAGATCAGCCAGCCGCTGGTCGGTGTCGCGACGTGCTGGAATGAGGCCGCACCTTGCAACATCGCGCTCAACCGTCAGGCCCAAGCCGTGAAGAAGGGCGTTGATGCGGCTGGCGGCACGCCGCGCGAGTTCACGACCATCACGGTGACCGATGGCATCGCCATGGGGCATCAGGGCATGAAGTCGTCGCTGGCCAGCCGGGACCTGATTGCCGATTCGGTCGAACTGACCATGCGCGGCCACTGCTACGACGCCATGGTGACCCTGGCTGGGTGCGACAAGTCGCTGCCCGGCATGATGATGGCGATGCTGCGGCTCAATGTGCCGTCAGTGTTCATGTATGGCGGCTCGATTCTGCCCGGCAAGTTCCGCGACCGGGATGTAACCGTGGTCGACGTCTTCGAGGGAGTCGGCATGCATGCCGCCGGCAAATTCAGCGATGCCGATCTGCATGAACTCGAATGCGCTGCCTGTCCGTCGGCTGGATCATGCGGCGGTCAGTTCACGGCCAACACCATGGCCTGCGTGTCGGAGGCGATTGGGCTGGCGCTGCCCGGTTCGGCCGGCGCGCCGGCGCCTTACGAGACGCGCGATGAATACGCCACGGCCTCGGGCGAGGCGGCGATGAACCTGCTGCGGTTGGGCATCCGGCCGCGCGACATTGCCACGCGCGAGGCGTTCGAAAACGCCGCCGTCGTGGTCGCCGCAACCGGCGGCTCGACCAACGGTGCGCTGCACCTGCCGGCGATGGCCCACGAGTGCGGCATCAAGTTCGATCTGCACGACGTGGCGCGCATCTTCAAGAAGACGCCTTACATCGCCGACCTGAAGCCCGGCGGCAAATACGTCGCGCTCGACATGTTCCGCATCGGCGGCATCCCGGTGGTGATCAAGGAGCTGCTCGACAACGGCCTGCTGCATGGCGACTGCCTGACCGTGACGGGCAAGACCTTGGCCGAGAACCATCAGGACGTGAAGTTCCCGGAAGACCAGGACGTCGTCTACCGGGTGAAGAACTGCATTACGCCCACTGGCGGCGTCGTCGGCCTGAAGGGCAACCTGGCACCCGACGGCGCCATCGTGAAGGTCGCCGGCATGAAGAAGCTCGTCTTCCGCGGTCCGGCACGCTGCTTCGACAGCGAGGAGGCGGCGTTCCAGGCGGTGGTGAAGGGCAAGTTCAAGAAGGGCGAAGTGCTGGTCATCCGCTACGAAGGCCCCAAGGGCGGCCCCGGCATGCGCGAGATGCTGTCGACCACGGCCGCGCTTTATGGCCAGGGCGTCGGCGAGGACGTAGCGCTGATCACCGACGGCCGTTTCTCCGGCGGAACCCGTGGCTTCTGCATCGGCCATATCGGGCCGGAGGCCGCCATTGGTGGGCCGATCGGTCTGCTCAAGAACGGCGACATCATCAAGATCGACGCCAACAAGGGCCGCCTCGACGTCGAGCTGTCGGACAAGGAGCTGAAAGCCCGCGCCAAGAAGTGGAAACCGCGCAAGAACGGCTACACGTCAGGCGCGCTGTGGAAGTATGCCCAGCTGGTCGGGCCTGCTGTCGATGGCGCGGTTACGCATCCCGGCGGCAAGAAGGAAAGCCACGTCTTCGCCGATATCTGAAAGATGACTGTCATCCCGGGTGCCGTACGGGGTGGCAGCAGCCACTTGGTTGACCGGGCCGCTGGCGCCGGTCTACCGTTTCTGCATCGCACAGCCCGCGCAGACGGGCGAGCGGGGTAGGAAAGGGCGGACAATGCGGCGGGCAATGGCATTCATCGCGGCAGCCGGTGTGGCTGCCGCACTTGCGTCAGGCCATGCTCGGGGCCAGCCGACGGCCTATCCCAGCAAGCCGATCCGGCTGGTCTCGCCGTTCAATCCGGGTGGTGCGATCGATGTGCTGAATCGGCTGATCGCCGAGCGGCTATCGGCGCGGCTTGGCCAGCAGGTGATCGTCGACGCCAAACCGGGTGCCAACACGATCATCGGTACCGAGATCGTCGCGCGCGCACCGGCCGATGGCTACACGTTCCTGATCACCACGAATTCGACGCACACCAACAATCCAACCCTCTACAAGAGCCTGCCCTACGATCCTGCGAAGGATTTCACGGCGATCACCCTGGTGTCGCTGGGGAGCGTGCTCTTCGTCGTGGCCAAGGATGCGCCTTACAGTGACATCAACGGGTTCATCGCCTGGGCCAAGGCGCTGGGCCGGCCGGCGAGCTACGGTAGCTGGGGCATTGGCTCATCCGGCCACCTCTACGGCACGCTGCTCGAGAAGACGGTGCCCGGCCGTCTGAGCCACGTGCCCTACAAAGGCGAAGTGCCGGCCATCGGCGACGTCCACGGCGGCAATCTGGACAGCACATTCTGCAGTCCGGTCGGCGCCAAGGCACAGATCGCTGCCGGCCGCATCAAGCCCCTGGCCATGACCGGCGCGCAACGGTCGGCGGCGATGCCGGAGTTGGCGACGTTCAAGGAGCAGGGGATCGCAGGACTCGACTTGACCCTGTTTGTTGCCGCCTACGCGCCGGCAGGCACGCCCCAGGACATCGTGGCGCGCCTGCAGCGCGAGATCAAAGCGGTGATCGCCGAGTCCGACGTGCGCCAGAAGATGCTTGACCAGGGACAGACACCGGTCGGCTCGACGTCGGAAGAACTCCAGGCTGTGCTTTTGCGCGAGTCGCCCAAGTGGGCCGAATTGATCCAACTGTCTGGTGCGAAGGTGGAGTAATCGAGAGGGAGCAGACGATGGACGGACGGCAGACTTCGGCGCGGCCCGCCGGCGACGGTAGCGCCTATCACCTGAAGACGCCGACCTACAACGAGCGTCTCGCGGAAGTAGGCCGTGGCACGCCGATGGGCGAGCTGCTGCGTCGGTATTGGCACCCGATCGGTTTGGCGAAAGACGCCGCAGCGACGCCGAGGCCGGTGAAGGTGCTGGGTGAGGAGCTGATCCTGTTTCGTGACGGCGCCGGCCGGCCTGGCCTGGTCTATCCGCGCTGCTGCCATCGCGGCACCACGCTCTACTACGGCAAGATCGAGGACCGCGGCATCCGCTGTTGCTATCACGGCTGGCTGTTCGACGTCGAAGGGCGTTGCCTGGAGCAGCCCTGCGAGCCCGACGGCGGCCGCCAGCGCGACCGCGTGCGCCAGCCCTGGTATCCCGTGCAGGAGCGCTACGGTTTGATCTTCGCGTATATGGGCCCACCCGAGCGGCAGCCCGTGCTGCCGCGCTACGAATGCCTCGAGGTGCTGGAGGACGGCGAGTTCGTCGAAGCCGACGACTCCAGCATCGGCACCGGTGGCGTCGTGATCGCGGCCTGCAACTGGCTTCAGCATTTCGAGAACGTGGTCGATCCCTATCACGTGCCGATCCTGCATGGCTCGTTCAGTGGTGCCCAGTTCGTCGAGCAGATGGCGGCGATGCCCAAGGTGAAGTTCGAGTACGGTTCGCGCGGCGTGAGGAGCACCCAGCTTCGCAGCCTGCCGGATGGCGGCACCTTCCGGCGCATCACCGAGGCCGTGCTGCCGACGTTGCGCGTCGTACCCAACCCGCGGATCGGCCGGTACGGCATGGTCGAGTCGATCGGCTGGACCCTGCCGATCGATGACACGCACTACCGCATCTACGTCGCCGGCCGGGTGCGCGAGGCCGGCGCGTTGGGCAAGATGAAATCGCGCTACAACGGCAAGACCTGGGACGAACTGACGCCGGAGGAGCATCAGCGCTTCCCGGGTGATGTCGAGGCGCAAACCGGGCAGGGCCCGATCACCTTCCATTCCGAGGAGCACCTTGTCTCCAGCGATCAAGGCGTCTCCATGCTGCGCATTCTGTTCCAGAAGCAACTCGACGCCATTGCCGCCGGCAGCAACCCCGTCGGCATCGCCTTCAGCGAGGACGAGGCCTACGTGAAGCTCGATGCCGGGCAGTACCTGGAGTGATCCTCGGCAGGATCTGAGAGAACTACGGACCCGTCAGGCCGATTCGCACGCGTCGATTGTGGCGGCCCTTGTTGTCGATCTTGAGGATGCGGATCGGCGGTGATTCGCCGGTTGCATTGAGGTGCGTGCCGCCGCAGGCCTGCCTGTCCAACCCGACGATCTCGACAATGCGGATTTTGCCATCCGACGTCGGTGGCGGTGCGACGGAGCGGCTGCGGATCAGGCCGTGCTGGGCCTGTGCGTCCGCCAGCGGAATGTGGCTGACATTGAGTGCGAGATTCTGTGCGATCAGGTCGTTGATGGGCGCTTCCAGCGCGCGGATACGATCATTGTCGGCGCCAGGAACGTCGAAATCCATGCGGGCGGTGCCGTCATCGTACATCTGCACGCCGGTCACCAGGGCGCCGTCGAACGCCTGGTAGACCAGGGCGTTGAGAATATGCGTATCGGTGTGCAGCTGGCGCATCATGCGCCGGAATGCCGGATCGACCGATACCGCCACGGTGCCGGTGATTTCGACGGTACCATCGAGCACGTGCCAGATCTGGCCGTCGATGGACTCGAACCCGCTGACAACGGCCTCGCCGCCGCTCCAGCGCAGCGTGCCGCGATCAGCCGGCTGCCCGCCGCCGCCGGTGTAGAAGGGCGATTGTGCCAAAGCCACGCAGCCGGGCCTTGCGTCGAGCACCGTGGTCTCGAGCGTCAGCGTCTCGGGGTGGTCGTGACAGAACAGATGAGCAGCCATCGCTTCTCGAACCCTCAGGGTCAAGGTCCCGGATGGCTCAGGGTTACGCGGCGACGGGCGGCGGGTATTGGTGAAAATTGAAGGCCGCGCGGGCGAACTGCAGGGGCGTGATGCCGTAGCAGCGCTTGAAGTGGTTGTTGAGCGCGCTCTGGTCATAGAAACCACACAGCGGCGCCACCGCGGCCGGCGGCGTTCCATGCCGCAGCTGGCGGCAGGCGGCGCTCAGTCGTATCTGCGTCAGATAGGCATGCGGCGTCAGTCCGACCGTGCGCTTGAATAGGCCGATGAGCTGGAACGCCGTGAGGCCCGCCGCGTCGGCCAGGTCATCAAGGCGTATGGTGTCGGCATGCCGCGCCTGCATGAGGTCGATGGCGCTGCGTAAGGCGCGCTGGTCGCGTGGAACTCTCTCGATGCGTCCGCCGCCGCTGCCGTGGCGCTGGAAGAGGTGGCCGAACGTGCCGATCAGCAGTTCCTGCTCATGCAGGGCATCGCGCCCGCCCTCAAGCGCGCGGTGGAGCGCCAGGAAGCCTGCGATCAAATCGGCATCGCCGAACATGTTGCGGGTGAAATAGGGCACCGCATCGATGCCCAGGCCGTGGGCGACAGTGTCGATGGCGGACTGGGTGAGGTAGAGCGAGCGGTAGCGCCAGCGGTGACTCCAGCCCATCCAGCCGGCGTGCGGTTCGGCTGGGTTGAAGACGAACAGCGTTGAGGGATGTGCCTCTTCGACCGTGCCGCGGCTTTTGATGACGGAGCCTCCGGTCTCGGTTGCGGCGATGACGAAAGCATCGTGCGAGTGGGGTGGGTACGCGTGTGTCGTGAAGTCGGCGCGCAACAGGCTGAGGCCGGACGTGTGCCTGTCCCACCAGTAACGCGACACGTTCTTCGGGTCGACGCGAGCCATCCGGCTTCGCTCCTCGGCGCGACGGCGCGATGACCGTCTGCATCGATATGAGCGGCAGGTACCACGGTGTCAATCGCTGCTCCGGAGCCGGGATCTTGACGTTCATTAAATAGAGTGTATATACACATATTATCAGATAGCGGAGGCGATCATGACCATGGCGTCGAGCACCCTGACTGCCAAATCGACCATCGATCGACCCTTGGTTTGGGTGGCGGCGGGTGCCACGGCCTTCTGGCTGGCGGTCACCTGGGTCGCGGGGGCGAGGGGGGCCTTCCTGTCGTCGCCATCGCAGCCACCGCTGCCGTTACTGCTGGCCGTCTTGACGCCGCCGCTGGTGTTTGCGGGGGCTTATCGATGGTCGGGGCGCTGGCGCGCCTTCGCGCTGTCAGTCGACCCACGGTGGCTGATCGCCGTGCAGGGGTGGCGCGTGATTGGTGTGATGTTTCTGGTCCTCTACCTCTATGGCTTGTTGCCCGGCCTGTTCGCTTACCCTGCCGGTCTGGGCGATCTGGCCGTGGGGTTGGCGGCGCCCTTCGTCATGCAAGCGATCGCGCAGGAAGCGCCCAGCGCGCAGCGGCAGGTGTTGTGGCTCAACATTGCCGGCCTGACGGATTTCATGGTGGCGGTTGCGACGGGCGCCCTCACGAGTACGTCGTCGATAGGCTTCTTCGTCGATCCCGACGCGCAGGCCAACATGGGCGCGCTGCCGTTGAGCCTGATCCCGACCTTCGCCGTGCCGCTGTGGACCGTTGTGCACATCATCTCGCTGCTGCAGCTTGCGCGTCGTCGCCGACATGGGTCTCTGGGCTGACTGAGACGCAGTCACGAACCAAGTTGGACCAGGGCCGCCCGGGCCTGCGCAACATCGGGCCAGTCCGTGCCCTCGGTCGCCAGTGCGCATAGCGGCGCCAGTGCGTCGCGGGCAGCCTGGCACGTGCCACGCTTCATCCGGAAGCGGGCAAGGCATGTGGTGGTGCGCAGCGCGTGAAGGGATGCATCAGCGGTACGGGCGGCATCGAGCGCCGCCAGCAAGTGCTCCTCAACCAACGTTGGCGAGGCGCCCTCAAGCTCAAGCAGCAAGGCCCGCAGGCGCAGCGATTCGGACGCATAATAGCGCTCGCCGTGAGACTCGACATGACTCAGCATCGCATCGAGATGCGTCCGCGCCTTGTCGGGCTGGCCGGCAATCAGGTAGCTCTCTGCAAGATGCGCCAGCATCCGGCTGGAGTGCGTTCTCGCACCCGTTGCCCGCAGCGCGCACAGCGCTTCCTCCTGCAACCGAATGCCTTCGGCTTGATCGCCGGATTGAAGTGTTGCCCAGCCTTGGATCTCCAGGCCGAAAGCGGACCATTGCGGTAGCTCGTACTCGCGCGCCAGCGTGAGCGCCTCGGCGGCGAGCGGCGCGGCACGCGCTGCATGACGCGCCATGGTGTAAACGAGGCCGCTGGAGATGAGCGCGAACACCAGGTCGTGCGCGTGCCGGCGCTGACGTGCATGATCGATGGCGTCGTCGGCCAGACGTGCGGCTTCGTCGAGATGTCCCATCAGCGCCTTGACCCAGCCGGCGAACACCCGACAGATCATCCCAGGATGCTCGCCATAGGCCGCAAAATCATCGTCACGGATGCCATCCGCAATCGACGCGCCCTCGGCTAGGACGGCGGCCGCCGCCGACAACTTTCCTGCCAGCTTCAGCGACGTGCCGAGTGCCCGGTGCGCGAGCGCAAGCTTTGCCGGATCCTTCGTGGCGCGGGCCACATCCATCAGTTCATGCGCACGTTCGAGCGCCAACGGCACCGGATGCCGCATCAGGCAGACGTTCCAGGCAATGCGATTGGCGGCAAATCTGCCGGGAAAATCCGGCAAGGCATTGGCCAAGGCCGTTGCCTTGAGCGCGCAGGACTCGACGGCAACCGACCCGTAGCCATGCATGGCGCGCAGCGGTACGCAGAGGGCAATGCGCAGTTCCGCTTCAAGCCCGTCGCGCGAGCGGCCATCCGGCAAAGTGGCCGTCAGATCCAGTGCCCGGGCAAAGTATGCGGCTGATTCGCGCGCCGCGCCGCGGTCCCCTGCAAGCACGCCGGCGCGATACAGGTAATGGATGGTCCGCCGGATGTCGCGGCCTCGCTCGAAGTGCATGGCGAGCTCGCCGGCGATCTCGTCTGTCCGGCACTCATAGGCCCGCTCAAGCCGCTTTCCGACGCATCGATGCAGCTCGACGCGGCGGCCGGCGGGCAAGTGCGCGTAAAGCGCCTCTCGATAGAGGGCATGATGGAAGGCGAACCGGCTGGCGATGGTGCCATCGGGCCAGTCCTCCGCTCCGGCGGTCTCGATGAGCTGGTAGCGCTGGGCAACATCGCAACACAGCGTCTCGGCATCACCAACCGCGATATCCGCTCCCGCTGCCACGGCTGCCGCGGAGAAAGTGGCGCCAACCACGCTCGCAACGTCGAGCAGGCGTCGTTTCTCCGAATCAAGCCTGGCGAGTTGACCTTCGATGAGGCGTTGCAGGTCCGGGGGAACGCCAAGCGCGACAGGCCCGGTGCTGCCGCCGACGGTCCACTGGCCGTCGACATTCACAAGAACGCCGCGGCCGACGAGATCGTCGAGCACGCCGACCATGAAGAGCGGGCTGCCGTCGGTGTGTCGATGGACTTGCGCGGCGAGGCGGGACAGCGGCTCGATGCCGGCTCGGTCAGGCGCGAACCGAATTGTGAAATACGAGGCGACCGCTGCCTCGGTCAGCGGCGACAGTGCGATCTCCCGGCAGTGACCATGGCGGCGCAACGCGTCATGCATGGAGGCCAGCGGATGATCCGTGATGAACAGCTCCGCGGGCCGATATGTCCCGAGGAACAGCACGCGCGCACGTTCGGGACGCCGGGCGAACGAGGCCAGCCAGTCGATCGTCGCGACGTCACTCCAGTGCAGATCCTCCAACCAGAGCACGATCGGTGTCTGATCCGAAGCGGCCTCGAGGGCATCCGTCAGCTCGCGCAGCATTCGCTCGCGCGTCACTCCCGCAGTGCGGCGCCGAAGCTCCCGCAGCTGATCGGCTTTGAGGATCGACGGCATTTGGGCGAGCCAGGTCGGCGCATGCCGATCAAGGGCGCTCAACAGCCGATCGCCCTCCACGGTACGGCACGAGCGCACCAGGGCCTCGATCAGCGGAAGGTAGGGCTCCGACGCACCGAAATGTTCGATCGACTGACCCCAGACAAGATGAACATCGTCAGTTGTTGTAGCATTCGAAACGAAGTTTCTAACGAGTGACGTCTTGCCGATCCCCGGTTCGCCGGTCACGAACACGATTTGCCGCTCTCCCGCTTTGACCCGGGCAAGGCAGTCGTGAAGTTGTCGCAGTTCCATCTCGCGACCGACAACAATGGCTGAAGCAGGCTGCGGTTCACGAGGTGGATCTTGTGGCTCGATGCTGTGCGTCGGCGCCGGCGCGGATTTTCCGATGAACCGGTAGCCTCGCCGGTGCAACGTTTCGATGTACCGAGGGTGTCGGGCATCGTCGTGCAGCGCTTTGCGCACTTCCTGGATACAGGTCACGAGCGCTGCATCGCCGACGGTGGTGTCCGGCCATAGTTCGGCGAACAGCTCGTCCTTGCTGAACAGTCGCCCGGGGCGATTGGCGATGAAGCACAGAAGCGCAAGTGCCTTGGGCGTCAGCCGTACCTCACGGTTACCGAACACCAGTCCGCCGCGCGGATCGAGCCGGTAGCGTCCGAATGTAACGACCTGATCCAGCATCGATTCCTCTCGCTGCAGAGTACCACAAGCTGCCTATAGAAATCCCGTCTCTCGCCTACGACTTGCGACGCCTTCAACGGCTAGAATCGCCTCCAACTGGCTAGCCGTTGCGCGACGGGCGGAGCGCTCGTGTTCGCCAGTGTCATCAACCATCGGAACAACCCGACTATGTGAACCCGCGCACGGGGCCGATCATCCCGATGCCTGGGCACGGAAGCAGTGAGGTTCATATGATCGTGCAGAAATGCTTCCGCAGGGCGATCTTCGCACTTGTCCTGCTTGCAACCGTGGCGACCCCGGCAGGGGCGGACATGATTGGCAACTGGAACGCCAGGGCCGAAGCGATCGCGATCGAGAAACGCCTGCTGCCGCCCCCCAATGCGCGCGGCATGGCTCTTCTCCATGTCGCCATGTTCGAAGCGGTCAACGCCGTTGATCTGCGCTACGCTCCCTATCGGCTCAAGCTCGCCGCCGACCGGAACACATCGAAGGAGGCGGCCGCTGCTGCTGCCGCCCATCACGTTCTGATTGCCCTGCATCCGGACCAGGGTGCGAACCTCGATGCTGCTTTGACGGTCGCGTTGACTGCCGTCGCTGACGGGGACGCGAAGTCACGTGGAGTCGAGCTCGGGAAGAAAGCAGCCGCCGCCATCCTCGCCCTGCGCGCCGACGACGGTGCCACTGCCGCAGAAGCCTATCGCCCCTTCACGATGCCCGGCATGTATGTTCCAACGACCGTGCCGGTCAGTTCGACCTATGGTGCGGTCAAGCCGTGGGTGATGGAAAAGGGCTCCCAGTTTCGTCCGGCACCACCGCCGGCGCTCGTCTCGCAGACGTGGACGAAGGACGTCAACGAGATCAGGGAGATCGGCGGCCGCGACAGCACGAAGCGCAACGCCGAACAGACGGCAATCGGCCGCTTCTGGTTCGTCACGGGACCACAGGCCTGGAATCCTATCGTGAGGCAGCTCTCGGTCGCGCGAAAGATGGACCTGGTCGACAGCGCCCGCCTGTTCGCCCTTGTCGCCATAGCCGCCGACGACGCGTTCATCGCCGTGTTCGACGCCAAATATCACTACAATTTCTGGCGCCCCGTCACCGCGATCCGCAATGCTGACCTGACGGGCAACAAGGCCACGCCGCGCGAGGCATCGTGGTTGCCGCTTGGCGATACGCCGATGCATCCCGAGTACCCCTGCGCGCATTGCATTACGTCCCAGGCCGCTGCGTCGGTGCTCATGAGCGTTCTCGGCAATGAGATTGCGGAAGTGTCCATGACCAGCCCAACGGCGCCGAGCGTGACACGTCGATGGACACGGCTGCAGAACTACGCTGACGAGGTTGCGGTCGCTCGGATTTACGCCGGCTTCCACTACCGCTTCTCGACCAAGGTGGGCCAGGACATGGGCCGGAAGATCGGCGAACTGACGGTCTCCACCCAGATGCGCAGTGCGGCTGCTTCGGCGGAACCGCGCCGCTGAACTGGTGGCCGACGCTGATGTTCGAACACGCCGGGCAAATTTTTGCCAATACCGCGGTCAAACGCTGGCGCCATGATCCCGGACGCGGATCGATGGCGCGCGCTTTCAGCGTCGTGGAGGGATGGCGTGCTGACGGAACGACAACGCATGATCCGGGACACGGCGCGGCAATTCGCGCAACGCGAACTGGTGCCCGGCGCCGCCGCGCGCGACCGCGAAGGGCGGTTTCCCGCCGAGGCCTTTGCGCGCATGGGAGACCTTGGCCTGCTGGGCATGATGGTGCCAGAGGAATTCGGCGGTGCCGGAACGGATTGTGTTTCCTATTACCTGGCACTGATGGAGATCGCGGCAGCAGACGGAGCCGCATCGACCGCTTTCCAGGTCCACAACTCGCTCGCCTGCATGCCGATCTTGAAATTCGGCACGGCAGAGCAGAAGGAGCGGTTTCTGCGGCCGCTGGCGACGGGTCGACAGCTCGGCGCCTTCTGCCTGACCGAGCCGGAGGCTGGCTCGGATGCGGCAGCGATCAAGACGCGGGCGCGGCGCGCCGGCAACAAGTTCGTGCTGAACGGCGTGAAGCAGTTCATCACGTCTGGCCGCAGCGCCGATGTCGCCGTTGTCTTCGTCGTCACCGATCCGGCGGCAGGCAAGAAGGGGATTTCGGCCTTCATCGTGCCGACGGCAACGCCCGGCTACACGGTGGCGCGAGTCGAGCACACCATGGGCCAGCGCTCGACCGACCATTGCCAGATCGTCTTCGATGACTGCGAGGTGGCGCCCGACCAGATGCTGGGGCAAGAAGGCGAGGGGTTGTCGATTGCGCTCGCCAACCTCGAGGGCGGCCGCATCGGGGTCGCGGCACAATCCGTCGGCATGGCGCGTGCCGCCTACGAGGCCGCCCTGGCCTACGCCAAGGACCGGCGCACGTTCGGCAAGCCGATCATCGAACATCAGGCCATATCGTTCCGTCTGGCCGACATGGCGACGGCGCTGCACGCGGCCGAGTTGATGGTGCTGCGCGCAGCGACGCTGCGCGACGCCGCGGAACCCTGTTTGAAAGAAGCCTCGATGGCCAAGCTGTTCGCGTCGGAAGCGGCCGACAAGGTCTGCTCCGCCGCCATCCAGATCCACGGCGGCTACGGCTATCTCAGCGACTTCCCGGTCGAGCGAATCTATCGCGACGTGCGCGTCTGCTCGATCTACGAGGGCACATCGGACATTCAGCGCCTGGTCATCGGCCGACAGCTTGCCGCCGAGACCGGTTTTCAAGGAGTGAGCTGACATGATCGCCCGGCTCTGGCGCGGTCAGGCAACACTGGAGAACGCCGCCGCCTATCAGCATCACTTCACGCACCACGTCCGCCCGGCATTGGACGGATTGAACGGTCACCGTGGAGCCTGGCTGTTGCGACACGACATCGACGGACACGCCGAGTTCCTCGCGGTGACGCTGTGGGACTCGATCGAAGCAATCCGCGCGTTTGCCGGCGACGACGTGGAGACGGCGAATGTCGAGCCTGAAGCGCGTGCCGTTCTGTCTGAGTTTGACAACACTGCACGGCACTTCGAGGTTGTCTCGCGGCCCGGACCATAGAGATCGGCGGCAATGCCAACGTAACAGCGCGACCGCGCGGCTTCTACCTGTTCCCCGGCTGCCAGAGCGCGCGCAGGAATGCCCGGCTCGGCAGCTCGAGATGGCGATAAGTCACGTGCGCGATGGCGAGCGCAATCGCGGCGACCACCGGATTTAGCGCCCACTGCTTCCACAGGGCGTTAGCGATCAATCCGTGCTGGACCGCGGCGAGGTATGACGCGCTCACCAAGAGCACGAGCATATAGTGCGTCAGGTAGAGCGAGTATGAGATCCGTCCCAGCCACTGCAGCGGTGCAAGCAGCAGAATCGGACACAGCCCGGCGCGGTCGTAGGCGCACGCCAGGATGAGAATGGCGCACAGGATCGGCGCGGTGTAGACGGCATGAGGCGCCACGCGAACCGGCACAGCGAGCAGGATCAGCAACAGCGCCAGCGCACTGCCCTGCAGTACGGTCAGCATCCGCGTCGAGGGCGCCTGCAGCAGCGCGTATATGCCTCGGGCGACGATGCCCAGTGCGAAGTTGAGTACGTTTCGGATGAATCCCAGATCCTGCATGACATGAAACTGGGGCGCTTTTGTCGCCAGCACGACATAGGCCGCGACGACGATCAGGATCGAAGCGACGAACGGTTTGTCGGACCTGATCAAGCCAGCCCAGAACAAGGCACCGAACAGGGCGTACGTGTAGAGCTCGGTGCTGATGCTCCAGCTCGGGATATTGAACGTCGGCCCACTGAACACGTTGAGCCCGTGGATGGCCAGCACATTGCCGATGAACGACCAGATGTCGTTGTGGGCGAACAACGGTTCGATCGATTGCGCGATGCTCCCGTCGACAGCGCTGACGGCGGCCTGAAAGGCAACGAACGCCAGCAGCGTCGCGAAGTGCAGCGGATAGACCCGGGCGAAACGTAACCAAAGAAAACGCGCGTAACCGGTCCTGTCGTTGATCTGCCCGCCATAGACGTGGAAGATCACGAAGCCGGACAGGACGAAGAACAGATCAACGCCGATATAGAAGTTGTCGAAGTAAAACGGCAGGCCCAGCCGGTCGTCCAGGTGGTACAGCACGATGGCGAGTGCGGCGATGCCGCGAATCGCCTCCAGCGATCGGAAGTAGCCCCCAACCTGCGTGCCCCCGGACATCTGTCCGGTATATCATCACGCTGTCAGTCGACAATACGCACTTTGACGTAACTACCAGGCGCATCCTCGATCGGCGGCAAGCCGCCCTTGGCGGGATCGCGCGCCGGTACCTTGGCACCGCTCAGGGGCGCCAGCCACTTGTCCCAGTCGTGCCACCAGGAGCCCTTGTGCTCGGTCGCGCACGCCATCCATTCGTCGAATGTCGGCGGATTCTTCGGCGTGTCGTTGAGCCAGTGCTGGTATTTGTTGGCCCGCGGCGGATTGATCACGCCGGCGATGTGCCCGGACCCCGCGAGCATGAAGCGCACCGGTCCGTTGAAGACCTGGGTGAGCTTGTAGACCGACTTCAGCGGCGCAATATGGTCTTCCTTGCCGGCCTGGATGTAGCAGGGGATGGCGACCTTGCGCAGATCGATCGGAATGTTGGAGAGCGTGATGCCGCCGGGCTGCACCAGCAGGTTCCGCTGATACATGTTGCGCAGATAGTAGCTGTGCATCGCCGCCGGCAGCCGCGTGGCGTCGGAGTTCCAGTACAGCAGGTCGAACGGGAAGGGGTCCTTGCCCATCAGGTAGTTGTTGACCACGAACGACCAGATCAGATCGTTGGCGCGCAGCAGGTTGAACGTGGTCGCCATCTCGGCGCCGTCCATGTAGCCGCGCTGCTTCGCCATCGCCTCGATGTTGCTGATCTGCTCCTCGTCGATGAACACGGTCAGCTCGCCCGCCTCGGTGAAATCGACCTGGGCGGTGAAGAAGGTGCAGGCGGCGATCCGGTTGTCGTTGCGCGCTGTCATCCAGGCCAGGGCGGCGGCCATCAGCGTGCCGCCGATGCAGTAGCCGATCGCCGTCACCTCGCGGGCGCCGACGGCTTTCTCGATGGCATCGAGCGCCGCCAGCGGCCCTTCGAGCATGTAGTCCTCGAAGCTCTTGGCGGCGAGCTTTTCATCCGGGTTGACCCACGAGATCACGAACACCGTGTAACCCTGGTCGACAGCCCAGCGGATGAACGAGTTCTCGGCCTTCAGATCGAGGATGTAGAACTTGTTGATCCACGGCGGCACGATCAGCAGCGGCCGCTCATAGACCACGCTGGTCGTCGGGCTGTACTGCAGCAGCTGCATCATCGCGTTCTGGAACACGACCTTGCCCGGCGCCGTTGCCACGTTACGGCCGACCTCGAAGGCCTTCATGTCGGTCTGGCGGATTGCCAGGCGACCTTTGCCGCGTTCGAGATCCTCGAGCACGTTGCGCAAGCCCTTCACCAGGTTTTCGCCGCCGCTCTCGACCGTGGCGCGCAGCACCTGCGGATTGGTGGCCACGAAGTTCGTCGGCGCCATGGCGTCGACGAACTGGCGCATGTGGAAGTCGACTTTCTGGCGCTCGTGCTTGCTCAGGCCCTCGACATCCTTGCTGAGCCCCGTCAGCCAGCGCGAGGTCAGCAGGTAGGACTGCTTGACGTGGTCGAAGATCGCCTCGTCGCGCCAGGCCGGGTCAGCAAAGCGCTTGTCCTTGGGCGCATCGATCACGGTTTCGGCCGGTTTGCCCATCATGCGGTCGGCGGTGGCCTGCCACAGGCGCATGTACTGCTGCATCAACTCCATCTGGGCGGCGACGACCTTCTGCGGGTCGGCCATCAGCTTGGCGGTGAAATCGAGGAACGTGCCGGTCAGATTGAGGACGTCGCCCGGGGCACCGCCAGGCCCGTCCTTGGCCTGCTTCTCGGCGAATTCCTGCAGCAGGCGCTGGCTGCGTTCGGCGATGTCCTTCCACGCTTCCTGCAAGGCCGCCGGATCGGGCAGACGCGGCGTCGAGCCAGAGGTTTCAGCCATTTCGTACTCCTCCCACAGACGCAGATTCTCTTGTCAAATCATTGCCTTTGTGTCGATTAGGGCGATAATCGCACGGGGCTCTGGTCGGCCATTCACGGCAGATTAGGAAGCCCGCCGGCAGGCGTCAAACGAATGGCAGGAGTGACCGGGTCTATGGCAACAGGAACGCATTCGAGGCGCTTGCGCAGGGTTCGCAACCGCTTGTTGATGGGGCTGCCCGTGGCTCTGTTGGCGGTCGGCCTGGCGGCGTGCGGTGATGACGATCCGTCGCCACCGCCACAGCGCGTGCAGGCGCCTGTGGACGGCAACCAGGGCACACCCAACCTGGGCACGGTCCCGCCTCGGCCGGAAACCTCGACGGCCGCCGATCGGGCTGCCCTGGCCGGCCAGCTGGCGTCGGATCGGGCGCGGGCCCGTTACGGCAGCGATGCCCAGCCGGTGGACGAAACCCGCGGATCGACCATCGGTTCCCTGGTGAAGGGCAAGCCGCCGCAGGCTGAAGAGCCGCCGGCGCCTTCGCGGTCGGAGCCGCCGCCAGCATCGGAACCGCCGACTCCAACGCCGCGCTGATCGGCCTCGACTTCCGAGGCTCGAAACGGCAAAACGCGCGCAGTCAGCCCTGGCATTCGGCTTTTTCCGGGGCTGGCGCCGCCAGCAAAGACCCCCCAGCCGCGCTCGCGCGGTCACAAAAAAGGCTACCGGCCATGGACGACACCGAATTCCACCGCGTCAAGCGCCTGCCGCCGTACGTGTTCGCCGAAGTGAACGCGATGAAGGCCAAGGCGCGCGCGGCCGGGCAGGACGTGATCGACCTGGGCATGGGCAACCCGGACCTGCCCACGCCGCCGCACATTGTTGCGAAGCTGGCAGAAGCGGCCGGTAATCCCGCGACCCACGGCTATTCGAATTCGCGCGGCATCCTCGGCCTGCGCAAGGCGCAGGCCCGCTATTATGCCCGCCGTTTCGGCGTCGAGCTCGATTTCGAGAGCGAGATCATCGTTACCATCGGCTCGAAGGAGGGCTTGGCCAACCTGGCGCAGGCCATCACGTCGCCAGGCGATATCATCCTGGTCCCCAACCCGAGCTACCCGATCCACCCGTACGGCTTCATCATCGCCGGCGCCTCGATCCGGCACATCCCGGTGCCGGGCCAGACCACCATTGACGAGTTCATGCCGGCGCTCGACCGCGCGGTGCGCCACAGCGTACCCAAGCCGCTGGCGCTGGTGCTGAACTATCCATCCAACCCGACGGCGCAGGTGGTCGACCTCGATTTCTATCGGCCCGTGGTCGACTACTGCCGCAAGGCCGGGATCTGGATCCTGTCCGACCTGGCCTACGCCGAGATCTATTTCGGTGACCAGCCGCCGCCATCGATTTTGCAGGTCCCCGGCGCCCGCGACATCGCCGTCGAGTTTACCTCGATGAGCAAGACCTACTCGATGGCCGGTTGGCGGATCGGTTTCGCCGCCGGCAACCGCCGCCTGATCCAGGCGCTGACCCGCATCAAGTCCTACCTCGACTATGGCGCCTTCACGCCGATCCAGGTGGCGGCCGTGGCCGCCATCGACGGGCCGCAGGATTGCGTCGCCGAAGCGCGCGACACGTACAAGGAGCGCCGCGACGTGCTGATCGAGGGCATGAAGGCCGCGGGCTGGGATATTCCCTCGCCGCCGGCCAGCATGTTCGCCTGGGCGCCGCTGCCGGCGGCATTCGCCGACCTGGGGTCGCTCGCGTTCTCCAAGCTGCTGCTGACACAGGCCAACGTGGCGGTGTCGCCGGGCATCGGCTTCGGCGAGTACGGTGATCACCATGTGCGCATCGCCATGGTCGAGAACAAACACCGCATCCGCCAGGCGATCCGCAACATCCGTACGGTGCTTGCCGATCCCGACAAGGCCATCGACCTCTATCAACGCGGCCTGGGCGATAATATTACGCGCCTGAAGGCGCGTGCCTGACCTTGGATCCTCGCGTCATGTCTCAACCGGTTCGCATCGGCATCGCCGGCCTTGGCACGGTCGGTGCCGGCACTGTGCAGTTGTTGCGCCAGCACGCCGACCTGCTGGCTTTACGCTGCGGCCGCCCCTTGCAGGTGGTCGCCGCCAGCGCCCGCGATCTCAAAAAGGATCGCGGCGTCGACCTGGCGGGTATTCGCCTGGAGACCGATCCGCTGGCGCTGACTAAAGCCCGTGACGTCGACGTCGTCGTCGAGGTCATCGGCGGCAGCGACGGCATTGCACGCCAGGTGATCGAAGCAGCGATCGCCAGTGGCAAGCACGTGGTGACCGCCAACAAGGCACTGCTGGCGCTGCACGGCAGCGCGATCGCGGCCCAGGCCGAGGCCAAGAACGTCATCCTCGCCTTCGAGGCCGCTGTTGCCGGTGGCATCCCGATCATCAAGGCGTTGCGCGAGGGACTTGTCGGCAACCGTGTGAAACGGCTTTACGGCATCCTGAACGGCACCTGCAATTACATCCTCACGACCATGCGCGAGACCGGCCGCGACTTCGCCGACGTGCTGGCCGACGCGCAGAAGCTGGGCTACGCCGAGGCCGATCCCTCGTTCGACGTCGACGGCATCGATGCTGCGCATAAGCTCGCGCTGCTGGCGGCGGTGGCTTACGGCCGGCCCGTCGATTTCGCTGGCGTCTATGTCGAAGGCATCCGCAAGGTTGGTGCGCTCGACATCCGGTTCGCCGACGAACTTGACTGTCGCATCAAGCTGCTGGGGTTGGCGCGCGAGACCGAGCACGGCATCGAGCAGCGTGTCCATCCCTGCCTGGTGCCGAAGAAAGCGCCGATTGCGTCGGTCGACGGCGTATTCAACGCCGTTGCCGTGGAAGGCGACTTCGTCGGCCAGACGATGTTCGAAGGCCGCGGCGCCGGCGCCGGCCCGACGGCAAGCGCCGTGGTCGCCGACCTCGTTGCCGTGGCGCGCGGCCATGGTTTGCCGGCTTTCGTGGTGCCGGCGGCACGGCTCGAGCCGCGGCCTGGCTCGCCGATCGAGCGGCATCGCGGCGCCTATTATCTGCGCCTGATGGTGCTCGACCGACCCGGCGTGATCGCCGATGTGACGGCGGCGCTGCGCGACGAGCATGTATCGCTGGAGTCGATGCTGCAGCATGGCCGCGCGCGTGGGCCGGACGACACGGTGCCGGTCGTGTTGACGACGCACGTCACGGAGGAGGCGGCGATGCGCCGCGCACTCGAGCGCATCGCCGGCTTGGCAATGATGCGTGAAAAGCCGATTCTGATTCGCATCGAAGATCTCTAGGCGCAGCGAGCGCGGCAGCAACGGCTGCCGGCAAGTGCGCGACGCATGGGAGGAATGGCAATGGCTGACACCCAATCCGCGATGGACCGCAACCTGGCGCTTGAAGCCGTGCGGGTGACCGAAGCCGCCGCGCTCGCAGCGTCAAAGCTGATGGGCCGTGGCAACGAAAAGGCGGCCGATCAGGCTGCGGTTGATTCGATGCGCCAGGCGCTCAACGCGCTCAATATCGACGGCACAGTCGTGATCGGCGAAGGCGAGCGCGACGAAGCGCCGATGCTCTATATCGGCGAGAAGGTCGGCAGCGGCAGCGGTCCCAAGATCGACATCGCGCTCGATCCGCTGGAGGGCACAACGATCACCGCCAAGGGCGGCCCCAATGCGCTGGCCGTGATCGCCATGGCCGAGCATGGCAACTTCCTCAACGCGCCCGATGTCTACATGGACAAGATCGCCGTTGGCGGCGGCCTGCCTGACGGCGTCGTCGATCTCGACGCGACGCCGGCGGAAAACCTGAAGAACCTCGCCAAGGCCAAGAAGGCCGACGTGTCCGACCTGGTCGCCTGCATCCTCGACCGTCCGCGTCATTCCGAGCTGATCGCCAAGGTTCGTGAAGCCGGCGCACGCATCATGCTGATCGGCGATGGCGATGTCTCGGGCGTCATCGCCACCTCACAGCCCGACTCGGGCGTCGACATCTACATCGGCTCGGGCGGCGCGCCGGAAGGCGTGCTGGCGGCGGCGGCGTTGCGCTGCATCGGCGGTCAGATGCAGGGACGCTTGCTGTTCCGCAACGACGACGAGAAGGGCCGCGCGGCGCGCTGGGGCATCAAGGACCTCAACCGTAAATACAGTATGCTCGACCTGGCCAAGGGTGACGTGATGTTCGCCGCCACGGGTGTCACCAACGGCTCGATGCTGAAGGGCGTCCGCCGCTTCGCCGGTGGTGCCGAGACGCACTCGCTGGTCATGCGCTCCAAGACCGGCACCGTGCGCTATGTCGAGGCTAAGCATAATTTCAACGTCAAGAGCGGCCTGCCCAGCTGGGCGTGAGAGCCCCTCATTGCCTCGGGATAACAGCCGTCAGCGGGCGACAATTGTCGATAACTAGGACACGGACCTTGTTCCCGTCCCGGTGAAGTGGTTCGGTGACGGCTGCATGACATTGGCTCTCGCACCGTTGCCGCCTGCCATCGAGTCCGCGTTCCTCGGCATCGAGCGATCGCTGTCGGGCCGTCAATGGCGTCTGCGGACAGGCGATGAAACCGAGGCCATGGACATCGCCCAGCGGCATGGTCTGCCCGACGTCGTGGCGCGGTTGCTGTCGGCCCGCGGTGTGACCATTGATGCGGTCAGCGACTTCCTGGCACCGACTCTGCGGCGTTTCCTGCCCGATCCGTCGCATCTCAAGGACATGGACGTTGCCGTCGACCGCCTGGTGCGGGCCGTCCGCGCCGGCGAGAAGATTGCAGTGTTTGGTGACTACGATGTCGACGGCGCCACGTCGTCGGCGCTGTTGCTGCGCTTCTTCCGCGCCGTTGGCGGCGATGTGCAGGCCTATATCCCCGATCGGCTGAAGGAGGGCTACGGCCCCAACACGGCGGCGCTACTGCAATTGCGCGCGGCTGGCGTTGCCGTCGCCGTCACGGTCGACTGCGGCATCACCGCGTTCGAGCCGCTCGACGCGGCCACGCAAGCCGGGTTGGACGTGATCGTGATTGATCACCACAAGGCCGAGACTCGCTTGCCGCGCGCCGTGGCGGTGGTTGACCCCAATCGGCAGGACGAGGAAAGCCCGCACACGCAGATGGCCGCGGTCGGGGTGGCTTTTTTGCTGGTGGTGGGTGTCAACCGGGCGCTGCGCGCCGCCGGTTGGTACGGGACCCAGCGACCCGAACCTGACCTGCGTCTCTGGCTCGATCTCGTTGCCCTGGGAACCGTGTGCGACGTCGTACCCTTGACCGGCGTCAACCGCATGCTGGTGCGGCAAGGGCTGAAGATACTCGACAATCGCGCCAATGCCGGGATCGCCGCCCTGGCGGACGTCACACGCCTCAACGAAGCGGCCAGCACATTCCACCTCGGTTTCCTGCTGGGGCCGCGGGTCAATGCCGGCGGTCGGGTCGGCGCTGCCGATCTGGGCACACGGTTGCTGTCGACGGACGATGTTCACGAGGCGATGGGCCTGGCGATGCGGCTCGACGGCTACAACGCCGAGCGGCGGGCGATCGAGGCCGCGGTCCTCGAGGCGGCCGTTGCGCAGATCGAAACTCTGGACGCGTTGCCGGCGGCCATCGTGGCGGTCGGCGAGGGCTGGCATCCCGGTGTCATCGGAATCGTCGCCAGCCGGCTGGTCGAGCGCTTCCACCGGCCGGTTTTCGTGATCGGCATGGATGGCGACATCGGCAAAGGCTCTGGCCGGTCAGTGCGCGACGTTGATCTAGGGGCCATCGTGATCGCCGCCCGGCAAAGCGGCCTCCTGGTCAATGGCGGGGGCCATCCGGCCGCCGCCGGGTTGACGATCGAGCGCAGCCGGCTGGCCGACTGGCTGCGCTTCTTCAACGACCAGGTGGAGGCCCGTACCGGGGCATCGCCACCGGCGCGAGACCTGTCGATCGACGGGGTGCTGACGACCAGGGCCGCGACGGTCGATCTCGTGCGGACGATCGAGCAGGTCGGTCCTTTCGGCGCGGGCAATCCCGAGCCGCGCTTCGTCTTGTCGTATGTGCGGGCAGCCTGGTCGCGGCCGGTGGGCGAGGCGCACATCCGCTGCACCCTGGTCGGCAGCGACGGCGGGCAGGTCCAGGCGATCGCTTTCCGCGCCGCCGGGCGGCCGTTGGGCGCTGCTTTGGTCGACACCACGTCGCCGACCCTGCATGTCGCCGGCATCCTGCGGATCAACCGCTGGAACGGCAGCGAGACGGTCAACCTGCACATCGAGGATGCTGCCCCGGCGCGCACCCCAGCCGGGGCGTGAGCCACTGCTTGATTCGGGACGCCTGACACTGTAGACGGACCGGCGCCAACTAGCCGTCCCCATCGTCTAGAGGCCTAGGACACCAGCCTTTCACGTTGGTAACACGGGTTCGAATCCCGTTGGGGACGCCATTTCTGCGCAAGGAGAGTACCTCCAGCGACGAGTCTGGCACGCCGGCTTGTCCAACAGTCCTCCGGGCGCGGCGGCCTGCACCTGCGGTCGCCCCCTGGATGGCGATAGATTGGCGCTTTCACGACGATGGAGCCGCCTGAATACCAGGTTGCGAAAATGATGGCGGCAAGCCGCCCACCGCGTTTTCTTTCAAGCTGATCTCGAACTCAACGCGGAGGTGCTGCGGGGCAGTACTGGCGGCAGAACCTCGATTGGAGTGCTGGAGCGGGAGTAACGACGGTTCGGTACAAGTGGTTGCGACGCGATCACTGGAGCTGTTGTCCCTCTTCGATCATCTTGCGCACCTTGTCGTACTCAGCTCGTTGCGTGTCGGGCCCTACGTCCGCGTGTTCGTAGCCTAGCAGGAACGCCTGTTTCATTGCAGGGTCTTGGTCAAACGCTTTTCCTGCGTCGCCGGCCTGCTGTTTTCTGAGGCGCGCCGCCACGCCCGCTTCGTAGGCCCGACTGGCGGCGTTGACCCGGCGCAGGTTGTTCAAGCTGACGGTCTTCCACCGGTTCTGGATCGTCCAGCGGTATGAAACACTCTGATACCACTGTTCGCCCAGCTTGAAGTCGTTCAGCTTCTTGTCCGCCAGCAGAGATGTGAGGAGCTCGAAGGTGTTTTTTCTGGCCGTGACGACATGGATCGCCCCCTTGGGCGCGTAGAGGATCTCGGCGTTGAAGATGGCGCGCAGCCCGTTGACCTGGGGGATCGTGATTTTCTGGATCTCATCGTTGCCGATGTGCTGGACCATGCAGCCGCCGATGATCACCGCCGCCAGGCGTGGCGGCTTTTCGATGCCGAATGTCTTCCAGAAATCCGTCCAGTTGGGCGTCCTGCCGCCGATGGCGAAGATCTCAGGATTGGAGTGGGTGGCCAGCACCAGAACGTCGCCATCCCTGAGTTTGCGCAAGGTGGCTCTGATTTTCGCCGGGTCGTTGCTGTCTTCGGCCCCGCCCTTGAGTAGGCCGACGGTGCCCGCCGGCAAGGGCACGGTGCCCTTGTAGGCATCGCTCAGGGTCGTCTGGAGCGTCACCCCGACATCGTCGGCAAGAACGCTGCTGCTGATTACCCCGAATGCGGTGATCAGCACGATTGCGAGCCCGGCTGCGCCGCGCCGGCGCAACGACTGCCGTGTTCCGCTCATGGCTCCCCCCTGCGTTGGTCCCCACGCCAAGGTAAGAAAACTATGCGCCCTTGCCCACCACCTGGCTATGCCGCCCATCCCGTGGGGTGGCGCTAGGAGCAGGCCAGTCCGCTTTTCGACCGGCCAAACCTCTGGCTCGACTCGAGGTTCCGTCGATGATTGCAAACCCGCCGGCGCACGGTAGGCAACTCACTCAACGTAATGCTGTGTGCTTACCGCTGGATACCCGACGCCCGATTGGGAGCGACGACGCTTCGGAACAAGTGGTTACGTGCCGCCGCAACCACTTTGGCCCTACGGCGTGCCCACACGCTATGTAATTGATTGTCGTCGGACCAAGGGAACGTCAACTTTGATTGCGGCAACCCAGTTCTCGCCTTCGACCACTACGGCACGCCAGCGTTCGTAGGCCATTGCTGTCCGTTAGTGCCGGGGATCGCGTGGATCAGGCGGTCGCGCACCATGTCCAGCCGGCAGGCCGCCGGGTAGGCGCGCGATGAGACCCCATGATAGCGCCGGAATGCCAACTGCAGTGCCCGCAGACTGGTGCCCACGTCCGCGGCGACGGCAGCCATGGTGAGGGGTCGACAGCTCCGCCCTCCGGTGATGGGCTCAGGTCTTGGCCTTGGGCAGGAAGTCGTCGAGCGGCACGCCGAAGCTGTTCAGCGCCCAGGAGACGAGATTGTACTGACCGATGGTGAACACGACGTCCATCATTTGCTCGGTCGAGTACGTCTTCGACAAGGTCGCCCAGGTGGCATCGGACACGACGGAGCGTTCGTAGAGATCGTCTGCCGCCTGCATCAGCGCCGTCTCATGCTCGTTCCAGCCGCCCTGCGGACCTTTCTTGATCTGCTCGATCTCCTGGTCGGTGATGCCACCGCGCTTGGCGATGAGTTCGTGCTGGGCGAACTCGTACTCGGCCTGGTTCAGCCAGCCGATGCGCAGGATCAGCAGCTCACGGTCGCGAAAGGCGAGGCTCTGCTTCGACAGGATGTGGCCGGCGAACGGCGTCCAGCGTTTGACGAGCTTGGGGTGATGGGCCAGCACCTTGAAGATGTTGAAGATCTGGCCGCTCATCGCGTTCTTCTCGACGGTCTCGCGATCTTCGGCCGGCATGGCCGCAAGATCGCGCATCGGAATTCGCTGCGCTCGTTTGATCACCGGGTTCCTCCACGCTCGTGCCGTGCCTGATTACGCTCGTCGCTATAGCCCAATATCAAAGTGCTGCAAACATGCCCCGATCGCGCATCCGGTATTCACGCGGTGAAGCGACTCTGCCCAGCTCGGCGTGCGGATGGTCTCACGCGGCAGACGCGTGCATCAGACGGGGGCGGAGGGTCACGCGGTTGCACTGCGCCCGTGGCCGAGCGCACCGATGCGCCAGGTAGCCAAGCCCGGCAGTGATCGGGCGAGGACCGGGCGCCCTATCGCGTGCACCGCCGGGCCGCGGCTGCGATGACGTCCGGACTCAGCCCGGGCTGGTCCTGCGACCCCCGGAAGCTGACTTGGGTCGTGCCATCGGCGTTCTGGACGACATGGAATACGCCGATCGGATTCTCGTGCTCACGACCTCGAATCCACAGATTGACCAGCGCTTCTTGTCGCGGCGGTGCGTAGACCAGCGGCCAGGCTGCGAACTGCCGACCCGCCATCTGTCGCATCAGGCAATTGGCGACAAGGTCGTACGGCTTGCCCTGGCCGACGGCGATCGGCGTGCCGGCAACGGGTATTGGCTGGGCTTGCCCCGTGCAGCTCAGCGTGGTGACGATGGTGAAGGCCACAGCACGCACGATCGGCATGAGACCCTCCTTCGGTGATATCCTGTCAACAGGCGGGGATCCTGAAATGTTCCATGGCTTGGACCGAAAACCCGACGTGCTGCCTCAAGAATCAACGCTGTCGCTCGGCTTGTTTCCTGATCGCCGTGGAAGCTCAACGGGAACCGGCGTAAAATTCAGATGGATGATCAAGGGAGGCAACCATGGCCGAGCAAGCGCCGTCATTCTTCGACATGTTCAGCAAGCTGGCGCAGGACCTGAGAGTGCCCGGCGTCGACGTCGAGCGGTTGATGGAAGGTCATCGCAAGAACATGGACGCAATGGTGCGTGCCGCGCAGGCGACATCATCCGGTGTCGCGGCCGTCGCCGGCAAGCAGGCCGAGATCGTGCAGGCGGCGTTCGCCGAGGTCATGGCGCTGGTGCGTGATTTCAAACCGGCGGGTAGCCCGCAGGAAGTGGTCGCCAAGCAGACCGAGTTCGCGCGCAAGGCCTTCGAGGCTGCGGGGCAGCATACGCGCGATATCGCCGATCTGATGCAAAAATCGACCGCCGATGCCATCCAGATCGTCCAGGATCGCCTGCGTGAGAGCCTCGAAGAGATCCGCGGCTCTGTTGATCCGAGGAAATAGCGCACGGCTCTCTGGGATCGTTTGGATCAAAACCGTTCAACTGAACGGCATCGTGGGGCTGTGACCAAGCGGTGACGGCGATATCGAGCATCTTTCATTGAGACTTTACTGCAACGTGCGATGCGACCGATTCCAACGCCGTCCTGATCGCCGATGATGCAGCAGGTCAAATATGAATCGGACGTGACGATCGGCATGTAGCACCGCTTGTCAAACATCATTTCCGTCGCGGTTGGTATCCTCTCGACGTGCGAGCGTCGTGGCCGGGGGGTCCAATGTTCAGCGCGGAGAAATTGTGGTGGAGCGCTTCGCTCCCACTGGCGGGGTCTGTCGTCCTGCATGTGATTCTTGTTGCCGGGCTTGTCGCCGGCCGGATGGGGCCGCCACATGCTGCCCAGCCAGCCGTTGCCGACGCCGGCTCGACGGCGACGCCTGTCGACTTGCAGACCTTTGCTGGCGAGAAGGCACCTGGTCGGCCGGCACCCGAAGAGGCCACCACGGTCGCTGCGGTCGCGCCGCCAGGAGCGCCGAAAACGCAGCGTGGCGTCTCCGATCGCACCATCCTGCCGGTTGATCAACCGCCGACGCTGTTCCTGGGCAATCCCGATGCGTTGGAGTCCGCCAGGACAGAAGCACTGACGGTATCGCCGCCCGATTTGGCGTCGGAACCCGGCGTCACCGACATCGCGATCCTTCCCATCGACCACCCGAAGAGGCTGGTGATCGGCATGCCCGTGCAGCCGTTGCCCGAGCCGTCCTTGCCGACGGCGCTCGCCGCGCGGCCACATCCAGCATCACCGCAGCCCGGTCCGTTTGACCGGAGCTTCGTGGCGGCCGACGTACGACAGGCACCCGTGGCCGGCGTACCCGGCCCGAATGCGCCCCTGCTGAACACCACCGCCACCGCCATGGTTGCGCCGCCCGGCCCCGCGTCGGGTCCGGGCATTTCGAACAAAACCACGATACCGCTGGATGTGCTGCCGGTACCCTCGCCACTGGCGGCGGTGCCCAAACCGGTCGATGTCCTTACCTTCAAGATCAACCCGCCGCGTTCTGCGGCACCACAGCCTGTGCCCGCACGACGGCCGATCATGCCGCAACAGGCCACGCCGGCGACGACGCAACAGCCCACGCCAAGCGATGTGGCGGCAAAGGCGGTGGCCACCACCCGGACTCCGCGTCAACGTCCGTTGGATCCATTCCAGGATTACGGGCTCTATGGCGGCGGTCCGGTCTCCAGTGTTCACGGCATCGGAGCGCCCAGCCCGGCAACAGTCACCTCGAATACGGGCAGTCCGGCCAGCGGGAGTAGCGCCGGCGGCATCGGCGGGCCGGCCACGATGGGTCCAGGCACGAGTGTCGGTGTGAGTACCAGCGTCAGTTCCGCGAATGGCGGCCCTGGTGCCGGCACCGGCAGCGCGGATGGCGGCAGCGGCGGCGGGGCCGGTGGTGGTGACGGCAGCGGCGGCAATGCCGGGGGCACCAGCGCTGGGGTCAGTGCTGGCGGTACGGCCGGTCCTGGCGGTGTCGGTGCGGGTGTCAGCGGCAGCGTCAGTGCCGCCGGCACCAGTGCAGGCGTCAGCGCAGCAGCGACGGCCGGCCCTGGCGGTGTCGGCGCGGGCGTCAGCGGCAGCGTCAGTGCCGCCGGCACCAGTGCAGGCATCAGCGCCGGAGCAACGGCTGGTCCCGGTGGCGTGGCGGCTGGCGTCAGTGGTTCCGTCAGCGCCGCCGGTCATAGCGTGGGGGTGAGCGCCAGCACATCCGCCGGTCCGGGCGGCGTCGGTGTCGGGATCAGCGCAAGTGTGGGCGGTATCGGCGTCGGGATCAGTGCGAGCGTCGGTGGTGGTGGCGGAGGCGGCGGAGGCGGTGGCGGAGGCGGTGGCGGTGGCGGTGGCGGTGGCGGTGAAGGGCCCTGATGCCGAGCCTCACGTACCGGACGAAAGCCATAACAGGCTGGCAGAGGCTCGCGACCGCAAGGCTCGGGGCTACGGATCCTCGCCTAGAGCGTATATCGATTGGATAGAAGCACTATGCCCTGCTGCCATTGTCATCCTGAGAGGCTGTGATTTTATGGCTCTGACTAGGGCCAAGATAGAGGGAGTCGGGTTGTGTCAGGCAGCGGCTGCCCTGAGGCGGGCAGCGACCATGATGTTGTTGGCCAGGGCAT
>Ga0187894_10000356_pt1 | contig 62005 bp, 44 predicted proteins | sample GBC1701081metaG_FD_136650 | JGI IMG/M metagenome (GOLD analysis project Ga0187894, IMG submission 136650) | White microbial mat communities from a lava cave in the Kipuka Kanohina Cave System on the Island of Hawaii, USA - GBC170108-1 metaG ... | reverse complement strand
CCGGCTAAGGTCCCTGAACAGCGCTAAGTTTGTAAAGGAAGTCGAACTGCGTTGACAGCCAGGATGTTGGCTTAGAAGCAGCCACCATTTAAAGAGTGCGTAATAGCTCACTGGTCGAGGAGTTCGGCGCCAACAATGATCGGGAATAAGCGCTGTACCGAAGCCGCGGGCTCGAAAGAGCGGTAGGAGAGCGTTCCTGTCGGCTGAGAAGGCGTCCCGGAAGGGTCGCTGGAGCGTCAGGAAGTGAATATGCCGGGTTAAGTAACGATAAGGCGGGTGAAAATCCCGCCCGCCGAAAGCCCAAGGTTTCCTGGGGAAGGTAAATCCGCCCAGGGTTAGCCGGATCCTAAGGCGAGGCCGAAAGGCGTAGTCGATGGACAGCAGGTCAATATTCCTGCGCCTCGTGTGTATCGAACCGGGCTCGGATCCCGAAGCTCCGCGAAAGCACCAGCATGCCGAGGCCCGCAAGGGCCGATGCGGGGCGGAGGGGTTCCCAGAAAAGCCCGGAAAGTTAAGCACGAGTCCGTACCAAAACTGACACAGGTGGGCGTGGCGAATAGCCTCAGGCGCTCGAGAGAACGGTCGCGAAGGAACTAGGCAATTTGACCCCGTACGTTCGCAACAAGGGGGCCCTACCCCGCAAGGGGAGGGCGCAGAGAAAAGGCTCTGACGACTGTTTATCAAAAACACAGCTCTGTGCTAACTCGCAAGAGGACGTATACAGAGTGACGCTTGCCCGGTACGGGAATGTCACGGGAGGGGGTCAGCGAAAGCAAAGCTCCCGACCTAAGCACCCGTAAACGGCGGCCGTAACTATGACGGTCCTAAGGTAGCGAAGTTCCTTGTCGGGTAAGTTCCGACGCGCATGAATAGCGTAACGATTGGAGCACTGTCTCCGCGACCGACTCGGTGAAATAGTAGTGGCGGTGAGGATGCCGTCTACCCGTGGCAAGACGGAAAGACCCCGTGGACCTTCACTGTAGGCTTCTATTGGCCATGAGCATATGTTGCGTAGCATAGGTGGGAGGCTGCGAGGCCCGGGTTTCGGTCCGGGCGGAGCCACCAAGTGAAATACCACCCTTCGTACGTTCGTGGCCTAACCCCGATTCCCGTGAGCCGGGCGGGGGACAATGGGTGCCGGTCAGTTTGACTGGGGCGGTCTCCTCCAAAAAGGTAACGGAGGAGTGCAAAGGTCGGCTCAACGCGGATGGAAACCGCGTGTCGAGTGCAAGAGCACAAGCCGGCTTTACTGCGAGACCGACGGGTCGAGCAGTCTCGAAAGAGGGCTCTAGTGATCCTGCGATCCCGTGTGGAAGGGTCGTAGCTCATCGGATAAAAGGTACCCCGGGGATAACAGGCTGATCTTCCCCGAGCGTCCATAGCGGCGGGAAGGTTTGGCACCTCGATGTCGGCTCATCACATCCTGGGGCTGAAGGCGGTCCCAAGGGTTCGGCTGTTCGCCGATTAAAGTGGTACGCGAGCTGGGTTCAGACCGGCGTGAGCCAGGTCGGTCCCTATCTGTCATGGGCGTTGCAGGCTTGCGAGGATTCCTCCCTAGTACGAGAGGATTGGGAGGGACGCACCCCTGGTGATCCGGTTGGAGCGCTCGCTCCATCGCCGGGTAGCTACGTGCGGCAGGGATAACCGCTGAAAGCATCTAAGCGGGAAGCCCCCCTCAAGATAAGGCCTGCTAGCGAAAGCGAAAGACCCCTGGAAGACTACCAGGTTGATAGGCCGCACGTGCACGGGCCGAGAGGCCCTCAGCGGAGCGGTACTAACGGTCGAACGCTTGATCGCACCGACCCTGCGCCGCCCTTTCTTATGTCTGGGCGACGCCGGGTCACCTCACCCAGCGCACAACGCCGCCGCGCTTCCCGCGCGGCGGCCCTCAGCGCACACGCACCAACACGGGCGGCCATGGCATGGAAGCCACGCAGGCCGTCGCCGGATGCTCACGCGTCCGCGACGCCGCGTCATGGCCGCTCGCTCTGATCTTTGTTCTTTGCCCTCTTCGCGCCGGCGCCCTTGGCAGGGTGTCCGGCGGCGGCTCCGCATCGCTCCGGAAGGCCGAGAGATCCTCGGTCTGGTCCGCTCCATCAGGGCGGCTCAGGCATTGTCGGTGACCATAGGTCTGGGGCCACACCTGTTCCCATCCCGAACACAGCAGTTAAGCCCAGGCCGCCGATGATACTGCTCTGCGGGAAAGTAGGTCGTTGCCGACGCACGACCCCGCTCAGGTAAACCTGAGCGGGGTTTTTGTTTGTTCGTCTCGTGTCGGTCGCGTGGGATTGCGCGAACACGATCAAACCGACGCACCCCGGCGCGGTCGACCGTCGCGAATTGAACCTGCGGTTGGCAGCGATGTGCGAGTCGCGAACGCGCGCAACTCGCGCTCGTATACTCCGTGTTCGAGTACCACAGGAGAAGGCCCATGCCCGCGTCGAGCAGTGCCGGCGACCGACGCACTTCCGCGCCCAGCGCCTCGCGCCCGACCGCGCGTCAGCCCGCCGAGGAGTCGGGGCTGCGCCTCTACGACGGCGACGGGGATGTCCTGATGTCCGGCTTCGGCGGCGCGGCGGCCGGCGGCGCCGCAGCGGCTTCGCGCCCGGGAGCCGCGGCGTTTCTCGACCGCGCCGAGCACGTCACGCTGCTGCCGGACGCACCGACTCTCGTGGACAAGGCCGGTCGCATCCGGATCCTCTGGGGTCAGCAGATGCTCCCCGATGTGCTCGCCGGCAAGTACCGGTCGGTGGTCTGCGGTGTGAACAGCGACGACAACTCGCACGGCATCATTGCCCAATTGGTCGATCTCACTCACACCAGCCAATGGACGGCCAAAACGGTGACGAGTTACGCCAAGATGTTCTCGGAAGCGATCTCGATCCACGCCGCGGATGATCGCGAGCCGTACATCCTCAAGTACGACCTGGACAGCATCCTGATCCTCGCCCTGCTCCGGCCCAAGGGGCGGGATTACTTCACGATGGACGATCTGGCGCGCGGGTTCCAGACGGTCAACAAGATGCTCCAGGGGCGGCGCGAGCGCATCCCCGTGTGCAGTGTCTCGTTCCTCGGCGCTCGCTCAAACCGGCTGATCGAGAGCGAGAAATCGCGGCGCGAGCCGTCGTTCGAGAGCGTGCTGCGCACGATGTACGCCGCGGGGTTCCGTGGCGATGTGTATCCGGCGCCGGGCATGTGGAACCTCGGGCACATCGGGGTGTTCCCGGCGTTCCCGTTCCCCGAAGGCCTCGACCGCATGCGCGCCGGCGGATTCTGACGTCACGCCATCATGAATGCGCTCGCGCTCATCGACCGTATGGAGGGCTTCGCGCCGTCATTGTCGTCCGCCGTCGCGTGCGTCAGTGACGAGGATGCGCGCTGGAAGCCTCCGAGCGGCAACTGGTCCGTGCTCGAGATCGTGTGCCACCTTGGGGATGAAGAGGTCGACGATTTTCGTGCGCGTTTGCGATCGACGCTTGAAGAGCCCGCGCGAGAGTGGCCGGCGATCGATCCCGAACGCTGGGCAAGGGAGCGGCGCTACAACGAGAAAGACTTGGGAGCGGCGGTGCGCCGATTCGTGACCGAGCGAAGCGCGAGCATCGAATGGCTGCGCAGTCTCAAGTCGCCCGATTGGAATCGCGCGCACGTGCACCCCAAATTCGGTCCGATGCCGGCCGGCATGCTCCTGGCTTCGTGGGCCGCGCACGATGCGCTGCATCTTCGTCAGATCGCCAAGCGCTTGTGGGAATTGGCGGGGCGAGATGCCGGCGAGTTCAAGACCGATTACGCGGGCGAGTGGCGCGCGTAGGCCGGCCGGTCGCGCAGGGCTTGGGGTCCAGGCGATGCCAAAAGGCAGGTCGTGGCCCAGGGTTTACTGAGATCTGGACTCAGCCCGCTCGTGCGCTGGCAATCGAACAGATCTGCCGGCTATTCCAGGTTCGATTCGCCGGTATGCTTAGCCGCATCCGGAACGAGGCGTGCGGGGGTGAGTCTTTCTCCCGCGAACGAGGTGGGCGATTTCGGCGCACGATCGCGGCGGCGGACAAGCGGTGCCGACGCGCGGCGCCTCATCAGCAAAGGAGCGTCTCATGAAGAACGGTTTGCGTTGGACGGTGTGCCTCACGGGCGCGGCCGCGTGTTCGTTGCTCTTCACCACCGTGGCCATGAGCCAGCAGAGCCAGGACAAGCCCGCCGAAGGCGCGCGCCAGATGAGCCCCGAAGAGCAGAAAGCGATGGCCGCCTGGGAGGCCTACATGACCCCGGGCGAGCACCACAAGCATTTGGCCCAGTGGGTTGGCGAGTGGGACCTGAAGGTCGTGATGTGGCAGGCGCCGGGCATGCCGCCTTCCGAGAGCAAGGCGACCTCCAGCGCCAAGGCGATGATGGACGGGCGATTCGTCGTTGAGAAGGTCAAGGGCGAGTTCTCGATGGAGGAGGGCGCGCCTCCCATGCAGTTCGAGGGCATGGCGCTGATGGGCTATGACAACCACAAGAAGAAATACTTCTCCCATTGGCTCGACAACATGGGCACCGGTTGCATGACCGAGTGGGGAACCTGCAGCGGCGACGGCAAAGTACTGACCACGGAAGGCGAGACCTACAACCCCATGGCCGGCGGCGTTGTCAAGACCAAGAGCGTCGCGACCATCGTCAATGACAACACGCGCAAACTCCAGATGTGGGGGCCCGGCCCCGACGGCAAAATGTTCCAGTCGATGGAGATCACGTACACGCGCAAGAAGTAATTCGAACCAACCGGCCATGCGGCCGTCGCGATTCGGCGTGCGCGGGCTTACGGCCCGCGTCGCGCCATTCGAAACGAAGTGATTCGGGATCGTGCAGCGCGGCGGTGTTCATTCGCCGGCACGGACCTTTCCGCGGAGACGGGTTCTCCGGTGGAAACGATCGAAATCCCAGGAGGCCGGTCTCCCTGGCCCCGCGCACCGGGAGCGGCCCTGCACACAAAGGAGCCTAGAAGTGATTGACCGCAAGCGTTGGATGGCTTGTCTGACCGGTGTGGCGGCGTGTTCGCTGATCGTGACCGCGGCGGCTCAAAGCCAGCAGTCCAAGGACAAGCCCGCAACGGGTCAGGCGCCCGGCGCGCCCGCGCTGAGCGAAGACATGAGCAAGGCCATGGCCGCGATGGAGGCGTACGCCGCGCTCAACGAGTTCCACGGCTACATGAAACAGTGGGAGGGCGACTGGGAAATCAAGAGCACGTGGTGGATGTCGCCGGGAGCGCCGCCGACGGAGAACAAGCTCACGTCAAGCGCCAAGCTGATCAACGGCGGGCGACAGATCGTGGAGAAGGTCAAGGGCGAGCTGACCATGGGCGATGGGACGCCTCCTCAGCCGTTCGAGGGCACGGCGATCGTGGGCTATGACAACTTCAAGAAGAAGTACTACTCGCACTGGATCGACAACATGATGTCCGGCTGCATGACCGAATGGGGAACCGCGGCTTCGGGCGGCAAGGTCTTCACCTTCGAGGGCGAGAACTACTGCCCGATGAACGGCAAGATCTGCAAGACAAAGAGCGTCGCCACGGTCGTTGACGCGAACACCCGCAAGTTCGAGATGTGGGGACCCGACCTGGCCGGCAACACCTACAAAGTGGCGGAGATGATCTACACCCGCAAGAAGTGAATGCAACGGGGCCGATCGCGGCCCGCCAGACTTCGGCGCCCGCGGGCTTCCGCTCGCGGCGCGCCATTTCAATCGGTCACACCCACGCAGCTCACGCGGGCGGCTGCAGAGAGGCGGTATCGGATGACCACGACGATTTCACCTCCCGCCACCGTGAACGCCCCGGGAATCACCGGCGGCGTGGCGACGGTCTATGTGTCCGATCTCGATCAATCGATGAAGTTCTACACCGAAGTGCTCGGGCTCCAGTCGGTGTTCCTCAGCGCGGGCAAGTGGGGCCAGGCGCGCGCTCCCGATGGCACTTCCATCGGGCTGCACCCGATGAGTCCCAAGGCGCCCAAGCCGGGCATATCCGGCTCCATCAGCATCGGGTTCATGGTCGGCGGTCCGATCGATCAGGCCGTCAGCCGCCTGAAGGCGCAGGGCGTGAAGTTCCGCGGGCCCGTTGTCTCCGACGGTCCGATCAAGCTGGCGTTCTTCGGGGACCCGGACGGAAACGACCTCTATCTGGCCTCTTATTCCTGAGACCAGCGCTGCCAACGGCCGTGCAGAGATTGCGCTCAAAGGAAGGGCTTCGACACGCAGCTTGACAAATAAGCATTGTCTTATACAATACTGCCGTGGCCCGAGGAACTCTCGACACCCCGGTTTTTCACGCCGTCTCTCACCCCGCGCGGCGTCGGATCCTCGACCTGCTCGCGGACAGGGAGCGCCCGGCGGGCGAGATCGGCGCGCACTTCAAGCGGCGCATGACGCAGCCCGCGTTCTCGCAGCATTTGCGTGTGCTGCGCCGGGCGGGGCTTGTCACCCAGCGCCGGTCGGGGCGGCACCGGCTCTACCGGGCTAACCCCGCGCCGCTTCGCGAAGTCTTTGACTGGGTGGCGCACTACCAGCGATTCTGGGATGAGCGCCTGGCAGCGCTGGGCAGGCATCTGGAGCGGAACCCATGAGACTTCTGCCGCGCCCGCCGATCCGCAAGGAGATGGTGTATCCATTCCCGCCGAAGCGGGTGTGGACCGCGCTGACCGACCGGCACGCGCTGGCCGAGTGGCTCATGCCCAACGACTTTGAGCCGGTCGCGGGGCACCGGTTCCGCTTTCAGTACGACCCCAACGGTCTGTGTCCCGACGGGCTGGTGGAGTGCGAAGTGCTCGAGATCGATCCGCCGCGGCGGATGGTGTGGTCGTGGGTGCACGCTTCGCTTGATCCGTCCAGGCCGCGTCCGCCCGCGTCGCGAGTGACCTGGACGCTGGCGCCGGAAGGGGCGGGCACGCGCCTTCGACTGGAACACACCGATCTCGAGAGCGAGCGCTGGCTGATCGCGACCATGATGCGCTTCGGGTGGGGCTACATGCTCAAGCGGCTGATCCCGAAGGTGTTGGAGAACGTCGGCTCAGCGGCGCCGTTCGGCTACACGCCCGGAGCGATCCCGCTGGAAAAGCGAGGCTACAGGTGCAAGACGATCGATCCCGCATTGACTCGATGAATCAAACCGTCCGACCATGACGCGGAACGAATCGAAGCACAATCAAGGAGAGAACTGCCATGAATCGAATCCTCAAGTCCGCCACGTGTCTTTCGGTCCTTGCGGTCTGTGCGTTGACCATGCCGACCACCGCTCAGAGTCAGAGCAAGCCCGCGGGCGATGGCCCGAAGGAAACCACGCGATTCGACGGTCCCACGATGGATCCCGCCGCGAAGCAGAAGATGATCGAGAACATGATGGCGATGATGCAGCCGGGGCCGGAGCACAAGCGTCTCGAGCGCATGGTGGGGTCCTGGAACGTCGTCACCAAGTACTGGATGGAACCGGGCGCTCCACCCAAATCGATCGACGGCAAGAGCAGATGCGAGATGGCCCTCGGCGGCCGATTCCTGCGCTGCGAGCTCAAGGGCGAGTTCGAAGGGATGCCGTTCGAAGCGCTTAACCTCATCGGATTCGACCGGCGCACCGACAAGTACACGAGCGTCGCCTTCGACACGATGGGGACGTACTACGTCACGGCGGAGGGCGAATATGACACCGCGACAAAGTCGATCCGCATGCACGGGCAGACGCATGATCCCAAGCTCAATCACACCGAGATCTACACCATGGTCTGGCGCGAGGTAAGCGACGACCAATACGTGCAAGAGGTCTGGTTCAAGCCCACGCCGGAAGGGCAGGCGGTCAAGGTGGTGGAGTCCACGTGCACGCGCGTGAAATGAACGCTAGAGCCCGAGCGGGCTGACCCGTACCTGCGGATCGCCGAGAACGCCGGTCACGTGGTACTTGATCAGCTGGTCCGTGACGATCCCAACGACGTCGCCGATCTTCCCGAGCGCCCCCTTGGCTTTCTGGAGCGGGCCCGCGTTGATCATCATGTCAAGCTGTCCCGAATAAGCGATGGTCCCCGATCCCTTGGCGGCAATGAACGGGGTCTGAATGTCGGATGAGGTGATATTCACTCCCGATCCGTCGAGATTGAACGAGAAATCCGCGGTGTCCGAGTTCCCGTTCTGCCCGGCGTTGCCCGCGACGACGCCGATCGTGCTGCTGAGTTGCCGCAGCAGCGGAAGATTCGTCAAGCGTGCCTCGCGCACAGCGACTGTGCCGCTGCCGGAGATCGAACCCGGGATTTCATCAAGCCGAAGCGTCACCGAGCCCTGAGAGGCCAGGCGTCCGTTGAGTTCGGGAGTCGCGCCGGACTCGTCCGTTGCGCGAAGCAAATCGCGGAGTTGCAGATCGCTCGCCTGCCATGAGCCGCTCGCGGGCAACCCCGCTTCATCCAACCGCACCGCCGCTTCCGAGAGTTGGATGCTGCCTTCCAGCAAATGAGCCTTCGCGGTCTGAAGCATCGCGCGGGCATCTCTTATGTCGATGGTCAGATCTGCCCGGTCGATGGGAACCCGGTACTTGCCGGACGCGATGTTGAACCGCTCGAGGGTGATACTCGTCGTCAGTGTCGAAGCGCCCCAGTCGCGAAGGTTGGCATCGCCGCTCGCGCTCGCCTGGAGCGATCCCTGGGCATCGTGATCGCGGAGCGTCTGCTGAAGCCGGGGCGGGAGCGCGCTGTACGTCTCTTCGCCGACCTGCGCGGCGAGGCGGGCCTGCTCGACTCGCACGGCCAACGAATCGATGTTGAACTGCCCGGTGAAATCGAGCGAAAGCAGCGGCGCTCGCCCCGCCGAGGCCTGCAGCCTGTACCAGCCGTCCTCTGCGCTACCCGATTTTCCGGTCACCGGCTCGATGCCCGTATCAATCGTGACGCCGCGCAGTTGCATCGGCGGGCGCCCCGAACCGTCATCGAACTCGAGCCCGCCATCGCGAAGCTTCAGGCGCCGGATCTGGAAGACACGGCTGAGTCGAACGTTCTCATCCACGCTTTCCTGATTGCGGATGTTCTCCGTCTTGACCAGGGGGAGCAGACCCTTGAACGAAGCGGAGCCATCGGGATTGTTCTGCCGGAGCAATCGCAGCGTCGCCGATTCGAGCTCGATGCTCTCGATGACGATCGGGCTTCCGACCCGCGGCACCCCCGCCAACGTCAGCCGCGCGGCCCCCGCGCGGACGACCTCGATGCCATCCGGCGACGTCAGGGTGAAATCGGTGAGGATGACCGTGCCGGGCGGGTGGTATTCGAACCGGACAAAGTCGACTCGTGGAACGAGATAGGTCTCAGCGATCCGGGCGACCTGGCGCGCGATCCAGCTATCGATCGCCCCGAACACCCCCCCGATCCCCCAGGTGCCGCGCGGCACGATCACGTACGCCAGCACGGCGCCCACGAGCACGAGCACGGCGATGATGCCCCAGCGAATGACTTTTCGCGCTCTGCGCATCGCCCTGCATCCTCCCGGAACAACTGTTGAACCGGCATCGCCGCGACAGGGCGATTAGCCATCTGCCGTGCCCGCCGCGAGGAATCTCCGCGACTCCCTCCGGACCCGCTCCCGGCTGATACCGACGGCGCGAGCGCTGGTGTCGAATCCGATTGACTGCCGCCCAAGTCTTAGCGCGGCGACGAGCGTCGTGCCCGATCCGCAGCAGGGATCGAGGACGATGCCGGCAGGAGGACAGCAGGCGCCGATGAGGACCTCCAGTAGCGCTTCCGGCTTTTGTGTCGGCCAGCCAGCACGCTCGTGGGCCATGTTGTTGATCGAAGGGATGGAAAGAACATCGGTCGATTTCTTGAGCCTGCCGCTCATACGGCGGCTGGTGGCTGGCACCCGCGGCGCGCAGAACCAGTAGCGCTCCGGGTCAACCGCGTAGAAGAGGATGTCGTCGTGCTTGCGGGCGAAGCGCCTCGGCGATGAACCACCCAGCCCGTAGACCCAAACGAGGTGGTTCACGAAGCGATCCGAACCGAGCATTTCGTCGAGGATCAAGCGGACCCGATGGCTGGTCCGCCAATCCACGTGCAGCAGGATCGAGCCGGTGGGTTTGAGAGCGGGAAGTGTCGCGGCGATCCGCTCTTGCAGCCAATGGAGGTGTGATCGCGGATCCTCCCAGCGATCGGCGAAATGACCGTTCGGGCCGACCCTCGCGAGGCCTGTATTGAAAGGCGGATCCGCGTAGAGCAGGTCGATGCTCCGCGGTCCCAGTCGGCCTGCGCCGTCGAGCCAATCGCATTTCTCGACTCGCACCTGTCGGGCGGGCTCTCCCCGTGCCTGCGCGCGGGCAGCCGTGACTCGGCGGCGAGAGTTGCGCTGTCGTCCCTTGGTGGCCGCCATCGGCGCGAGTCTACCCCTCGCTCGCGGCGTGAATCGTCACCATGACATCACTACACTCCCGCCCCGCTCGCCCGCCGGCACGTCGGAGTCGACTGGTGGGGCGCGCACGGACTCATTCGATCGCGATCATGTCCAAACGCCCCAGCAAATCAAGGCGCGCCGGCCGCTCCCTCGCCGACCGCGCCGATCCCCATGTCCTCTATCAGAGGGCCGTTCAGTCTGTCGACGTCGAGATCGACTTCATCGACCGCACGTTTCGACGCCTGCGCGGGCGACTGCCGAATTCCATCCGTGAGGACTTTTGCGGCACAGCCAACAGTTCCTGCGAATTCGTGCGTCGTCGTCCCGGCAATCGCGCGATCGGCGTCGATCTCCATCCTGAGACCCTGGCGTGGGGCATCGAGCACAATGTCGCCCGGCTCCGGGGGGCAGCGCGCGAGCGCATCGAACTCGTGTGCGGCGATGTACGCCACGTGCGAACGAACGCGGTCGACGCGGTGCTCGCCATGAACTTCTCCTACTGCATTTTCAAGACCAGGCGTGACCTAGTGGAGTACTTCAAAGCCGCAAAGCGGGCCTTGCGGCCGAAGGGGCTCCTTTTCCTCGACGCGTATGGCGGTTACGACGCGTTCCGTGTCTGTCGCGACCGGCGAAGCATCGGCCGCGGAATCACCTACATCTGGGACCAGGAGTCGTACAACCCGATCACGAGCGAAGCTGTTTGCCATATTCACTTCGCCTTCGCTGATGGTTCGCGGCTACGTCGTGCGTTCACGTACCACTGGCGCGTGTGGACGATCGCGGAGATTCGGGAGGCCTTGGCGGATGCCGGCTTTCGTCGGAGTACGCCCTACTGGGAGGGATGGGACGAAAAAGCTTGGGAGGGCGATGGGAACTTCAAGCCGGCGACCACGGCGGAGGCCGACGCGGGGTGGATCGCGTACGTGGTGGCGGAGGCGTAGCTGCCCTCTCGTGCAGGGAAGAGCCATGTTTTCAATTATTTCTGAAATCCTTGCAATCGACCCGCCAAACTTCCTAGACTCTCGGCGCCCATGAGTGCTGTCGCCAACATCCCGGCAAGCGCCCGGTCGATCCGCGAAGTGCTCGACGAGGGTCTCAGGCGCGTCGAGAGCCGCTTTGCCGATCAGCTCGCGACCAGCGTCGAGCCGGTGGCGGCTCTGTGCATTCATGTTGAGCGATACCGCGGCAAGATGCTCCGGCCGACCATCGTCATCCTGTCCGGGATGGCGTGCGCCGGCGAGGAGTCGGTCAGCGATCCGACCTGGGGCGATCTGGTCACGCTCGCAGCCGTGATCGAGATGATCCACGTGGCGACTCTCATCCACGACGACGTGCTGGATGAGGCGGATGTTCGGCGCGGCGCGCAGACCGTGAACAAGATCGGGGGCAACGAGCAGGCCGTCATCCTCGGCGATTACCTCATCGCCAAGGCGTACAACCTCTGTTCCACTCTCGATTCGCAGACTACGTCTCTGCGAATCGGTGAGATCACGGCCCGGGTGTGCGAAGGGGAGACAATCCAACTCGCCAACCGCGGCAACTACGACCTGCGCGAGGCCGACTATTTTGAGATCATCGAGCGCAAGACCGCCGCGCTGATCGCCGTTGCCTGCGAGACCGGGGCGAAGCACGCCGGCGCGGCGGCGCCGTTGGCCCGCCGCATGCTGGATTACGGGCACGCGCTCGGCACGGCGTTCCAGATTCAGGATGATCTGCTGGACCTGGTCGGCGCTCCGGACGTCGTCGGCAAGCCTCTGGGCAAGGACCTGGAAAAGGGGAAGCTGACTCTTCCTCTGATCCATCATCTGTCACAACTCGGCGGGGCCGAACGCGACGGTTCGATCGCGTTGTTCCGCCGGTTCGCCGCGGGCTTGGCGGAGCGCGGCCAGGTCGCGATTGCCCTGGAGCAGACCGGGTCGATCGACTACGCCCGGCGGGCCGCAAGGCGGCTTGTGGAGCGAGCGCGGGCGATGCTGGAGCCGCTGGCTCCATCGGCGGCCCGGGATGCCCTGGCCTCGATCGCCGAGGGCGTGGTCGCACGGGCCTATTGAGCCTGATTCTTGCGTTACTGGCTGGCCGGCCGTCCTTCCGGGCGTGGCTATACTCCCGCCCCCCGTCGCCCGCCGGCCGGCAGCCATCGTGAAGGCCGCCGTCGCGGGCCGAAAGTCCATGACGAGGAACGACGCGAGATGAGCCAGTTCACCCGTTTCGGGCCCACGAAGACAAAGGTCACCAAGTCTTCCGGCAAGGGCGTTGAATTCGTTGACTACAAGGACATTGAGAGCCTTCGTCGCCTGATGAGCCCGAACGGCAAGGTGTACGGGCGCAAGCGCCTCGGCACCTCGGCGCGCGAGCAGCGCATGGTCGCTCAGGCGATCAAGCGGGCACGCTTCCTCGGCCTGCTGCCGTACACCTCGGCAACGCTCTAAACCAGGCGGCGCGTTCAGACCGCGCAGCGCGATCGGTTGGCGACCGCGCCTAGGCTTGGCCATGACCGCCAGGACTTCAAGCGGGCAGCGCGATTACTCGCAGGTCGTGGTTCCAGCGCACGTCGAACCGGAGCAGCGCCGCACCGCGCTCATCGATGCGCTCTGGGAAGCGCTCTCGCCGCAGGGCGTCTCGTGGATCGGGTTCTATTCCAAGGCCAGTGATCGTGACGAGATGATCCTCGAGGAGTGCCGCGACAAGCCCGCCTGCTCACCCATCGGGCTCCATGGTGTCTGCGGGCGGGGATGGCGTGAGTCGACGGCAGTAGTGGTGAACGATGTGGCGGTGCTCGGCAAGGACTACGTGGCCTGCGACCCGCGTGACCGGAGCGAGGTCGTCGTCCCTATCTTTGCCGAGAACGGCGATTGTGAAGGCGTGCTCGACGCCGATTCTTTCGAGATCGGCGCGTTTTCCGAGCACGATGCTCGAAGTCTCGACGCGATCGTTCGTGCCTGCGGCATCTCGGTCCGAGATGGGCTTTCGCCGCTGAAGATCGTCACTCTCTGAGTGAGATGTCGCCGGCGCGCGGTCGGGCCTTCTCCGCCAGCGAATACGCCCTCTTCATCCAGCGCTCGACCTCATCATCGATCTCGTCCAGCGAAGTGATCGCGATTCGGTGCGTAATGCGGTCACCCTTGGCCTCGCCGCCGGTCGAGATCAGTCGCGAAGTTGGTTTGACGCCGCGCAGGCACAACCCGAGGTCGAGGCGCGAGTTGGTCGATGGCTTGAGCTGCGCGAACACATGCTCGCGGTAGAGCGGCACAATCGTCTTGCAAGGACAGACTCTTACGTCCTTGCCGAGTCCCATACCCGTCTTCAGCAGCCGGTCATAGATCGGGCGCAGGCCAGCCTTTCTCGCGGAAAACATCTCTTCGACCCAGCCCTCCGCGGCCCTCAGATATGCATCGGGGTTCTGATCTTCCTCGCCGCGGCCTTCGGCGCGGTCCACGATCCACCAGGCGCCGTTCGTGCCCAGGCCGTGTTTGTCCTTGAGCCACTTGCGCCGTGCCTCGGTGTCCCCGGGGCCGCTCTTCTTGACTTCCGTGATCCACTCTTCAAGCAAGCGGCCTGTCTTGACTTTGAGCGAGGATGCCCAGTCCATCACAAGCTTCACGCTCGGATGGACGTTGTACAGACCGTTCTTTGATCTGAGGGCGCTCTGGGCTGGCATGGATGGTTGCGATCGTAGGTGAATGGCGGTCGAGCCCATGCCAGCGCAGCAAAGTGCCGGGGATGCAAGATCGGGCGACGATGATTCAAGTCTTGATTGACGCCGCGCTGCGGCAGGAGGTACCGATGCGCCATCTTCGTCGAAACGAGACTCTGGCAATCGCGTGGCTCGTGGCGGTTGCCGGTACGGCCTGGGGCGGCGATCCGAATCCCCCGCCCGGCCCAGTCGGGCCCACGATGAAGACGCTGACCGAACTCGATCCGCGCATCATTGTCAACAACCTGCCGGGCGATGCCGACTCGATGCACCGGATCACGGCGCCCGGGCGATACGTGTTTTTGTTGACCGTCTTCGTGAGCGCCGGGAAGAGCGGCATCGAGGTTGACATTCCCCCGGGCACAGCCGGTGAAGTCTCCATCGACATGAACGGGTGCTCAATCCAGGGCGAGCCCGGCTCGCAGGACGGCGTGCGATACCGGAACAACGAGAACTGTGTTTGGGTCGTCACCTGCCCCGACGGCCGCATCAGCGGCATGGGCGGCGACGGTATCCACATCGAAGGCGGTGCCGAAGCGATCCTCAGGGGAGTGTCGGTCACAAACTGCGGCGGCGACGGCATCGAGATGCGCGGCCTTAAGCGCGGCCTGGCTGTTGATATGGAGCGCCGTTCAGGCGGCTTCCTTGTCGCGCAGAACGGCGGGAACGGCGTCGCTGCGGCGGACTGCGCCGATGTCTTTATCCAGCGGCTCCACACCAACAACAACGGCCTTCACGGAGTGCTCGTCGAGAACGCGATTCGGGTCCAGGCTCGCGACGCGTACGGCAACAACAACCTCGGCGACGGGTTCCGCTTCGTGAATGTGACGGCGCAGGCCCAAGCCGCGGCCGAGCGGGCGGACGTCGGCGCCATCCGCGCCAGCGGCAACGGCGGCAACGGAGTGCACATCGAGAACTTCCCCGACATGAGCGTTGCCGACGTGGAGGTGCGGCGCAGCCTCGGGCACGGCGTGGTGTGCATCCCGGGCCACAACCCGCTCAACCGCCCCGCCTACATGAACTTCACCGCCTGCCTCTCATCGGACAACGGACTGGATGGCATGCGCCTCATCTTTTCGGAACAGATCAGATTCTCGGCCAGCATGGGCGCGAGCCGCTGCCTCGGCAATGGCGGCTCGGGCCTGCATGTCGAATGGGCTGCCGGCGGCAGCGCGGGAGGCGGCGGCGGTGGGGGCGGCGGGGCGATCCGGCTCACCGACTCCATCTTCGACGGCAACATCGGAGACGGCGTTCGGCTCAACCGCGACCGTTCCAAGAGCATCGACATGCGGGCGGAAGACTGCTCGATGAGCCGCAACGGTGGCGACGGGCTGAAGTCCTACTTCGAGACCGGCGATGTCCCGACGGAAGAACAGTTTCACACCCTCATCGACTCCCGCGCCATCGGCAACGGCGGCACCGGCCTCCACTTCGAGACCACCCACCTCTGCGTCCGCGACTGCGAGGCCTCGTCCAACTCGGTCGACGGCTTGAAGTTCCAGACGACCTCTCCCGGGCACAAGTCGGTTGGTGAGATCACCTTGCGCGCCATGAACAACGGCGGCAATGGCATGCTGTTCGAGGGACCGCTCGACGTATCGGTTGAAGGGAGCAAGGCCGGCGGCAACGGCTTCGTGGGCGCGGTGGTCCCCGGCGCGGGCATCCTCTCGTCCGCCGTGTCCAGCATCCGAGTCGTCAACACCGAGTGCAGCAACAACGCGTCACACGGCATCGCGATCGCTGACCTTAACCGCGACGGCATCCTCGACTTCGTTACCTGCACGGGCAACGGTGGGAGCGGCGTCGCCACGAGCACGCTTTCGGGCCTCCCATGCGGCAGCCTGTCGCTGCGTCGCTGCATCGCGCAGCAGAACATCGGCCACGGACTCGACCTCCAGTGTTCCAGCGGGGGTGATGTGCGCGAGTGCATCTTCCGCGGCAACGGCGGCCTGGGAGCCTCCGCGTCCGGAGTCGGGCATGTCTTCGTCTGGAACACCATGGCCGACAACGCGGGCGGGCCGTTCGTCGTGCCCGTGCCCGGCAACTCCGTCGGCCCGGCGCTGGAAGAGGTGTTCATGCCGACCGACGAGAAGCCGCATTCGAACTACGTGCGCTGACCGGGAATCCCAGACTCCCGCAGCCTCGCGCGCTTCGCCGGGCTGCCGTGTCCCCGGGGTTCGCCCCGCTTCAATGCGGGATTCGCGAAGTTTCGCCTTGCCCCGGCCGACTTCATTCCTAAGTTGAACGTGGCAGCCATCGGCCCGACCTGACCATTTTCCGAGGTATTCACATGCTTGGAGACTCGCGACGTCTGATGCTCTCGGTCACGGTGCTCATCGTCCTTGCCGCACAGGCGCCTGGAGGTGACCTGAATCCGCCGGTTGGGCAGGTGGCGCCGACGATGAAGCGACTCGATGCGATCGAGCCCCGGGTGTGCGTGAACGACCTGACCGGTTCGCAGGACGCCGTGCATGTGATCACGGGTCCCGGCCACTACTTCCTGCGTGCCGATGTCGTGGCGCCCGCCAACAAGGACGCGATCAAGTTCGAATTCGGACCCGGGATCCCGACGACCGATCTCACGATGATTGACCTCAACGGATTCTCGCTCATCGGCGAGCCCGGCTCGCACCATGGCGTCCACTTCACGGCAACCTTTGTCAACGGGCGCTACGTCTTGCGCGCAGGCGTGCCGCTTCGTTCTTCAGGCATCCGAGGGTTCGGCGGCGACGGCGTGCACGCGGAAGGCGCTGGGAGTCTGACCGTTGACGGCGTGGTGATCGACGACTGCGGCGGCGATGGGATCGATGTGTCGAACGAGGGCGCTGGAAAATTCAAGATCGATATTCAGGGCTGCACAGTGGGTTCGTGCATCGGTGATGGGATCCGCGCTTCGGCGCCTACGTTCACGCCGATCACGCCCGGCTCGTATGTGTTCCAGTTGCGGGCGTCATCGTTTGACGGCAACGGCGGCCACGGCGTTCATTTGAGTCTCAGCCAGGACAACTCGTGCTCGGTGGCCCTTCACGACGTGCGATCGGACAACAACGCCGGCTCCGGGGCGCGGTTCTCCTGGCGGCAGGTGGGCGGCCCTGTCCGCTGTACCTGCAACGTCAAGAGTTCATCGTTTTCGGGCAACGGCGTGGATGGGCTGACCGTCGACACATTCGGCGCTGGCTTGATCGACTTGGACGTCGACCTCGACGATGTGCACGCATCGGACAATGTTCAATGCGGCATCGCGGCGGGCGGCACGCAAGGCCGCAGCCGCCTCGGCGTCGCCAACGGCGGCGTGGAGCGCAACGGCGCCGACGGGCTCAACGCCACCGGCACATTCGGCGGAGTCGTGCGCGACCGCTTCGACAACATCCGAGTGCAGGATTCCGATGCCAGCGCCAACGGTGGGCACGGGTTCGCCGCAGCACTCAGGGCCGGTGGGCCCGACTCCGGGAATAACCTCAACTGGAATTTCTGCAGTGCATCGGGCAATGGCGGCAACGGCTTCGACGTGCAGGCCGACGTGGAGGAGTACCGTCATTGCGTCGCCGACAGCAACGGAGGGGATGGTTTTCACTGCCGTTCGGCGGTTGGGCTTTCAAGATCCGTGCTCAAGTCATTCTTTGAATCGAGCGCGACGCGGAACACCAACGACGGGATCGACATCGATTCCGCGGCGACGCTGGGCGCCAAAAACATCGGGCTCTATTTGGCGGAGGTGACCGGCAACGGGGGCAACGGCCTGCGCATGATCAACGCGGACGCCAAGCTCAAGCGCGTCGCTTGCTCGGACAACTCCGGCCACGGCATGCACCAGACCGGCGGCTCCTTCCTCCTCAACGAGTGCGAGTTTGACAGCAACGGCTTCGGCGGAGGCGGCGACGGCGTTTCGGCCGAGGGCATCGACAACGCCGATGCGCACCACACTCGCTGCCGCGGCAATGCGCGCCACGGCATGCTCGTCGTTGAAGGCGATCTGCGGGTCGAGGGCTCATCGTTCAACGGCAACGGCGCCGCCGTCGCCATCGGTCACGGCCTGCTGGCGCGCGACCTGCGTGATGGCAGCATCGATGGAGTGGACGCGTCGAGAAACGGCGGTATGGGATTCTGGTTCGAATCGAATTCTGGCCTGCCCTGCGGCACGCTTCGACTGAACCGATGCCGCGCCGACGGCAACCTCGCCGACGGTTTCCTGGTGCAGTGCTCTTCGGGGGGCGATGTGCGCGAATGCACGGCCACGGGCAACGGCGGCATGGGCTTCGTGATCAGCGCCCTTGGCCATGTCGTCGTGCGCAACACAGCGGCCGGCAACGCGATGGGCGGCTACTCGATTGCCGTGCCGGGCAACTCCGTGGGCCCGCTCGTAGACGAGGTCGGCATTGCGACCAACGAGAGCCCACACGCGAACTATGTTCGCTGACGTACGGCAAGAATCCGCGGCTGCGGAATCAGGTCTGCGGCCCGCCGTCCAATTCGGAGTCTGTTCACCGGCAAAAAGCTGACTCTCGCCCGACGGGCGTTGGTGCAAGGCTTGGCGTCCGCGCGACAAGTCTGAGCGGCACTGTGCCAAGGGAGATGGACATGCACACGCCGAAGAGCCGTTTGGGGGCGGTTGCCGCTTCGATCATCCTGTTTGCAGGAGCAGCTTTGGCCGGCGACGTGAATCCGCCGCCAGGTCCTGTGGCTTCATCGATGAAGCCGCTCGACGCCATCGAGCCGCGCATCTGCCTGAGCGAGGTCGCCGGCTCGCCGGATTCGGTTCACCGGGTCGTTCTCCCGGGGCAATACTTCCTGACCGGGAACGTCGAGGTGCCCTCCGGCAAGCACGGCATCCTGATCGATCTGCCGCCCGGAACTGAAGGAACGGTGAGCGTCGATCTCAACGGCTTTGAGATCCAGGGCCAGCCGGGCTCGCTGGACGGCGTGCGCAGGCCGCCCGCGGCCGTGCCTCGCGCCGGTCATCTCTACATCTTCGGCGGACGGATCACCGGCATGGGCGGCGATGGCGTGCATGTCGAACAGTGCGACACTGTTGAGTGCTGCCTTGCCGTGGATGGTTGCGCCGGCGACGGAATCGACGTGAGCACCTGCGGGAGTTTCTCCTGGCTGAAGGCAGCGCCCAAGGTTCCACCCCCGAGGGGGGTCGTGGGCGGGTGCGGCGGCGGGGGGATTCGAGCGACCGATTGTGACCGCGTCACCATCGACGGCGTGGGAGTCAAAGAGTGCGGCAGCACAGGCATCGCGATGTCGAATTGCCAGTTCGTCAATCTGCTTGACTCTTATGTCCACCAGACGGACGACGGCGTGACCGTCTATGGCGCGCGCACGTTCGAGAGCTCCGGCGTGTCGATCACCGGCTTCGCCGGCGACGGCGCGGTGTTCAGCACGTGCAAGGACGTGAAGATCAAGGGGCACTACGACGTCAAGAAAGTCGACGGGGCTCTGCGGGGCGGCCTGCCGGGCGGAGGAACCGGCGTCATTTTCGATCACTGCGATCGGGTCAGGGCCGAGGGCATCGCGGTTGCCGATATCGACGGCGATGGGATCAGACTGATCGACTGTGCCGCCCCGGTTCTTGTCTCCTGCAGCGTCCAGGATTGCGACGGTAACGGCATCACCGCATTGAAGATCTCGTCATCTCAGCCAACCATCATGGAGAACGAGAAGGGACTCTCCATCAGGAACTGCGGCGGACACGGCCTCAACATCGTCGGGATTGATACGGTGCTGCTGACCGGGGGAGTGGTCAGCTCCTGCGGCGGCGACGGCGTGTTCTTGGAGGCGGAAGCAAGCGTCTCCGACAAGTTCGCCCAGGTCCGCGGCTTCCAGGTCGAGCGCTGCGCCGGCAACGGCTTCGAGATCGAGTGCGATGACCTGACGATGGAGGGGTGCACTTCCCTGAACAACGGCGGCCACGGCGCCTACGGGAAGAACATCCGCAAGAACATCACTGTCACCCTGTTGAAGTCCGAGCAGAACGGGCTCAACGGTCTCCTTGTGAGCGATGGAGCGGCCCGTGGTTCATTGCGTCAGCAGGGGAAGTCGACGCAGGTCACACGCAGCAACATCTCGAACAACCGCGCCGCGGGCATCCAACTCGAAGTGACGGGTTCGCTCACCATGGCTGAAGTCGAGGCCAGCGGCAACGACCTCGAAGGCTGCTTTCTCCTCATGCCGAGCATCCAGAGCATTCAGGAGAAGGCCAAGCAGGTGAAGTGTCGCTTCGTCAACAACGGCTTCGGGACCCCTGTCCCGTCGCCGGGCCTGATCGTCCAGGGCGCATCAAGCCTCGTTCTTCAGGAAGTCGAGTGCTCGGGCAACGCGGGTTCAGGCCTCGTCGTCGCGGACCTTGACCGCGACGGGCGCCTCGACCTTGTCGTTTGCTCCTCCAACGGGCGCCACGGCGTCCATGCGCCGGGCCCGACCAGCGGCCTGCCCGGCGGTCGATTCCATGTGACCGGCACGCTGTGCGACGGCAACGGGCTTGACGGGATGCTCCTCGAAGGGACTACGGGCGGCGAGGTCAGCCAGTGCGTCTTCTCCAGCAACGCCGGCCTCGGCCTCCACGTGATCGGCTCCGGTCACGTCGTGCGCAGCAACACTTGCTCGAGCAACGGCGGCGGCGCGATGGTCGTGCTCGTGCCGGGCAATGTTGTCGGCCCGCTTGTCGATGAGATGACGGTGGGCGGCGTCTGCAATTCGGCGGCGAATTTCGTGCACTGAGTCCCAGCTATTTGTCCGCCGGTCGAGAGGCCCACATCGGGTTCTGTTCGGAGGTGCAAGGCTTCTCCAGCGCGCGCCAAGTCTGGGCGGGATTGCGCCAAGGGAGAAAGCAATGCACACGCCGAAGAGCCGTTTGGGGATTGCAGCCGCCTCGATCGTTCTGGCTGCCGGAGCAGCCCTGGGTGGCGACCCGAACCCGCCCCCGGGCCCTGTCGCCCCCACGATGGTCACGCTCAAAGAGGTCGAGCCGCGGATCATCCTCGACAGGGAGTCGGGCAGCGTCTCCTCCGTACACAGGATCACCGCGCCCGGCCTGTACGTCGCCACCGGGAACGTCGTGGTGCCCGCCGGTAAGCACGGCATCCTGATCGACCTGCCGCCGGGCACGAGGGGCGTGGTCACGATCGACCTCAACCACTTCGAGATCCAGGGTCAGCCCGGCTCCCTCGACGGCGTGCGAAAAGACGGCGCAGTCGTCGCCTGCGATTTCAATCTCCATGATGGGCGCATCGTCGGCATGGGCGGCGACGGCGTCCACCTCGAGGGGCTCGAAGGGGCGGGAATCGCCGTTTCTGTCGACGAGTGCGGCGGAGACGGGATGGATTTCCTGGCGATTCCGACCGTGTCGGCCGTGGCCATCAAGCACAAGGCCCCGCCGCCCACCGGCAACAACCGGGTTTCGCAGTGCGGCGGAAACGGCATCGTCGCTCGCCAGTGCGGCGATGTGGCGGTCGACGTCACGGTCCAGGATTGCGATGACGACGGCATTCACATCGAAGAGTGCGCAACGGCCCATGTGGCCTCGTCGGTGGACCGCTGCGGCGGTGATGGCGTCGAAGTGGTCGACGCAACCTGGGTGGAGTTCAAGAGTGCTGAGGAGCAGTTGAAGGGCAACCCGAGGCACCGTGTCGCCGACAGCGGCGGGAACGGCATCGTCGTGTCGCAGTGCGACAACGTCGAGATTTCCGGATACCGCATCTCGGGGAGCGGCGGCGGCGGGGGCGGCGGTGTGCCCGGCGCCGGCGTCGGCCTCAAGTTCGGCAACGTCGGGCTCGTGGCCGCCGACGACGTCGTCATCACCGATTCACTCAGCCACGGCGTCGAGATCGACGACTGCGGCAGGACCTCGCTCAGGGCGGTCCGGCTCTCCAACATCGGCGGCAACGGCCTCCACGCCACCGCCTCGACGCACGGCAGGTGGATTGAAATATCCGACTGGAGCTGGGATATCGAGGCCGACACGGTCGCCGGCGACGGCATCCACATCTCCGGCATTTCCACCGTCCGCCTGCTCGGCGGCAGCCTCTCCAACTGCGGGGGCGACGGCGTTCACATCGAGGACGGCGCGGTCGCTGGCGACAAGTTCGTACAGGTTCGCGGCTTCCAGGTCGAGCTCTGCGCGGGCGACGGCATGGAGATCGAGTGCGATGAACTGACGATGGCCGATTGCATCACCCAAGGCAACGGCGGCAACGGCGTGTACGGGAAGAACATCCGCAAGAACATCACCGTCACCCTCCACAAATCACACCGCAACAGCCAGCACGGCCTCCTCGTGAGCGACGGCGGGGCGCGTGGCGTGTTGCGTCAGCAAGGCAAGTCGACGCAGGTCACACGCAGCAATATCTCCAACAACCGCGCGGCCGGCGTCTACGTCGAGACCTCCGGCTCCCTCTCGATGGAAGACGTCGATTGCGACGGCAACGACCAGGAAGGCGTCTTCGCGCTGCTCCTGCCCGCTCTGGGCTCCGTCCAGGAGAAGGCCAAGCAGGTCAGGTGCCGCATGAACAACAATGGCTTCGGCACCGGCACGGTCTATCCCGGCGTCACGATCCAAGGTGCGGTCAGCTTTGAGATGCGCGAGGTTGAATGCTCGGGCAACGCCGGCAGCGGAATCAGCGTTGCTGACTTCAACCGCGACGGACGCCTCGATCTCGTCACGTGCTCGTCCAACGGCGGCCACGGCATCGAGGTGCTCGCCACCGGCGGGCTCCCGAACGGCCGGATTCGTGCAAACGACGGGCTCTGCGACGGGAACGGCGGCGCCGGCATGTTCCTCGAAGGAACCACGGGCGGCGAAATCGCCGACTGCACCGCGAGCAACAACGGAACCGGTGGCATCTTCATCTTCGGCAGCAGCCACGTGGTCCGCGGCAACTCATGCACCGGCAACGGCGGTCCGCCGCTTCTCGTTCCTGTCCCCGGGAATGTCGTCGGTCCGCTTGTCGATGAGGTCAGCGTCGCCGGGAATTGCAACCCGGGCGCGAACTACGTCGATTGAACTCCGCGGCGCGAACGGCCGCCGGCGCGCAAAGACGCCCCGCGGCTGTCGCCCCGAGGCGCCTGGAGGTGTGATTGGGTGGGTGCCTTGCACTCACTTATTCCGGCAAGCCCGGTTTGTGTTGCACTTCCAGTGTCAAAAAAACTCGCCAGGATGGGCGGGTTTTTTGCGTTGAAACATCGTTTCTCGTGGGCCGTCGTCGTCACTCGCGACGTGACTGCAACTTGGCCAGCATCCGCAGCGACTCCAGATAGATCCAGATCAGAGTCACCATCAGCGCGAACGAGCCGTACCACTCCATGTATCTCGGGGCGCGGTTGCGCACGCCGTTGTTGATCACATCGAAATCCAGCACCAGGTTGGCCGCGCCCAGGAGCAGTACGAGGGCGGAAAACCCGATACTGATCATGCCGCCGTTGGAGGGGTCATAGACGCTGAGCAGCCCGGGCGCGTTGAAGAACGCCGCCGAAACCCACGCGATGAGGATGTAGAGGCACAGGCCGCCGGTCGCCGCGATCGTCACGTTGTAGAAGGTGCGCCCCGGGCGGATGAGCTTAGACGCGTAGGCGGCCAGCGTGGCCCCCGTAATCCCAAAGGTCATCAGCACGGCGTTGAAGATCAGGCCGGTGTTGAGCGTCACGTCCGCATTCTTGATCGAGACACTCCCGCCGAAGCGCGTCGCGTAGATCGCGCTGACCGCGCCGACGAAGAGTCCCTCAGCGAGCGCATAGAGCGGAGCCGTGACGGGGGCGGATCGCGGCCAGATGCACGCGACGATCGCCAGCACCAGGCCCGCGATGGCGCCGCCGACGCCGACGAACATCCCGATTCCCGGATCCTTGAGCACAAAGTTCCAGCCGATCAGGGCCGTGGTCACCACGAGAGCCAGCATGAAGAACGATTTGTTGACGGTGCCTTGCAGCGTCATGACGCGTTTCGCGGTACCTGGCGGAGCGCCTTCGATGTCTGTCGGCTCACCCGCGCTCGTCGCGTCTCGTCGACCCGACTCGAGGTCGCCCCACGTCTCGGCGGGACGGAACACGTCTTGGCGCAACGCGGGATTGCTGGTCCTGAACATGTGGTGATCCTCGCAGGAGCCGGGGTCGGGCGTGGCCCTTCCCGATCGGCCGCAATGTGTACCGGGCCGGACGCCCGAGTTCCATCGGGGCCAGTCCCCCTCAGAATCGGCCCGTACCGGCGTCCAGACAAGAAAAGAGCCACGAACGGCCCGCGGCTCGAGTGACTGCACAGACTCTTCCGAGATTCGGGCTTATTCCTTGACCTTGAACTCGGCATCCACGACGTCATCGCCGCCTTTGCCGGAATCGGCGCCGGCCCCGCTCGGGCCCCCGGAGGCGGTCTCCGCCGCGCCTGACCTCTTGGCGGCCTCGGCTTCGTAGACAGCCTTGCCCAAGTCCATGCTCGCGCGCTCGAGTTCGCGCATCGCGGCCTCGATGGCCGCTTTGTCTTCGCCCTTGACCTTGTCTTCAAGGCTGCTGAGCGCCGACTCGATCTTTCCGCGCACATCGGCCGAAACCTTGCCGCCGTGCTCCTCCAGGGCGCGTCGGGTCTGAAGCACGAGCGCATCGCCGCGATTCTTGAGGTCCACGACTTCGCGGCGCTTCTTGTCTTCCTCGGCGTGCGCCTCGGCGTCGCGCTTCATGCGCTCGATCTCGTCCTTGTTGAGCCCGCCGGAATTCGTGATGCGGATGTCGGCCTTCTTGCCGGTGCCTTTGTCGGCCGCCGTCACGGTCAGGATGCCGTTGGCGTCGATCGCGAACTCCACCTCGATCTGCGGCATGCCGCGCGGCGCCGGCGCGATTCCGGTCAGCTCGAACATGCCCAGCGTGCGATTGTCTCTGGCGAACTCGCGCTCGCCCTGAAGGACGTGGATCTGCACGCTTGTCTGATTGTCCGCCGCCGTCGAGAAGACCTCTTTCTTGGAGGTCGGGATGGTCGTGTTGCGCTCGATGAGCCGGGTCATCACGCCGCCGAGCGTTTCGACGCCCAGCGAGAGTGGCGTGACGTCGAGCAGCAGCACATCCTTCACCTCGCCCTGAAGGACGCCGCCCTGGATTCCAGCACCGATGGCGACCACTTCATCAGGGTTGACTGTCTTGTTCGGTTCCTTGCCGAAGACCTCGCGAGCGATCTGCTGCGCCTTAGGCATTCGGGTTGAGCCGCCCACGAGCACGACCTCGTCGATCTTGCTCGTGTCGATCTTCGCATCCTTGAGCGCCTGCTGGCAGGGGCCCTTGATCCGCTCGAACAGCGCGGCGCACAGGCTCTCGAACTTGGAGCGGGTGATCGATTCCTGCAGGTGCTTGGGCCCGCTGGCATCGGCCGTGATGAAGGGCAAGTTGACCGTCGTCTCCTGCATCGAGGAGAGCTCGCACTTTGCCTTTTCCGCGGCCTCCTTGAGGCGCTGCAGGGCCATCGCGTCCTTGCGGACATCGATGCCCTCCTTCTTGCGGAACACCTCGGCGAAGTAGTCGATCAGCACCTGGTCCCAGTCATCGCCGCCCAGGTGCGTGTCGCCGTTGGTCGAGAGCACCTCGAAAACGCCGTCGCCGACGTCGAGGATCGAAATGTCGAACGTGCCGCCGCCCAGGTCAAACACGGCGATCTTCTCGTTCTTCTTCTTGTCGAGGCCGTAGGCGAGCGCGGCCGCCGTCGGCTCGTTGATGATGCGCTCGACCTTCAGGCCGGCGATCTCGCCGGCGTCTTTGGTCGCCTGGCGCTGGGCGTCGTTGAAGTAGGCGGGCACCGTGATCACGGCCCGCTCCACCTTCTCGCCAAGGTAGTCCTCGGCGGTCTTCTTCAGGTCCTGCAGGATGAACGCGCTGATCTGCTGCGGCGTGTAGTCCTGTCCCCGGGCCTTGACCTTGACGAACTCTTCCGGTCCGCCGGTCACTTCGTAGGGCACGAGCTTCTCTTCGGATGTGACCTCGCGGTGACGCCGTCCCATGAATCGTTTGATCGAGTAGATCGTGTTCTTCGGGTTCGTCACCTGCTGGTGCTTGGCGGGCTGGCCCACCAAGCGCTCGCCCTTGTCGGTGAATGCGACAACGGAAGGCGTGAGCCGGTTGCCGCTGGAATTGATGAGCACCTTGGGCGCGCCGCCCTCCATGATGGCGACCACGGAGTTGGTGGTGCCCAGGTCGATTCCGATGATTTTGCTGCTGGCCATGCGATACCCCTCTTGGAGCCTGTAGTCGTCCAGCCAACGGTTATGCAAGGCTGGTGCCAGCGACGGCTCTGCCGCAGCCCGTTTCAGGCCACCTGCTGGCAAGGCTCTCCGTCACGCGTAGCCACAAGACCCGGCGAACTGCCGATCTGGCAGTCTCTCCGGCGTGGCGCGGGACACGCCCCCGTCCTCCGATTTCGATACGTCGCGGCGAAGGCGCCACGACGTCGCGTGGCGCGTCGTCAAGGAGTCGAGCCACCCTGCCCTTGCTGACGCGAGGCCTTGGGCATCTCGGCCTCGATGTCGTCGGCCGTGCCGGGGACTCCGTCTTCACCTGCGGAGTAGATCCGGTAGGAACTGCCGTCTTGCGCGGGCTCGAAGATGTATTCGCGCTTCCAGGGATCTTTGAAAAGACCGGAGTTCGGATCGACGCCCTTGGCCGCATCGACGAGCGTCGCCGGCAGCGCCCCGTTGTTCTGCTTCTTGTAATTCTCGACGTTGATGGCGAGGATCGTCATGTCGAATTGCGATTCGACTTCCGGCCCCGCCAGGGCCGCCAGGCCCACGGCGGCGGCGGTCAATCCGAGCGCCGCGAGCACGGCCGCGATCGCAACGGGCACGAACACCGCCGCAAGGATGATGCCGCACGATCCCAAGGCGCCCAGGACAACCCCGGCGATCGCCAGGCCTCGCGGCGGCCTGTTCAGCGCGATGATGCTCAGGATCAGACCGATGGGACTGAGGAGCCCCATCGAACACAATAATCCGATCAGCGAGCAGACAAAGCCCGCGATTCCCAGTCCGTTCGGTGCGACTGGGGGCAAGGGTCGCGGCGTGGCCGGTTGCTCGCTCATGGCATCAGTCTCCATCAGGGTCGAGGCCGCGCCGGGCTTCCGATCTTCTGATCTGTGAGGCGCCGCACCAACTCGCTAAGTCGGTTCGCCTTGTCCTCGTCGCTGAGCCCGCCCTCGATGGAGAAGTCGTCGGGCGTATCGGGCTGCCCGTCGGGGCCGAGCGTGCGGATGCTCCACAGCGCCCCATCGGCCGACTTTTCGAAGATGTAGGCATTGCCCCACGGGTCGACCAGAGTGCTTCCGGTCACGCCGGCAGCGCCGAGTTCGCCGGGTAGCTCGTTGTTGTTCGCGGCGCGATGCGACTCAACGTGGCGCGAAATCTCGGAGTAGTCCTCGAAGACCTCGTTCCCCTGCAGGATGAGCGGCCACGCCAGGACGGCGCCCGCGCCGAGCAGGACCCAGAGCGCCGTGCCGATGAGCCCGATGATCACGCCGATGACCGCGAGCACCCGGGGCGGCCATGCGAGCGCGATCAGGCTCAGCAGCAATCCGATCGGGCTGATGCAGAACGCGAGAACGAGTCCCACGATGGCCAATGGGTTGCTGCGGGGCCGGGGCGGCTCCTCCGAACGACCGAAGACATCTGGCTGCGTGTATTGGCTCATGCGCGGCGCTTATACCCGGCCTGCCCTTGAACTAACAGCGCGCCGCCGGGGACATGTCCGTTGATTGGCCGCCCGTTCAGACTCGGGAATCGGAGGGCGCTGCCCCGCGCGGGACGCACGTGCTTCATCGGAACTTCGTCAGCCCCCTGCCATCTCGGTGACGGACTCTAAGGCTCGTAGCGCGGATTCTGCGCGATCTGGATTGAGGACCATCCGGCAGTACACAGGCCTTCGTCTCGCCGGTCCGCGAGCGCGCCGACGCACACCAAACAAAATCCCAAAGCCACGCTTGACTTTGCCTCGATACCCAAACAAAATGCTATCTCTTGATCAGACGGTTCGACGACAGGTGCTTGAAGTGTGGGCGAACGGACACGTACCGCCGCAAGCCATCAAGGCGCAGGAGTCCTCGATGATCAACCTTCCCCGAATCCAGTCGCTTGCCGAGCGCCGCGAGTTTGAACGGCTCCTCAATGAGGTTCTGCGCAGCGGCCGGCCGCTTCCGCTTCAGGTGAGGCTCCGGCTCTCGGAGCCGGGGGCGGTCGCCGCCGCCGGGCTCGCGTTGGCGCTTCAGCGGGCGCTGGAACTGACGTATCGACCAACCCAGGTGACGGTGGCATTGCTCAACGCCCTGCTGGGGGAGCAGCACGCGGAAGGCGGCTTCGGTCGCGATGAAGAGGGGCACGCGCACACAGCAGCGACGGGAGCGTCGCTTGCCGCGCTGTTGGGATTCCTCCGCCAACTGGAGAGTTTGCCGAACGCGCGGAGTACACCCGGCGCCTACACCGGCGACCCCGGCCTCGAACAACGGCTTCGGCAGGCGATCGACCCGGCGATCCACTCGCTCTATCTGGCTCAACAGCGCTCGGCAGGCTTGGGCCGGCTCGGACGGACGGGAGCGATCGGGGACGAAGTGGACTCGGCGATCGTCCTCTGGCAGTTGGCGCTCGAGCCGCGAGTCGCGGCTGGTGTCGACCTGGAGGCCCTGGCTTCGTCGGTCGAACTCGGGGGACTGCGACACAGCCGCGTCACGGGCGCGATTCTCCTACCCGTCGAGGCGCGGAATTAGCGCCGATCTGAAGTCGATTCGCGCGCGAAACAGCGAGGCTCCCGGCGGCCGCGACTGCCGGTTTGTGGTCAGTCGGCTCCAAACATGGCCGTAAGATGGCCCCATGGGCGCCGATCTGCTTAGGGCATTAAGGCTGGATGACCACCCACGGGTGGTGAATCCCTCGCGTCTTCCGAAGGATCCTCTGGGCGAGGGCATCGCCGTTGTGGAGAATCCGGCGACAGGCCGCCCAATCGCAGGCGTTCGCCTGGAAGATCGCGAGGCGTACGACAAGACCGTGTCCCGGGCGGTCGCGATCCAGCGCATCTGGCGGCGGGTTCCAGCGCCCCAGCGCGGCGAGGTCGTGCGCCGCATCGGCGAGGCGTTCCGGGCGCGAAAGAGCGACCTGGGCGCGCTGGTCACCCTTGAAGTCGGGAAGATCCGGGCCGAGGGTGCGGGCGAGATCCAGGAGTGCATCGACATCGCCGATTTCGCGCTCGGCCTTTCGCGGACTCTCGGCGGGTCCACCATGCCCTCGGAGCGCGCCGAACACCGCATGTTCGAGCAGTGGCACCCGCTGGGGGCGATCGGCGTCATCACGGCCTTCAACTTCCCCGCAGCGGTCTGGGCGTGGAACGCGATGATCGCCGCGGTCTGCGGAGATTCCATCGTGTGGAAGCCCAGCCTGCGCGCACCGCTGACCGCGCTCGCTGCGACCGCGGTCGTTCACGACGTGATGCGATCCCAGGATGTCTTCAAGGCGTCATCCGGGCTCGACGCCGCCGACGTTTTCTCGGTCGTGATCGGATCAGATGCCGAGGTCGGCGAGTCGCTCATCGCAGACCCGCGACTTCCCCTGATCAGCGCCACGGGCTCATGCCGCATGGGCCGGCGCGTGGCGCAGGTGGTGGGGGCCCGGCTCGGAAAGACGCTGCTGGAACTCGGCGGCAACAACGCGGTCATCGTGACGCCGGACGCGGACATGAACCTGGTGGTCCGGGCCGTTCTCTTCGGCGCCGTCGGAACCGCCGGGCAGCGATGCACGACTACGCGCCGGCTCATCTGCGTCGGGGATGCGGCAACGCGGTTTCTTCCCCGACTCGTCGAGGCGTATCGATCCGTGCGGATCGGCGACCCGATGCAGGACGGGATCCTCATGGGGCCTCTGATTTCCGCGAGTTCCGTTACCCAGATGGCCGCCGCCATCGAGCGGGCTACTGCGGAACGTTGCCGCGTGCTCGCAGGCGGCCTTCCGGGCATCGCTCGATTCAAGGACGTTCCGGGGCACTTTGTGGAACCCACCATCCTTCAGGTTCCACGCGGCGTGGTCCCTGCCGTGACGCGCGAGGAGACATTCGCACCGATCCTCTACGTCTTCGAAGTGGAAACGCTCGATCAGGCGATCGCGATCCACAACGATGTGCCGCAGGGGCTGTCCAGCGCGATCTTCGCCGACTCCGTCCGCGCCGCGGAGCGATTCCTTTCAGTCGAGGGATCGGATTGCGGCATCGCGAACGTGAATCTCGGCACGAGCGGCGCCGAGATCGGCGGTGCGTTCGGCGGCGAGAAGGAGACCGGCGGCGGACGCGAATCTGGTTCCGATTCCTGGAAGGCGTACATGCGCCGCCAAACCAGCACGATCAACTACGGGACCGACCTCCCACTGGCACAGGGCATTCGGTTCGAATAAGCGGCTCGCGCTCTCGGCGATCGAACTCTGAGAAGGAGCGGATTAGGTGATTCTCCCTCACAGGGACCGACTTTCGGGGTGCTTTCGAGGCCCAATTGGGAACCGGACCCTTGCCCGAGGCGGCCCCCATGCGACAATGGTCGATGAAGGAACCGAACCGGGTGGATCCAGAGTCCAGTCGGATCGGTAAGAATGCGGTCGGGGTGTCGGCACGCCAGGCCCGGCGGCGCCCCGCGAGAGTGAGGATCCCGGGCGGGCTTGAGCCGTGAGGCATCGGGCGAATCAAGGAGCGATCACATGCGTCGTACCCTCGGAGCCGCTTGTATCTCGTGCGTGGTCTCGGTCGTCGCGGGCGCGGGCCTGGCCGGCGGAACGTACATGCTCATGACCGGCACGACGCCGTGCAGCGTTCTCTGCTGCGACAGCGCCAAAGCCGCGAACAAAACCGAAGCCACGGTTCAGAATGTCAGCAACAAGGAGGCGAGCACCGAGAAGGCTTCCGGCTGCTGCGCCCTCAAGGCCCTCGCGGCGAAGGCCAAGAGCGGCGAGTGCTCCGCGTCGAAGTCTTCATGCCATTCGAAGGGCTTCATCGTGATGGGCTCCTCGACGCCGCTCGTGATGCCCGCGATGTTCTACGATTCGAGCGCGAAGTTCTCAAAGGCTGAGTTCCTGAGCGGCGGCTGCGGCGGTCACGCCAAGTCGTCCTGCTCGTCCGCCAAGGCCATCTCCGCCAGCGCCAAGGAATCTTCGGGCTGCTGCAAGGCCAAGGCCGCGAAGGCCGCCGGCGGGTGCTCTGCCCCGGCCGCTGAGCAGGCCAAGACGGAAGAGAAGCCGGCCGAGCAGAAGAGCGAGCCGGTCGCCAGCCGCTGAGAGTTTCAACGCTGCCTCTTGGTTTTTCGAGCGCCCCGCGCCGATCGGCGGGGCGTTTTTCTGCGCGAATAGCCTGCGCTCGCCGACATCGGTGGAGAAGAGGCGGATGAGCGATAGATTGGTGCCGTGGCCACGTTGCTGCTCAAGACCGAGCCGTCGGAATACTCCTATGACGACCTAGAAAGAGACAGGCGAACCGCGTGGAGCGGCGTCAGGAACGCCCAGGCGCTCCAGGTCATGCGGGCGGCCCGTCGCGGCGATGAGGCATTCATCTACCACACCGGCGACGAGAAGCGGATTGTGGGACTGGCAAGGGTCGTTTCGGACGCGAGACCCGATCGCACTTCTGACGACGATCGCGTCGTCTGCTTTGACATCGCGCCCTTGAACCGAGCCCGCTCGCCCGTCTCGCTCGCCCAGATCAAGGCGGACAAGCGGTTCGCGTCATTCCTCCTGATCCGAAATTCAAGATTGAGCGTGATGGAAGTTCCCCGGCCGCTGGATCGGCTGTTGCGCCAGATGGCCGGTCTGTGATAATGGGCACATGAGCATCGGCCGTGCAGGTCTCCGCCGTCGGGATGGGTTGGCGCTCAGCTTCTGCGTAGCGGCGGCAATCGCACTGGTTGCTCAATCGGGGTGCGCCTCGTCCCGGCGAAGCGGGGCTGCTTCGGTCGAGGCGCCGGCTCGAGCATGGATTGCGGGCGTTCGACCCACGTTCGCCACGGTGCAAGGCGAGGCGCTTTACAGCCTCGTGCCTGCCGTCGGCAGGGACCTGTTGGTGCTTGAGGAAACCGGCGCGCCGGCCCGCGGTCAGGCCGGGCGGCTCACGTGGTTCCTCGACATTCCGTCCGATGCACCGGTCGGTCATCCGCTCGATCTCGGTCATGCTGCCGTGCGGGGCTGGGTGCTTGAGCAGATCGTGGGCCTGCCTGCGCACGCGGCCCCGCTCTCCGGGCGAGTGATCATCCACGAGCGGCGCGAACGGTCATTGTTGGCCACTCTCGTGGTCTCCGCGAGGATCGACCATGCGGCATCAATCGCCACGAAACTGCCAGAGTGCAATGGGCGATTTCAGTTTCCGTTGCGATGATTCACCAAGCCGCGTTTATTGCTATGGCTTACCGGGATCTGGGTTCGCTGCCTCGCCATGAGGCTGACGTGTGTAGACATCCGACTTCGCGCTAAAGACCCGCGCATCGTCCGCATGGGTTGCAACAAACCTCTGCAGCTCTGCAGTTGAGGCCGTCATGATCGTGAAATCTCGCAGCCCGTTTCTATTGCGCACACGCTCCACTTTCGCCTGACGAGCGAGATGCTCAATCTTGTGCCAGTCGTCCGTCATTTGCCAGACGGTGAGAGTGGTGTCGTCCACCTGGAACTTGATGAACACATGCGCGGGGAATACCAACGGCATAAGTACAGGATCCCCGATGTGCGTTACATCGAGGAATCGATGTTCTCCGATAGACACCGCCCGCACTTCGAGTGCGACGGGTTGCTCGTCGTCGCCGGGGGGTTGAGTGACGAGTCCATATCCCGGTCCGGGCTGGAGAGCCGAAATCTCGATGACTTCTCCCTCATCCTCGCCCGACCAAACGCCAACGAGAGCAGGCACGGCGATCTCTGTGTTCTCCGAGACCAAGGGATGGAGCGACGGCGTCGTACAACCGCCCAAGCCAACCGCGCCACTCAAAGCGAGGATTGCGAAGCGACTCACTGAAGTCTCCCCGACGGCTTCACGGATTCACCGACCTCGCGAGCCCGCATCGATCCGTGGCCACGCGGCGGCCGGCGATCCCGGCGGAATGGTCACGGCGGTGTGCGAGTCCTCGGCCAGTTCGCGGACGGCGGGCACAGGACAGCTGTCGTTGAAGTGTTCCATGATCCATCCGAGGCTGCCGTTGCGGTACAGGCGTGTAAATGCCTCGACGGATTCCCGGCAATAGCGCGTGCCGACGGCCTTGTGGATCTCTTCGAGGGCGCGCTCCGCCGCCTGCGGGCCCAGGTCTCGACGGTACGGACGAAGGCTCGTCAGCGCATCAAACGTGTCGATGACCGAGAAATACCGGGCGCCCATGGGGATGTCGTATCCCTTCAAGCCGTCCGGGTAACCCTTGCCGTCGAACCGCTCGTGGTGGTGGCGCACGAGATGGAGCACGACCTGGTCCTGTTCGCCCATGCGCACGAGGCGGTCGTAGCCCAGCGGCGCGTGGGCCTTGATGACCTCGAACTCGTCGTCGTTCAGTCGGCCGGGCTTCTGCAGGATCTCGTCGGGCACGTCGATCTTGCCCACGTCGTGCAGCGCGGCGCCGATGGTCAAACGCCGGATTGTCGGCCGATCGATTCCCGCCGCCTCGGCCATGGCGCGCGTATAGAGCACCACGCGCCACGTGTGCGCAACCGTGGACAAGTCCTTCATTTCGATCGTGCGCACCAGGGCTTGGACGATGTCGGGCGACATGCGCACCCCCGAGCGGCGCCTCCCATGGACCGTCGCACCCGCGCCGGCCCAGCGCCGATCGTCGTCGGAAGCATAACCCTGCCGCGGGCCCGTGGCCCGATCCGTGACGCCGGATTTGGAGACAAGGCATGGTTATGGGGCGGACGGCAAAGCGGCGTCCGCCGGCAAGCCGCAGACGAGAAATCACGTCGCTGACGAAGCCTCAGAGCACGCGAGCGAGGACGAGGGTCTGATCGTCGTCCTGCGGGCCGTGCGCGCGGGCCGTGTGGATCACCATGGTCAGGACTTCGCGGAGCGGCCGGCGCGCGTGCTCGACAATCACGCGCTCGATCGCGTTCCGTCCGAGCTGCGCGCCGCCTTGCCCTTTCACCTCGAAGAGTCCGTCCGTGGTCAGTGCGAAGAGATCGCCGGGGCGTGCCGCAACTTCTCCAGCGCGAAAGGTCTCGCGCTTGTCCACGCCGAGGGGGAGCGATTCGTTCGGCAATTCCTCGAGGGAGCCGGTGCTGGTGCGCACCAGCAGGATCGGGTGATGCCCCGCGAGCACGTACTCGACAGCGCCGCCTTCTCGCATGCGCAGGCAAGCGAAGGTCACGAACATGTCGGGCTCGGCGAGCGCCGCGACGATCCGGTTCAGATCGGTGACGACATCGGCCAGGCTCGCCGGACCGCCGGGTCCGTCGGAGCTGATCAGGCGCGTGCGGATGGAACTCTTGACCATGGCCATGAGCACGCCCGCGCGCACGCCGTGCCCCGAGACATCGGCGAGATACACGTCGACGCCCTGCGGCCCCTCGACAATGTCGATGAGGTCGCCGCCCATCTCAGCGCTGGCGTCCGACACGCCGAACACCTCAACCTGAGGCGTCTTGACGCTGATCTCGGGGACAAGACTCTTGTGGATGCGCCCTGCCAGCGCCATCTCGGTGGAGAGCCGGAGTTTGGCCTCCGCTTCGGTGCGGATGAACATGACGAACAGCGCGTATCCCGAGACGATCAGCAGGATGCTGAGAAAGCCCTGGAACGCGGTCATTCCCTCGAAGCCCTGTCGCGACGCGGGCGAGTCCATGAGCCCGAGCGCGCCCAGCGCCATCGGCAACGCGAACTGCGCGATGAGCGTGACGAAGAGCAGCTTAATCGACCACAGAAACGAGAAGGCCCATCCGAGCGCGATGGCGCCGCACATCAGGGCCCAGAGCAGCGTGCTCGTGAGCGATTCCGCGCCGCCGCGAGCCATGAGGAAGATCAGCCCGAGCGGTGCAAACGTGCAGAAAATGGCAGCGATCAGCGCGAGCCGCGCGGGCGCCGACAGCGAGCGCAAAAACGCCCGTCGCTCTTCCAGGAATCGCGGCTCTCGCAGGCTGGCCATCGCGGGCTCCGGCGGGGGCGAGTGTAGTGTGGCCCGCCGCGGCGCAGAACGAAGTCTCTCGTTGCATTGGGAGGCGCGCGCGAGCTGTTTCAGCCCTCGGCGCAGGAAGGCCGCGGGGAACGCGCCTCGGCCAGCAATTGCGACATCGCGCGCGCCGTCTCGCCCGCGGCTCCGACCAGTCGTTCGGCCTGGTGGTCGGCGTGGTAGCTGCTGCGCACGAGCGGCCCGCTCTCGACGACCTTGAAGCCGCGGGCCAGTCCCTGCTCCCGGTACGTGGCGAAGGTGTCGGGATGAACCCAGCGGTCGATTGGCAGATGGTTCATCGTCGGCTGGAGATACTGGCCGATCGTGAGGATGTCGGTATCCGCGCGCGACCGCACATCGTCCATCAGCGCGAGCACCTCTTCGTCCTTCTCTCCGATGCCGACCATGACGCCGGTTTTCGTCACCAGCCCCGCATCCTTCGAGCGCTCAAGGAGTTCCAACGAACGATCAAACTTGGCGCTGGGTCGCACGGCGGGATACATCCGCCGCACCGTCTCGAGGTTGTGATTGAGAATCTCAGGTTGCGCGTCGATGACTCGCCGCAAGGCGTCCCAATCACCCTCGAAGTCGGGGATGAGTACCTCGATCGAAAGGCCCGGGGAAGCATCGCGCACCCGCCGGATCGTCTCTGCCCAAATCGCAGCCCCACCGTCGGCCAGTTCATCGCGGTTGACACTCGTGATGACGATGTGTTTCAGTCCGGCCCCGCCCATCAGCGCCACCGCCTCGCCCACTCGCCGCGGCTCATCCAGATCCAGCGACCCCGGGCGGCCCGTTTTCACGTTACAGAAGCCGCAAGCTCGGGTGCAGGTGTCTCCGAGGATCATGATGGTGGCGACGCCTCGAGCCCAGCATTCCCCCATGTTGGGGCAGGAGGCTTCCTGACAGACTGTGTGCAGCCGGTGCTCGCGGACGAGAGAGTGGAGCCGTTCGAAGCCCGGACCCCCAGGGACCCGAGCCCGCAGCCAGGCAGGCTTGCGTCGGGGTGAGAAAAGATGCGGCGGCTGGCCCGGGGCGTTGTTCAGCACCATGCCCGAGAGGCTCAGCAGGGGGGGATCGATGCGTCGCATCGGGTCGCCGCCCGCCGGCCGGGAATGCCGCAGCAGCCCCCGGCTGGAGTGCTCCGGCGCCGGTGACCTGCGCGAGGGGGCGGCGCTCAAGTCCGACAGGTCGTTGGAGGGCTGGCAGGACACCGGATCGAGTATAGAACCGCGGGTTCGAAGCTCGGCCTTCAGCGCGCTCCCCATGGCGGGCCAGATCATTCGGCATCCGGCGTTCGGACGATAACTCCTGCGACCGATTGCGGACTGCGGTGTCCGAACGGCATCGCGATGCCACGGACCATTGGCCATCAGGCGTTGAACGAGACTTTGGGCCCTGTTAGTGTGCCCTTCCAAAGCATGGGCTTCCGGCGCGCGCTCCGGGCGATCCGGCGCGAAGCGCCGGCGTGCCTGGTGACGCGATTGTTCGCACCCGGAATCCACTGAAGAGAGAGGCGGCAACGACCCAGATGCTCAGACTGTTCCAGCCCGCTGCCTCAACTGCCGTGATGTCCTCTGCCAACTCGTGGACGGGATTCTTCAGGCGATTGGTCGTTCGACGCGCGTGCCTGGGAATCGGCATTGGCGCGTTCCTCGGCTGCGCCGGCTGTGAATTTGATTCCTTCCTCGATCCGTCGGTGATCGGGCGTTGGGAGCACACACCCACGGTGGTGCCGGTGCTTGAGCGCATCGATGTTGTTGAGCGCGACGTCGGTGAATTCGTTGAGGTCACGCCGGTCACCCCAGAAGACTTGCTCCCGGAAGCCGCCGAGTACCGCACTGCTCCCGGGGACAGTCTGCAGATCGAGATCCTCGATTTCATCGAAGCCGGCGGCGTGGCTCCATACAGCCGGGTCGTTGACAATCGCGGCTACATCGAGCTGCCGCAGATCGGCGAAGTGTTCGTGAACGGGCTGACGCAGCCTCAGATCGCCGAAGTCATTCGTCGAAGCATTCAGGCCGCGGGGATTCTCGAGGACCCCTTGGTCGCGGTCGAGATTCCGGGGCGCCGACAGTCGACGTTCAGCATCTTTGGGGCGATCACAAACCCGGGCCGCTATCTGGTACCGAGCCCGGACTACCGACTGCTGCAAGCGCTGACCGACGCCGGCGGCGTTTCTCCTGTCGCGCCGAAGGTCTTCATCATCCGCCAGGTGCCGTTGACACAGGAAGCCGAAGGCCCACGTCGCGCGCCTCAGCCAACGTTGCCGCAGCCGATCGTTCCACGCCCAACCGGTCCCGCACCGGGTTCGGGTCAGGCGCCCGGAACGGGTCCGAGCATCACGGACCTCATCGAGGAACTTACGAAACCAGCGCCGGATTCCACGCCCCCAGAGCCACCGAGGCCCGAGCGTCCGAAACCCGAAGCGGACAAGCCGGAATCGCAGCCACCCGATTCGCCTGGTTTGAGTCAAACTCGAACCGCGCCAGAGTTGGGAGTCTGGGGCAACGGCGAAGGGGCCTCACAGCCCAGGACTCGACCGCCAGCCAGGCGCATGGTTCAAGCGCAACAGGGCGGCGGCGGAGTGCCTTCGCAGGCGGATCAAACGCGGAGCGCGGAGACGCCATCCGGACAGCCACCGCCCATTGATCTTCCCGAGGAGCCGGGCCGACCGATCCCGCGACCTTCGTCGCAGTTGGTGCCGAGCGAGCCGGTCGCGATGCCCCCGCCAGCGCCAACACGATGGGTCTTCATCAATGGCCAGTGGGTGCAGGTGATGAAGAGCGGCGGGCCGGATGTAGGACTGCCGGAAGGCGAGGAGCCGCTCAAGGCCGCGCCGCCGACGCCCGGCCTGGTCGCGCAGCGGGTGATCGGCGTTCCGACAGGCCCGCTGCTTCAGGGTGTGGCCCAGTACAACGTCATCGTTCGCCCCGGGGACGTGATCAACGTGCCTTCGCCGACCATCGGGTTCGTGTACGTCGGCGGTCCGGGCATCCTGCGCCCCGGCGTGTATCAATTGCCGGGCGCCGGGCGTCTCACCCTGCTCCGGTTGGTCATGTCCGCTGGAGGCCTCGGACCGATCGCGATTCCCCGTCGCGTGGACCTGACGCGGATGGTCGGGGACGACCGACAGGCGACCGTCAGGCTCGACCTCAAGGCCATCGCGGAAGGGACCCAGCCGGACCTGTTCATCAAGCCGGACGACATGATCAATATCGGGACCAACTTCTGGGCGACTCCTCTGGCGATACTCCGGGGCGGACTCAGGATGTCGTACGGGTACGGGTTTATTTTGGATAGAAATTTCGGAAACGACGTGTTTGGGGCTCCCCCGACCAACATCACGGGCCAATAGGCCGCCGATGCTAGACTCCGGCACGGCGGTCACCCTCTGGGCGAGGGTTCCCGGCGAGGCGAGCCGGTCCGGCACAGGCGGTCCGGTCGTCGCGGCGGCAGGTTGAACAAAGCAAGCGCGGCTTCGTAGTAGTACGTGCCGCCGTCGCCGATCCGCCTTTGGTGCGCGCGGGCGGCGGTCGATTGGGCGGTCACGGCCGGCCGGGGGTGGGGAGTCCGGCGCCGAGACGCCGCGGGACGCTTGGTGGAGCAGCCTCGAGGCATGAGCAGCATCGCACAGATGCCCAAGGCGGGTGGTGTCGGCGTGGCGACCGGTTCGGGTGCGCTGAGCGCTTCGGTGCCGCGCCTCGACTCCAGGGCCCTGCTGGTGGCGGCACTCCTGGCGGCGGTGTTCCTCTCGCTCACTTTCCGGTTCATGCTCAAACAGTTCGGGATAGGCGGATTCTCCTGGGACAAGCCCGAAGACTGGGGCCACGCGTACGTCGTGCCGCTGATCAGCGCCTGGTACGTCTGGCGCGAGCGCACGGCACTCGCTTCGCTGCCGCGCGTCGTCTTCTGGCCGGGGCTGGGCCTCATGCTGCTCGGCATTGTGTCCTACGTTTTCTTCATCAGCGGCTATCCCATTCACATGTTCCAAGGCGCCGCCATCATCCTGATGCTCGCCGGTCTCTTGCTGTTGCTCTTCGGGCCGGTCGTTTTCCCGCGTCTTGTCTTTCCCCTCGGATTCCTGTTCTTTGCGGCCACGATTTCAGATCAAGTGATGATCAGGATCACATTTGGGCTGAAGTTGCTCGCGTCGCAGGGCGCGTTCGCGGTGCTCAATCTCCTGGGCGTGCACACCGAGCGGCAGGGCAACATTCTCATCGTGCACGACGGCAACGAGCAGCATCCACTCAACGTTGCCGATGCGTGCGCGGGCATGCGGATGGTGATCGCGTTCATCGCTCTTGCGTTCGCTGTCGCGTTTTTTCAGTGCCGGTTTTGGTGGCAGCGAGTCGCGGTGATCTTCCTGGCCATACCGGTCGCCGTGCTGCTGAACGTCGCCCGAGTCGCGGTGCTCGGGGTGCTCTCGCTCTGGGACCAGGACCTGACGACGGGCGGCGCCCACATGTTCATCGGAACGCTGCTGCTCGTGCCCGCGTTCCTGCTGTTCATGGGCTGCGTGTGGGTGCTCAAGCAATTGGCGCCGAATGAAGGGAGGGCCTCATGAGGAGCTCAACCTCCTTCCACGCGGCCGCCGGCTTGGCCCTGCTGCTGCTCGGAGCGTCGGCGCTGTCGCTCGGGACGATCATCCGGGCGCAGAATCTCAGGCTGACCAAACTCCCCATTCAGCCCCAGAGCGGCCTGAAGCTTCACACCCTGCCAGCGGAGTTTCCGCTGCCCAAGGCGCGGTGGGTGCGCGTTGGAACGGAGCAGATTCTGTCGGCCGAAGCGCAGGAAGAACTCGGAACCGAGAATTACGTTTCCCGCTGGTACAGAAAGGTCGGCGGCGAACCGGACGCCCCGGAGATTCGGGTGGAGCTTCACTGCGCCTACTACACGGGCATGATCGACACGGTGCCGCATGTTCCTGAGCGCTGCATGGTCGGCGGCGGCATGGAGAGCCCGGCTTCGCCGACGCCCGTGCCCGTGCCGCTGGAGCTGTCGCGCTTTGTGCCCGACCCCGACGCGCCCCAAGGAGAGGAACGACTGCTCATGGGGCGGAGTCTCGAGACGCAGAATCGCGTGCGTCTGCCACGCGGCATCCAGGACCTTCGGATGATGGCGGCGCCGTTCCGCGACGCCTCCGGGCAGACGGAATTGTGGGCCGGCTATTTCTTCATCGCCAACGGGGGCGTGGTCGCCAGCGCCTACGACGTTCGCCTGCTCGCCTTCAAGCTCCAAGATGATTACGCGTACTACATGAAGGTTCAGTTCATGAGTCCGAACGTGAAGTCGGGCGAGGAACTCGCCGCGGTAGCCGCCGACATTCTCAACGATCTGCTGCCCGAATTGATGCGTCGCGTGCCCGACTGGAGTGAAGTTGAGGCCGGCGCCTATCCACCCGATAACCCTCGCCGTGCCAAGGGGCCGGCGCTCCCGTCCCGAACGTAACTGGTCTGACCGGGGGCGGTTCCGGAGATTCAACGGCCCGCCCGAGAACGCAATTCAGGAATCGACCATGCCCGCTCGAGTGAATCGGAACTTCGTCATCGGCGCCTCCGTGATGGCCGTGCTTCTCCTGACCCTGGTGTCCGGCGCGGGGTACTACGCCCTACAGGGCCGCGGCGAACGCAATGTGAAGAAGGGCGATGCGCTGGCGGCGCAGGGGAAATACGCCGAAGCTGCGGCCTTCTACGCGCGGGCGGTCGGCGGCGATCAGACCAACCGGGAATGGCTCGAGAAATGGCGTGATGCGCTGGTCAAGACCACGCCCGAACGCCGCGAATACGACGAGAAGTACCGCTTCTACCTCAGCATCCTTCAGAAACTCGCGGTGCTCAGCCCGGCCGATCCCGAGCCGCAGATCACTTACATCCGGGAACTGGACGCCGGCACGCGCATCGGCGGCGTGTCCCGCGAAGGCCTGGAGCGGCTCATCCGCGAGACCCGCGATCGCGCGCGGCGCATCGATGAGGACTCGCCCGGCTACAAGCGGCTCATGTGCTTCCGTGCGCTCGCGCAGGTCGATCGAATGGGGCTCATCACCATCGACGAACAGGAGCGGTCTCAGGCGCTGGCAGAACTCGAGGCGGCCGCCGACCTCGGCGAGCGCGATTGGGAGGCTCACCTGGGCATCGCGCGCTGGCATATGGCCGAATCGGAGCGGCTTCGCAAGGAGGGCAAGCGGGACCAGGCGGACAGCGAACTCGGCGCCGCGAGGGGTGTGCTCGCGGCACTCCTTCAGAAAGTCCCCAACCAACCCGAGACGCTGCTGGCGGCAATGCTGTTGGACCATCAGGAACGGCTGCGCCGCGCCGTCTCTCCGGATGCATTGAGGGAAGCCGTGCGGGCGACGTCGGCGCAGGCCGGATCGGTCCTCGACGCGGCCATGCTCGCAACGAGCGACCAGCTTCGCAGCGAGCACGTCGCGCGGATGTACAACGTGCTGGCGCCGTTTCTCGACGAAGCAGGCCTGGCGCGCCTCCAGGAATTAGTCGCGCGCGTCCGGCGGGATCGTCCCGCCGACCCCATGCTCACTCTTGTCTTCGCGCAGTCCCTCGTCCGGCGCGGCGAGCAGCAGGCGGCGATCGAAGAGTTTCAAAAGGTCATCGATCTGCCGGACCCGCCTGTGAGTCTCGATGGCGTGCTCCTTCCGTTGCGCCGAATGATGGCGGCGGGCGGCAAGGTTGACGCGGCGCTCGATCTCTACAACCGTGCCAAGGATGATGCCGCGCGAGCCTCCGCCATGACGCTGGTCAAGAAGTACCGGGACGAATTGGCACAGCTGACCGGCGTGCGCGGGCGAGAGACGCTCTTGTGGCGCGACGCTCAGATCGCCGTCGCGGAGCGCCAGCCGGACGTGGCGCTGAGACACCTGACCGAACTGCGCCGCACCGCGGGCTCGCAATCGCTCGAAGTGCTCGGCCTCCTGGCCGAAGTGCTCATGCAACAGAACAATCTCGGCGAGGCACGGCGCGCCTACATGGAGATGCTGGAGCAGGCGCCGAATCTCGCGATCGTGCAGGCTCGGCTCGGCGAGATCGAGCTCCTGATGCGCAACGTGGAGGCGGCCCAGGATCGTTACACCCTCGCCAGCCAGCTGGAGCCCGACAACGAGAGCTACGCGCGGCGCGTCCGCGAGATCCGCACGGCGCGCGGGCTGGACGACTCGACCGATTCAACCGACCCTGTGATCAAAGGGGCGCGCGACGCCCGGGCGATGCGCGACCGTGGTCAGTACGACGAAGCGCGCCAGAAACTGGAGGACCTGTGGGCGATCCGCCCGGGCAACAAATTCATCCTGGCGGAGCTCATCCAGCTCGATCTTCTGCGGAACAACAAGGAAGCCGCGATCGAACGCGTGCGCAACGCGCTGCAAGCCACGCCGGACGACCTTTCGCTCAAGAAGATGCTGGCCAGCCTGGAGATCGAAGACCCGATCGAGCGCGCCAAGCAGATTATTGACGGGTCCGACCTGACGCCCGGCAACAAGCAACTTGAACTGTTCCAGATCTATCTCTCCGTCGGTCAGCACGAGGATGCCGCCAAGGCCCTGCAGGAGGCCGAACGCATCGAGCCGGACAACCCGCGCGTGATCGACCTGGCGTTCGTCGCCGCCCTGGGCGCGCGCGACATGGAGAAGGCGCAGCGGCTGGCCCAGCGCGCGGCCGAGATGAACATCGACCAGGTGCAGGGCCTGCTCTACCAGGGGCGCATGCAGCTTGTGAGCGGCAAGGAGCGCGACGCGGTGCTCACGTTCGAGCGCGCGCTGAAGGACCTGCCCTACAGCCCGGATGTGCGACGCCTGCTGGGCCAGGCGTACAACAACGTCGGGCGCACGGCCGATGCGCTTTCCATGTTCCAGCGCGCGCACGAGGCGCGCCCCGACGACATCTACGCGGCCCGCGACTACGCACAGGCTCTCTTGATCGCCAACCGGTGCAAGGATGCGCTGGCGGTCATCGGTCCCGCGGGCGCCCTCCGGTTCGCGCGCGACCCCGAGACGATCCGCTTCTATCTGGCGATCGAGACCACGTGCGGCGACCGCACGCTGGCCATGGCCTGGCGCCGTCGATTGCTCCAGATTCTCCCGGACGACACCTCCAACGGGGCGATGCTCGTGCGGATGCTGATCGAGGACGGCAAGTGGACCGATGCGCGCGAAGCGCTCGGCCAATTGACCGCCTCCGGAAAGTACTCGGCTCTCGATCTCGCACTGCTCGAAGCGACGCTGATCGCGACCGAGCCCGACAAGGGCGGAGTCGAGGCCGGGCTGGACCACCTTCGGCGCTACATCGGCTCGGTGCCGGAGGACAAAGTCACGTCCACCATGTACCTCGCGATGGGCGATTTCCTGCTTCAGCGCGGAATGGCTGACGAGGCAATCGCCGCCATGCGGCAGGCGCGCCGCTACCAGGACCCCAAGCGACTGGAGGCCGATCGCCGCCTCGGTGACGTCTACTTCGATCGAGCGACGGCCGCGGACAACGAGAAGGGTCTGCGGCAGATCCGCGGCGAAGAGGAGGAAGCCGAGCGGCTGGAGGCCGTGGCGAGTGAGTCCTACAACGAGGCGCTCGCGCTCTATTCGGCCACGCTGACCGCGCTGCAATCGCAACCAGCCGCGACGGGTATCCGCAAGCGGCTCGCCGAGACTTATCTGCGGCTGAACCGTGTGGCGGACGCCCAGAAGCTCCTGGAAGTCCAGGCCCGGGAAACTCCCGACGACCTCGAGGTGCTGCTGTTGCAGGCTTCGGTCGCTGCTCGGTCGGGCGATCGTCGGCTGGCTCGTCAGAAATATGACCGCGCGGTCGAGTTGTACCCAAGCAACCCATTGACGTTCTTCCAGCGGGCACGGTTCAACCAGTCCGAGAAGGCGCTGATGGTTGACGTGCTTCAAGACCTCGAAAAAGTGACAAGCCTTCGTCCCGCGAACATCGCCGCGTGGGTTTCGCGATTCGAAGTGTTGCGCGATGCCAAGCAACTCGACTCGGCGTTCAACGTGCTCCGCCTCGGAATCGAAGCGAATCCCAACGAAGACGATCTCCGCCTGTACCTGGTCCGAGAGTTGTTCGCGGCGCAGCGCCCGGCGGAGGCCCAGTCGGAACTGCTGAAAGCGGTGCGCGAGCGTGAGAATGATCTCGGCTGGCTCAAACTGGCGGCCCAGACGATGGCGCGCGCCGAACGATGGCCCGAAGCCGCGGAGCTCTTCAACAAGCTGTACGACGCGGCGCCCTCACCGCAGGCCGCCGGCGCCGTGCTGGACACGATCCTGCGCCCGGGCGTGAACACGACTCGGCTGCGCGTGGCCAGGCTGTATCAGGAGTTCGAGAAGGTCGCGGATCCGAAGCGGATGCCGGATGTGCTGCTCAAGGCGCGGGTGATGAACTACCTGGGTCAACAGAAGGAGGCGCAGCAGGAACTGGATCGTGCGGAGTCGATCATCGGGGACGATGCGCGACTCGCGAGCCTCTTCTTCAATCAGCTCTTGCTGCTCAAGGATGGCAAGCTCCCGGATGTCTGGGCCTACCTCGACGACATGGGACGAAGAGGCGCCCTGCACCCGTTCCTCCAGGTTTCGCGGATCGGCGGCAAGATCGCGCAGGGTGAACAGCCCACGATGCTGATCGCTGAACTCACGGAAGTCGAAAAACAGTTTGCCGACGATGTCACCCGGCTCGAGGGCTTCCGGCTTTTCAGCCGCCTCTACTACATGACCGCGAAGTACAAGGAGTCAGCCGACTATGCCCGCAAAGGAATCGAGATCTCGCCGAACGACCTCGAACTGACCAACAACCTCGCGTACACACTGATCGCACACCTGAACGACCCGGAGACCGGGCTGCCCTACGCCCAGCGGGCCGTCGAGCTGGCCCCGCCGCAGGCCCTGAGCAACGTGCTCGACACGCTCGGGTGGGCGTACTACGGCCTTCGGAGGTACGGGGAGGCGGCCGATGCGCTGTCGCGTGCGGTCGAAGGCGCCGGCACGCCTGAGGAGTTGTGCATCGCTTCGCTCCACCTGGGCAAGGTCCAGGTGCAGACCGGGGCGAAGGCCGATGCGCGCCGAAGTCTGCGTCAGGCCGATGCCAACTGGGATCGAACCTCTCCTAGCACGAAACAGCAGTATGCGTCGCTGCTCGAGTCGTTGCGAAAGGAAGTCGAATGAGTGTTCCCTCCCATCTCGACTCGTGCAACGGGCGCGATCGAGCGGGCGATCGTGGTTATGGGGCGACGGTCTGTGGGGTGACGCCTTCGCTCGTCTCTTCGACGGGCCGATGGAACTCGGTGGGCGCTGGAGGGCGCCGATGGGGAGCAAAGGCGCGTCGTGCCGGAGCCTGAACGGGCTTCGGCGCCGCTCGCATCGTCGAGTGGGCGACGCGGGACAGGAGTTTGTGAGATGAGTAGTCCGGCGGCGACAACACAGTCTGTGATCCCGGCGCCGCCCAAGCGCCCGGCCGGAGTCGCGCCGCCCGGTCCGATGCAGACCGCGGCGATCGATCCGCTGCGGATGCTGATGCAGTATTGGCGATGGCTGGCGGCCGCGGTGGTCGCCGGGATCGTGCTTGGCCTGGGCTCGTACGAGGTGCTTCGACGCATCGTCCCCCGGTTCGACGCCGCGATCACCTACCGGGTTTACTCCTCGCCGGACAGTTCCGATGATGCGGCCGAGACCGCCGTCGGCGGCGCGGGCAAGGACGAGATGGAAATCTTCATGGAGACATCCGTCCGCCTGATGCGCTCGGACGAGATTCTTCGGCGGGCGATCGAGGAACGGGCCGTGCAGGAGACGAACTGGGCGAAGCAGTTCTTCGGCTCGGACGGCGTGACGTTCGACAACGCCGAGGCGCTCCGCAGACTGCGCAAGATCGTGCACGCGCGGCGCATCCCGGACACGACGCTGCTGGTGCTCCAGGTCGGCACGCGCGACCGGCTGGATTCCGTCGTGATCGCCAACGCGATCTCCGAGGTGTTTCTGGACGACGATCGCGCGCGATCGGGCGGCAATCTGCGGGCCCTCGCGCAGCAGTTCGAAGGACGGGTGCGTGACCTGCGCAAGGACATGGAGGCGATCGATCAGAAGAGCGAGGCGCTGCTCAACCGTGAGAAGCTCACGGCGCTGCGCCAAGAGAGTACGGTCTGGTTCAATCAGGTGCAGAACATCCAGCCCAAACTGGTCGAGGTGAACGAGCGGATCAGCCAGGCCAGCGAGCAACTCGCGACGTACGAGCGCATGCTCGCCAACGAGGGCGGCCCCGTTTACCCGGAGGCCATCCGCAACGAGGTCGAGCAGGGCGGCCTCGTGCAGGGACAGGATCAGGCCATCGCGAATTTGAGCGCCACTCTCCGCGCGATGCGACAGCGTTACGGCGAGAACCACCGCGAGGTCAAGAGGATCGAGCAGCAGATCGATGCGCTCAAGGAGGAGCGGAAGGCGATCATCGAAGAGCGCATGAAGGTCGTGTTCGGAGCCACCATCGAGAACTATCGCAACTCGGTCGACTCGTTCAGGGCGGCGGCCAATGAAATGCAGGAGAAACTCGAATTCGCTCGGCAGAAACTGGCCGATTCCACTGTGCAGTTGCAACAGTACGACCTGATGCAAGCCGAGCGCGAGCAGAAGATGCGGATCATCAGCGAGACCGAGACCCAGCTGGGCAATCTCCGGATTCTGATCGACCGCGGTCAGCGGGTGCGCCCCCTGTCGTCGGCGGTGGCTCCGGATGAGCTGGGCTTCCCCAAGCGCCTGCCGGTGATGGCGCTCTGCCTGGTGCTCTGCGTCGGACTTGTCGGCGGAGTTGCCGCGCTGCGGGAGATCCGGGAACAGCGAGTGCGCGGGCCTCACGATATCGCGCTTATCCCACGGACCCGTGTGCTCGGGGTCATCCCCGAGATGAGCCTCGATCCTTCTTCGCCGGAAAGAGTCGAGTGTGCGTGCCGCGACAACCCGCATGGGGTGATCGCGGAACAGGTGCGTCAGGTCCGCACGGCGCTCCTTCGCGAGATCAACCAGCGCGGACACAAGTCGGTGCTCTTTGTCAGCGGCCTGCCCGGGGCCGGGACCTCAGCGATCCTGTCGAACCTGGGCATTCAGGCGGCCTCAACCGATCTCAGAGTGCTTCTCATCGATGCCAACCTGCGACGACCGTCGCTCCACAACGTGTTCGGCGTGCACGATTCGCCGGGTCTGAGCGAGGTCCTCGTCGGAACAACCTCCCTCGCACACGCGGTGCAGGCTTCCGGCGTCGCCAATCTGTCCCTGCTCTCCGCGGGGAAGAAGGCGCCTCACGTGCTGGAGAAGTTTGCCACTGCCACGATGGGAAGGATGATCCAGGACGCTCGCGCAGCGTTCGATCTCGTGCTGATCGATGCACCGCCCGCCGTCGTTGCCGGAGACGCGCTGGCTCTGGCCGCGCACTGTGACGCCTCGGTGCTCGTCGTCCGCGCGATGAGCGAGAAACGCGGTCTGGTCGCGCGGCTCCGCCACCAGTTCGGTGATGCCCATGCCGAGTTCCTCGGCGTCATCGTGAACGCCGTGCGTCACAGCGCCGGCGGCTATTTCAAGCGCAATATCCGAGTGGCGCACGAGTACGGGCGCGAAGAGATCGTCCCCGTGGGCGAGCCCTCGTCGAACGGGACCGCCGCTGTGATCCACCACGAGCAACCCAAAGACTCCGCGCAGGCCTAGGGCGGGGTGCGGCGAGCGATTCGGAGCCCGGGGTGAACGATTCCAAGAGCAGAGACGCAGCGCCGTCGCGGTCGGTTCTCGTGACCGGCGGAGCCGGGTTCATCGGCTCTCACCTCGTCGAAGGCCTGCTCGCTCGCGGCGATCGTGTGTCCGTGATCGACGATCTTTCCACCGGTCGCGCCGAGAATCTGCCAGAGCACTCCAACCTGAAGTTCATTCATGCCGACCTTGCGGCAGCACTAACTGAAATGGAGCGCGCGCCGGCCCGGCCGAGGTTCGATGAGATTTATCACCTGGCGGCCGCGGTTGGCGTTCAGCGAGTTGTCGAGAAACCTGTCGAGTGCATCGAAACCAATGTCTTTCAGACTGCGGCGCTGTTGCGATTTGCGCTGGCGCAAGCGACTCGCGGGGCGGCGCCGCGTGTATTGATCACTTCATCGAGCGAGGTGTACGGCAAATCGACGAAATCGCCGTTCCGCGAGGACGACGACTGCGTGATCGGCCCGACGTCGGCCTTGCGTTGGTCCTATGCGTGCAGCAAGATTATCGATGAGCATCTCGCGCTGGCGTATCACGCTCGCTCAGCGTTCGCCGTCGTCGTGGTGCGGCTCTTCAACACGGTCGGGCCGCGACAAGTGGGAGAGTACGGCATGGTGCTGCCACGGTTCGTGGCGGACGTGATCGCGGGCCGGTCCCCCCGCGTGTTTGGTGATGGACGGCAGTCGCGATGCTTCTGTGATGTCCGGGACGTCGCGGGCGCCCTGCCGCGCCTCGTCGGCGATCCGGCCTGCGCGGGCGGGGTATTCAATCTGGGTTCCGATGAGCCCACGACCATCTACGACCTGGCGCAGACGGTGATCCGCGTGCTGAAAGCGGACCTCCGCCCCGTGCTCGTCCCGTACGAGGAGGCCTATGGGCCCGGATTCGAGGACCTGCGCCAGCGCCGGCCCGATCTGACGCGGGTCAGGCAAGCGATCGGCTATGCGCCGGCCATCCCGCTTGAGCAGACCATTCTCGATATTGCCGATAGCCTTGAACGGACTCGTGCCGGCCGCTCCCGGCGCTCCTCTTCAGCGATCAGCGCATGATCCCGCTTCCGCACATGATGGCACAGGAGGCAATGGCAACCGATGCGCCGCCGCTTGTTCCGTTGCCCGCGGAGAATGGGCTGATCCCGCCGGCGCCCTCACTCGAGCCGGAGCGCGCGATCGAGATGCTGCACGGGTACCTGCCGGTATTCATCGTCGCCTTTGTCGTAACTCTTCTGGCGACGCCGCTGATGCGCCTGGCGGCCGTGCGGTTCGGGATCGTGGATCGACCGACGGAATCGCGCAAGGGCCACGGCGTGCCGGTGGCCTATCTCGGCGGGGTGGCGGTCTTCCTCGGCGTGATGATGGCGATCGCGTTCTCGTATGTGGCGTCGGGAGCCTGGTTCGCCGGCATCGAAGGCCGTATCAACCCTCAGTTCGAGTTCCTCGCGTTCCACACCTCGAAGCGCGATCAGGTCCCGGTGAACTTCGTCATCCTTCTCGGGATGACGGTCATCATGCTGACCGGTCTCATCGATGATGTCGGCGGGCTCGCGCCGCGCATCAAGATCGGCGGGCAGCTGCTCGCCGCGGCGGCGCTGGCCATGCAGGACATCGGCACGAAGGTGGCGGCGGGCGTGCTGCGTCCGATCGGAAGCCTGCTCGGCAACGAGGACATGATCTTCCATGTCCCGCTGCCCGACTGGACGCCGTTCACGCTGGGGCCTCCGACACTGGGCCCGAACATCGAGATCGACATCATCTACTGGACCGGCGTGGCCATCATCGCGCTCTTTGTGCTGGGCGCGTGCAACGCGAGCAATCTCGTGGATGGTCTCGACGGATTGCTATCGGGTGTCACCGCGATCTCGGCCGCCGGTCTGCTGGTGATCGCCCTGTGGCTGGCCCAGCGCGACGACGGGCAGCACGACGGCGCGCGCATCATCCTCTGCCTGGCGGTCATGGGGGCGTGCCTCGGATTCCTTCCTCACAACTTCAACCCCGCCACGATCTTCCTTGGCGATGCGGGTTCCCTGCTCTTGGGATACCTGGTCATCGTGATTGTGCTGATGCTCGGCGATACCGGCCAGACACACCTCGTGGTCGCGGGACTCATCATCTATGCCGTGCCAATCATCGACACGGCGTTGGCGATGGTGAGGCGGGCCCTCGCCGGCAAGCCTATGAGCAGCGCCGACGATCAGCATCTACACCACATCCTCAAGCGATCCCTGGGCGTGAAGGGGGCCGCCCTGGCCACATACGGAATCGCCGCAGTGTTCGCGGCCCTTGGGGTGTGGCTGAGCATGGGTCGTGTGCGCGTCGTGTTCTCGATCGCGCTCGTGATCGCGGCGTTCATCGGCGTTTCCGCGGTGAAAGCGGCTCGGCGGCAATTGCTCGAAGCGCAGGCATTGTCGGCCGCCGGCGCGGGGTCACCGAGGCCCTCGCGGCCGCCGCCCGCCAGCCAACAATCGGCCAAGCGACAACCTGGCCCGGGCGCGCCGACGCCGGTCTAGGCGACCATCCGGTGCGAGCAGGACTGCGGGTAGGCTCGTGGCGATGGCGAGCGAGTCCCCGGAACAGTTCCGAATGCGCCGCGGCGATGCGCAGCGACGGCTTGAGTCCTGCGATCACCTGGGAATCAAGAGATTCCTGGCTCTTGATTCGGGCGCCTACCGAGACGCGACCGATGCGGGCGGGCTTGATGCTCGCACCAAGGAACTGCTCGGCCTGGTCGCCTCGGCCGTGTTGCGCTGCGACGACTGCATCAGCTACCACCTCGAGCAGTGTGTTCGCCAGGGCCTGAGTGTCAAACAGATCGAGGATGCGCTGAATGTGGCGATGGTTGTGGGGGGATCGATCACGATCCCGCACATCCGGCGCGGGCTGGTCATGCTCGATGCGTTCGCCGCGGAGCACCCGCGCACCACGACTTAACGCGATTGATGGACAGCGTGCTCCCCGTCAGATCGGCGGAAAAACGAAAACGAAGATGTCTGGTTCGCTCGCCGTCGCGACGCTCGATCCGCCGATCTTCGCGTTCACCGGAAAATCGCCGCTGAAGAAGCCCGAATCGCCATCCACGCCGCCGACGCTGATCGGGCCGATCCGGCTGACCGAGCGATCGCCGATGAGGATCGAAGAGTTGCTGAAGGAATCGCTCCCGTCGGCGTCGACTCCCGCGGCGATCTGCGACAGCATCATGTCTCCGCCGATGTTGACGCGCCCGATGATGCCCGAGTCGAAGTTCACGTTTTGCAGTCCCTGATAGATCTCGCCCGCGAAGAACGCCGGGCCAAGTGACTCGGCCACGGCGCCGGCCATGATGATGGTGTCGAAGACATCGCCGCCGATGTCGATGCGGCTGATCTGCCGCGCTCCGATCACCGTGGGATCGAAGAGGCGCTCACTGTCCGATCGCCCGATGATGTTCACCGAGCCCTCGACCACGAGGCGCTCGAGCCTGCCGTTGATGCTCGCCTCGAAATCGCCGATAGTCCCGGCCCGTAGTTTCGCGACGTCGCCGAATTGGGTGGCGAAGGCCCCCGAGAGCACGCCGCCGACGCGGAATTCGTTGACCGCGTTTTCCGGGAACTCGAGGCCGTTGCCTCCACGGCTCGGGTCGCCGCCCGACACGAACACGATCCCGGCAAAGTCGTTGCGGATGTCCACCTTGTCGATGAAGCGGGCGAAGATCCCGCCGAAGGGTTCACTGCGGCTCTCCGAGCGGAAAGGCTGGTGCGAGAACGAATCAGCCATGAAGTTGGCGACCGTCTGGTTGATGTCAAAGAGCGTGTTGACCACGTTCTTGACCTTGATCGAAACGCGTTCGAGCGGGCTGAACTCTGGTCCGCCGCGCTCTTCACTGGCGGCATCGCCTCGCGACACACCCGTGCCGAAGTTGATGATGACCTGTTCCGCGCCGATCACATCGCCGAGAAAGAGCTTCTTGAGACCTGCAAAGAATGCGGGGCCGTAGAGCGTCAGATCAGGGGCGTCGAAGAACGACAGGGCTCCAGGGCCGCCGCGCTGCCCCAGCCCGCCCAGGTTGGCGAAGACGCCGTTGAGGTAGAAGAGATCGGAATCCTTCGGCCCGCCGGCGCGCCGAACAGAGATGCGATCTCCTTCCGTCGTGTTGTAAAAGATGAGGCTCAGGGGCTGAATCGGCGCGCCGCGTTGCTGAGCGCCGAGAAATATCTCGTCGAACACCTCGCCTCTCTCAGGACCGTCAAACCCGTCTGAGAAGTTGATCTTGTAGATCACGCCCTCTTCGTTCATGAACCGCAGCGTGGTGTTGCCGCTCCGCCCAGGGACGGCGCCGAACATCCATCGCACGTCGAACAGTTCCTCGTCGAGGGCCTCGGGTGTGAGGAACGTCACACCCGCGGGGAGCATGCTCTCCGCTTCCACGACCTCGACGATCAAGCGGTATTCAGCGTCGGTCAGCGTGTTGAGCGGAAACGTGGCCTTGACCTTCTTCATCTGGATCTGGTTGGCCCGCGGATTGATACTGACATTGCCCTCAAAGCACAGGAAGTCGCCGGGGTCGTCGAGGATGCTGTCATCCGTGGCCCAGATTCGCACACGGATCTTTCCGGAGATCTGAGCCGCGGAGAGGTTTTGAATCGTGATCGGCACTTCGATCTTGTCGCCCGGCAGGTGGATCTGCATGAGCGGCACATCCCCGACCCCGATGACCAGCTCGTCGGCAAGGAGCAGCCGCGGCTCCAGCGCCTCCAAGCAGCAACGCGAAGAAGCAGCAGGGCGCGCGATCAACTCCCGACGGTTTGATGTGCTCATCATGTGTTCTGTTCCCCGGTAACAAGCCCGGTCGCCCCGCGGCCCCTGGCGTCACCGGGCAAGCTACTCTGGCGCGGTCCCCGAAACAAACCGGGATGCGATCGGCGGACTAGAGCTGTGGAAACGCAAACACGAACAGGCCCTCGGGATCGATGGGCGTGCTGTAGCTCGATCCGTTGATGCTCACGTTGTCGGGGAAGTCGCCGCTGACGAATCTCGCCTGGTTCATGGCCACGCCGCCGACCTTGACCGGGCCGATGCGGCTGACCGATCGATCGCCGATCAGGAACCGGCCGGTTCCGCTGAAGAATGTGCCGCCATCCGGGTTCACTCCCGCGGCAAACTCGGAGATGAACATATCGCCGCCGATATTGATCCGCCCGATGATCCCGCTCGTGATCGCGGTGTTCGCGACCGTGCCTCCGTAGATCGACCCGGGCTCGAATCCGCCGCGGAGCATCTGCTGTGCAAGCCCGGCGAAGACCTGTGCGAGATACACGTCCCCGCCGATATCGACTCGGCTGATGTCCTTGGCGCCGATGATGGTCGTGATCGGGGGAGGTCCGCGCAAAGCATCCGGCAAGAGGTCCTCGTTGATCCCGTGCTTTACTTCGAGTCGCTCGAGCCGTCCGTGAATGGCGGCCTCGAAGGCGCCGATCGAGCCTGCCTGGAGCCGTGCCACGTCGCCGAACGCAAACAGCCCTCCGGTCAGATGACCGCCAACGACGAATCGATTGATCGCGTTCTCCGGTAGTTCGAGGCCGCCGCCGCGCAGAAAGTCAGGGGGAATCACTTCCACGTAGCCTTCGAAGTCGTTGCGGATCTCAACCCGATCGATGGAGTTCGCGAGTATGCCGCCTATGCCGTCGAGGATCGGCAGTTCGCCCGAGAACGAATCCGCCTTCATGTTGGCCAGGACCATATTGTCAATAATGAACCGTGTCCCGACCACGTCTCTCACCTTGATCGAGACGCGGTCCAGGAGCGGTTCCGCGCCTCGAGCGCCCGAACTCGTGCGATGGGCAAAGGGCACACCGCTGATCCCGACTTGATTGGCGTTGATGATGTCGCCGAGGAACAGCTTGTGCACGCCGCCATTGAAGCTCGACTCGCCGTACAGCGTCAGGTCCGGGGCGTCGAAGAACCCGATCCCGCCGAAATCGGAGCGTGCGCCCGTGAGCGCAAACCCGGTGAAGATCCCCGCGAGATAGAAGAGGCCGGGGTCCTTCGGCCCGCCGACTCTGCGGATCGCGACCGCATCGTCGAACGATGTGTCGCGCAGCATGAGATTCAATTCCTGGTCGAACGGCACAGGCCCGCGCTCGACCGCCGCGGCCACGGCGAAGGGGCCGATGAACACCTCGCCGAACTCGAAGCCGTCGAACCCGCGCGAGAAGTTCATCTTGTAGATGACATCGTCGGAGTTCATGAAACGCAGCGTCGTGTTGCCGCTGCGCCCATCGACGCTCCCGAACTGCCAGCGCAGATCGAAAGTTTCATCATCGTCGGCGACGGGTTCAGCGAAAGTCACACCCGTCGGGAGCATGCTCTGCGCTTCGGAAACCTGCACGATGAACTGGTACTCATCGGGGACCATGTGCAGCGGCAGACGCGCCTTGAGTTTCTTCAACTGGACCTGATTCGCCCGTGGATTGATGCTGATATCGCCGTCAAAGCACAGGTAATCGCTGGCGTCCAGAATGTCCTCGTTGGAGGCCCAGATGCGCACGCGGATCTTGCCCGAGATCTGCGAGGCCGAAACATTCTGAATCGTGATCGGCACCTCGATTTTGTCATCCGGCAGGTGCACCGGCTTGAAGTTCACGTCGCCGATGCCGACGATGAGTTCATCCGCCAGCAGCACCCTCGGCTCGAGGGCTTCCATTCGGCAACTCGAACCCGAGGATCGCGGAGCGAGTCCGGCTTTGCGAACGGCGTCAGCGCTCATGGTGATGGCTCCCTGATCCGGAATCTGGAGTCCGGGCCGCCTGATTCGCCACGGAACCCATGGGCAAACTATCACAGCACACACGCTCGGGCCAATCGGCCGGCGCCCATTGCACCAAAGAAAAGGGCCCGCCCAAGGGAGGGCGGGCCCGCACGAAACTCCTGCTGGTATCGAAGTCAGATCAGCGGGAACACAACGAGAACAACGCCGTCCGGATTCGTAATCGTGCTGTAGCTGGATCCGTTGATGCTGATGTTGTCGGGGAAGTCGCCGCTTACAAATCGCGCTTTTCCGAGCTCTCCCCCAACCTTGATGGGCCCGATGCGGCTGACGGACGAATCTCCAACCAGGAAACCGTCACCGAAAACGCCGGACCCATCCGGGTCGACCCCCGCCGCAACTTCTGCAATGAACATGTCGCCGCCGATGTTCACGCGTCCGATGATGCCGCTCGTGTAGGAAGCGTTTGCGATCGAGCCCTGGTACAGATCTCCAAACTCGTAGCCGCCGCCGCGCGCCATCGGGAAGATTCCGTCCAGTCCGGCAAAGAGCTGGGTGTCCAGCAGGCTACCGCCGATGTCGACGCGGCTGATCTCCGTGGCCCCGATGATGTTGGTGGCAAACCCACCGCGTGCCTCCTTGAAGAATCCGAGATCGTTCTTGACGTTCAGGCGTTCCAGCCGACCGAGCACGGCGGCTTCGAACACATCGATCGAACCGGCCTCCAGCTTGGCGACGTCTCCGAAGGCCAGCAGGCCGCCGGAGAGCTCGCCCTTGACGATGAAGGCGTTGATCACCCGCTCGGGGAACTTGGTGTCCGCGTTGATCCGTTCGGCCGCGACAAGTGTTTCGAGGCTCTGGGCGAACACGAAGCCCTCGAAATCGCCGGCGATGTTCACCTTGTCGATGAAATTGGCCTCAATTCCCCCGAGTTCTCCTTCGCCGCGCTCGGCGAGCGGCTTGCTCGCTCCGCCGAGGAAACCCCCGAACGAAAGCGCCTGCATATTGGCCAGCGTGCCGCGGATGTCGAAGATCGTGCCCAGAACATGCTTCACCTTGATCGAGACGCGTTCGGAGTAGATGGACACCGGCTTCGCGTGGCCGCGGAACGGACCGAATTCGATGACGTTGTCGATGTCCACCTCATCGGCGTAGGTCACATTGCCGAGGAACAGCTTGGCCAACCCGTCGAAATACGCCGGCCCGAGCAGCGTGAGGTCGGGTGCATCGAAGAAGGAGAGATTCGTATCGACATCGATGCCGGTCAGATAGAACAGGTCGGGATCGCTGGGACCGCCGGCGCGCCGAACGGACACACGATCGCCGTCGTCGCCGTTATCAATCTCCAGATGAAGGAACTGATCCCCGGGCGGTGGGGCCCCACGGTCGTTCCGGTTCACCACCACCTGGCTCTCGACTTCGCCGAACTCATAGCCATTGAATCCCTGGGAGAAGTTGATCTTGTAGACCACGCCGCTCGTGTTCATGAACTTCAGCGTTGTGTTGCCGCTGCGCCCTTGCACGGCGCCGAACACCCAGCGCACGACGAACGATTCATCGTCCACGCTCGCCGCTCCCCCAGGAGCGAACGAGGCGCCGTTGTTGAGCATGCTCTGGTCGATCACGTCGACGATGAAGTTGTACTCAGCGGGCAGGGTATTCAGCGGCAGCCGGCCCTTGACCTTCTTCGTCTGGATCTCATTCGGCCTCGGGTTGATGCTGATGTTGCCCTCGAAGACGAGGAAGTCGTCGGGGTCGCCCAGCACATCGTCCGGAGAGGCCCAGATCTGGATGCGCACCTTGCCCGTCACCTGCACGCCGGAGACGTTCTGGAACGTGACAGGGATCTCGATCTTGTCATCGGGCAGTTGCGGGCCGTCGCGAAAGACCACATCGCCGAGGCCGATGAACAGCTCGTCGGCCAGCAGCAGCCGCGGCTCCAGCGCTTCCATGCGACACACGGAGCCGGCGTTGCGGGCGAGCGTTTCCGATCGGTCAGTCATCAAACGCTTCATGATCTTGGCTCCCCATCGAATGGGTGTGCAGAAGGTCGGAGATCGATTCCCGGAACAACAACCTACCACCGAGCCGGGGCGAGCGGCAACGCCTGCCCGCATACCCGGCGGTTCAAAATGGTCATTCGGCATTTGGCGGCCGTTTACACCAAGGGGAACACGTGGGCGAAGACGTCGTCCGGGTCGACCATCGTGTTGTACGACGCGCCGTTGATGCTCACGTTGTCCGGGAAGTCCCCGCTGTAGAACTGGGACATGTCCACGATTCCGCCGACCTTGATCGGACCCATCCGCGACATCGATGAGTCGCTCTCAAGGAACGGATCGATGTTGAAATAGTCGAATCCGTTGGCGTTGACGCCGGCGGCGATCTGCGATCGGAAAAGGTCGCCGCCGATGTTGATGCGACCGATCGACCCGGGCTTGAACGTCACATTGTCCAGCCCGTCGAAGATCTCGAGCGCGAAGACTTCGCCCGTGTCCTCGAGAGCAACGAAAGCGCCGGCCATGATCTGGCAGAGATTCACGTTGGTGCCGATATCGATCCGGCTGAAGTCGCAGGCGGCGATCCGTGATTCGACCGGGAACCCGCGCACGCCCGGCACGTTGTTAATCCCGCCCTCGACGGCCAGACGCTCCAAGCGCCCCTGGACGCTGCACTGCCAATCGTAGATCTCGCCGGCCTGGATGCGAGCGACGTTTCCGCCGTCGGCGAAGAACCCGCCGGTGAGGACCCCGCCCACAATGAACTTGCCCACGACGCGACCGCCGTCGAGCAGGGGCAGCTCTTTATCGCCGCGCAGCACCTGATCGAGGAAGCCCGCCGTCGCCACGCCCTCGAAGTCGTTCCTGATTTCGACCTTGTCGATCACTGTGGCGGTGATGCCGCCGAGGAACGGCTCGGGCCCGCGGACCGACGACCCCTCGGGAAGACTCGCCAATCCCGAGAACGAGTCGGCCTTCATGTTGGCCAGGACCCCGTCGATGTCGAAGATTGTTCCCTGCACCTCCTTGACCTTGATCGAGACTCGATCGTCGAACTCATTGTCGATCTCGATGAGACCGGCGTTCGTGACATTGCCCAGCACAAGTTTGTGGAGGCCGCCCTCAAACTCGGCCGGACCGTAGAGGGTCAGATCGGGCGCGTCGAGGTGGCCAAGCGGGCTTGACGCGCCGCGCAATTCCTCCTGGCTGAAGATCCCGGTCAGGTAGAACAACGCGGAATCGCTCGGCCCGCCCGCGCGCCGCACGGAAATCTTGTCATCAAATCCGGTGTTCTCGTATGTGAGGACGATGGGCGTGAGGGCCCGCGTCACACCTTGCGGTCCGCCGGCGCCCCGCAGCATGAAGCCCGCGTTGACGTGGCCGGTCTCCGACCCCTCGAAGCCCGATGAGAAATTCAGCTTGTAGATCACCCCCGAGTCGTTCATGAACTTGAGCGTCGTGTTTCCGCTGCGCCCGAGCACGTCGCCGAACGCCCAGAGCAGCGTGAAGGTCCGGTCGTCCACGCCCTCCGGTGTGCCGAACGTGGCGCCGCCCGGGAGCATGGCGTCGTCGATGACCGTCGCGATAAAATTGTAGTTGTTGGGGAGGATGCTCAGCGGCAAGCGCGACTTGACTTTCTTGGTCTGGATCGCGTTGGGCCGCACGCTGATGTTGATGTTTCCCTCGAAGCAGAGGAAGTCTTCGCCGCCGAGCATGTCGTCGGCGGATGCCCAGATCTGGATGCGGATCTTGCCCGAGATCTGCACCCCGGAGACGTTCTGGACGGTCACGGGAACATCGATCTTGTCATCGGGCAACTGGATGTTGAATGGCTTGAACACCACATCACCGATGCCGATGACCAGCTCGTCGGCCAGCAGCAATCGGGGCTCCAGCCCTTCCATGCGGCAGGGCGATGATGCGGACTGTGAATGGGACGCTCCCTTGCGATGAATGCTTGCGCGCATCAGGTCTGCTCCCCTTTGGAATTCGGCGCCGCGTGCTGTCACTCGGCCTGGCGCCCCCATTCAAGCTATCAGCCGACGCTTCGCCTCGCCAACGGGCGGATCCGCAAAGGAGTTACACCCGCGCAACGAAAAGGCCCGCCCCCAAGCGGGCGGGCCTGTCGCTCTCCATGAATTCGATCGTTGCTCAGGTCTGCGGGAACACAACGCGGACGATGCCGTCCGGGTTGGTGATCGTGCTGTAGGTCGATCCGTCGATGCTGATGTTGTCGGGGAAGTCGCCGCTGATGAACGAGGCGCCTCCCTTGTACGCCTCGGCGACGCCGCCCACCTTGATCGGACCGATCCGGCTCACCGAACTGTCGCCGATGAGGAACGAGTCGGGATTGTCGAAAAACTCGTCCCCATCGGGATCGACCCCTGCGGCGATCTCCGAGAGCAGCATGTCCCCGCCGACATTGACGCGCCCGATGCTGCCGCTCGTGAACGATGCGTTTCCGACACTCCCGAAGTAGATGTTCCCGAACGCAATGCCGCCGCGCAGCACTGGGAAGAACTCAAGACCGGCGAAGATCTGAGACTCGATCATGTCGCCGCCGATGTCCACGCGGCTGATGTCCGTGGCGCCGATGATGGTGTGGAAAGGGGCGCCGCGCAAGGTCGCCAGATGGTTGGATTGACCAACATCGCCCTTGACATTCAGGCGCTCCAGGCGGCCGTGAACGGCGGCCTCGAACTCGCCGATCGCTCCGGCTTCGAGTTTGGCGAAATCACCGAAGATCAGCATCGATCCGGTGACGGTGCCCTTGACAATGAACGCCCCAACGGTGCGGTCGGGCGCTTCTGGAAACCCCTCCATGCCCCGGGCAAGTTCCCCAATCCCGTCGGCGTACACGAAGCCTTCAAAGTCGTTCTGGATGTTCACTTTCTCGATGAAGTCTGCCACGATGCCACCGAGACCTTCCTGGCCCCGTTCCGCGAGCGGCTCGTTCGGTTCCTCGATCAGACCGGAGAACGAGCGCGCCTGCATGTTGGCCAGCGTGCCCGTGATCGTGAACCGTGTGCCCACGACGTCGCCCACCTTGATCGAGACCCGATCCGAGAACACGTGCGGCCCGCCGTTGCCCCGCTCGATGAAGATGTCGTTATCGATATCAACCTGCCCGGCATCGAGCAGGTTGCCGAGGTAAAGCTTGTGGAGGCCGTGGAAATCCGCCTCGCCATACAGCGTGAGCCCGGAAGCGTCGAAGAAACCGAGGTCGTCGTCGCCCGGGCCGCCGCGCAAGAACTCGGAGTTGGCGAAGATGCCCGTCAGGTAGTAGAGGTCCGGGTCGCTCGGCCCGCCCACACGCCGTACCGAAATCTTGTCGTCGTAGGAGGTGTCGTCGAAAACGAGCACAATCCCCTGATCTCCGGGGAAACCGTCGCCGCGCCCCTCACGGTTGACGACAGTCCCTATCAAGACCTCGCCAAACTCATTCCCTTCGAAGCCGTCCGAGAAATTGACCTTGTAGATGACGCCGCTGTTGTTCATGAACTTCAGCGTCGTGTTGCCGCTGCGCCCGTTCACTTCTCCGAACTGCCAGCGCAGACGGAAAAACTCGTCGTCGACGGATTCGGAGGTGTCGAACGAGGCGCCGTTGTTGAGCATGCTCTCGTCGATCACCGTGACGATGAAGTTGTAATCGCGAGGCAGCGTGTCGAGGGGGATGCGCGCCTTGACCTTCTTGGTATGAATCTCGTTGGGACGCACGTTGACGCTGATGTTTCCCTCGAAGCACAGGAAGTCGCCGGGATCGTCGATCACGTCGTCCTCGGAGGCCCAGATCTGGATGCGAACCTTTCCAGTGACCGTCGTGCCCGAGAGGTTCTGGATCGTGAAGGGCACCTCGATCTTGTCATCGGGCAGGTGGACCGGCTTGAAGTTCACATCGCCGATGCCGGCGATGAGCTCGTCGGCCAGCAGCAGCCGCGGCTCCAGCGCCTCCATGCGGGACACCGAGCCGGCGTTGCGAGCCACGAGTCCCGATCGGGAAGGGCGTGAGCGTTGCGTCATGTCCATCACTCCCTGCGGATCAACGCGTGTTCGATGAGCGGAGTCGATTCGACTAACAGACTATCAGCCGCCGCCGACGACACCAGCGGAACATGCCGCCATGATCCAGAGACGATAGACACGGTTCGGCTCGTGCCGAGCAAGGCCAGCAACCTTGGCAGGCAGCATCCGTTTCTCGTCAGATGGGCGGGAACACGTGCTCGAAGACGTTGTCGGGATCGACCATGGTGTTGTACGACGAGCCGTTGATACTGACCTTGTCCGGGAAGTCCCCGCTGATGAACGCCGGGAACTTGCTCAGGATGTCGCCGCCGACCTTGATCGGTCCGATCCGGCTGACGGAACTATCCCCGTTCAGGAAGCCCAATGCGAAGAGCGGTATCGGGCCCCACCGGATGTCCAGATCGGGAGTGACTCCGGCCGCGAACTCCGAGAAGAACACGTCGCCGCCGACGTTGATTCGACCGATGATCCCGCTCGTGAACAGGAAGTTCTCGGCATTGGCCGCGCCGCCGTAGAGGTCGCCGAACTCGTATCCGCCGCCGCGAAGTGTCGCAAACCCGTCGAGCCCCGCGAACACCTGCGAAAGGAGCACATGGCCGCCGATGTCGACGCGGCTGATCTGGTTCGCACCGATGATCGTGTCGAATTCCAGCCCTCGCTTGGGGAACCCTTCATCGGAGCCAAGGTCGTGCTTCACCACGAGCCGTTCGAGCCGCCCGTGGATCACAGCCTCGAAATCTCGGATCGCGCCAGCCTGGAGTTTGGCGACGTTGCCGAACTCAAGCTCGGTCAAAAACCCGTCCTGGCGCGCCAGGAGCGATGGACCACCCAAGGTCAACATCCCGCCCGTGAGAGTCCCGTCCACGATGAAGGAGCCGATGGCGCGGTCGGGGTAGCCGGTGACGAAGGGGGGGATCCGCGTGAAATCGACGAAACTCTCGGCCAGCACGAAGCCCTCAAAGTCACCGGAGATCGTGACCTTTTCGATGAAGTTGGCCTCGATCCCGCCCAACCCGCCGCCCCCGCGGACGCCCGCCAGCGATTCACCCACGAAGCCGGAGAATGAGATCGCCTGCATGTTGGCCAGCGTGCCGCGGATATCGAACGTCGTTCCCACGACGTTCTTCACCTTGATCGACACGCGATCCGAAAACAACATCACCCCGCCGAGGCCGTTCTCACGGGGTGACATTGCGTCGCCGAAGAACCAGAACCCGATCTCGTTGTCGATGTCGACCTCTTCGGCATCCATGATGTTGCCCAGGTAGAGCTTGTGCAGCCCGTCGAAGTACGCGGGCCCGTAGAGCGTCAGGTCGGTGGCGTCAAAGAAGCCGAGTTCCTGG
>Ga0187894_10000355_pt1 | contig 62336 bp, 64 predicted proteins | sample GBC1701081metaG_FD_136650 | JGI IMG/M metagenome (GOLD analysis project Ga0187894, IMG submission 136650) | White microbial mat communities from a lava cave in the Kipuka Kanohina Cave System on the Island of Hawaii, USA - GBC170108-1 metaG ... | reverse complement strand
GGCCGTGAGGCTAGTAGAGGTGGCAGGCGGTGGACCGACCCGGGCGCACTTCTTTCCAGGCCGGCTCCTCGCTTCGGCACTGGGGCAGCGCGCTCTGGCAGCGGGGATGAAAGCGGCAGCCCGGCGGCGGACTCGTGGGATTCGGCACCTCGCCGCCGAGCACGATTCGCTGGCGCCGGGCGGAGGGGTGGAGCGGCAGCGCGGCGGAGAGGAGCGCCTGCGTGTACGGGTGAAGCGGCTCCGCGTAGACCGCGTCGCACGCGCCGGTCTCCACGACCTTCCCCGCGTACATCACGACGAGGCGGGTCGCGAGATACCGCGCGGCTGCGAGGTCGTGAGAAATCATGACGTAGGCGAGACCCAGTTCGCCCTGGAGCCGCTTCAGCAGATTCAGGATCTGCGCCCGGATCGACACGTCGAGCGCGGAGACCGGCTCGTCCAGCACGATGAGGCGCGGCGACGTCACGAGCGCGCGCGCGATCGCGATGCGCTGGCGCTGCCCGCCGCTGAACTCGTGGGGATAGAGGGCGGCGCTCTCCCGGCGGAGGCCGACCAGCTCGAGGACGTCGCCGACGCGCCGGCGGACCTCCGCGCGGCCCATGCCGTTGTCTCGCGGGAGCGGCTCGGCGACGATCTGCTCCACGCGCATGCGCGGGTTCAGCGAGCTGTACGGGTCCTGGAAGACGGCCTGTACCGCGCGGCGATAGCGGGCGAGATCCGCCCGGTCGAACCCGCGCACGTCCTTGCCGTCGAACGAGAGCGCGCCGGCCGTCGGGCGCTCGAGCAGCAGGAAGAGCTTCGCGAGCGTCGTCTTGCCCGAACCAGACTCGCCCACGATGCCGAGAGTCTCGCCCTCCCCCACGTGGACGCTGACCCCGTCGACGGCCCTGATCCACGCCCGCGCGCCGCCGAGCGCGAGGCCGCCGGTCACCGGGAAGTGCTTGCGGAGGTCGGTCCCTTCGAGGAGCGCCGCCATCACTGGCGCGCGGCGGGTGCGGCGGCCCAGCAGTGCGTGACGTGGCCGTCGTCGATCGAGACCATCGGCGGGTAGGCCTCGTCGCAGATCGCCTGTCGCTCGGGGCAGCGGGGCGCGAAGGGGCATCCGCGGGGCAGGCGCGAGAGATCGGGCGGCTGTCCGCCGATCTCCACCAGCTCCTGCGTCCCGACCCCGATCTCCGGCAGGCATCTGAGGAGCGCGCGCGTGTACGGGTGGCTCGGGTGATCGAACACCTGGAGCGTCGGGCCCATCTCGACGATCCGGCCGGCGTACATCACCGCGACCCGGTCCGCGTTGGTGGCCACGATGCCGAAGTCGTGCGTGACCAGGATGACCGCGACGCCCGCGGCGGCCTGCACCTCCTTGAGCAGCTCGAGGTACTGCGCCTGGATGGTCACGTCGAGCGACGTCGTCGGCTCGTCCGCGATGAGCAGGCGCGGCGCGCACGAGAGCGCGATGGCGCTCGAGACCCGCTGTCGCATCCCGCCACTGAACTGGTGCGGGTATTGCGCGAGGCGCGCGGCCGGCGCCGAGATGCGCAGGCGCGAGAGCGCGTCGAGGATCCGCTCGCGCAGCGACGCCCCGCGCAGCCCCTGATGGAGGCGCAGCGCCTCGCCCACCTGCGTCCCGATGGTCAGCGCCGGGTTGAGCGAGGTCATGGGGTCCTGCAGGACCATCGCGATCTGCTTGCCCCGGACCCGCCGCATCTCCGCCCGGCTCTTCTGGAGCAGGTCCTCCCCGTCGAGCAGCACGCGCCCGCCGACGATGCGGCCCGCCGGCTCGGGCACGAGCCGCACGAGCGACAGACACGTCACGGACTTCCCGGAACCCGATTCTCCGACGAGCGCGAGCGTCTCGCCGGCCGACAGCGTGAAGCTCACGCCGTCGACCGCCCGCGCGACCCCATGGCGCGTGAAGAAGTGCGTCCGGAGATCCTCGACGACCAGGAGCGGGGCGGGAGCGGCCATCACTTCTTGATGAGCTGCTTCAAGAGCGCGCCCACCTTCTGGTAGTCCTGGTCCCAGAACTTCTCGAAGTCCTCGCCGCTCATGTACTGCGGCCGTTCTCCGAGCTTCGCCAGCAACGACTTGAACGCCTCGTCGTCGACCATCCCCTTCAACCCCTGCCGCAGCTTGGCGACGACGTCCGGCGGCGTGCCCGCGGGGACCATCAACGCGTGCCAGATCGAGTGCGTCACGTCGTAGCCCAGCTCCTTGAGCGTCGGGACGTCCGGATACACGGCCAGGCGCTTGTCCGAGGTCACGGCGAGCAAGCGGATCTTCTTGGCCTCGAGCTGGGGCGCGCACACGGTGGGCGCGACGCAGTGCCCGATGTCGACGTGCTTGCCGAGCACGGCCATCATGATCGGGCCGCCCCCCGTGGTCGGCAGATGGCGAACCTTGACGCCGGTGGCCTTCAAGATCATCTCCCACATGAAGTGCGTCGTGCTGTAGACGCCCGCCGACGCGTACTGGAACTCGTCCGGCTTCTGCCGGGCCTCGGTGACGAAATCCTGAAACGTCTTCCAGCGGGACTCCACGTTCACCATCATGGCGAACGGCGTCACCGTGACCTGACCGATCGGGATGAACTGCTCCTTCTTGAATGACGGCGTGCGCCCCAGCATCTGGTCGACCTGGGGGATCTCGCTCACGGTGTTGAGGGCGTACAGCACCGTATAGCCATCGGGCTTCGCGTTGGCCGCGAACTGCGCGCCGACGGCGCCGCCCCCGCCCGGCTTGTTGATGACGACCATCGGCTGCCCGAGATGCTGATGGGCGACGCTGGCCAACGGTCGGGCCACGGTGTCCGCTCCCCCGCCGGGCGGAAAGGTGACGACCAGCGTGATGGGCTTCGTCGGGTAGGCCCCGGCCTCCCCCGCGGCGACGCAGGCGGTCAGGAGCGCCGCGCCGATGATGATGAGCCGTCTCGAATTCATCGATCGTCTCCTCGTGCCCTCTCGGGTTTCGTGCGTGGGCTAGAGCGACACCGGGCGCTCGACGGACAACACCTCGGCGCCCTCACCGTTGCGCCGGCGCACGAGCGCGCGCTTGTAGACGGAGATCAGATGCGCCAGCAGGATCAGCGCCGCGGCCGACAGCATCACCGCGGAGATCGGGCGGCTCAGGAAGATCGCGAACTCGCCCCGGGACATCATGAGCCCCTGCCGGAGCGCCTGCTCCATCATCGGGCCCAGCACCATCGCGAGCACGATGGGCGCCGGGTCGAAGCCGAGCTTTCGAAGGGCGAAGCCGGCCACGCCGGCGATGGCCATGATCCAGAGATCCGTCCCGCTCAGATTCACGCTGTACACGCCGACGAAGCAGATCATCAGGATGGCCGGGAAGAGATAGTGCTGCGGCACCCGGAGCAGGTTCACGAACAGTCCCACCAGGGGCAGATTGAGGATCAGGAGCATGACGTTGCCGATGTACATGCTCGCGATCAGTCCCCAGAACACCTCGGGGCGCTGCTCCATCAGGACCGGGCCGGGCTTCACGCCGTGGATCAGGAGCGCCACCATCATGGTGGCGGTCGCGGGCGACGAGGGAATGCCGAGCGCGAGGAACGGGATCATCGCCCCGCCGGTCGCCGCGTTGTTCGCCGACTCCGGCCCCGCCACGCCCTCGATGCGGCCCGTGCCGAACTCCTCGGGCTTCCCCGACAGCCGCTTCTCCATCGCATACGAGACGAACGTGGAGATGATGTGGGCGGCGCCGGGCAGGATGCCGATGAAGAAGCCCACCACCGAGCCGCGGAGCACGGGGCCGACGGAGCGGCGGCAGTCCTCCCGCGTCGGCAGGAGCGCCCGGAGCTTCGGCTTGATGACGTTCTGCACCACCTTCTGCTCGACGTTCACCAGGATCTCGGCCACACCGAACAGCCCCATGGCCACGGCCAGGAAGCTCACGCCGTCCCCGAGGTCGGCCCGGCCGTGGGTGAACCGTGCGAAGCCCGACAGCTGGTCGAGGCCCACCATCGCGACGGCGAGGCCGAGCACGATCATCATCATCGACTTGAGGACGGGCCCCGTACCCATGTACGCGAGGATGACGAGGCCCAGCACCATGAGCGAGAACTGCTCGGGCGGCCCGAACGAGAGCGCGAACCGGGCCAGCGATGGCGCGAGCAGCATCAGGCCGAGCACGCTGAGCGTCCCCGCGACGTAGGAACCGAGGGCCGCGATCGACAGCGCCGGTCCCGCCCGTCCCTGGCGGGCCATCTGATAGCCGTCGAAGCACGTCACGACCGACGCGGCCTCGCCGGGAATGTTGACGAGGATCGAGGTGGTCGAGCCGCCGTACATCGCGCCGTAGTAGATCCCGGCCAGCATGATGATGGCGGACACCGGCTCCATGCCGAACGTGGTCGGCAAGAGGAGCGTGATGCCGCCCAGCGGGCCGATCCCGGGCAGGACACCCACGATCGTCCCCAGCACGACGCCGAGCGCGCAGTAGGCGAGGTTCGTCGGCGTCAGGCTCACCGAGAAGCCGTAGAGCAGACTCTGCAGAGGATCCATTTCGGGCGCGCCCTCAGTGCAGCAGCATTCCGGACGGCAGGGCGATCAGGAGCGCCCGACCGAACACGAGATCGGCCGCGAGGCTTCCCGCGAGGCCGACCAGCACTGCCGTCCCCCAGCGGAGGCGCCCCAGCAGGCGCGTCGCGACCGCCAGGAACAGGGTCATCGTCACGAGGAACCCCGCGCGCTCGAACAGCCACACGGAGGCGAGCAGGATTCCCATCAGATAGAGCACCTCGGGGCGCTCCGGCCAGATCGAGGGAGTGTCCGCCGGCGGGCTCGCCACGGTCATGCCGAACAGCCCGACCGCGAGCGCCCCGAGCGCGACGCCGAGGACGAGGGGGAAGAATCCGGCGCCTGGCATCCGGACGCTGCCGATCGGCACCAGAAGCGCCTCGAAGCAGACCCAGCCGGCCACGAGCAGGAAGGCGCCCGCCACGGCGCCCACGCGCATCGTGGTCCGCGCCCGCGGCGTCGTCATGGCGGTCGAGCTCAACGCGCCTTGAGCTTCACGTCCTCGTACGGCGCCGAGAACGCGTAGCCGGTGACGAGCCCGAGCGCCCCCTCCGCCACGCGCGGGCCCTGCGCGTGGATGAAGCCCAGCTCCCAGATCGGCGCGAACATGGCCTTGTCGTACACGAGCTGCTGGATGCGCTGGAGCATCGCCTCGCGCCGCTTCCGATCGAGCTCGCCCGCCTGCTCGCGGAAGAGCCCATCGATGTCGGGATGGCTGCCGTGGACGTAGGGGCCGCCCGCGGCCACGAAGGTCTCGAGCCGCGTGGCCGTGTTGCCGAACGCGCCGCTGATGCTGTAGACGAGGTTCTTGAGCTTCTTCTCCTGGTAGCCCTTGAAGAAGGCCGCGCGCTCGAGCGGTCGCACCTTGGCCCGGATGCCCGCCGCCTGGAGGAATCCGACCGCGGCCTCGCTCATCGTCGCGGTGGCAGCGTCGCACCAGAGGTCGCCGGCGTCGAAGCCCTTCGGGTAGCCGGCCTCCGCGAGCAGCTGCTTGGCCTTCGCCAGGTCGTGCGCGTACGGCGGCGGCTGCCAGAAGAAGTCGAAGCTCGCGGGAATGATGCTCCACGTGATGCGCGAGAAGCCAAGCGTGATCGCCTCGTTCATCGCCTGGCGATTGATCGCGTGGTTCGCGGCCAGGCGCACGCGCCGATCGGCCCACGGCGACTTCGGGTCCCATTGATCGGCGAACACGAGCCAGTGGGTCGACACGATCGGCGTCGGCTTGAGCGTGAGCCCCGCGGTGCGGCGGACGTCCTCGGCCAGCTCGCCCTGGAGCAGGTAGATGACGTCGGCCTCGCCGCGCTTCAGCATGGCGAGCCGCGTGGTCTCGTCCGTCGCGACCTTGAACACGAGGCGCTTCACGCTCGGGACCTTCCGCCAGTACTGTTCGTGGGCCTCCAGCACCAGCTCGACGCCAGGCGTGAACGAGACGAAGCGATAGGGGCCGGCGCCGATCGGCGCCTTCTTGAAGCCGTCGTCGCCGACCTTCTCGAGGTACTTCCGGGGCACGATCCAGCCGGCACCGGTCGTCAGGCTACCGTAGTACGTCATGAAGTCGGGCCACGGCTCCTTGAGCCGGAACCGCACGCGCAGCGGGTCGGCGATCTCCACCGCCGCGACCCGATCCTTCATCATCTTCTGGGCCGCGCCCCGGTAGCGCTCGAACGAGAACTTGACGTCGTCGGCGGTGACGGGCTCGCCGTTGTGGAACTTCAGGCCCGGGCGCAGGACGAACTCGTAGACGAGACCGTCCTTCGACAGGCTCCAGGACTCGGCCAGGCTTGAAGCCATGGCGTTGCCGGGGAGCGGCTTCACCAGCGCGTCGTGCAGGGCGTACAGCACCATGAACGGCGTCGCGATCCCAGGCGTCTCGGCCGGATCGAACCACGTGGGAGCGAGCGAGATGTGCACGCCCCAGGTCATCTGGCCCTCGGGCGCCGCCGCGCTCGGCGCCGCGGAGGCGACGAGCCCCGCCGAGGCGACCAGGAGCGATGCGAGGAGACGGGTGGTCGTGCGCCTGGCCGCGGACATCGATGTCATCGAGCCCTCACTTTCCCTTGAGCCTCAGGTCCTCGTACGGGGCCGATCCGGCCATGTTGGTGATCAGGCCGAGCGCCGGCTCGGCCATCCGCGGCCCCACGCCGTAGAGGATGGCGGGCTCCAGGAGCGGCGCGAACACGGCCTTGTCGTGGAGCAGCTGCTGGATGCGGTGGAGGATCGCCTCGCGCCGCTTCGGATCGGGCTCGGTCAGCTGCTCGCGCACGAGCCCTTCGACGTCGGGATAGGTCCCGTACGTGTACGTGCCGCCCGAGGCCACGAAGGCCTCGATCCGCGTCGCCGCGTTGCCGAACGCCGCGCTGCCGGCCATCACGACGTGCTTCAGCCGCTTCTCCTGGTACTCCTTGAAGAGCGCCGCGCGCTCGAGCGGCCGGAGCGTCGTGCGGATGCCCACGGCCCGGAAGTAGTTCACGACCGCCTCCGCCGTCGTGGTGAAGGACAGATCGGTCGCGATCGTGCCGGCGTCGAAGCCGTTCGGATAGCCGGCGTCGGCCAACAGCTGCTTCGCGCGGGGCGGATCGTACGCGTAGAGCGGCGCGGGCCAGTAGAACTCGAAGGTATGCGGAATGATGCTCGCCGTGAGCTTCGAGAGACCCAGGGTCTCCGCCTGGTTGATCCCCTGGCGATCGATGGCGAGGTTCGCGGCCAGCCGCACGCGCCGGTCCGCCCACGGCGACTTCGGATCCCACTGCTCGGTGAACAGGAGCCACTGCGTGACCGGGAGATAGGTCGGCTTGAGCGCGAGGCCCGGGCTCCGCTTGAGCTCCTCGGCCAGTGGCCCTCGGAACAAGGTCGCGATGTCGGCCTCCCCGCGCTTCAGCATCGCCAGGCGCGTGGCCTCGTCCGGCACCGACTTGATCACCAGGTGCTTCACGCTCGGCGTCTTGCGCCAGAACTGCTCGTGCGCTTCCAGCACCAGCTCGACGCCCGGCTTGTACGCGACGAAGCGGTACGGCCCCGCGCCGATCGGCGCCTTCTTGAATCCGTCCTCGCCGACCCGCTCGACGTACTTCTTCGGCACCACCCAGCCGGCGCCCGTCGCCGGCGTCCCGTAGAACGTGATGAAGTCGGGCCACGGCTGCTTCAGCCGGAAGCGAACCCGCAGCGGATCGACGATCTCGACCGCGGTGACGCGCGCCCGGTAGGTGGCGGCGCCCGCGCCCTTGTAGCGCTCGAAGGAGAACTTCACGTCGTCCGCGGAGACGGTGTCGCCGTTGTGAAACTTGACCCCCTGGCGCAGGACGAACTCGTAGGTCAGACCGTCGGGCGAGACGGTCCACGACTCGGCCAGGCTCGGCGCCAGCGGCTTGCCCGGCATCGGCTTCACCACGGCGTCGTGGAGCGCGTAGTAGAAGATGAACGGGGTGATGATCCCCTCGGCCTCGGCGGGATCGAACCATCTGGTGGCGATCGACACGGCCTGCAACGACGTCACCTGGCCCTCGGGCGCGGCCGCGGCCGGGCCCAGAGACGCGAGCACCATCGCCAGCGCTGCCCCGGTCGCGGCCCACGCCGCGTGCCTCGCACCGATCGTCGTCATCGCTGTCCTCCCTGGATCGCCCGGGACCAATCGCTCCGGGATCACTCGGTGCCATCGTCCCTGGATCACTCCGTCCGGCCGCGCAGACCAGACGCCGGCCGACGCCGCCGTAGCGGGAGTCGCCCGCTCTATCCGCCGTCGCCGGCCGCGCCTCCCGGGGCATGGGCGGCGGCGACGGGCGCGGGTTGCGCCGCCTCCGACTCGGGCGCCGGGCTGCCGCCGGCCTGGCGCAGCTTCGGGTCGAGGTGATCGCGCAGCCAGTCGCCCATCAGGTTCACCGCCAGCACGGTCAACAGCATTGCGAGGCCCGGGAAGAGCGAGATCCACCACGCGGAGGCGAGATACCCGCGGCCGTCGGCGATCATGAGCCCCCACGCGGGATTGGGCGGCGGCACGCCGACGCCGAGAAACGAGAGCGTCCCCTCGAGCAGGATCACGTAGCCGACCTGCAGCGTCGAGATCACGAGCAGCGTCGGCACCACGTTCGGGAAGATGTGGCGGCGGATGATCCACGCGCTCCCCCGCCCGGCCACGACCGCGAGCGCGACGAAGTCGTGCTCCTTGATCCCCAGCGTCTCTCCCCGCACCTGGCGCGCGAAGCGCGGCCAGAGCAGGAGCGCGATGACGAGGATGACGTTCCGGAAGCTCGGCTCCGACACCGCGACCAGCACCACCGCGATCAGGATCGTCGGGAGCGAGAGTCCGATGTCGGTCAGTCGCATCAGCGCGGTGTCGACGAGGCCGCCGCGATAGCCGGAGACGAGGCCGAGCGCCGTGCCGAGCGTCCCCGCCACGCCGATGGCGATCAGCGACACGACGAGCGAGATGCGGCTGCCGTAGATGATGCGACTCAGCACGTCGCGACCGAACCGATCGGTCCCCAGCGGATGGTCGAGGCCGCCCCCGTCCATCCAGGCGGGGGGAATCAGCTTCTGCGTGATGTCGGCGGCGATCGGGTCGTGCGGCGCGAGGACCGGCGCGAACACCGCCGCCACGACCAGCGCGGCCAGGATCGAGCCGGAGAACCAGGGGAACGACCTACGAAGCGCGATGGCGAATCCTCGGGTTGAGGTAGCTGTAGAGGAGATCCACGAACAGGTTACCCACGAGATAGAGGGCGCTCAGCACCAGCACGCCCGCCTGCACGATGGGGTAGTCGCGCGTCGTGATGCTCTCGAGGATGAGCCGTCCGAGGCCGGGCCAGGCAAAGACGGTCTCCGTCACCACGGCGCCTCCCAGGAACTGCACGAAGAGCAGCACGGCAAAGGTGATGACGGGGAGCAGCGCGTTCTTGAGCCCGTGCTTCCACAGCACGACGGGCTCGGGGAGCCCTTTCAACCGCGCGAACTTGATGTAGTCGGACCCCAGCACCTCGAGCATGCTCGATCGCGTGAGGCGGAGAATGGCGGCCGAGGTGAAGTACCCGAGCGTGAACGCCGGCAAGATGAGATGTGACAGTCCGCCGCGCCCGCCCGCGGGCAGGACGCCGAGCACGACGGCGAAGAACAGGATCAGCATGAGCCCGAGCCAGAAGACGGGCATGGACTGTCCGAGCACCGCGAACACGCGCGCGCCCGCGTCGAACAGCCCGCCTCGGCGGACGGCCGAGTACATGCCGAGCGGAACGCCGATGACCACGGACAGGAGCATGGCGACGAGCCCCAGCTCCACCGTGGCGGGCAGCCGCTCCCAGATGTGCTCGGTGACCGGCCGCCGCGTGAGCACGGACTTGCCGAAATCGCCCAGGAAGATGTTCTTGACGTAGATCCCGTACTGCACGGGCAAGGGCTGGTCGAGCCCGAGGTGGCGCATGAGGATCTCGTGATCGCGCTGGCTCGCGTTGACGTCGAGCAGCAGGTTGACGGGATTGCCGGACAGCCGCGTCAGGAAGAAGACGATGCTGATCACGACCAGCATGCTCACGAGCGTCTGCGCGACTCGACCGATCAGGTACCATCCCATAGGGCCTCTCGCGCGCGGGTCGGAACGGCGGCCGCCCCTCGATCTACTTCGCCCGGGTCACGTACTCCCAGTTGTGAAAGCCCATGTGGCCGGGGATCAACGGCCAGTCGCCGACCTTCGGCCCCACGCCGGCGATGGCATGGGCGGCGCCGATGGCCACCCCGGGCACGAAGTCCTGGAGCCACGGGCCGAGCTCGCTCTTCATGATCTGCACGCGCTCCTGATAGCTCGGTTGTGTGGCGAGGCGATCGATCATCTCGTCGAGCTTGGGGTGCTCGACGAACAGATTGAGCGCGGCCTTCGTGTACCCGCCCCGGATCAAGATCTCCCACGGCTCGGGGCCGACGAGCGGCGCGGCATAGGCGAGCGCCACGCCCGGGTAGGCCCGCGCCCTGAAGTCCGCGGCGAACACGGCGCGGTCCAGCGGCCGCCGTTTCACCTTGATGCCCACCTTCTCCCAGTACGTCGCGACCGCCTCGCCCACGTCCGGCAGATACCCTCGGCCCGGCCAGGCGGTGAGATTCATCGTGACGTCGAACCCCGAGGGATACCCGGCCTCGGTCAGGAGCGCCTTCGCCTTCGCGGGATCGTAGGGCAGTGGCTTCTTGAGCGCGTCGGTGTTCCAGGGATCGGTCGGATACGTGAGCCACGCGCCCGTCACGGTGCCGAGCCCGCCGAGGATCCGCTTCATGATGGCGTCCTTGTCGACGGCCAGGTTGAGCGCGAGGCGCACCTTCCGCGCGCGCTCGGTGTCGGGCTGCGCCCACGGCACCTTCGGATCGTAAGTCGACTTCGTCGGCCACTGGCCTCCGAGGATGACGTAGACCCAGGACACGTTGGGCATGACGAGCATGCGCACGCCCACCTTCTTCAGCTCGTCGGCGTACTCGCCGCCGATCTCGATGACGTCGGCGCTGCCGGCGCGCAGCATCGCCATGCGCGTGGCGGGGTCGGGCACCTTCAGGAACACGAGACGCTTCCAGTGCGGCGTCGCCCGCCAGTGATTCTCCACGGCCTCGTAGACGATGCGATCGCCGCGCACGTGCTCGACGAACTTCCACGGACCCGTGGCCACCGGCTGCCGCTCGGCGCCCTCCTCGCCCGCGCTCTCCGTGTGGCGCTTGGACTGGATGAAGGCGACGGACGCGAACAGCCCCTGCGTCACCTTGTTGCCGAAGGCGACCGACGCCTTGTCGAAGCGCACCGTGATCGCGTGCGGGTTCTCGATCTCCATGCTCTTGATCAGGCGGAACTCCGGGGCGAGCGAGTTGGCGGACCCATCCTTGGCCAGCGTGGTGAAGGTGAACTTGACGTCCTCGGCCGTGACCTCGCCCTTGCCGTTGTGGAACTGGACGCCCTTCCTGAGCTGGAACTTCCACGTGCGACCGCCGTCCAGGACCTGCCAGCGCTCCGCCAGCATCGGGGACAGCTCGCCCGTCTTGGGGTCCCGGCTGAGCAGGTTCTCGTACATGGGCTTCAGGACCACGTCCTCGGCGCCGACGTAGAGGTGCGGCAGCCAGCGCTCGTTGCCGAAGGTGGCCACCGCGATGGTGAGCGTCCCCTCCGGCCGCGCCGCCGCTGCGGGGTCGGCGACCAGCGCCGCGACGAGCGCCAGGGCAGTCGATACGATGACCAGTCGGACGAGATGACGGAGTAGGGTCGTCGACGACGCGGGCGCGTCGTCCGGTCGGTGGAAGGCGAGCTTGCCCATGGGCACCTCCTCGTGACGCCTTGGGAGGACTCGAAACCTGGCCGGAGTGCGCACATCCTACCCCAACAGCGCGGATTTGGGCAGGGTCGTTCTGGCTTGACCCGGCCGACCGCGCTTTGGTTGTGTAGGGAGGCTGGCCACCAGAGGAGGGACGACGCCATGGGCGGGATCGTCGAGGCGGTGCACCGGAGTGGCGCTCACACCTTGAGCAAGCCGTCACAGGGGAGCATCCAACTGCTGGCAGGGCTCGGGGTCGAGGGCGACGCGCACATGGGGGTGACGGTCAAGCATCGCTCGCGGGTCGCGCGGGACCCGAGCCAGCCCAATCTCCGGCAAGTGCACCTGATCCACGCGGAGCTGCACGACGAGCTGCGCGCGAGCGGCTTCGACGTGTGCGCCGGCCGGATGGGCGAGAACATCACCACGCGCGGCGTCGCCCTGCTGGCGCTGCCGACGGGGACGCGCTTGCACGTGGGCGCCGAGGCCATCATCGAGGTCACCGGCCTTCGGAACCCCTGCACCCAGCTCGACCGCATCCAGCCCGGCCTGATGGCGGCGACCCTGGGCCGCGAGGCGGATGGCCAGCTCATCCGCAAGGCCGGCGTGATGGGGATCGTGCTTCATGGGGGAGAGGTGAGGCCCACCGACCCGGTGCGCGTCGAGCTACCGCCCGGCCCGCATCACCCGCTCAAGCCCGTCTGAGGGCGGCCCACCGCCGTCACGTCACGACGCCGACCAGCTCCTCCACCGCATCCGCCTGCCCGGAGATGATGTTGGTCGGGTAGCGCGGCACGATGCCCGGCGCTCACGCGATCGGCACCGACAGCCTCGCCATCCGCGGTTGCACCACGCGCGCGAAGTCCGTGAACCTGAGCTTCACCGTGAGCGTGTGGGTCCCCGCGTTGAAGACGATGTCCTCGTTCTCGCCGAGTAGCTCGTCGGCGAGCACCGGCAACCCGAACAGGTTGCCGAACGGCGGCATGGAGCCGACTTCGCACGCCGGAAACGCGTCGCGGAACTCCGACTCGTGCGCCAGCCGGATGTCCTCGGCGCCAAGAGCCGCGGCGACCTTCCTGAAATCCACGCGGCGGTCGGCGGGCACCACGAGCATGACCAGCGCGTCGTCGCCGGTCTTCGCGACCACGACCTTGGCCAGCATGCGGCCCTTCACGTGCTCGAGGGCGGCGATCTCGAGCGCCGTGTAGGCCTCGGGATGCGAGTGGACCGAATAGGGAACCTTTTCCTGCTCGAGGAACTGCCGGAGCTTCTCGACGATGGGCATCGGGGCCTCCCTTCTTCTCCACCGGGAGGGATCCGTTCGCGGGAGTGGGCCACACGATTCCAGCGCGACGCCTGGGAGGCGGTCCAGCGGGAGCGCCCGGCCGGCCGCCCACATCCACATTCTACGCCGGAGCGGATCGGACGTCAGCCGGTGAGCAGCATCGATCGGTGGCCGACCGGCACGGCCGCGTGCTCAGCGGCGAATCCGCGCCTCGACGCCGACCCACATCAGCTCGGCCCAGCGCGCGTACCCCTCGTCCGAGGGGTGATAGTCGTCGGCGGCGACCAGCGCCGGCCGGCGCGGCACTTCCTGCTGGCTGGGGCCGAACAGGTCCACGACCTCCGCCCCGTACGCGCGGGCGTGGCGGCCCAGGACCTCGTTGAAGGCGACCACCCGCTGCCGGACCCGTGGCTCCACTTCCTTGCCGCTGAACCGTGGAGTGACGCCGATGTCCGGGATCAGGTTGACCACGACGACCGCCATCGTCCTCTCGGTCAATGTTCGCAGGATGACTTCGATGTCGCGGGAGTAGTCCGCAAGGGACCGCTCGCCGGTGATGTCGTTGGGGCCGACCGAGAGCGTGACGAGGTCCGGCTTGAGCTCGAGCGCCCACAGCAGCTGGCGGTAGCGCACCCCGGCCGCGGTCGCGCCGCCGACGCCGAGGTTCACCATCTGCGCGCGCGGAACGCGCGCGCGCAACCGCTCGTGGAGGCGGCTCACGTAGTTGTGGGCCGCCGAGGTGGCGCCCACGCCTTCCACGGTGCTGTCGCCCAGGGCCACGTAGGAGAACGGGGCCGCCGCGTCGAGCGAGAGGAGTCGACGAGGGGGCAGCGACGGATTGCCCGGGAGCGTTTCCGACATGCACCCGGCAAGAATCCCGGCGACGAACATGATCGCTGCCCCGCGGCCCGGCCAGCGACCACGCCGGCGCTCAGAAGTTCTGAAGCACGATCGTCGTCGAGTAGCCGGAAGAGTAGATGAGCGAGGGATCATCGTGAGTGCCGTGTTCGACGATGACGTAGTCCTCGTTGTCGTTTCCCGAATTCAGCGCGACCAGGGACTTGACGATGAAGCTCCGGCCGACGGGGAGGCTCCCGTCCCCGCACGTGACATTGAACCCGACGCCGTAGGCGTTCAGATGAAGTTTCTGGTGATGTGACGCCGCGCTGATCGTCTTGCTCTGGCTGACCTCGGTCACATGACACACGGTGCTGCTGGTCGGGCTCTTCATCCGCTGAACCAGGAGCTTGGCCGTCACGTTGCAGCTCCCCTCGTCCGACTCGCACGTCATCTGGATGTCACTGTACACGTCGAGGGACCGTGCCGAGGGGTCGGCGCTGACTCGGCGCCCTTTCAGCACGTACTCGCTCGTCCCGAGGTCCATCGTCTCGCCCGTGGGGTAGGAACCAGTCTCGGACGCAACGCCCGGGCCGATGATCGTCACGGCGTGACCGTGGTTGTCGAGCGCGTTGTGGGCATCGAGATTGGTGCCCCACGCCCAGCCACCGGTCCGAACGTACGAGTGCAGCCAGGTGTTCGAGGAACCTGCCTGGAACACCAGGCATCCACGGTCGCCGCTGCCCATGGCGCCCACCCGCAGCGTGCACGTGACCTCGCTCTCACCATGGTCCGGGTGATGGAGATGCGACACGTATTGCCGCATGCCCGGCGACGCCTGGTCAGGGCTGTCAGTGCCCCGGTGGTTCCGCGTCGTGGTCACGGTACTGCCCGGACACACGACCTGCATGTAGTCGAGGAGGTTCGCCGTGTGGTTTCCCGTGTACGTCCGCCTGGCGGTCGTCTTGGCGAACAGATAGAGCGTGTCCCCCGTCTCCGGTTGCAATGGCACGGTCACCGACAGAAGGTTGGTGGGCCCATCGCTGGGACAGACCGTGGCATTCGTGCCGAGGTGCACCGACTGGGTCTGGGCCAGCGCCGGTTGCGCAATCAGCGCGGTGAACAGCGCGACGACCGTTCTCATCCGTGTATTCATTGCGGTCCCTCCGTGCCGGCAGCGCCCGGTGGTTCCTCCGGGCGCTGGCGGTCCGAGCTCGCTATTCCTTCGCTGCCCGTAGGTACCGCGCGTGGGAAGCCAGGTTCAATTCGGTCCGGCGGGACGGAGGGTCCGACCGATCGGCCTGCCGAGCGCGCGCGGGCGCGCGCCTCTCATGAGCACAGGTCTTGCTGCGTTACCATCGCCACCGCCGCGCACGCATTCACGAAGCGCAGCGACGGTTCGGATTCGCCGGGTGGCGTCACCGGCCGGCCGCTCGTCACGAGGACGTGGTAGATGTCTCTCGGGGACTGGCGTGGGTTGCGTTCCAGCAGCAAGGCCGCCACGCCGGAGACGTGCGCCGCCGCCATCGAGCTGCCCGACAGCAGGTCATACGCGTGACGGGGTACGGTCGTGAGCACATCGACCCCGGGCGCGACGACGATGTTGCGCTCCGCCCTGACACCGGGCGCCGGCACCCGTCCCTCGTGATCGGCCGCCACGACGCCGATCACGGGCGGAAGCGACGCGGGGAAACCGGACAGGTCGGTGCCCGGGACCGCCGCGACGACGACGATGCCCTGGCGCTCGATCGCCGTCATCAGCAGGCGCGCGAGCAGCGGATCCCGCGGGCCGGTGACGCTCAGGTTGAGGACCTGGACTCTCTCGACGATGGCGAGGTCGACCGCCCGTGCGAGGGTCCAGCTACTGCACAGGGCCTCGGAGCTGCCGGCCGCGCGATGCCAGCATGCCTTGATCGCCACGATCTTCGCGTCGGGCGCGATCCCGAAGATCCCGATGTCGTTTCCAGCGCGGGCGGCGATCACGCCGGCCACGGCGGTCCCGTGGCGATCCAGCGCGAAGGTGCGCTCGCCCCATTCGACGAAGTTCGCCGTCCGCACGACACGGCCGCGGAGATCAGGATGCGTGGTCTCGACTCCGGTATCGACCACCGCGATCCGCACGCCCTTGCCGGTCGCCTGTCGGTGGGCGAGGTCGGCCTGGATCGCGCGGGCTCCGTGTTGCAGCGCTGCGTACGGGTCCCCGTAGCTCCGCTGCGCCGCGCGGAACACCTGGTTGCGTTGCGCCGATTCGACGCGCGGGTCCCGAGCGAGGCGAGCGAGCACGTCGTCGACCGATCGCCCCTCGGGGACGTCGAGGGCCACACAATGCACACCAAGCGAGGGGAGAGGAAAGGCGCCAAGCTGGTGGAGCCCGTGCACGCGCGCGATCTCCCCGCCCATCAGGTCCCAGTGCTCTTGCGGCGCGGACGCCAGCGTGACGATCACCTGGCGGGCCTGGAGCTGTCGTGGAAGGGGCGCCTCACGGTCGGCGAGGTCGCCTTCTCCGGTGGAGGCGGTCGAGCAGGCGGCCAGAAGCCACAGGATGCTCGCCCCTAGAGGCCGCCGGACGATGGCCCGGGATCTCATCGTGACGCTACTGCGAGCTGGCTGGCTCCGCGAGCCGCACTCCGGAATGCGCGCGAAGAATCGCCAGCGCGGACGAGATGCGCTCGCGCGCCGCGGCCTCACCCGTGATCTGCACGGTGTACGCTCCCGTCGGCGACGGTCCACCGACCAGCGCACCGCGCACCTGCTCGAGCAGACTGCGAAGCTCACGTTCGGTCATGTCCGGAGCGAAGACGACCCGGAGGTCCGCCCGACCTGCCTCTGGCCGGGGCGCGCCATCCGAGAGCGTGCGATACGAAGCCGGCCCAGGGGACGCCTGCCAGACGACCACCGCAACGAGCACCGCGATGGCCGCTCCTTGCGCGGCGAGAACCCACCGAACAGGAGGGGACGCGCTCCACAGAGCCGGAACGATCTCCGTGAGCGTTGACTGGGCCGTGCGTCGCCACCAGGCGCTCGCCTGCCATCGCCGTGGGCCAGCTGCATCGATCCGACCCATGAGTCGCGCGAACTGCGCCGCGGACGGCTCCCACGAGCTGGTCTCGCGCATGCGCACGGCTGCGGAGAGCAGCCGGCACCGCGCCAGCTCCGCCTCGCACGCTCGACAGCCCGCGAGGTGCGCATCGACTCGGTTCCGTTCCTCCTCGGCGAGCGTCCCGTTCACGTACCAGGGCAGGAGACCCGCGACCTCGTCGTGAGGAAGGCCCGGGAGGGGATCTGCACTGTGCGACATCAAGGCACCTCCTTCCGAGGAGCGGAGGCGATCGAGGGCCCCAGGTCGGCCAGGACCGGGGCGAGGCGTCGTCGAGCGTGGAACATGCGGGTCTTCACGGTATTCACGGGACATCCCATGATCTCCGCCACCTCTCGATAGGACCGATCCTCGTAGCATGTCAGCTCGACGGTCGCTCGCTGCTCGGGCGGGAGGCTGTCCAGCATCCGAGCCACCGCGCGGGCGACCTCCCGGCGCGCGGCGACGTCGTCGGGCCCCGGGGCTTCCGCCACGGCCGCGTCGGCGTTCGGTCGCGCGGCAGCGATCCTCGCCGATCGAGCCCTCGCCTTGAGGGCCGTGCGGTGAGCGATGCCAAGGATCCAGGTCGACAAGCGGGACGCGCCGCGGAAGCGCGACGCGCTGTCCCAGACGACCACCATCACGTCGTCGAGCACTTCCTCGAGGCCCTCCGGGCCGCGGATGAGCGTCGAGAGGTAGCGGCGTACCCGCTGGGCGTACCGGTGATACAGAACCTCGAACGCCTGGCGATCCCGCGACGCCACGCGCCGGATGAGGGTCAGGTCGTCGTCGGATGTCGGCGCAGGCTGCATCGCCGCCCCTCCATGGACGATCCGGGCTGGCATGCGGCCGTCGATACCCGCACGCGCAGGCACCATCATCGTACGGTGCGCGCGCGGGTGGGACAAGCACGACGCGCGTGCACCGGCCCAACCGAGACCCCGCCTTCATCGCCATCCCCGCTCCCCTCGTGCCCATCAGCGACCGCCCCGTGTGTTCCGCCTTCCAGGCCGGCGGTTCTCGCTGAACGGTGATGCGGGTGAACCGGCCGCAGTTGAACCACGGGTGCGGCGCGGCCGGCCATGTCCGGCGAGAACCTTCGGGGGCACTGGAGGCACGCACGGGTGACAGGCCGAGCGGTGATGTCGACGGCTCGATGAGCCGGGCCAGGCAACGGGTTCCGGGCGACCGTCGAGGGACACCCCGCGCTCTGCAGAGGAGGTCAGGTCATGAACACGCGCATGCTGGGGCTCCTGGCATCGGCATTCCTCATGTCGGCGACCGAGGCGGCGGCGCTGGACAACGCACAGAACTTCTATGGGGGCAAAGGCCCCGGGCTCCTCGTCGCCCCGAAGGAGACCGTGCCGTACGCACCCTCTCCGGTGAACATCGTCGGGAAGACGGCTGGCTCGCTCTCCCTCGAGTGGTGGGACCGGTCGTCGGTGGAGGACAGCTACTTCGTGCAGCGAAGGAAGCTGGGCGAGAGCTGGGTGACCGTGGGTCGGCTGGGCGCCCAGCACGGGTGGAACGTCCCCTACCCGTACGTGATGAGCGGTCTGTCCGCCGACACCTACTACTGCCTGAGAGCCGTGCCCTACAGCGACACGTACGGCGCTCCGTCCCTCGTTCCGGAGGCCTGCGCCTACACGAATCGCCTGACGCCGCCCGGCGGACTCATCAGACGGCTCCGGGTGCTGACCCACAACGTCTTCGGCTTCGACGACCCCGACGGGCTGTTCGACACGCCGCTCTTCGGTCTGCACTGCGAGGCGCGCTACGGGAGTCTCGGATCCGCGGTCGCCATTGCTGCCCCCGCGTACGACATCGTCGGCCTCCAGGAGTACTGGACGCACGTGCCGGACATCACGTGCAACCCGGCGCACCTGGAAGCGGCGATCACGTCCAACGGCCAGTACACGCAACCCGCCAGCTCAGCGCTGTTCCAGCCGGCCCCCGACATCTTCCAGAAGGAGGTCGGCGGCGGATTGGGCGTCTTCACCCTCCACTCGATCGCCGAGTGGGAAGGGACGCAGTTCGACGACACGGGCGAGTCGGGCGACTGGTGGCCGCAGGGATTCCTCTTCGCGCGGATCGGGATCCCTGGTACCGCCATCGTGGTGGACACCTACGTGGTCCACACCTACGCGACGGTCAAGGACGCCTGTGACGCCGCCTGCCATCGCGCGGAGCTCCGGCAGTTGGCTGCGCGGATCGTCGAGCGCAGCGGCAGCAGCGGCAATCCGGTCCTCGTCATCGGCGACCTCAACATCAGCGGACCCGCGGGGGGAGCGACTCCCCTGGACTGCCACGACCCGGCCAATCACGACAGCGACGACTACCAGTACCACTGCGTCCTGATGACGGAGCTTCATGCCCCGCGCGATCTTTGGTCGGAGAACCACCCCGACGCGCCGGGCCACCCGGGCGTGTCGGGCGCGACCAAGCCCGGCAACGGGACGCGTCTCGACTACGTCCTCGTGCCGACGCATCCGCTGCTGACGAACAGCCCCTACGAGATCTTCGTCCGGAATCGAGACGACGTGAAGGTCGTCAAGTGGGGCACCGGATGGGGTCCCGTATCCGATCACTACGGCGTCGAGGCCACCATCGACATCCGAAAGCGCGACGTGTTCGCGCCGTCGACGCTGTCGAACGTGGTGCGCTGACGAAAGGAGGACACGGCCATGGCGTGACGGGGCACGCATCGGGGGCGTGTCACATCAGCAGGAGACGAAACCGGACGACGTGCCGGGCCCAACGCGGCCCGGCCGAATCAGCGGAGGACAGGGCGATGTACGCAACCACGCGATCGAAGGTCGGCTCGTGGTACCGGTTCGGGATGGGATCGATGTCCGTGGTCGCGCTCCTCCTGACAACGGCGTGGAGCGCTGACGCAGATGATCGGAAGAACTACCCGGCGACCATGTGCGTGCAGCAAGGCACCACCAGCACCGTGCTGTACGACAGCGGCGGCCGCGCGGTCAACCCGTCGACGACCTCCTTCGTGAGCCTCGTCTGCCCCATCGTCCGAGACGAGACGGGAGAGAAGTGGAACTCGGTCGAGGTTCGCGTCGTGGACCGCAACAGCGGCAACGGCAACGTGGTGTGCCAGACTCGTCGCACCACGTCCGACGGGTCGAGCACGATCGTGGAAACGCGCGCAACCACCGGGTTCAGCAACGCCGTGCAGTCGCTGACCTTCACGACGGATCCGATCTCAGTGGGCGGCCTCGACACGTACGTCCTGACGTGCAGCCTCCCCCCGAACAACGGCAACGGAGCGTCGTCTCTCCTGTCCTACAGCGTGCTGGAGCACGACGGGCTCTTCTAACGGCTGCCCTGGAAGTCGGAGGAATCCTGACCGGGCTCCTCCGACTTCCGACGATGTTCAGCTGCGTGCCAGTGTTGGGGCCGGACATCCGTCGGGGCACGGCGCCGACCCCGTCCTGGTTCCGGACGCTCGTCTAGCTGCTGCGGAGCGCGGGCAGGACGGTCTTCGCGAACAGCTCGATGTTCCGCGTCGCGAGCGCGTGGGGCAGGCTGCCGAACTGGAACAGGCCCATGAAGACGCCCGCGCCCAGCTCCTCCATGTGCGCCCGGATCTCGCGCGTCACGTAGTCGGCATCGCCGACGAACGTGAGTCCCTCTTTCTGCGTGAGATCGAAGTCGAACTCGTAGAGTGGCAGCTCCTCGGCCGAGCGGACGACGGACGGCCGCCCGGACGGCGTCTGGCCGAAGAGCTTCATCGAGCCGCGGTGATAGCTCAGGAGCTTCTGCCAGAAGTAGTCGAGGTGCGGCTCCGCCTCCTCGCGCGCCCGGGCGTTCGTGTCGGCCACGTAGACGTGGCGCAACACGAGACAGTGCTCCGGCCCCGGCGTCCACCCGTGGCGCGCAGCCGCGGCGCGATAGGCGTCGAAGATCGCCTTCGTGCGCCCGAGCGACCGATACGCAACCCCCGTCGGAACGCGCCGGCGCGCCGCCGTCTCGATCCCCTCGTCGCTGTCCGCCGGGAGCACGATGGGGGGATGCGGCTGCTGGAGCGGCCGCGGCCAGATCGAGACCCGATCGTAGCTGAAGTACTTCCCGCGCCACTCGAAGGGCTCGTGCGTCGTCCACGCCTTGACCACGAGGTCCCACGCCTCGCCGAGCCGCGCGCGCGCATCCTCGAGCGGCATGCTGAGCGCCAGGTACTCCTGGGGGACGCCGCGGACGAAGCCCGAGATGATGCGCCCGCCCGACATGCAATCGAGCATGGCGATCTCCTCGGCCAGCCGCACGGGATGGCCGTGGAGCGCGGGCAAGTTGCCGAGAATGCCGATCTTGATGCGGCTCGTTCGCTGGGTGAGCGCCGCGGCGATGAGGTTGGGCGACGGCATCAGTCCGTACGGCTTGGCGTGGTGCTCGTTCATGCAGATGGCGTCGAACCCGTAGTCCTCGAACATCACCATCTGGTCGAGGTGCTGCGCGTACACCTCGCGGCCCCGCACCGGATCGAAGAGCGCGTTGGGATCCGGATAGTAGGACGGCGCGTCGAGATAGGGCCACGGCAGCAGATCGAACCCGTAGACCTTCATCGCGGCCAGACCCCGTCGAGGCTCAGTCCATGCTCAGGGGATCGCGGCGCGGCCCCACCGTGCGCATCGTCTCGAAGCCGTTCTCCACCATGTCGCAGTACAGCTCGACGCGGTTGCCGTCGGGATCGGGGAAGTAGACGCTCCGGGTCACGTTGTGCTCGACGGTGGACTCGATCGGGATGCCCATCGCCCGCAGCTCCTGGTACGCCTCGCGCAGCTCGTCGAAGTTGTCGAGCCGCCACGCCATGTGATGCAGCCCGGGCTGCGCCTCGCTCGGCGGCTCGCCCGTCGCGAGCTGGAACAGCGCGAGATCGTGGTGCTCGGTGCCGAAGCTCAGGAACACGGCGCCGCGCGAGAGGTCCTCGTGGGCCACCTTGAGCCCGAGCGTCTTCACGTAGAAGTCGCGCGACGTGCCGGCATCGCGGACCTTCAGCACGACGTGCCCCAGCCTCTTCGCCTGGATCATGGTCGCCTCCTCGAGATCGGGATTGCGGTGCCCCTATCCTACACTCTTCACCGCGGCGCGTGATATCAGCCAGACGGCTCCATCGGGAGAGGTTCCCCGATTCAACTCGGTAGGCCGCGTCGGTCACGAGAGTGCGTCAGCTCCTGGACCGGCCGGACCTCGATCACCGCGACCCGCGCCGGCGGGAACCTCGCGGCGACCCCGCAGGCCTCGTCCATGTCCTTGGCCTCGATGACGAAGAATCCACCCAGCTGCTCCTTCGTCTCGGCAAAGGGGCCGTCGATGGTGGAGACCTTGCCGGCGCGGACGCGGATGGTCCGGGCGGTCGAGACGCGCTGCAGCGCGTCCGAGGCGATGTAGTGGCCGCTCCGTCGGATCTCCTCGGCGAACTCGATCGCGGAGTCGACAAGCGCCTGCATCTCCGTCTCGGGCATCGCGTTCAGCACCTTCTCGTCGTGGTAGATCGTGAACATGAACTTCATCGCATTCTCCTTGGGGGCGAGGCTCCCTGATCGGCCGCACCAGGCCGCCTTCCCCGTCGCGGTCGATTACATCCCGACACCGGATTGTCGCTCGGTCTGAACCAAAACGGTAGGGAGACTCACCGCGGTCGTGGCAGCCGGCGGCCACGATGTTGCGCCTGCTCGCCGCCATGTCGACTCGGACGTCCTGCTCTTGGGTCCGGCACGTCCGCCACATCGCTCCGCACGACCTTCGTCGACTTCCCTCTCAGATGGGTCAGTCGTCGCGCCGCCCCTACGCCTCGATCACCAACTGGACAGCCGACGGCTTGCCCTCGGCGAGGGTGATCAGCCCGTCGGCCGTCTGCACCGTGCGCTCCGCGAACGTCTTGAACTCGCGAACGCCACCGACCCGGGCCTCTCGCAACGCCGTGACGATCCGCCAGTCGACACGCACCGGCGGCGGGTAGCGCCGCAGAATCTGCGACAGGCCAAGGGCGACCTTGTGGCTGCGGTGCTTCAGGAGCCTGGGCGATAGCTCGACTCGGTGGGTCGTCCTGTTGAAGACGTCCAGCCCTTTTTCGAAGGCCTTCGAGCGTTGCCGCTCCCGCAGGAACTGCCGCAGCCGCTCCACCGACTCGCACTTTCCCCCGCCCCAGAACAGCACGAAGGCCGGTAGCTCCGGCACGCCATCGCGGATCTTCCCGGTGTCAGCGAGCCGCAGGAGCATCGGGAACAGGCTTTCCGGCAGCTCGACGTCCGCCTCGTCGAGGAAGATGAACGGCAAGGCCTGCGGACTCCCTGCCGCGTCGGCCACGGCACGAGCGAGCTCGGCTTCCATGTCGAGCGCCGGGCTGCAGACGATATGCCGTGGGGCGTACGACCCCGCCTGACCCAAACCTCGTGACCACCCTCATGTTCACGTCCGGCACCGAGGCGAATCCGAAGGGCGTGATGCACACGCACAACACGCTTGGCGCCGGCACCCGGCAGCCCTACGACGCGCTGGCCCTCGCGCCCGACGACGTGGTGTTCATGGCTTCGCCGATCGGCCACATCACGGCCGTGCTGCTCGCCGCGCGGATCCCCGTGATGTACGGCATGACCACGGTGTGGCAGGACGTCTGGAATCCCGAAGCGGCTGTCGATCTGATCGCCCGCGAAGGATGCACGTTCACGTTCTCCGCAACCCCGTTCCTTCATGGACTGGTTCACGCGTCGAACGCGAACCGCGACACCCTCCGGACGCTCCGGCTCTTCGGCTGCGGCGGCGCGCCGATCCCGCGCGAGCTGGTCCGGCGGGCCGAGGACGTGCATGGATTCCGCGTCGCCGCGTGCTATGGCTCGTCCGAGGCGCTCGTCGTCAGCGCCACCACCGCCGAGGTGCCGCCGGAGCGGCGGTACGGCGCCGACGGGCGCATTCTGCCCGGTGTCGAGGCGCGTCTCGTCGATCCCGACACGGGCGCCCCGAGACGGGGCGGCGAGGAGGGGGAGCTGCAGGTCCGGACCCCGGCGCTGTTCGCCGGCTACCATCGCGACCCCCAGCGCACGGCGGCCGTCGTGAGCGCGGACCGCTGGTACAGCACCGGCGACCTGTGCACGCTCGACGCCGAGCGGTACCTGAACGTCGTCGGCAGGAAGACGGACATGATCATCCGGGGCGGCGCCAACATCAGTGCGCGGGAGATCGAGGAGCTGCTCTTCGCGCACCCGAAGGTCGTCAGTGTCGCCTGCGTCGCCATGCCCGACCCGCTGCTCGTCGAGCGCGTGTGCGCGTTCGTCATCTGCCGGCCGGGCGAGCCGCTCACCTTCGAGGAGATGACCGCCTTCCTTCGCGACCAGCGCGTCGCGGCATGGAAGCTGCCCGAGCGCCTGGAGATCCGCGACAGCTTCCCGATGACGGCAAGCGGCAAGATTCAGAAGTACGTGCTGCGCGAGGAGATCGAGCGGCTGGTCGGCCAGAAGGCGCTCGTCCGGTGACCCCGAGCTTCACCAGCCGCGACGACGGCTTCCACTTCGATGAGCTGGGCGATGACTGGTGGGCCACCGAGACGGCGTGGTTTTCCTTCCACCAGCCCGCCCGGCGCCTGGGCGGCTGGCTGTACACCCTTGTCCGGCCGAACATCGGCACCGTCTCCGGCGGCTGCTGGATCTGGGACGACACGGCGCACCTGCCGTGGGAGGTCCTGTACTCGGCGAACTACACGGCGCTCCCGTTCCCGCGCGATCAGAACCTGACCGATTGCCGCCTCCCCAACGGGGTCGCGATCAGGGTGATCGAGCCCTGCATGCGCTACGCGCTCGGCTACCGCGACGGCGAACGGCTCGCGGCGGACCTTCACTTCGACGGCGCGATGCCGCCTCAGCCCCTGACGGCGGTCGGCTCGACGTTCGGCAGCGCGCATCACTTCGATCAACTCGGGCGTATCACGGGCGACCTGATCCTCCACGGCGAGCGCATTCCGATCGACTGCATCGGCATGCGCGATCGCACCTGGGGCCGGCGGCCGGAAGACCGCCCGCGCCAGGCCGCCTATCTGACCGGCGCCGCTGACCCGACGCACGGCTTCCTCGCCGTGACGAACCCGCGCTCCGGGAGCGAACCGGTCGCCCACGGCTTTCTGCTTCGCGACGGGCACGCCGTCGCTCTCGCCGGAGGCGAGCGGCGGGTGGAACGTGACCCGCGGAGCGGCTGGATCACGCGCGTGACGCTCGTGGCGAGCGACGTCGAAGGGCGCGAACTGGTTGCCGCCGGGGTGCCGGTGAGCCGCATGATCATCAACCGGCACACGTTCATCGATGTGACGAGCCTGGTCCGCTGGGATCTGAACGGCGCGCTCGCCTGGGGAGAGGATCAGGACATGTGGCCGGTCCATCGCTGGGCTCGGGCGCGACGCGAGGCCGGACAGTGACTGACGCCGACCTGCTCCAGCGGATCGCGCGGATGCTGAGGCAGGACATCGGCCCCGCCGTCGGCGCCGAATATCCGAGAACGCAGGCATTCATGGCGGCGGTGGTGCTGGAGAAGGTCGGCCGGCACCTCGGGCTCGCGAGCGAGCACGCGGCCGCCGAGGCGGCCGACTTGACGGCGTTGCTCGTCGACCTGGGCCGGCTGCTCGAGGACGAGAACGCCCCGGCGCCGGTGTGCGCCGCGCTGGACAGCCTGGCGCGCATGCGCGACAGCGCGGGCCTGTGCCGCCTGATCGAGGCGCTCTATGCAGCGCGCGCGGCGCTCGGCGAGGCGCGCTTCGGGGATCTGCTCGGCCGCGTCCGCCAGACGCTGCGGCGAAGCATCGATCGCCGCATGGCGGTCGCTGGATGAGCGTCGATCGAACCGAGGATCTGAGCCCGCGCATCCGCGATTACCTGGCGAGCCGCATGCCACATGCGCGCGAACTCGCCGTGGGACAGATCGAGCGGATCGCCGTCGGCTGGTCGCACGAGACGTGGCTGTTCGACCTGACCTGGCGCGAAGGCGGTGAACCCCGCCGGCAGGGTCTCTGCCTGCGACGCGATCCCGGCAACGCCTTGCTCCGTCACCTTTCGGACCTCGAGATGCAGTATCGCGTGCTGGTCTGCCTCGACTCGACGCCGCTGCCGACGCCGAGGCCCTACTGGTTCGAGCGCGACACCGTGATCCTCGGCGCGCCGTTCCTCGTCATGGAGCGCGTGCCCGGGGTCTGCCCGAGTCCATGGGGGCGGGAGGGCCGCGCGTTCTACGCCGCGGCGGCCGCGCGCGGCAAGCTTCCGGCCAGCTTCACGGCCACGCTCGCGACACTGCATACCCTCGACTGGCGCGCCGCCGGTCTCGATTTCCTCGGGGTGCCGGCCGCCGGGGCCGGCTTCGCGCGGCGCGAGATCGCGAAGTGGCGCGAGCTGATCGCCGCCTCCGAGCATCCGCCGGAGCCGATCCTGACCGACCTCATCGGGTGGCTCGAGGCCAATGCTCCGTCCCGAGCGCGGACGACGCTCGTCCACGGCGCGTATCGCACCGGCAACCTCCTGATCCATGAGGATCGGATCTCGGCCGTGCTCGACTGGGAGCTCGAGGTGCTCGGAGATCCGATGTACGACGTCGCCTACGTCCTGAGCGATCTCAATCGGGAGGGCACGCCGCTCTTGTCGAACCTCGTCGAGCGCGACGCCTTCTTCCTCGACTACGAGGCGGCGACGGGCTTCACCATCGACGAGGAGGTCTGCCGCTACTACAACGTGCTCTACGCGATGCGGTCGGCGGCATTCTGGATGAGCGCCTCGGGACTGTACGCCACGGGACAGAGCGACGACCTCCGCCTCGCCCGCACGGCGTGGTCGGTGCCGGTCGTGCTCGAGCGCGCCGCCCGCGACCTGGGGTACTGACGCGGGGGCGGCGGAGCGCTTGACGAGCCGCCATCACGGACCTTGGCGCGGCCCTCCGGGCGAAGCGACCCGTCACCTTGACACCTCGTTCGCCGCCGTGTGATCGTGGCTTCCCACCGCGAGCCCGTCGACCCCCGGCGGGCTCGCGGCACGAACGAGGAGGTTCGCATGGCCTTGCGCTTCGGAGTGTTCGACCACATCGAGCCGGTGCCGGGGCTCGGTCTCGACCGGATCTATCGCGAGCGCCTGATCCAGATCGAGCGTCTCGACGCGGCTGGCTTTCACGCCTACCACCTGGCCGAGCATCACACGCCCGCCATCCACAGCCTGGCGCCGTCGCAGAACGTGTTCCTGGGCGCCGTCGCCCAGCGCACGAGACGGATGCGCTTCGGCCCGTGCGTCTACGTGCTGCCGCTCCATCATCCGCTGCGGCTGATCGAGGAGATCAGCATGCTCGACAACCTGAGCGGCGGGCGGCTCGAGATCGGCGTGGGCCGGGGCGGCGTCATGGAGGCCTACTTCTGGGGCCAGGAGGCGGACCCCGAGACCAACTACGCGCGCTACTGCGAGACGCTGGCCATCCTCCGCGAGGGCCTGAGCCACGATCACCTCACCTACGCCGGCCGCTTCCACAGCTTCGATCAGCTCCCCATGTACTTGAGACCGCTGCAGCAGCCGTCTCCCCCGCTCTGGTACATGCGCAATCCGGTGACGGCGGCGATGGAGGGCATGCACACGATCCTCGTCGGCTCGCTCGAGAGCCTGCCGGAGTCGGTGACGCGGTACCGCGCGGCCTGGGAGGAGCATCAGGGGGCCGGCGCGCTCACCACCCAGGGCCACGAGCCCCTGATCGGGCTCGTCGTGCATCTGGTCGTGGCCGACACCGACGAGGAGGCGCTCCGGGCCGCGGGGCCGGCCTGGGAGAAGTACCGCTGGAACCTCGCGGCGCCGCGGCGGCTCGAGGCCGAGAAGCGGAACCTGACCCAGTTCCTGCAGGCGAAGGACGGCTCGTTCGGATTCGTCGGCGAGCGCCCTGCCGGTCTGCCCGCCCGCGAGATGCGGCGGGACATCGAGGCCGAGCTGGAGCGCTTCGACCAGCAGAAGCAACGGCCCCACAAGAACCGCCTGGGCGGCGTCGCGCTGGCCGGTTCTCCGCACGCCGTCCACGAGTACATGGAGGAGTACCTGGCGAGCGGCGCCAACTACTTCGTTTGCTCGTTCCAGTGGGGCGATCTGACGCACGAGCAGGCGATGCGCTCCGTCGAGCTGTTCGCGACGGAGGTGATGCCCCGCTACATGGCAGATCCCCAGGCCGCCGGCGGCCCCGCCCGCGCGGGCATGTGAGGCGCTCGTCATGACCTACGAATGCATCCTGGTCGAGAAGGACCGCGGCGTCGCCATCCTCACCCTCAATCGCCCGGACTCGCTGAACGCGCTGAACCGGCAGCTCACCTCGGAGCTGCACGACGCCGTCACGCGCGCGGTGGCCGACGACGAGGTGAGCTGCCTCGTCATCACGGGCGCCGGCGACAAGGCGTTCTCGGCGGGCGGCGACATCCACGAGCAGCGCGAGAACGATCGGCGCGACACGCAGCCGGAGCTGGACGCGCATCGCGCCGTCGGGAACCGCCGGAGCTACGACATCGCCGCCTGCCCCAAGCCGACCATCGGCATGATGAACGGCCTCGCGTATGGCGGCGCCGCGGTGCTGGCCTCGTCGCTCGACATGCGCGTCGGCTGCGAGCACAGCCGCTTCCGCTTCCTCGCGGCCGCCTACGGCCGGATCAACAGCACCTGGACCCTGCCGAACCAGGTCGGCTGGCCAATCGCCAAGGAGCTCCTGTTCTCGGCGCGCGTGGTCGAGGCGGAGGAGGCCCTTCGCATCGGGCTGCTCAATCACCTCGTCCCGTGCGCACAGCTCCGCGACAAGACGATGGAGCTGGCGACGACGATCGCGGGCAACCGCCGCGAATCGGTGATGGGCGTGAAGGCGCTGCTCCTCGCCCAGAAGGCGAAGACGCTCGAGGAGCAGTGGGCGATCGAAGGCGACTACACGACCAACGTGGTCCGCGGCGCCAAGGCCGAGGAGGCGTTTCCGGACTTCATCGCCCGCAGGGGCCGCCCGCTCCCGCCCGAGAGTCCGTAGCGGGCTGTCTGTTACGATCGGGGCCGTGCGCGACTCATCGCCGGCCGACTCCCAGCAGCGGTTCGCCTCGATCGCCGCGGCCCATCCGGGACTGCGCCTGCTCGTGCTGTTCGGCTCCCGGGCCCGTGGCGACGCCCGCGTGGAGTCGGACTGGGATCTCGGCTACCTCGGCGACGCCGGCCTCGACCCTGACGCGCTGCTGCTCGACCTCGTGAAGTCGCTGGGCACCGACCGGGTCGATCTCGTGGATCTCGCGCGCGCCGGCGCGCAGATCCGGTTCCGCGCGGCAAGCGAAGGACGCGCGGTCCACGAGGCCGAGGCCGGCGTGTTCGACCGGTTCTGGATCGACGCCGTCGACTTCTGGTGCGACGTCGAGCCGCTGCTCCGCGCCGGCTACGCCGACGTGCTCGCCCGCCTCCGGCGGTGAGTGCCGTCGACCGCGAGCTGCTCGCCGAGCGCGCCATGGTGGTCAGCCGCCACCTGGCGCGCGTCAAGGAGCGGCTGCCCGCCCAGCCATCGGAGTTGCGCCCGGCCACCGACGCGTCGGATGCCGTGATCCTTCATCTGTGGCAAGCCGTGCAGGTCGTGATCGATCTCGCCGTGTCCGCGTGCTTCCGATGGGATCTGGGCGCGCCGACCAGCTATGCCGACGCGTTTCGGCGGCTGGCCAGCGGCGGCGTCATCGACGCGGCGCTCGCCGATCGTCTGGCGCGGGTGGCCGGGTTTCGCAACGTCATCGCGCACGCGTACGACCAGCTCGACATGAGCCGAGTGCATCGCGCCGCCGTCGACGGTCCGCGCGACCTGACGGCGTTCCTCGCGGCGCTCCGCGATCGCCTCTGACGCGTCTCTGCGCGCGCCGGGCTGTCCTATCGCGGCGCGCTCTCGGGTGGCGCGGACTCACGATAGCGCTCGGGCGCGTATCGCGTGGCGATCAATCCGGTGGCCTCCTCGAGCTTGACGGTCTGCACGAGCAGGCCTTCCTGGCCATAGGGCAGGTACGCCTGGCACTGGCCCGAGGGATCGATGAGACACGTCGCCGACTCTTGGAAACGCAGCCCGTAGTTGACGCTCGCGAAGTAGATCGTGTTCTCGATGCTGCGCATCATCATGGCCCTCTCGTAGTACGGCGCGCTCGTCGAGCCCCACTCCGTCAAGCGGACCCCTTCTCGATCGCTCCCCGTGTGGTGGGGATGGAACACGATCCTGGCGCCGCGCAGCGCCGCCCATCGCACGGTCTCGGGGTAGCGCCAGCCCTCGTGGCAGATCGCCACCCCGAACTTCACGCCGTTGAGCTCGAAGAGATGCCGCGTATCGCCCGGCACGTAGAACTCGTCCTCGGATGGGGCGAGCTGGTTCTTGGTCTGGTATCCCTGAATCTGGCCCTGCGCGTCGATGACGCACGCGGCGATCTGCCGGCCCGCCCGAGTGAGCCGTTCCAGGCCCAGGATGGTGGCGACGCCATACGCTCGCGCCCATTCCGCCGCCGCCTGGACCACTCGTTCTTGCTTCGCCTCATCGAAGGGCAGGACTTCGAAGTCCTGTCCCCGCAACCCGGGAAGATAGGCCTCCGGGAAGCACACGATCTCCGCGCCCTGCGCCGAGGCCTCGGAGAGGAATCGCTTGATCTTGTCCAGGCCCTCATCGAGGCTCGTGGCGATTGCAGGCGATGCGAGGGCGATGATCATGAAGTGACCTCCAGCGAGAATTGGCGCTTTCGCACGTAGGCAATCTGCGCGTCGAACACGACTTCGCGGACGCTGTCGGACAACACAGAACGGAGGGACTCCTCGCAATATCGCCGAATCTCGGGCTCCGATCGGCCTGCCGAGAGCGCGCGCTCGACGCCGGATTCTCCCAGGATGTAGTCCACATACGTGCCAAGCGACATCGCGATTTCGATCTCCACTTCTTCGTAGCACGCCAGATCGAGACCGTGCCTCCCGTACTCGAGCGTCCGCAAGTCCAGGGAGTATCCCGGCGAGGCCGGGAACCGACGCCGAAACTCGCGGTGCCAGTCGCTCAGGCGATCGTCATCCCGAAGGCGACGACCGGCCGAGAAGTCGTACGGCACGAAGAGTCCGCGGCTCGACATGACGCGGGCAACCTCGGAAAGGCTGGATTCGAGATCGACGTAGTTGAGCGCACCAGCCGCCGTGACCAGATCGAACGCGCCATGGACAAAGGGCAGTGCCTCGGCGCGACCGACGCACCATCCTGCCTCCGGCGCAACGGTACGGGCGTGCGTGAGCATCGAGGCATAGGGCTCGATCCCGACACGTCGCCGTGCGACGGGTGCGAGCGCCGCGGTGGACGCTCCAGCGCCGCAGCCGATGTCGAGGGCAGCGTCGACGGGGCATGCGCGCCCGAGATACGAGGCCACTCGGAGCGCGACGTGCCGATGGACCGGCGGACGAGAGAACGCATAGGCAGCGGCCATGCGCTCACTGCCGTAGATCGTGGGGTCGGCGGTCATTTCTCGGCGTGCGCGCTACGCTCCAGGGTCGATGCCCAGGGAACGCCGATATCGCGCCTCGTGCAACGGCGATCCGGTGAGTGCCGTCTGAACCCGCTCACCACCGTCGGGGCGCCAGCCCTGCGCCTCGTAGAACCGGCGAGCTCGCTCGTTGCCGTGCACGACCCACAGGGTCGCTTCGGTGAAGCCGGCGGCCCGCAGCCTCGAGGTCGCCTCCAGCAGGAGCGCTCGGCCGAGGCCTTGCCGCCAGGACGTTGGATGGAGATTGATCGCGATGATCTCGCCGATCGACTGGCTCGCATCCGCGTCGCGTGACGGCCCGTAGCGGCAGAAACCCACGACCTCGCCGTCGGCTTCCACGACCAGCACCGAGACCGCAGTCCGAAGCCCCTGCTCCCAGCGCTCGCGAACACGCGTGGCATCGAGAGCGGCGAGGAACGCCGGCGGCATGAGGCCCTCGTAGGCCGCGCGCCAAGCCTCGACCTGGGCCGACGCGATCGCGGCCGCATCGTCATATCTGGCATCCCGACAGCGCATGACTCGGCCCGTCGAGCCAGGTCCCCCACTACGTGAGGCCGCGCCGACTCGTCCTTCCCGGGCCAGCCGACAGCGCAAGCGTCGAACGGGCCGCGAGAAATCAGCTGAGGCCGACGATGGCCGGCAACCCCGCGAGGGTCGTGATCGTCTGGTACCCGTAGTAGTCGGTCGACGGGCCGTGGCCGCGCTCGATGTAGACGGTGTGCCGGACCCCCACCTCGTGGGCCGACATGTGGTCGTACTTGAGGCTCGACGAGACATGGAGCAGGTCGGCGGGGTCGCAGCCGAGCCGATCGATCATGTACTCGAAGGCCTGCAGGCGCGGCTTGTACGCCCGCGCCTGCTCGGCCGTGTAGACGGCATGAAAGGGCGCGCCGAGACGCTCGACGTTCCGGCCGATCTGAGCGTCGGACGCGTTCGACAGGATGACGAGCCGGAACGCCTGCGCCACCCGCGCCAGCGGACCGGGGACGTCGCCGTGCGGCCCCCACGTCGGAATCGCGTCATATATCTGGCGCGCCTCGGCATCGCGATACGGCACACGCCAGCGCGCACAGCAGCGCCGCAGCGCCGACGCGATCACGTCCGCGTACGGCTTCCACGCCCCGAGCACCTCGTCGAACCGATAGGCGCCGAAATCCCTCGCGAACGCCGCCACGCGGTCCGCGTCGATCCGATCCGCGAACATGGCGGTGGCCATGGCGCTCATCCGGAAATCGATGAGCGTGCCGTAGCAGTCGAACGTGATGAATTTCGGCCGGAACGCCGCCACGCTCAGCTTTCCATGAACGCGCTCAGCTGCGGCGTCGGGATGCCGCGCTCCACGTAGCCGAACGTGCCCTTGTCCTTCACCTCGCGGGCCGCCTCGACGAGACCGGTCATCGCCGCGCGATAGAGTGACGTGGCGAGGCTGATGCGCTTGACGCCGGCCGCCTCCAGATCCGCCACCGTGAACGACTTGCCTGGAATGCCCACCATGAAGTTGAAGGGCTTCGACAGGGCGGAACACACGGTCCGCACGGCCGCCAGATCGGGCAGGCCGGGCGAGAACAGCACGTCGGCGCCCGCGCGCTCGAACGCCTGCAGGCGCTTGATCGTGTCGTCGAGGTTCGGGTTGCCGCGCAGGAAATTCTCCGTGCGCGCGGTGAGCGTGAACGGAAACGGGAGCTTCCGCGCGGCCTCGACGGCGGCGGCCACGCGCTCGGTCGCGTGTCCGATGTCGTAGAGCGGCTTGTCCTTGTCGCCCGTCGCGTCCTCGATCGAGCCGCCGACGAGGCCCACCTCGGCGGCGAGCCGGATGGTCTCGGCGGCCACCGCCGGCGCGTCGCCGAACCCTTTCTCGAGATCGGCCGACACGGGCAGGTCCGTCGCGGACACGATGCCGCGGGCCTGCGCGAGCGCCTCCTCGCGCTTCACCTTGCCGTCACGCCGGCCGAGGATGCCGGCGGACGCCCCGCTCGACGTCGCGAGCGCCTGGAAGCCGAGGCCGGCGAGGATGCGCGCCGAGCCGCCGTCCCATGGGTTGGGAATCACGAACGCGCCGGGCGCCTGATGGAGCGCGCGGAACTGGTTGGCCTTGTCGAGCTGGGTCGCTGCCATGAGAGGCCTCCTTAGCACGCGAGCGCATAGGTCGGCCGCCGCGGATCGGCGCCGGCCGAGAGCACCCCGCTCGCCGGATCACGATGGGTCACCACTGCGCCGACGCCGCACGCGCCGGTCTCCGTCACGATATGGCCGAGCGCCGACAGCTCGGCGCGGACGCCCGCTGGGATGCCGGGCTCGACGTTGAGCTGCCCCGGCCGGTACTCGCGCGGATAGAACGAGTTGACGAGCGTCTGGGTGGAGAACCGCGGCGCCTCCACCGCTTGCTGCGGATTCATCCCGAAGACCAGCGTGTTCAGCACGAGTTGCAGATCGGCTTGGGCCTGATCATCGCCACCGGGGCAGCCGATCGTCGTCGTGGGCACGCCTCGCTCCGAGATGAGGTAGCTGATCAGGGTCGTGCGCGGCCGTTTGCCCGGCGCAAGACCGTTGGGATGACCGTCTTCCAGGACGAACATCTCGGTCCGGGTGCTGAGCGTGCAGCCCAGCTCCGGCGAGAACGCCGACTTCCGGAATACACCACCGCTCGGTGTCAGGCAGATCATGTTGCCGTCGCGGTCGATGGCCGCGATGTGGGTGGTGCCGTCGGCGGCCGCCGCGGCCGCGTCGGACGCGTGGGTCCGCGGACTCGCTGTCGGTCGGCCAGCGCCGCGGTGAGTCGGATCGCCGGGCGCCGGCGCGGTCGGCGCCGCCCTGTCCAGGCGGATCAGCGCGGCGCGCTCGCGCGCGTAGGACGGCGCCAGCAGATCCGCCATGGGGACGCCGGGCACGTCGCCGTAGTACCGCTCTCGATCGGCGAAGGCCAGCTTGAGCGCCTCCGCGACCACGTGAACGTAGCGCGCCGAGTTGTGACCCATCGCCCGGAGGTCGAACGTCTCGAGCATCGCCAGGGCCTGCATGAGCACCGGGCCCTGCGTCCACGCCCCCTGGCCCTGGATCTCCCGCCCCGAGAACGTCATCGAGACCGGCCGCTCGATGCCGGCCCGGTATCCGGCGAGATCGCCGGCGCGCAGCAAGCCGCCCCAGCGCTCGGAAAAGGCGCCGATCGCCGCGGCGACGTCGCCGCGGTAGAAGCGGTCGCGCGCCGCGGCGACGCCCGCTGCGCGGTGTCCATGCGCTCGCGCGTCGGCGTCCGCGAGACGGCGCAGCGTCGCGCCGAGCGCGGGCTGGACGAATCGCTCGCCGACCTCGGGCACGCGACCGCCGGGATAGAAGACGTCGGCGCCACCCGGCGGGTAGAGGTCGAACTGGCTCCGGCTCTCCGGGATCGCGAGCATACGACGCATGTGCTCGTACATCGGGAACCCGCCCTCGGCATAGGCGAGGGCGGGCGCCAGCACCTCGCTCACGCTCCTCGTGCCGAACCGCTCGAGCACCGTGAGATACGCGTCCACCGCGCCTGGCACCGTGAACGAGAGATGCGCGTCCCGTCCTGGTCCCGTCGGAATCTTGTCGAGGCCGCGCGATCGGAAGAACGCGAGCGTCGCAAGTGCCGGCGCCGTGCCCTGCCCGCTCACCGCGAAGGTCTCGCCGCGCCGCGCGTCGTGGATCAGCGCCACGCACTCGCCACAGAGCGTGTAGGACGCCGTGGGCTCGACGACCGTGGCCGCGAACCCCGCGGCCACCGCCGCGTCGAAGGCGTTGCCGCCCGCGAGCAGCATCCGCATGCCGGCCATCGACACGAGCGGATGGCCCCCTGAGACCACGCCCCCTGTGCCCGAGACGACGGGGCGCGTGGTCGCCCGCTCCGCCGTGTGGTGCTCCATCTCGTGAACTCGCCCGCTCGCTCTGGTCATGGGGGATCCGCCTCCCGCGGAGATGAAACAGCCCTGCCACCGATACCGCGCCGAGCGGCCCCGGTCAAGGCGTGCCGGGCCAATTCGAGGACCCGCGCGACCGCGGCACGCGCGCGACCGCGCACGGGTGTCGCATCGCTTCCGCGTCAGGCTCGCGCTTCGCGTGGCCCTTGCCCTGACCGATGGCAAACGATGACAATACGCGCCGTGACCAGACAGCAGATCGGTCTCTGGGTTCGCCGGGAGATCGTCGACCGGGTGCTGTTCCACGGCCGCCCGGTCGTGTGCGCCCTGGCCTTCGTGTGGCGTCGCATGCTCGTGCGCACGACGTTCGTCGCGATCACGGGGAGCCTCGGAAAGACGACGGCCAAGGAATGCCTCGCGGCGTGTCTCGGTGCGCGCTTCCGGACGCTCTGTGGCAGCGGCGACTCGAACGCCGACGGGTGGCTCGCCCTCGACGTCCTGCGCGTCCGGCCCTGGCACCGGTACGCCGTGTTCGAGGTGGCGGCGGGCCAACCCGGCCACATCGCCCGGCGCGCTCGAATGATCCGCCCCGACGTGGCCATCGTGCTCGGCGTCGCACGGACGCACACCAGCGCGTATCCGACGCTCGACGCGTGCGCGGCGGAGAAGGCGCGACTACTCGCTGCCCTTCGCCCGGGTGGTCTCGCCGTCCTGAACGTCGACGACCCGCGCGTGGCGGCGATGCATCCTCCCGAGGGGTGCCACGTCATTCGGGTCGGCGCGGGGCCGAGCGCCGACGTCCGCGGAGAGGTCCTTGCCACGCGCTGGCCCGAACGCTTCTCGCTTCAGGTCAAGGGCGACGGCGAGGCGGCGACGATCCGGACTTGCCTCGTCGGCGATCACTGGCTGCCCGCCGTTCTGGCCGCGGTCGCCGTCGCTCGACGCGCGGGCGTGACGTTCGCCGACGCCGGCGCCGCGCTCGAGCGGCGACCGCCCGTGACGGGACGGCTCGAGCCGGTGCAGTTGGCCAGCGGGGCCGTGGTGCTCCGCGACGACTACAATGCGGCCGTCGACACGCTCGACGCCGCGCTCCGTATCCTCGACGGCGCGACGGCCGCTCGACGCATCCTGCTCGTCAGCGACTTCTCCGATTCCGGCGCGAACCGCAAGCGGCGCCTGCAGTATCTGGCGCGCGCGGCAGCGCGCTCGGCCGACGCCGTGATCTTCGTCGGCGAGAACGCCGCGTATGGCGGACGTCGCGCCGTCGAGGCCGGCGTCCCGGCCGAGCGCGTCCATCACTTCGACACGCTCGAGGAGGCAGCGCGGTTCCTCCGTGCCGACCTCAATGCCGGCGATCTCCTGCTGCTCAAGGGACGCACCACCGACCACGTGACGCGTGTCTTCCATGCGCTCTCCGGGCCCATCGCGTGCTGGAAGACCCGGTGCGAGCGTCGCCTCCCGTGCGACAAGTGCTGGGAGCTGGGCGCCCGCCGGACAGGAGGACTCCCGTAAGGCCGGCTGCTGGAGACTTCCGGCGCCTGAGGGTGGGAGTTGCTCAGTTCGAGACCGCTGTCTCACAGGTGAACACCATGAAGCTTGAGGCACCCGCGCCGCGCGTCATCGCCGAGCAGCTGGTAGAGTGGCCTAGGGCCCGGCAAGAGGAGGGGGTAATGCCAACAAGTCGTTCCGCTGATCACAACCGACGCCACTTTCTCCAGCTTGCCGCGGGCGGACTTGGCGTCGTCGCCCTCGCTGGTCGGCCGGATCGCGCGAACGCCCAGACGAAGCCCGCGTCGCCACTCAAGATCGGTTCGGTCGGAGCCGGCCGGATGGGCGGCGCCCTCGGCGCCCTCTTCGTCAAGGCCGGGCATCCGGTGATGTTCTCGTCGCGCCATCCCGAGAACCTGAAGGAGCTCACGACGCGTCTCGGGCCTCTCGCCCAGGCCGGCACGGTCGAGCAGGCCGTCGCCTTCGGCGATGTGATCGTGATGGTCGTCCCCTATGCGGCCCTCGAGGAGATCGGCAAGACGCACGGCCGCAACCTCGCCGCCAAGCCGCTGGTCCTGGACATCTGCAATCCGATTGCGCGGCGCGACGGCGCCGATGTGGTCAAGTGGGTCGACGAACAGGGCGGCGCCGGGCTCGCCAGCGTCAAGCTTCTGCAAGGGGCGCGCATCGTGCGGGCGTTCAACGGAATCAGCTATCGGAGAGTGGGCGAGATCGCCCACCGCCCCGGCGGACTCGTCGGCGTGCCGATCGCCGGCGACGATCCCAAAGCCATCGCCCTCGCCGAAGGAATCATTCGCGGGATTGGCTTCGAGCCTGTCCTCGTCGGCGGTCTCGCCATGGGCAAGCACCTGCGCCCCGGCACGCCCCTGGCCGAGGAGCACACGCCGGCGGAGATTCGACAGATCGCCGCCGGCCTGCGCTGAGTCGAGTCGACAGGTCCGACGAGTCCTGCGCAGGCGACGCGGCGTCACTTGACGCACTCCCCGGCGTCTTCCTAAGCTCTCGATACCGCGACCAGCCCGGCCCAGGGAGGCGAGGACCATGGACTATCGAATCATCTCCGCCGACGATCACATCGACATGGTGTGGCTCCCCAAGGACGTCTGGCAGAAGCGCGTGCCGGCGCAATGGCGCGATCGCGCGCCGCGAGTGATCGACACCGACAGCGGACCTCGCTGGACCTGCAACGACGATCTCTGGGACGACTGGGGCGGACGCAAGGGCGCCGCGGGAGCGCGTGGCGGCCGGCGCTCCGCGCTCGAGCGCGGCGGCGTGCTCGAGCCCGGCGTGCTGCGTCCGACCACGACCGCGCTGCGCCTCGAGGACATGGCGCGCGACGGCATCGACGCCACCGTCATGTACGGGCCCATCGTGCCGCTGATGATCAAGGATCCCGCCCTGCGCGAGGTCTGCTATCGCGCGTACAACGAGTGGCTCGCGGAATTCTGCGCCACCGCGCCCGAGCAGCTGATCGGCGCGGGCCTGATCCCCATCGACGAGCCGAAGATGGCGGCCGACGAGGTGCGCCACCTGAAGGATCTGCGCCTGCGCACCGGCATGTTTCTGGCCGCGAACGTGGAGACGCCGCTGTGGGACGAAGCCTGGGAGCCGCTGTGGACCGCCGCCGAGGAGACGGGCATTCCCATCGGCTTCCATCTCGGCGGCGGGCTCCGCACGGTGGTGCAGAGTGGCCCAAAGGTGAACGACCCGGGCAACATGGGCGTCCGCATCACGTGCGGCACGCTCCAGATGGACGAGCCGCTGGCCGCCGTGATCTTCTCCGGGGCGCTCGAACGCCACCCGGGCCTGCGGCTCGTCATGGCCGAGACCGGCATCGGCTGGCTGCCCTACATGCTCGAGCGGATGGACGACACGTACCGCAAGTTCCTCGACGCGGGGGAGTTCTGGCGGGCGCACGGCGGCCTTCGCATCACCATGCCGCCCAGCGAGTATTTCAAGCGGCAAGTGTGGGCGACGTTCCAGACCGACCTGGTCGGCCTGCGCGTGGTGGATACGCTCGGCGACGGTCACGTGATGTGGGCGTCGGACTACCCGCACCCGGACAGCACGTGGCCGGAGTCGCAGAAGGCCATCGAAGAGAACTTCAGAGGTGTGGCGCCCGAGACGCGCCGGCGCATCCTCTGCGACAATGCCCGTGCGCTGTACGGGCTCTGAGCGTTCACGCCACGCGTGAAGCGCTGACGCCCGGACGACCCGCGTGAAGCTCGTCCTCTTCGAAGCATCCGGCGGCGGCGTGCGACCCGGACTCCTCGTTGCCGAGGGCGTGGTCGACGTCGCCGACGCCGTCCCCCGCGGCCACACGCCGCAGCTCACGATGCAAAGCATCATCGATGGCTTCGATACGCTGCGCTCGAGCCTCGAACGGCTCGCGCGCGAGCGCGCTCCCCTGCCGCACGCGGCGGTCCGGCTGCGCGCGCCGCTCCCGCGGCCCGGCAAGATCCTGGCCTGCATCGCGAACTACTGGGAGCACGGCGCCCTCGACGCGCGGCCGCTCAACATGTTCCTCAAGAATCCCGACGCCGTGATCGGCCCGGGCGACACCATCGTCCTGCCCGAGCACACCGAGCCGTGGATCTTCATGCACGAGGCCGAGCTGGCGCTGGTCATCAAAGGGCCGGCGAAGCAGGTCTCGCGCGACGACTGGCGGAGCGCGGTGTTCGGCTACACCGGCCTGATCGACGTGTCGGCGCGCGGCGAGGGACGCCGGACGTGGAAGACCGGCAGCTGGCTCGGCAAGAGCTTCGACACGTTCGCGCCCATCGGCCCCTGCATCGCCACGGCTGACGAGATCGCCAATCCGAACGACGTCCACGTGCAGTTCCGAGTGGACGGCCAGCTCCGCCACAACTACAACACCGACGACATGGAGCACCCGGTGCCGGAGCTGGTCGAGTTCGCCACCGCGATCATGACGCTCAACTCGGGCGATCTCATCGCCTGCGGCACGAATCACGAGGGACTGGGTCCGCTGCAAGATGGCGAGGTCGTGGATTTCGAGATTCACGGCATCGGCCGCATGCAGCTCTCCGTCCGCGATCCGCTCAAGCGCACGTGGGAGAAAGGTATCTACATGGGCGCCGATTCCACGCATCCCGACGCGGTCCAGCGCAACCGGCCCCGCCCCGGCTGACCGGAGCACACGCGGCCCGCAGCCGCCGAAGTCGCGCGCAACCAGATCGTCGTCCGCGGCGGCAACGGCGACAAGGACCGGATGGCGATGCTGCCAACACCAGGGTGGGATACACGTCCGCATCGGCGAACGTCACTCTGCGCTGAGCAATGGCCGACTCGAGCGCGAGGTCGCCCGCGATCTTGAAGCGCCTCGTGGGCCTCCTGCCTCTCGGCCTGCTTCTCTGCATCGCTCCAACCGCGACGGCCGCGCCGCCCTGGAACGTCGGCTATCGGACCATCGATGTGCAAGACGTGCTCACTGGCAAGTTCTTCCCTGTGGTTCTCTGGTATCCCACCCCGGCGGCGCCCGCTCCCCTCTTCGTGACCGGCTCACTCTCGCTCTGTCGGTTTCCGGCAATCCTCTGTCGAGGGATAGCGTACGAGATGCCCGTGGCACAGGACGCGCCAGTGGCTGCAGGGAACTTCGGAGTGATCGTCGTCTCGCATGGGGCCGGCGGCATGGCCCTGCTCCACCGAGATCTCGCGATGGCGCTCGCCTCGCACGGCTACGTCGTCGCGGCGCCCACGCACCCCCGCAGCAAGGGCGGCGACATATCCGGTGTCGGCGTGTGGGTCGGCCGCCCGAAGCAAGTGTCCCGCGTCATTGATACGATCCTGGAAGACGCAGGGCTCGGGTCTCACATCGAGCGCGACCGCATCGGGGTGGTGGGCCATTCGAATGGCGGTTACACTGCGCTGGCAGTCGCCGGTGCCCCACCCAGTCCCAGCGCAGTCGCCGCGCATTGCCGCCAGCATCCCGACGACGCCAAGTTCTGCGCCTACGGTGGTGCGGCCACTCGGGCAGCTACCCGCGAGGTCGGCCACATCCCCGAACTCCGCGATCCGCGGGTACGGTCCATCGTGCTCATGGCGCCGAACGCGGCCCCCTTCACCGACGATGCGCTGGCGAAGGTCACCGTTCCCGTGCTCGTCTATGCTGCGGAGAACGATGACCTGACGCAAGTGCGATATCATGCCGAACGCGTGGCGAGGGGGTTGCCTCAGGCCGAATACGTTCTTGTCAAGGGTGCCGGGCACTTCTCCTTCATGGCCAGGTTTCCCACGGCGCTGAAGATCATCGTCGGTGAGGCCGCGCGAGACCCGGACGGCTTCGATCGCGACACACTTCACGAGATGATGAATCGTGAGATCGTCGGGTTCTTCAACCGCACGCTACAGTCGGTCGGGGCGAAGCACGCCACGGGCGCTCTGCCGCCGTCATGTCGATCGCGAGTCGAGGACGATAGGCGTGAGCGCCGACGCTGAACGTAGCCTGGCCGAACTTCACGCTCCAGCTGGCCACGGCTCGCGTTGCTCGCCCTGGCCGGTGAGCGTGGAGCGTTCGGCGGACCCAGGATGACCATGGATCGTTCGGCAAGGATCGTTGAAGCAGATCTTGCGAAGCCAGAGCACCAGCGTGACGTGGTCGCCATGACGGACGCCTATGCTCTCGACGTGATGGGCAAGGTTCAGGAAAACAACAGGCACGCGCGCCGAGTGTACGAAGCTGCGGGTTTTGCTCAGGCAGTCTACGGAGAGACAGCCGGCGGGGCGCTCTTCTACACGAAACCGCTGTGAGCCGGGGGGCCGCCCAACCAGCCGTTGAAGGCGGGCGGGACGCTCGTGCGCCCCGCCGCTTTACCAGAGAGGGAGTGCGGATATGGCCGGAGTCAGCGTGCTCTACGATCGGGAGGGGCGGACGCTCACCGTCTGGTTCAGCGATCAACGACGGGAACACGTCTGCGAGGAGACGGGCGACGACGTCGTCCTCATGAAGGACTCCGCGGGACGCGTGGTCGGTTTCGAGAAGCTCAACTTCCCGATCCCCGACACCGACCGGATCGCCCTTGACACGACGCCCGCGCGATCGGCCGAACAACACCACGCGATCTGACGAGCATGGCGACGGGCGGCGGGAGCCACAGTTTTCGCGAGGAGCTGCGCCTCTTCCTCGAAAGCGTTTGCTGCGACCTCTGCCGCTTCGAGCACGTCGCGACGGAGCACATCGCCCCCGAGGACGTCGTGATACGGCAGGAAGTGGCGGTCGGCCCGTCCGCGTTCGCGGACATCCAGGTCACGCCGAGGGGGACAGCCCCTTACTTCGTGGAGGTCGACTACGGCTACACCCCGGAGCGGCTGATCGAGAGCCTGCGGCGCAAGTACGGCGAGCCGAACGACGCGACCGCCGCGGCGAGCAAGGTCGTGCTCGTCATCGACGTGAATGGCCGCACGGACTGGCCCGGGCTCGAGGCGCGCGCGCGGAGCGTCCTGCGTCCCGCTCTCGCGCTCGAGGTCTGGGACGAACACCGTCTCGACGAGCTGGTCCGTCGACGGTTCGGGGTGAGCCTGGGCTCGCTGGAGGAGCACGATCGCCTCGAGCTCCGGGCCGCCGTCGACCGCGCGAAGGGACGCCACGCCTTCGGGGACGATTTCAGAGCCGACGCGCTCGAATCCACGCTCCTGTGGCATTTCGGCTTCTGGCGGCTGCGACAGCTGCGGGAGGCCGGCAGGAAGACCTCGCGCGACATCCTCCCACCGGGGCTGTATCCCAACGTCGTCGTCGTCACCGCCGACCTGTCCGGCTACACGAGATTTGTCCGCGACACCCGCGACGACGACGTCGTGCGCCGATCGCTCACCGCGTTCGCCTCGAGGACCCGTTACCAGATCATCAACGCCGGCGGCATGCTCTACCAGTTCCTCGGCGACTCCGTCATCGCGATCTTTGGCATCCCGGAAGCCGCTCCCGACGATGCCGAGCGTGGGTTCGCCTGCGCGACGGCGCTGATCGACATCGGCGCCTCCGTCGCGATCGAATGGCAGCGCCAGATCGACCAGATCCAGCCCTCGACCGGCGTGCACGTCGCGATGGCGACCGGCGACCTGCAGGTGATCGAGTTTCGGCCATTCAGTCGCGCACATGTCGGCGTCGTCGGCGACGCGATCAACCTCGCCGCCCGTCTTTGCGGCGTCGCGCAGACCCACGAGATCGTGTTGAGCAACAGCCTGTACAGTCGGCTGAGCGACCGCACGCGCGATGGCTTCCTCGCAATGGAGCCGGTGGAGGCCAAGAACCTCGGGTGGGTGCGCGCCTGGAAGCTCGCGCCGCGAGCCGGGCCGCGCTCCTGAATCGGTCGTGCTCCTTCGCTGAAGGCAACGACGTGCTGGGCTCGGCCTATGAGATCCTCGAGATGGAAGTTCCCGTGTGAGCCTCCGGGCATGAGGCGCCGCGCAGGAGGACGGCAGAGTCATGCGAAGCCGCGACCGGAGCTCCAGTGAAACGAGCGGAACTCGTTGAGCGAATTCGGGCGACGCGTCGGGAGTTCGAGGCTCTCCTGGCGGGCCTGAGCCCAGGGCAGATGGCGCAGCCGGGCGTGGCTGGAGACTGGTCCGTCAAGGACATGCTCGCGCACATCGCGTGGTATGAACGCGAGGAAGCCGATGTCTATGGCGAGGTCAGTGGCGAGGGCTCGCCGTTGTGGAACGTGCCGCAGGAACCTCGCAATCGAATATTGTTCGAGCAGGCCCGTGGTCGCCCCCTCGAAGAGGTGCTGGCGGACTTCCGTGAAGCACACGAGCGGTTCCTCGGCGTCATCGAGCGGCTGTCGGAGGAGGATCTCGCGAGACCCGGGCGCTTCCCGGGCACCTCTCCGGAGTGGCCGCCCTGGCGAAAGATCGCGGTTCACTCGTGTGACCACGACCAAGAACACATCGACATGATCCGGGCGTGGCTCGGGAGGGAATCGCCGGAGCGGGGATGCCTGCAGTATCGACAGTCTCTGGACGAACAGCTGCCCGATGCGCCCCGCTCCGACGCGCCGTATCGGCCGTGACTGCGGGACGATGAGCTGCGGATGCTGACGCCCCGCGATAGCCCAGTGCCGACCCGGACGGTTGAGGTTCAGTTCCGGCGAGGCCCTGCCGATACATGACCCATGTGGGGGCGCCACACGTCTGCACAGACCGCCGCCGGGGTCGCGCGGGGAGGCCGGCGACAGCTCGCGGCCCTGGCCGTCGCCGTGGGGCTCATGGCGGCCTGGCTCCTGTGGTCGACCGCCGTCCGAGCGGCGGATGCGCCACCCACCCACGTCACGGTGGCGGGATCCGGAAGCAATCTCGCCAGCGCCCGCCTGCTCGCCGAGGCCTTTCGCAAGGTTCGACCTGACATCCTCGTCAACATCCCGGCCAGCCTGGGCACGAAGGGCGGGATCCGGGCTGCCGCCGAGGGCGCGGTTGCCCTCGGGCTCGTCTCACGGGAGCTCGAGGGGCCGGAGACCACGCTCGGCCTCGCGTTCCGGACGTATGCGCGGACGGCAATCGTCCTCGGCGCCCATCCGACCGTCGCCGATGACGGGCTGACCTCCCGGGATGTCGTGGAGATCTATCGAGGCTCCAAGACTCGCTGGCGCGACGGGCGGGAGATCGTCGTCCTGACGCGGCAGGCGGGGGAAAGCTCGATCGAGGTCATGTTCCGCGAGATCAAGGAGTTCAAGGCCGCCTATCAGGAAAGCGACCGCGTCAAGCGCTGGGCGACCTTTTTCACGGATCAGGAAATGGACCGGGCGCTGACGGCGACCCCCTACGCGCTCGGGCTGTCGGACCTCGGCACCGTGAGGACCGAGCGGCTGCACATCAAGATCCTGAAGGTGGACGGTGCGCTTCCCACGGTCGACGACGTCCGCGCGGGCCGCTACCGGCTCGTCAAACCCCTGGCCTTCGTGTACCTGCCCGGCCGGCTTCCCGCAGCAGCCCAGGCCTTCATGGCGTTTGCGCTGTCGAAGGACGGTCAGCGAGCGCTGCTCGCGAACGGGTACATCCCGGCCGACGACTGACGCATGCCGCCGGCCACCGGCGGGTCGATCGGCATCAGCGACCACCTCGCCCGGCGCCTCTATCCGATCGCGCTCGCGATCGCCGTGGTCATCGGCGTCGCCCCGCCCGCCACGTACTACGTCTTCCAGAGACTGGCCCTCGAGCACACCGCGTCGATCTATGCGGCCAGCCTGTCCGAGCTCCTCCACGACATCGTGCTGGACAGCCCGGCGCTGTGGCGCTACTCGACGCACCGGTACGCGAAGACGCTCGTCGGCTTCCTGCGCCACCGGGACATCGTCCGGATCGACGTCCAAGACGAGGCGGGGCGCTCGGTCGAGCACTACGCCTACGTCGCGCCGGACGCCGCTCGATGGGCCAGGGCATTCGCCCCGTCGGCATCGGCGCCTGTGCGGTTCAACAACCGGCTCATCGCCACGGTCCGGGTGCACCTCTCGCACGCGCTGCTCCTCGGGACCACGGCGGCCTTCGTCGTCGTGTCCACGCTGACGGGCGCGGGGCTCGCCGTGCTCGTGTACCGCTTTCCGGTGAAGGTCGGCCGCGCGGCCGAAGCGCAGATCGCGGGGCTCGTGGGCGCGCTCGAGCGCGAGCGCCAGACGCTCGATCGGCGCGTGAAGGAGACGGACACGCTCCTCGAGATCGCTCGGGCCACCGAGTCGACGAACAACGCGGAGGAGCTGTTCTCCTTGATCGCGGAGAGCGCGCGCCGCACGTGCCGGGCCGACCGGGCTGCTGTGCTGGCCCTCGACGGGCCGGACCATCACCTCCGGCTGGCCGCGATGTCCAGCGCCGACGGCCAGTCGGACGGCCAGCTTCTCGCGCAGTGGCCCTCGCCGTTGCCCTTCGTCGAGGACACGATCGCAGGGCGAATGCCCACCATCGTCCTCGATGCCGATCAGGCGTCGACCGTCCCGCCCGACTGGCGCCGGGTGTTCGACACGAAGTCGATGTTCGCCGTGCCGCTCAGCGATCGCAATTCCATCGTGGGCGTGCTCGTGCTCGGGTACTCGGAAGGCCGGCCGCCGACCGCGGGAGAGGAAGTGCGCGTGGCGGCGACCCTCGCCGAGCAGGTCGGGCTCGCGCTCCACAACGCGTTCCTGATCCGGAACCTGCGTGACACGGTCGTCCAGCTGCGCGAGAAGAACGCCGAGCTGGACAGCTTCGTCTACAGCGTCTCGCACGACCTGAAGGCGCCGCTCGTCGCCGTGCAGGGCCTGGCCGGCCTCATCGTGGAGGACTACGGCGCGCGGCTCGACGACGAGGGCCGGCACTTCCTGGGCCGGCTCCAGGTCAACGTGAAGCGCATGGAGCAGCTGATCCAGGATCTGCTCGAGCTGTCGCGGGTGGGGCGGGAGTCACGACCGCCCGCCGCCGTGCACCTCGCCGAAGTGATCGACGACGTCGTCACCGAGATGGCGGGGACGATTCGAGAGCGGGGCATCAAGATGAGCACGCGCGACCTCGGCCCGCTCTGGGGCGTGCCCACGCGGATCGGCCAGGTGATGTCGAACCTGATCGGCAACGCCATCAAGTACATGGGCGACAGCCCGTCGCCCGCGATCGAGGTCGGCATGCGCGAGGCCGGTCCCCTCGCCGAGTGCTGGGTCCGGGACAACGGCATCGGCATCGATCCGCAGTACCACGACAAGATCTTCGAGATCTTCCAGCGGCTGGGCGACGTCGAGGCGGAGGGGACAGGCGTCGGTCTGGCCATCACGCGCAAGATCGTCGAGAGCGTCGGCGGCCGGATCTGGGTCGAGTCCACGAAAGGCAACGGGGCGACCTTCTGGTTCACATGGCCGACCCCGGGAAAGCGCACCGCATGAATCGAGCCGATCAGATCACGATCCTCCTCGTCGAGGACAATCCCGATCACGCCACGCTCACGATGCGCGCGTTGCACAAGGGCAACCTGCTGAACGACGTGGTCTGGGTGAAGGACGGCGCCGAGGCGCTGGATTTCCTCTACCGGCGCGGGGCGTACGAGACGCCGCCGGCGCCGCGGCCCGGGCTGATCCTCCTCGACATCAAGTTGCCGAAGGTCGACGGCCACGGCGTGCTGCGCCAGATCAAGAGCGACGAGGCGCTCCGGACGATCCCCGTCGTCATGCTCACCACGTCGGCGCAGGCCGACGACGTCAACGGCAGCTATGGCGCCGGCGCCAACAGCTTCATCACCAAGCCCGTGAGCTTCGCCGACTTCATGGAGAAGATCAACGCGGTCCAGCTGTACTGGGTGCTCACCAACGTGCCGCCCGGAGGCGTACGGTGAGCGTTCCGGCCGTGCGCATCCTCCTGGTCGAGGACGACCAGGACCACGCCGAGCTGATCCGGCGCACGCTCGGCCGGCAGGACCCGCCCATCGCGGTGACGGCGGTCAACGGAGGCGACGCGTGCCTGGCCGCGCTTGCGGCCGAGATGCCGTCCGCCGTGCTGCTCGACTACAGCCTGCCCGGCATGAGCGGCCTCGACGTCCTCGAGCGCATCCGCGCCGCGCACTTCTCGGTGCCCGTCATCATGGTCACGGGCCAGGGCGACGAGCGCGTGGCCGTGCAGGCGATGAAGTCCGGGGCCGCGGACTACGTCCTCAAGACGTCCGGCTACGCAGCGACGCTGCCGACCGTGCTCCACAAGGTGTTGAAGCAACACGCCCTCGCCGAGGACAACGAGCGCCTCTACGCGGAGACCCAGCGCCGCCTGCGCGAGAGCGAGGCCCTCCTCGATCTCGCCCGCACGCTCACGTCCACGCTCGAGTACCGCCCATTGCTCACGGCCGTCGTCGGCGCGGCCGCCCGTGTGTGCGCAATGGATCGGGGATCGATCTGCCTGTGGGAGGACAGACGGCTCATCACGGTGATCGGCCAGCTGGCACAAGCTGCCCAGGACGCGGATGCCTCGGTCGACGCCCTCACCGGGCGCTCACTCGACGAGGTCAGGCTGCTCGACGTCGTCGCCGGCGGCTGTGGGCCGGTCATCGTCGACGCGCCTGGAGACGATCCGCGCCTGGCGGGCATAGGGGCGCTCGCGCGCGCCGGCGCGGTCCTGGCGCTGCCGCTCGTCCGCCGGACCGAGATATTCGGCGCCCTGGTCCTGGAGAACGCCAGCGTGAAACCGCCGGTGAGCGCCGATCAGGTCCGGCTCGGCAGCACGGTCGCGGCCCAGGTCTCCCTCGCCGTCGAGAACGCCCGGCTCTACCGCGCCGCCGAGCAGGCGCTGGCCGATCTCCGCGCCACCCAGGAGGGCCTCGTCCGCGGCGCGACACTCCGCGCCCTCGGCGAGATGGCGAGCGGCGCCGCGCACCACCTGAACAACCTGCTCGCCATCGTGCTGGGCCGCGCCCACCTGCTGCTCGCCGACCGGGACATCGGGCGCTTCCGCCGTCCGATCGAGATCATCGTGCGCGCGTCCACCGACGGCGCCGACGTCGTGCGCCGCATCCAGGAGTTCACGCGCACCAAGACCCTCGAGGCCAACGAGCCGGTCGACCTCGACGAGCTCGTCGCCGAGGTCATCGAGATGACGCGCGTCCAGTGGCGCGATGCCGCCCGCGCCAACGGCGTCTCGATCGACGTGGTCGCGGAGACCGGCGCGGTTCCGCGCGTGGTCGGTCACCCCGCGGCCCTGCGCGAGCTGCTGATCAGCGTGCTGCTCAACGCCGTCGATGCGCTCCCCACAGGCGGGCGGATCACGATCCGGACGTGGCGCGCGGGAGCCTGGGCGTGCGTGGCCGTCACCGACGACGGCGTCGGCATGACCCCGGAGGTCCGCGAGCGCGCGCAGGAACCCTTCTTCACCACGAAGGGGCCGAAGAGCACCGGCCTCGGCCTCAGCGTGAGCGGCAGCATCGTCGAGCGCCACGGCGGCGATCTGGCCATCGAGAGCGCGCCGGGACGGGGGACGACGATCACGATCCGCTTGCCGATCGCCGCGGCCGATCAGCCCGCGCCGGCGGCGGCACCGGCGGTCGACTCGTCGCCGCGCCCGCTGTCGGTGCTGGTGCTCGACGACGAGGAGGACGTCCGCGAGGTCATCGCCATGCTGCTCGAGGCCGACGGCCACCACGTGCAGCAGGTTGGACTGCCCTCCCAGGCCCTCGCTCGGCTCGAGGCCGGGACCGCGCCCGACGTCGTGTTGACCGACCTCGGCATGCCGGAGATGACGGGGTGGGATCTCGCGTGCGCGGTGAGGGAGCGGTGGCCCTCGGTCACGATCGGCGTAGTGACCGGATGGGGAGACCACCCCGCGCCGTCCTCGACGGCGCAAGCCGCCGTGAACTTCGTCATCAGCAAGCCGATCGACCGCGCGGCGCTCCGCGCGGGCCTGCGGCCGGTGACGCGGCCGAGCCGCTCGACGTCAGCCGCATAGGACGGCCGCCTGGTCGGCCTCGGCGGCAAGCGCGCGCGTCCGGGCAGCGCGCGGGGCCGCGCACCGAGGCCGGCGAACGCATCTCTCGCGCGGAGTGCGCCGGCGGCCCGCGATCACTGGACCGTGAAGTTGCCGCTGCTCGTCGCCGTACCGCCCGGCGTGGTGACCCTCAGGGTCCCGCTGGTTGCGCCAGGGGGGACCGTCGCCGTGATCTGGACGCCGGAATCGACGTGGAAGACGGCCGAAGCGCCGTTGAATTTGACGGCGGTCGCGGCGTTCAGGTTGGTCCCGGTGATCGAGACAGTCACCCCCGGCGCGCCACTGCCCGGGTCGAACCCGGTGATCGTGGGCGTGACGGTGACCGTGAAGCTGGCCGCGCTCGAGACCTGACCCCCGGGTGTCGTCACGCCGACCGGGCCCGTCGTCGCGCCGGCGGGCACCGTCGCGGTGATCCTTGGACGCTCTGTTCACGGTGAAGCTCGCCGCTGTGCCGTTGAACGTGACCGCGGTGGCGCCGGTGAAGTTGGCCCCGTTGATGGTCACGCTCGCCCCGACCGCCGCGGCCGAGGGCGTGAATCCGGTGATCCGGGGCGCCACGGTGAACGTCGTCGCGCTCGTGGCGGTCCCGCCCGGCGTCGCCGTGACACTGATCGGGCCCGTCGTGGCGTTGGCAGGCACCATGGCCGTGATCTGGGTGCTCGAGTTCACGGTGCAGGTGGCCGGCGTGCCGTTGAACTTGACCGCGGTGGCGCCCGTGAAGTTGGCGCCGGTGATCACGACGCCCGTACCAACAGCGCCCGCGGCGGGGTGCCGACGATCGTGACGGTCGCGACGGCGGCGCTCGCGAGGGCGCCGAGGTCACATCGCAGCTCGAGGAAGAACGCGCGCACGAGCGCGCACGAGCCCTGGCTCGGGGTGTAGGAGCTCACCGCGAAGCGGAGCGACGGCCAGCCAGCAGATGGCGACGACAGCGAGACCGACCAGCCGAGACGCCCACCATGACTTCCCCGCACGCATCGTCATTCGCTCTCCCCCTTGGCACGCGAGCCCTTTGTCACGCGAGCCTCGTCTGGCACATGAGACCTTTTGGCACACCAGCCCGGCGTCGATCTGCCTCGAGACGCGATCATTCCGCCGCGATCACGCGCGATGGATCGCGATTCACGAGGGACCCAGACAGTCATCGTGCGGGCAAGAGCGTCAATCGTCTTGCGCTGGCATCGAATCGTGCGCCGTGGGGATTTGGTCCTCTCGCGCTGCTTTCCGAGATTTCTCACTGGTGCGAAGAGGGCAGACCAGGTCAAACTCTTTCGAGGATGTGGCACTCTCTTTCTCCACGTGAGCGCGAGGAAACGCCGATCAGCGCGCCGCCGTGAGCGACGTAAGGCGCGAAGATCTAGTACCAAGGTCCGTCGTCACGCGTCTGTCGTCGCGCCGATGGCACAGGACTTGAAATTCTCTTGCCGCGAGGCGCTGCCGATGCGTGACGTCGTGCGGGTGCTGCGGTTGATCGTTGGACTCGGGCTCGTGCTGGGGCTGCTGGTGACCCCGAACGCGGCGCTCACGGTGACCTATCACGTGAACGCGGTGACCGGAGACGACAGCCGCACGTGCGCCGAGAGTCAGAATCCCGGCACGCCGAGAAAGAGCATCAAGAAGGGCCTCGAGTGCGCGTTTCTCGGCGAAATCGTCAGCGTGAGCTCCGGCACGTATGCGGAGAGCGTCGAATCGAAGCGTGACGGCGCCCCGGGGGCGCCGATCGTGCTCCGCTCCGCCGTCGTGGGCGGCGCCGTCATCCGGCCGACGCCCGGCGCCGACGAGGGCGTGTTCGTCGCGCACAGCCATCTGACGATCGACGGATTCAAGGTCAAGGGCGGCACGACGGGGATGAAGCTCGGTCCCCATGACGGCGGCGGTGGTCCGGTGGTCGGCCTGCTCATCCAGAACAACACGATCGCCAACAACACCGTCGAGGGGATCAAGGTCACCAATGGCGTCCAGACGGAGATTGCGTTCAACACCGTCTTCAACAACGCCACGAACGGGATCAGCTACTCCGGCAACTCGAGCAGCATTCACGACAACGACGTGCGCGACAATGGCCAGTTCGGCATCTACGTCAAGGACGGCGTGGACCACGACGTCTACGGCAACACCGTCCACGACAATGGCACGTCGCCGGACGACGACCTCAAGATCCTCGGCGCCACGGTCGCGCAGACGTTCTACGTCCACTGCCTCACGGGCGACGACCTGGCCAACGCGGCCGAGGCGAGGAACCCGGCCACACCGTGGCGAACGATCAAGAAGGCGCTCGAGACGGCCGACGCGGGCGACACCATCGTCGCGCTGGGGGGCACGAAGGCGCAGCCGGTCGTCTGCAACGAGACGACCATCGAGTCCAAGCGGGACGGCGCGCCGGGGAAGCCCATCGCGATACGCGCCAACGTTCCCGAGACGGTGATCATCGATCCGCCGGCCGGGAACGGGATCGTCGTGTCCCATCATCATCATCTGGTGAGCGGACTGATCGTGACCGGAGCGGTGTTCGGCGTGCAGATGGGCCCCCACGACGGCGGAGACGGGCCCGTCAACGGCCTCGTGCTCGACAACGTTCGCGTGCACGGCAACAGCGTCGGCGGCGTGAAGTTCACCAATGCGGTGAAGGCACTCCTGCAGCACAGCGTCATCCGCGACAACGGCGGGGCCGGAATCTTTTACTCGGGCACCGGCGCCCGCATCATGAACAATCTCGTGTACGCGAACGAGGGCGGCGGCAACTACGGCATCACGGTCACCGGCGGCGGCGGACACAAGATCCGGAACAATACGATCTACGGCAACCCCAGCGGGGGCCTCAGACTCGGCATCGACGCGTCCTCCGTCGCGTCCGGCTCCGCCTCGGACAACATCATCGTGGGCGGGTCGGTGGGCATCAAGGAGCAAGGGACCGGCAGCTTCACGCTCGAGCACAACGACGTGTTTGGAAACGGGACCGACTACGATCTGGTGCGGAGCGACATCGGGCCGGGTTCGATCTCCGCGGCTCCGGGGTTCGTGAATCCGGCCGCGGGCGACTTCCGCCTGGGTCGCGTGGCGACCGGGCAGCCGGGCAACAGCCCGTGCATCGACGCGGGCTCCGCGAGCAGCGACGCCATGAATCTCGGGGGGCGGACCGCGTTCACGGACAAGTTCCCCGATACCGGCCTGGTCGACCTCGGCTACCACGGGACGGTCCTGTTCCCCACGGAAGGCACCGTCACGATCACGGCGGCGAGCATGACCTTCAGCCAGGGGACCGGGAACGACAGCTTCACGCTCTCCGCCACGCTCGCGCCGGGAGCCGGCAGCGACGGGATCAAGCCGGGCGCCAACTACACCGAGCTCAGCTTCGGGTCGCTCGTGCACTCGCTCCCCGTCTCCGGATTCCAGCCGCTGGGAGGCGGCCGTTGGGCCTACAGCGGCGCGTCGACGAGCGGCACGTTCGCGAAGCAACCCAACGGAACTGTGACCGTCTCCGTGCAGGCGACCGGCCTGAACCTGGCGCTGAGCGACACACCGATCCCGATCGGGATCAGGATCGGTGACGACTTCGGATCGCTGCCGGTCAAGCTGACCGGCACGCTCAAGGTGCCGTAGCCTGGGCCGAGACCCCCGCCAGGGCGGCGGTGCCTACCGGCAGTACGGCAGCACTCGGTCCCCGAAGAGCTTGATCGCGTCCATGATCTTCGCGTGCGGCGGCCCGCCCGAGTGGGCGTGCCGGAGACGCAGCAGGAAGTAGTCCGCGCCGGTCGCCTCGGCAAACCGCGTGAACTCACGAACGCACGTCTCGGGGTCCCCCAGGATCAGGCGGTCCGGCGCGAGATTCGGCAAGGAGAACTCCGTGCCCTCCGGGATGCTCCGGAACTCCGCCAGGCGGTTCTGCCAGTAGTACCGGTACGCCGCCATCACTTCCGGCCCGTACACCGTCTCCGCCTCTCTACGCGTCGCCGCGACCCACGCGTCGCGCATCAGGACGACCTGGGGTGTGCGGCCGGCCTTCCGCGCAGCGTCCTTGTACGTGTCGGCCAGCTTCACGGCGTTGTCCAGGCTGGTGCTCGGCGTGCCGACGAAGGCGTCGGCGAGCGCGCCGGCGCGCCGCACAGCGGTCAGCACGCTCGCGCCGATCCAGAGCGGCGGCCCCCCGGACTGGAACGGGCGCGGCAGGATCTGCACGTCGTCCAGCGTGTAGTGCGTGCCCTTGAAGGAAAACGGCTCACCGGACCAGCAGCGCCGCAGGATCTCCACGCCCTCCTCGAACATCGCGGCGCGGGGCGCGAACGGCACCGAGAACGCGCGGAAATCCGCCGCCTGATACCCGATGCCCACGCCCACGACCAGGCGCCCCTTCGAGACGAGGTCGAGCGTGATCGCATCCTCGGCCACGCGCACCGGGTGATGCAGCGGCAACAGGATCACGGACGTGCCCACGCGCAGCGTGCGCGTGCGGGCGGCCACCGCCGTGCACACGATCAGCGGCGACGGGAGGAACCCGTCCTTGTCCTGGTGATGCTCGCCGAAGAAGCAGGAGTCGAAGCCGCTCGCCTCGGCAAGCTGCGCCTCGGCGATGGTCTCGTCGATCGCGCGATCCAGGTGCTCGCCCCGGGGCGGATTCGCGATCGAGCTGTAGAGCCCGAACTTCATGCGCCGGCCCTCGCAGTCGCGCGCCGGCGATCAGTAGAGCGCGACCAGCGACGCCTTGTTGCGCGCCTCGAGCGTCTCGAGCGGCATGGCGCCGTTGGTCTGATCGTAGAGCATGCACGCCATCGACGGCAGCGCGTCGGCGCCGGGCCAGCTCTCCTGGTCCCAGAGCCGGCCGCGACGGAACGAGCGCGCGCAGTGGAGGAACACCTCCTCGACCTCGACGCCGATGGCGAGCAGCGGCGTCTTGCCCTGCGCCGTGAGGGTCGCGAGCAGCTCCGGCTCGCGCGTGATCGCAGCGCGGCCGTTCACCCGGAGCGTGAAGTCGTTGCCCGGCACGAGGAAGATGATGCCGACGTGCGGGTTCGACAGGATGTTCTGCATGCCGTCGAGCCGCTTGTTCCCCGGGCGGTCCGGGATGACCAGGTGGTGATCGTCGATCACCTGCACGAACCCGGGCGCGTCGCCCTTCGGGGAGACGTCGCAGCGGCCGTCGGCCGAGGACGTCCCGAGCAGCAGAAACGGCGACTGCTTGATGAACGCGCGCGCGTGGGGATCGAGCGCGGGGATCTCCTTCTTCCGCGCCAGCTCGCTCGGCTCCCCGCCGATGATGGCGCGCAGCGTCTCCACCGAGGTCACGAGATCTCGAAACATCGGGTGCTCCTCCTTTCGTCGAGCCCGGACGCATGGCGCCAGGCCGAGGTCGCCATTATCGCGGAGACGCGGCCTGTTGTCACCGGTGGGCCATCAGCTCCCGGTGGGCCTGGCGGCGCTGTCAGCGCGCGCGGCCAGCTCGCCGAGCACCTGGGAGAGCCGCTGCATCTCCACCGGCTTCACCAGATGGGCGTCGAAGCCGGCCGCCCGTGTGCGATGGCGGTCCTCGTCCTGGCCGTAGCCGGTGAGCGCGATCAGGCGGACGGCGCTGCCGGCCCCGGCGCGGATGCGCGCGGCGACCTCGTAGCCATCGAGCCCAGGTAGTCCGAGATCGACGATGGCCACGTCGGGCCTGGTCTCGAGCGCCCGCGCGACCCCGTCCGTCCCCGACGCCGCGCCGTCGGTCTCGTGGCCGTTCAGGCGCAGGAGGACCTGCAACATCTCGCGCGCGTCCTCGTTGTCCTCGACGACCAGGATCCTGAGCGGCCGGACGGGTTTGCTCTCGCGTGCGCCGGGAGCCGATGGCGCCGGCGCCGGTGGCGCGATGGCGGGCAGGCGGACCGTGAACGTGCTTCCCTCGCCCGGGCCCGCACTCTCAGCCATGACGGCGCCGTGGTGCAGCTCGACCAGCCGCCGGACCAGCGCGAGCCCGATGCCGAGGCCGCCATGCGGGCGATGAACACCGCCGTCGCCCTGGACGAACAGGTCGAACACGCGGGGAAGCAGGTCCGCTCCGAGCCCGATCCCCGTGTCGCTCACGCGCAGCAGCGCGCGGTCACCCTCGACGCCCACCTGGACGTGGACCTGCCCGTTGGCCGGCGTGTACTTCAGCGCGTTCGAGACCAGGTTGGTGACGACCTGCTCGAGGCGCGCCTCGTCGCCGCGCACCCAGGCCGGGCTCAAGTCCACATGGAGACGGCGCTCAGCGCTCTGCCCGGACGCGGCCAGACCATCGAGCGCCTGGCGCGCGACCACGGCCAGGTCGAGCGACGTCGCCCGCAGGGCGATCTTGCCCGTCATCACGCGACTCACGTCGAGCAGGTCGTCGACGAGGCGGGCGAGGTGCTCGACCTGATGCGACACGACGGCGCCGGCGCGGCGCGCCATCTCGCTACCGGTCGTGGCGAGCGCGAGCACGTGGGCGGCGCTGCTGATCGCGCCGAGCGGATTCCGGAGCTCGTGACCGAGCGTGGCCAGGAACTCGTCCTTGGCCTGGTTCGCCGCCGTCGCGTCGGCGAGCAGCACGGCCAGCGAGCGCTCGGCCTCGACCCGCTCGGTCACGTCCTCGGCCACTCCCACGATGGTGCGGACCCGTCCGGTACGGTCCCGCACCGGGAATCCGCGGTCGCGGATCCACCGCACGCCCCTCGCGGGCGTCGTCATGCGGTACATCTCGTCGAACGACTCGCGCGCGACGCGATCGACGAACGCCGCCTCCGCTCTCGCGCGGTCGTCCTCGTGCACCGCGTCGAGCCAGTGAAGCGGATCCTCGTAGAAATCCTTCACCGTGAAGCCCCAGAGGCGCTCGCACGCCGGGCTCACGTACCGCACGTGTCGCGTCGCCGCGTCGGTGATCCAGAAGCACGCGTCGATGTTCTCGGTGAGCTGTCGAAAGCGCTCCTCGACGTCGCGGCGCGCCTGGATCACCACGGACAGGAACACGCCGACGGCCACGAACACGGCGATGCCCGACAGGTGGCCGAGCGTCGTCAGCGTCGTGTCCGTCCAGGTCCACAGGAGGGCGGCGGACACGGCACTGAGCCCGGTCGCGATCACCCCCGCGCGTCGACCCGCGAGCCAGGCGACCGCCCCGATGGCGGGAACGTACGTGAGGAGCGGCAGCGTCTGGCCCCACAGCGGCGTCATGAGGACGCGCAGCCCGGAGGCGATGACCACACCGACGAGGGCGACGCCGACATCACCGACGAGCTCGCGCGTGGGGCGCATGATGCGACTTCTGACCATCCCATCATGGCCTCGCCGTCGAGGTCAACCAGCTTCGAGGCTTATTGGCGCGGCGGCGTGACCTGACGGCGCGGCGCGAGCGGAATCTCGCGCAAGCTGTTGAGATCGATCTTCGGCATGTCGACGCTCACGGACCGGAGCACACCGTTGGCCAGCTCGTTGTAGCGGCTGAAGTACCGCCGGAGCCGCCCGCGCCACGCGGGAATGCCGCCGTTGGCGTGTAGCTCGAAGGCCGACTCCCGCTGGTCGAGCGCCGACCCCACGTGATCCCAGGCCAGGTTGAGCAGGGCCGCGCGCTGCAGGGCCGTGTAGCCGGCGCCCTCGAACGATTGCTCGAGGCCCGCGGCGATCTCGGGCGAGGCGAGATCGGTGTCGGCCGGCGCGACCACGAGCGACGAGCCCGGCAGGATGCGCAGGATCTCGGCCATGCGCTGGCGGGCCTTCAGCATCGCGAGGCTGCCCGAGGCGACGTGGATGCGGTTCGGGATCGCGTACCCGGCGACCGACCGCTCCGGGTCCAGCTCCGCCGCGGTCTGGCAGGTGCGGACGGTCTGCACGTCGGCAGTGAGGTCGATCAGGTATTCGAGCGTCGGCTCGTGCTCGATCAACGCCATCGCATGCGCGCACGCGAGGGCCAATCCCAGCGTGAATTCCGCCTTGGCGAGCCAGCAGTAGAGCTGGTGCCAGAACAGCCACGACGCCACCGGCTCCGGCGTCATCTCGGTGAGGAACACCCGCTCCCGCGGGATGAACACGTCCTCGAGCCACATCTGGCCGTCGAGCTCGTCGTACCGAGTGCTGAGCGGGGCGACGAACGGATTGCGGTGGCGCAGGGCGATCTTCCGGCACAGCACGGTCACGCCCGGGGCCGCCACGGGCACGATGAAGCTCGCGCGATGTGGGCCCAGGTCGATGCCGGAATGGCTCCCGACGTACACGTCCTCCGCGTAGGCCGGGCTCGTGTGCATGCCGATCCTGCCGCGGATCACGACGCCGGCGTCGGTCTCCTTCACCAGGCGAAGCGCGGCGCGCTCGGCCGGATCCTTTCGCAGCCGATCGCCGATGGTGGCGGCGCCGGCCGAGAACGTGAGGAAGCGGCCCGTGCGCGCGATCATCTCCCGATAGCGCGAGGCGTGCTCGACCTGCTCCGCGGACACCTGTCGCTGCTGCACGGCGTCGAGGACGCCGAGCGCGATCAGATGGCCATACGCCGGCGTGTGCGTGATGTTCCCGGCCGTCGGAAACGTCGTCGCGGCGTAGCAACGCCCCATGCCGCGGAGATCGCTCGGCCCCATCGGCAGCACGAAGGACCACGGCGTGCGCGCGCCGGCGGGGTCGGGCGGAGTCAACACGACGTCCTGCCACGCCGGATCAGCATGGCGGTCGTACCACTGGACGTACTCCTCGACCATGCCGCACGTCGCGGGATGTGTCGTGACGTCGTCGACCAGTCCCTCGCCGAGCACCCAGACGCGGCGACCATCCGTGGAAAGCGTCTCGCGATACTCGCGGCCCGTCCTCATCGCGATCCTGTCCTCCGTTCGGAATTCACGCGCGCCGGTTCGCGCTCGGGTCGGCGACAACGCTGGCCGCGTTCGCGCCGCGCTCACGCTCGGCCGCGAACTCGCCGGGCCGGCGGCCGGGTCCCGGAGGTCCGGCGAAGGCCTGCGCGATCGCCATCCACTCCGCGGCGTTGGGCCCGCTGACGGCGAGGCGCGTGTCGGCGAATCTACCGTCCGGTCCTCCGGGCGTCAACCGAGCGGCCCGCACTGGGTCAATCTGCTTCGCGATACTTCGTTGCGGGCGCCCCGGCAACCCTCAACGTACACCCACGTACGCCTCGGGCTGCCGGGGCGCCCGCGCCTCGTCTCGCTCGCAACTTGCCCCAGTGCGGCGGGGCGCCGCAATGCGGGTAGAATCGGCGGGCAGTCGAGCGCCGATCGAGGCGATCCCGTGATGTCGGAAAGGAACTCGAGGTGGCCAGAGTCGAGAGGGCACGTGGTGGTGGGCGCCGCAGCGCTCGGTCCGGGTCCGGCCGTCGACCGGACGGTCGAGACGCCTGCATCTTCTGTCGCATCGTCGCGGGCGAGGCGCCGGCGTCGGTCGTGTTCGAGGACGCGCGCACGCTCGCCTTCATGGATATCAACCCGGTGCGCCCGGGCCACGTGCTCGTGATCCCGAAGGCGCACCGCCCGCAAATCTGGCATCTCGGCGACGCCGAGTTCTCCGCCGTGTACCGGAGGCTCCCGTCGCTCGTCAGGGCGCTGGCCCGCGCGACGCGCGCCGATGCCATCGACGTGTTCAACCTGAACGGACCGGCGGGGGGCCAGACGGTCTTCCATCTGCACGTTCACCTGGTCCCGGTTCATCGCGAGACCTCGCCGGTGCGGCGGAAGGGCCGCGGGGTGACGCTCACGTTCGAGCAGCAGCGCGTCGAGCGCCACGAGCTGAATCGCATCGCCCGACGCATCCGCGCCCGGCTCCGGACCGAGCCGAGGGTCGGCGATCCGAGACGGCCCCCCGCACGAGAAGGCGATCGGCACACAGGCTGACGTGGGGCGTCCGCCGATCGGGCGGCCGTCGGCGCGCCGAATCGACAACGCGCGGGTCAGCGGGTCCAGGGCAACGGGGTGCCCTCGTTCCAGGCGTCGGGGCGAATCCCGAAGGCCTCGATGAACCGCTGCCACCCCGAGCCGATGGCGAGGGCGGCGCCCAGCTCGAGGATCTCTCCCTCGTCGAAGTGCTGGCGCAGCTCCGTGAAGAGCGCCTCGTCTACCTCCGGGTGCTCGCCCGTCAGGCAGTCCGCGAGCCTGAGCGCCACGATGGTGCGCGGCGGAAGGTCGCTGTGCTCCAGATCGCCGAGCGCCGCGTCGACCTCGCGCTCGCCGAGCCCCTTGCGCATCAACGATGCGCTGCGCGCGAGGCTTCAGTGCACGCAGTGATTGCGAGACGCAAGCCGGATGCGGCACAGCTCGAGCAGCGCGGGATCGAGGCGCGAGCCCCCCGCGTAGACGAACGACACCCATCCGAGGAACAGATCGAGCACGGCGGGTCGGCGCGCCAGCGTCAGGAACAGATTGTCGTCGCGGTAGGCCTTGGCGAACCACACCTCGAGCCGCCGGCGCAGATCGGCGTCGAGCTGATCGGGATCGGCCTTGGGCAGATGTCCGTGGACGTTGGCCACGCTGGCGCCTCCCACCGCGAGGTGTGCGCCGAAGTCTAGCACGGCGCGCCGGCATGTCGTCCGGACCTTCGTGGTATGTTCGCCGCCAATGCCGAGGGCTCCATGGACCAGATAGCGCTTCGCGCAATGCGGCTCATGTACTTCATGGCTCCCGCCTACGCGGCGAACATGCTGCCTCCCTTTCTCAAGTACTGGAAGGGATGGAATCCGCCGATCAGCCGGCGCTGGCTCGGAACCCACAAGACGGTCCTCGGAGTCGCCGGCGGTGTGCTGGCGGCCATGCTGACGGCGCTGGCGCAGTCGCGCCTGGGCTGGGCGGACGCGCCCGCGGCGGAGGCGACGTGGGTGGGACTCGGCTTGCGCATGGGCATCGGCGCGATGGCCGGGGACGCCGTCAAGAGCTTCTTCAAGCGTCGAGCCCACGTCGCGCCGGGCCAGTCCTGGGTGCCATTCGATCAGGTCGACTTCGTCGTCGGGGCGCTCGTGCTCGTCTGGCCGGTCGCAAACCTGTCGTGGCTCGACGCCGTGGCCATCGTGCTCCTGAGCGCGATCGGGCACGTGCTGGTGAACCACGTGGGCTACTGGCTCGGCGTGCGGCCCGCGAGGTGGTAGCGTCGGAGGGGTGATGCCAATGCGTCGAGTCTCGCCCGCCCTGACGCTGGTCCTGCTCCTCACGACGCTGGCGGCGGCCCAGGACAAGCCGTCCGACGGCGGCAGCCCGCCCCCTGACGCGACCAGGCCGGTCCTGGTGATCGACGAGCTCGTCCACGACTTCGGCGAGGTCAGGCCGGGTCAGAGGCTCACGTGGGCGTTCAAGCTGAAGAACGAGGGCGACGCCGATCTGCTGATCCAGAGCGTCGCGCCCGGCTGAGGCTGCGTCGCCAGCGACTACACCAAGGTCGTGCCTCCTGGTCAGGAGGGAAAGATCGTGCTGTCGTTCAAGAACACGCGGGGGTACTCGGGCCTGGTGACGGAGGTCGCGCGCATCACGACCAACGCGCCCCACCAGCTCCGGTTCAACCTGGTGCTGAGGGCGAGGTTCCCGTCCTCGACACGGCCGGCGCCGTCGCCTCCCGCCGCCGGCTCGTAGGCGGAGTCACGGTCGAAGGTCGGCGGCGCGCGCGCCCTGGTGCGCTAGGGTCCCAAGTCAGAGATCCGTCGGGCACACCGGGCCGGGCGGGGCCAGGGGCCCTCCCCGCGGGACCGTGGCTTCTGCGGAGTACCGAAGCGTAGCGCTGTGGAACTCGTGGCCCCATCGAGTGCCTTCAGCGGATCGCGACTCAGCGTGTCCCGCGGGGAGGGCCCCTGGCCCCGCCCGGCCTTTGCCGGCACACTCCTGACCAGGGTGCGCTAGGGGCTCCACGGCGTCGACGTGAGCCTGAAGAAGCGCGCCGCGTTCTCCCACATCAGCTTCTGCGTCGCCGCCTCGCCCAGCGCCGCGCGCCACGCGATCACCGTGTCGGCGTGGTCGGGAAAGATCGTCTCCGGATGCGGGTAGTCCGACGAGAACATCAGCACGTGATCGCCGACCAGGTCGATGACGGCCTTCGTCATCGCGACCCCTTCGGAGAAGTCGAGGCTGCAGAAGACGCGCCCCATCCGTGCGTACTCGACGGGCGTGTGCTCGAGCGCGGGCGAGACGGAGCCCTTCACGTAGTCGATCTGCCGCGTCAACCGCAGGAGCCAGTGCGGCAGCCAGCCGTGGCCGCATTCGAGCGTGCCGACGCGGAGCCTCGGGTAGTGGTCCAGCATGCCGCCCATCAGCATGAACGAGAGGAATCGCTGCCCTCCCCACGTCTGCCCGGCGCAGCGGCCCATGGCCGGGTTGTCCCAGACGTCGCGATAGCCGGGGAAGTAGGGCGTCTCGATCGTGAACCCGTGGTACATGATCGGCAGGTCGGCGGCGTTGGCCGCGGCCCAGATGGGCTCCAGGTCGGGATCGTCCACGGGAAGGCCCTCCGGCAAGAGCGGCCACACGGCGGCGACCCAGTCCTGGTCGGCGTGCTCCTCGATGATCCGCGCGCTCCAGGCCGGGTCGGTGGCCGGAGCGAGGATCATGCTCTTCAGCCGGCGCGGATCGGCGGCGCAATACTCCGCGATGTACCGGTGATACGCGCGATAGAGGCCCGTCGTGAGGTGCGGCGCGAGCGCGGGAGCGCCGAACGCCCACGGGCCGGGGACGATGAAGTCGATGTCCCGTCCTTCCACGTCCATGTCGTGCAGGCGCCCCTTCGCGTTGTCCTCCGCGGCGCGCGGGGCAATCGGCTCCCGGGTCACCATCTGCGTGCGCCCGGAGAGAAATCCGCGGTCGCCCCCGAGATCCTTCGCCGGTGCGGGCTTCTCCCCGGCGACACGGCCCAGCCGGATCGGCTTGATCGAGAGCAGCGAATACGCGTCGACGTCCTCGGCGTCGCCGCGCCCGGGCACGGGCTTCACCATGCGGCGATACGGGTCGAGGTCGTCGATCCGCTCGAGAAGCTCGCGATCGGCGTGGCGCAGCAAGACGTCCAGCGACGGATTCACGTGCGTGTCCGAATCGATGACGCGACACCCGTGCCTCATCTGCGCTCCCTCC
>Ga0187894_10000354_pt1 | contig 62385 bp, 55 predicted proteins | sample GBC1701081metaG_FD_136650 | JGI IMG/M metagenome (GOLD analysis project Ga0187894, IMG submission 136650) | White microbial mat communities from a lava cave in the Kipuka Kanohina Cave System on the Island of Hawaii, USA - GBC170108-1 metaG ... | reverse complement strand
CGCGCCCATCCGCCAACAACTCATCCAGAGCGGGGGAGGAGCTTCGCCCCTCCCCCTGCGCCCCCTCCCATATCTTAACTTATTTTACCCGATCCGCTGTCCAACGGATGGGGTCCACCTCAAGGCCCGAGAAGATGTTTCTCAAAAGCCTGCCAAAGCAGAGTCTGTTAAGCGCGGGACTAATCCTGCAGCACAGGTTGCTCCTGCTAGTGAACAACCGATGCTCCCGCCGACGCTTGAAAAATACCAAGAAGGCCGGGCGTTGGCGAATCAACAAGCCAAGACCTTTATTATGGGTTTGGTGAAGAAATACAGCCTAACAACCGACGACATCGCTCTAATGACCAAGTTGTTTGATGACTGCTTGTCGAAGAAGAATGCCTATGAGGCTGAAATCGCAGAGATTCACGAAGGCAATGGTGATCCCGACATCCTAGAACTTCGAGTCCCCTCATATTACGAAAGTGTCGGAGAAAAGTGGCAGGCCGATTATCTCCGCGCTATGGTAGAGCGGTTTGGACGACGTAAGGCCGTTGATATCCAAGTCGACCTCGGCGACCTCTATGATTCAATGCTTGGGAGCTTCGGCAGGTATGATCAGTATTACAGCATCTCCCAATCGCCAGACTCCACGGGGAAAACGCAATACCACATCAAGAGATTGTCCCTGACGGCAGGCAGAGGAGGCGCGAATCCTTATCAGATATTGCAGACCGCTCCAAATTGGTCAGGGACTCAGTCACTCGAACTCCTAAAGGGTGGCCTATTCGGTTCAATATCGCAGAAGACTGTGCAGTATTTTGGTGTGGGTAGCTGAGCATCAGGTCGTCCGACTCCCCCGCCTTTGCATAATTAGAGCCGCCAGTCGAAAGACTGGCGGCTATTCTTTTTTCTTCGATATCTTCCGCTTACTCGTCGTCGGCTCACCCGAAGGCCTAACAAGCTGCGCCTTCATACTCTCCTCCCATTCGGCCAACAACTTTTTGCGATACTCGTGCGCAATGCGAACGGAATGCGGCGGCAATAGCTTGCGCTAAAATTCTCAGGCCGCCACGCGCGGCGGCACGGCCTCGGTGCGCCTGAACAGGCTGATCAGCCCCAGCACCACGAGCACCGGGATCCAGATCGGCGACAGCGCCACAGCGAACGCGAGGGCGATCGCACACAGGACTGCGAGCACTGACAACCCGGCAACGCCGAGCAGGCATGCCACAAAAAGGCCGGCAATCGCCGCACCGAAGAGCACCGGACTGAACTTGATGGCCAGGTAGACCAGCGCCGCGAGGAGGAGGATCTTCAGGAAAGTTTTCATACGTGCTTTCAAAACACGGTGTCGGGGCAAAAGTCGCATTTTCACACGACCTCCCGCGGAAAACGCGGAAATCACGGGAGATAACGCGGTATTGCCTGCCGGCGCCTTCAGTGTGTTCCGTGTATTCCGTGGACCATGAATCTTCCCCCGTCCCCGTCGTCTGCGCGCTGATCGAGCGCGACGGCCTCGTCCTGCTCGCCCAGCGTCCACCGGACAAGCTGCTGCCGCTGAAATGGGAGTTCGCCGGCGGCAAGGTCGAGCCGGGCGAGGATCCCGCCGCCGCCATCGTCCGGGAGATCCGCGAAGAGCTCGGCTGTGAGATCGCCGTCACCCGCGCGCTGCCGCGGTTCACCCACGACTACGGCCGCGTCGTCATCGAGATGATTCCTTTCGTCTGCACACTCAGGCCCGGTTCGCCCGAACCGCAGCCGCACGAGCACATCGCGGTCGCTTGGGTGAAGCCTGCCGACTTGCTCAGCTACGACCTCGCCGCCGCCGACGTGCCGGTGGTGGAAATCTACACGGGTGGAGCGCCTTGACCCCAAGGCGCTGTATGACTTCCGCTGGCAGACAACGCGCTGAGGTCAGCGCGTTCCACCCTCGACTGCACGATCCCATCTCAGCGCGCTCAAGAGGCCTGGGGTCAGGCCGCTCCACCTCTTTGTCTACTCCGGCTTGATGATCCCGGTCTCGAGGCCGGGGTGCTTTCCGTCGAGGATCTCGACCGCGAGCTTGTAGCCCTTGGCGTCGTGGTTCCGTTTCAGGGTCGCGAAGCTGTGCGCGATGCGCGCCTTCGCGTCAGCCACCGCGAACCCGACGAGATGCAGCAGCTCCTCGCGGCCGTATTCTTTCGCCCCGCGCTTCAGCATGGCATCCGCCCGCAGCACGGTCGCCGCGATGGCAAACAGCTCCGTGCCGATGTCCACGATCCGGCCGAGCGTAAGCTGCTTCTTCTCCAGCGCCGGACCGTTGATCGCCATCGCATGGAACAATGTGCGCGCCAGCCGGCGGCTGGTCTTCTCGACATACCCGAGCGCGCCCGTGAGTTCCGGCGTGAAGTCTCCCGGGATGCCGCCCGACGGCACCGAGAGCCCGAGATACCAGGGCACGTAGAACAGACCGGCCTTCAGGGCCGCGCCGGCGCGCTCGCCCATCGGCCGGCGGGTGTCGAGCACGCCGCCCGCGACCTTCAGGTGGGGGTCGAGCGCCTCGCGGGCAAGGAACAGCCGCATGATCTCCGACGAACCCTCGAAGATCATGTTGATGCGGCAGTCGCGCATCATGCGCTCGACCGGGATGCCCTTCTCGCCGCGCGCCTTGAGCGACTGCGCGGTCTCGTAGCCGCGGCCGCCGCGGATCTGCATCGTCTCGTCGATCGCGCGCCAGGCCGCCTCGGAGCCCCACATCTTGCACATGGCGGCTTCCAGCCGGATGTCGGCGTTGTCGCGATCCACCAGCGCGCTGGTGAGGAACACCATGGATTCGCACACGAACGCGTTCGCCGCGATGCGCGCGATCTTGTCGGCGATGGCTGCGTGCTTGCCGACCGGCTGGCCCCATTGCACGCGCCCTGAACTCCATTCGCGGACGAACCCGAGGCAGAGCTTCATGAAACCCGCGCACCCCGCCGGGATCGTGAGCCGGCCCGTGTTCAGCGTGGTGAGCGCAACCTTCAGGCCGCGCCCCTCGCCGCCGACGATGTTCTCCGCCGGCACCTTGACGTTCGTGAAGCGGACGACGCCGTTGTAGAGCGCCTTCAGGCCCATGAAATGGCAGCGCGTGACGACCTCGACGCCGGGCATGTCCATCTCGACGATGAACGCCGAGATCTGGCTGCGCGGCTTGCCCTTGATGACCTTGTCCGGCGTCCGCGCCATCACGATGATGACGCCCGCCCGCGTGCCGTTGGTGCACCAGAGCTATTCGCCGTTGAGGATGTAATGTTTCCCGTCCGGCGCCGGCTCGGCGCGGGTGGTCATCTTCGCCGGGTCGGAGCCGACGCTGTCCTCGGTCAGCGCGAAGGCCGAAATCTCGCCCTTGGCCACGCGCGGCAGGAATTTCTTCTTCTGCTCGGGCGTGCCGAAGAGCTTCAACGGCTGCGGCACGCCGATGGATTGGTGCGCCGACACGAGCGCCGTCAGGCTGCCGTCCACGGTGCCGAGCAGCATCGCCGCGCGGGCATAATTTGTCTGCGAAAGCCCGAGCCCGCCGTATTCCTTGGGAATCTTGATGCCAAACGCGCCGAGCTTCGCGAGCTTGTCCACCACCTCGTCGGGAATCTCGCCGGTCTCGTCGATCTTGTCGCCGTCCACCGTCCGCAGGATCTTCTCGAGTTCGGCGAGGAAAGGCCGGCCGGCCTCCGCGTCGTCCGCGCCCTGTTCGGGATAAGGATGCACGTGGGACAGGTCGAACCGGCCCATGAAGAGGTCGCCGGCAAAGCTGCGGTAGTCCGTCACGGTCCGCGCCGCCTCGGCCATCTCGAGCGCGGCGGCCTGCTCCTTGCTCATCTTGGAGGTGTCGATGACGTCGGCGGCCTCGGTCTTGACGGAGGCTTCGAGTGCGCCCGGCTTCGGGGCGTCTTTGAGTTCGGTGCTCATGGTGATCGGGGGTTCAGGCGCGGCGCGGGAGCGGCGCGTCAGGTTGCCGGATGGAATGTCCGGTGGTCGCGGGCCATCTCGCGAAGGCGCGCGCAGGGTTCGAAATAGGTTGCGGCATCATTCTGCAGCCGTTCGAGGCGTTTGACAACTTCCGCGCTGCCCACCGCATCCGCGTGGCGCAGCGGCCCGCCGCGGAACGGCGCCCAGCCGGTGCCGAAGATCATGCCGAAGTCCACGTCCTCCGGCGCGTCCACCACTCCCTCCTCGAGGCAGCGCGCCGCCTCGTTGATCATGATGAGCACCATCCGGTCGCACAGCGTCGCATCGTCCTGCGCGGCGCCCTTGCCCGGCGATTGGATGAAACCCAGCTCTCCGTTAGGCTGCTCCTTTGCGCCCTTCCCGCCGCTGAAGACATAGAAGCCGCGGCCGGATTTCTTTCCCAGCCACCCTTTGGCGATCATCTTCTCCAGGGTGTCGTTGATCGGCACGGGCTTGGGCAGGCGGTTCTGCAGGTCCACCGCCACATGCTGCGCCACGTCGAGCCCGACCTCGTCGCTCAGCCGCAACGGGCCCATCGGCATGCCGAAATCAAGCATGATCCGGTCGATCCGCTCCACCGCGACGCCCTCGCCGAACAGCCGCACCGCCTCCACCATGTAGGGCAGCAGGATGCGGTTCACAAGAAAGCCCGGGCTGTCCTTCGCCAGCACCGGCAGCTTGCCGAGCGTCTTCACGAAGCCCAGCGCCGTGTCGAGCGCGGCGGGCGACGTGCGCGGTCCGCGCACGATCTCGACGAGCTGCATCCGGTGCACCGGGTTGAAGAAATGGATGCCGACCACGCGCGCGGGGTCCGCCAGCCCGCCCGCGATGGCGTCGATGGAGAGCGCCGAGGTGTTCGTGGCCAGCACGGTGTCCGGCCCGGCGTGTTTCTCCAATTGCGAGAAAATCTTCTGCTTCAGCTCGAGCTTCTCCACCGCCGCCTCGATCACCAGGTCGACGTCCGTCAGCGGCACGTCGCCGTGGACGGGCGTGATGCGGTCGAAACCCGCCTGTGCTTCCGCCGCGGTGAACACGCGGCGCTTGGCGGCGCCGTGGTAGATCTTACCGATGGACTGCAGCCCCTTCGCCAGCGCCTCGGGCGCGATGTCCTTCAGCAGCACGGGGATTCCGCGCGCGCTGGTCCATTGCGCGATGCCCGCGCCCATCACGCCCGCGCCGACCACCGCGGCCTTCTTCACCGGGCGGCCTGCGCCGTCGGCCCCGGGTGCCTTCAGCTTCTTGGCGCGCTCCTGCAGGAAGAAGATGCTCATCAGGCTCCGGCAGGCCGGCGTCTGCACGAGCTTGAGGAACGCCGCTCGCTCCAGCGCCAGCCCGGTCTCGAGCGGCTGACCCAAGGCGGCCGCGCAGACCTCCAGCGCCTTGAGCGGCGCCGGATAGTGCCCGCGGGTCTTCGCCATCACGTCCTTGCGCGCCTTCAGCTTCACGACCGGACGCAGCGGCGCGCTGTTGAGCAATCCGGAAGGCGACGGCGACGGGCGTTTGCCGCGCGCCAGCAGCTTCTTCGCCGCCGCGAGCAGATACTCCGGGTGCGTCAGGTCGTCCACCAGCCCGAGCTTTTTCGCAGGCGGCCCGGCCACCTGCTTGCCCGCAAGGATGAGACCGAGCGCGGCCGGCAGGCCGATGAGCCGCGGCAGCCGCACCGAGCCGCCCCACGCGGGCAGGATGCCGAGCTGCGTCTCCGGCAGGCCGATCTTCGTGGGCTTGTCGGTGGAGGCGACGCGCCAGTCGCAGGCCAGCGCCAGCTCACAGCCGCCACCGAGGCACACGCCGTGGATGGCCGCGACCGACGGGATTTTCAGCCGCTCAAGCCGCGTGAAGACGCGGTGCCCGAGATCCACGATGCCGCCGAGCTGCTCAGGCGTCGCGCCGGCGAAGGAGTTCAGGTCCGCGCCCGCGATGAAAATCCTCGGCTTGGCGCTGATGAGCACCACGCCCTTCGTGTCCGGCTGCTTTTCCAAGGCCGCCACGTGCGCGTCGAGTTCGTTGAGCGCCGCCTCGTCGAACACGTTGGCTGACGAGCCCTGCCGGTCGAAGGTCAGGACGGCGATCCCATCGGTGCCGGTCTGGAGTGCGATGTGCATGTCGGGCAACTCACAGGGTTTCGAGCCAGAGCGCGCCGCCCTGGCCGCCGCCGACGCAGAGCGAGACCAGCGCGCGCTTCGCCTTGCGGCGGTGCAGTTCCTTCAGGGCGGTGAGCACGAGCCGCGCGCCCGAGGCTCCCACCGGATGCCCGAGCGCGACCGCCCCGCCGTTGACGTTGAGCTTTTCCGCGGGGATCTCCCCAAGCGCGTTGTCGCGACCGAGATGCTTCTTTGCAAACTCGTCCGACTTCGCTGCCGCGCAGCACGCCAGCACCTGCACGGCGAAGGCCTCGTTGATCTCGATGAGATCGGCGTCAGACAATTTGAATCCAGCCAGCTTTTCCGCCTTCGCCATGGCATAGACCGGGCCGAGGCCCATGCGCGCCGGCTCGCAACCGGCATAAGCGAAGCCCACCAGTTTTCCCAGCGGGGTCAGTCCGGTGCGCTTGAGCCCGGCCTCGGTGGCCACGAGCAGCGCCACGGCGCCGTCGGTGATCTGGGAGGCGTTGCCGGCCGTCACCGTGCCGCCGTGACGGTCGAAGACCGCCTTCAGCTTGCCGAGCGCTTCCATCGTCTGCCCCTCGCGCACGCCGTTGTCGGTGGTCACGGGCGCGGCCTCCCGGCCGCCGCGCGGATAGACGGGTGTGATTTCCTCGGCGAGCCTGGCGCGCGCCGCCTCCGCCTTGTGATGCGAACGCATGGCAAACTCGTCCTGCTGTTCGCGGGTGAGTTTCCAATCGCGGGCCAGCACCTCGGCGGTCTGCCCCATGCCGAGGCCGCACACCGGGTCGGTCAGCCCGAGCAGGAGCGCGCTCTTCGGCTTGAGGAAGTCGCCGGGTCTGAACTTCAGCAAGCCGCCGAGCTTCTGCAACGGCGTCTTCGCCTTCATCAGCGCGCCGAATTTCCTCACCGCGCCCTCGTTGTAGACGAGCGGGTAGTTCGTCATGCTCTCCGTGCCGCCGACGAGGAAGATGTCGCCCCGGCCCGCCGCGGCCTTGTCGGCCGCCTGCGTGACGGCCTCGAAACCGGAGGCGCAGTTCCGCGACACCGTGATGGCGGGCACCGTCTCCGGCACGCCGGCCCGGAGCGCGATGACGCGAGCGACGTTGGCCGCGTCGATCGGGTTGCCGACGCAGCCGAACACGACCTCGTCGATCCGCGAGGGCGCGAGGCCGGTCCTAGCGAGGAGCGCGGCGATCGCGGTGCGACCGAGCTCCACCGCATCAGCCGCGGCCAGCGTGGTGCCCATCCGCGCGAACGGTGTCCGCAACCCGTCAACGATATAGAGCGGCTCCTTCATCTGCCGTCTTTCTCCGCCGGCGCCGGCATGGGCGGGGTGGTGCCGGTCTTCGGCCGGTTGTCGGCGAGCTTCTGCTCCTTGAGCGCCACGCCGACCTTCTGCAGCGTCCGCATCTCCTCGGCGGAGTGGAAGTCGATCCGGTTCGGGCTGATCTCGAAGTTCGATTTCAACAGGTTGGTGACCGAGGTGCGCAACGCGTCCTCGCCCGTGCCGTCGGAGGCCGTGAGGTGCAGCACCATCTCGTCGAGCGCGAGCGGGTCGTCGTTCTCCTTGCGCAGCTCGATCTGCCATGAACCGACGCCATCGACGTCGTCGAGCGCGTGCTCCAGCTCGTTGAAGTCCACGATGGTGCCCTTGACCTTCTGGAAGCGCATGGCGCGGAAGTCGGAGACACGCGAGATCCGGCCCATCAGCCGCGGCATCCGGTGGCCGCAATACGGGCACGGCTCGTAGGTCAGGCCCTTCTCGATCTGGTCGCCGGTGCGGTAGCGGAGGACGACGGTCCCGCGCTGCTCCAGCGGCGTCCAGACCAGCTCGCCACCGCGGCCGTCGGGCTGCACCTCGCCGGTCTTGGGGTCGATGACCTCGAAGATGCCAAGGTCGGGATAAAGATGGTAGCCCGACGGGGTCTGCCCGGGGTTGAACAGGCATTCGGGCCACGCCAGCTTGGCCTCGGTGAAGCCGTAGGTGGCGCACACCATCACGCCGGGCGAGCCGACCTGCGCGCAAAGCTCGGCCAGCTTGCGCCGCATGCCCTCGGCCACCTTCTCGCCGCCGAGGGTGATGCAGCGGATGCCTTCCAGCTTCAGCTTCTCCTCCACGGCCTGCGTGAGCACATGGTAGGCGAAGGTCGGCATCGCCACGAGCACCACCGGCCGGATCTTCTGGATCATGCGCAGGTTGCCGTCGGTGCCCATCACCTTGCCGCCGCCGGTGGACAACGCGAAGATGTTCCGGTTCATCCCCGCGTAATGCATATACCAGAACGCCAGGTGCGGGGCGAACGGGAACATGTTCAGCATCCGGTCCTCGCGGGCGATCCCGTTGAGATCGACGATGCGGCCGCTGCCCTCGCCGAGCAGCGCGACGTCGTGCTGCGTGTAGAGGAACGCCACCGACTCTGTCGAGCGCCCGGTCGTGGCCGTCATGAACACCGGCCGCCACTCGCGGTCGAGCTCCTCCTTCACCCGTGCCTTGCCCCGCGTCAGCGCGCGCCAGATGACGCCCGGGCGGCGCGAGAGCACCGCCGGATCGGGCCTCAGCACGAAATCGAGCGAGCGCCGCGGATTCTCCGGCGTCGGCAGCAGGTCCTCCTTCGAGGTGAAGGGCAGTTTCCGCAGGTCGTCCACCGAGCGGATGTCGTCCGGGGTCAGGCCGGCCTTCGCGAAGACCTTCTGGTAATGCTTCGAAAACGGCAGCACGCACTCGCGCAGATACCAGTGCAGCTTCCGCCCCTGTTCCACGCGCAGCGTGTCGCGGTCGAGGTTCTGCCAGTTTTGGGTGAGCCGGGAGAATCGCATGATGGTCGGACCTGCCTCCACCTTATCGTGTGACGCGCGGGAGGCAAGCGAACCCGGGCCGCTCAGCGCTTCTTCCCCGGGGTCACGAACAATTGCACCGAATAGACCATGTCGGCGCCGGTCGTGGCCCGGGTCAGGTGCAGGCCGATCCCGAGCAGGCGGTATTTCGGGTTCACGATGTTCGCGCGGTGCCCGGGCGAATCCATCCACCGCGCGACGAGATCCGCCGCGAAGCTCGCGTAGGTGTGCGGCGGCAGCTCCCGGCCCGTATCGGAGTCGTGATAAGTCCTGCGACCGTCCGCGGTGTTGCGCACCTCGAACGCAATCTTCCGGCCGGTGTTCAGCAGGGGCGTGCGCGCCACGTTCTCGCCCACCATCGCGGCGCGCAACCCCACCCAGTTGGCGCGGTCGACCGGCGTGGCCACGTTCGGGAACGGATTGGTGTGCGACGGCGGATTCGTCACCGAGCCGAGCCGGGCCTGGATTTCCGCGGCGGCGTCGGCCTCTGCCGACGGCAGGAATTCTTTGAGTTCCAGCCCGCGGCGGATGCGGTTCGTCTCGTCGAAGATGGCCCGGGCCAGCAACGCCGCGTCCAGCGTCTCGCGCGTGATGATCGAGCCCGGCCCCAGTGGCATCTCCCCGGACTCCCCGCCCGCAGCGAGCAGCGACGCCGTTCGCAAGGCCAGACAACACGCCACGAAAGCACCCTTGCGCATGATTGGAAAGTTGAAGGAACCGCCCGGCTTCCGCGAGCGGGTTTTGCGCCAGGCCTTCCTATTGTCCCAGGCCCACCACGAACGCCAGCGTGCGATTCAACCGGAGCAGCGTCTCATCATCCAGGCGACCGATCACCGCACCGACGCGAGCCCGCGACACCGTGAGGATCTTGTCCACCATGACCTGCGATGGCTGCTGCAAGCCGTTCCCGCCGTCAGGTTCCACCGTCAGGCGGAACGCCGGGGCCTCGACCAGGTGGCTGCTCATCAGGCAAAGGACGATGCTCCCGGCCCCGGCCTCGGTCAGCGCGTCCGCCTGCACCACCACCGCCGGCCGCGGTTTGCCGAAGTCGCCGGGAGCAACCACCGTGACGATGTCGCCACGACGCATGCGTCAGCGGGCGGTATCGTCCGCCGCCGCGGCGATGAAGGCCAAGGCCTCCGCCTCGCGCGCAGGATCCAGCCGGTCGATCTGCCGCCGGAGCGCCCGCTTGAAGCCGGGCGCCCTGAAGTCAGGCACCCAGATCTGCACCGGCTTGAGCCCCTCGTTGCGCAACCGGGCGCGATACTCGCGCATCTTGGCGGTGGGGGACTTCGAGCGGGTTCGAGCCGGCATGTCCAAGTAACATGTTACCAGACGCCCGGGAGTCAAGCGCCATGGCGGCCTAGATGATGCCGCGCTCGACCCACTCGTGCTCGCCCGCGATCACCTGCTGCGCGAGGTCGTAGCCGTGCTGGTCGGCGTTGCGGCCGGCGCCGCGGAAGTTCTGTTCGATGCGCAGCATCGCCTGCGCCTGGAAGTCATCCACCATGGCGAAGACCTTCGCCTCCGGCTCGCCGTCCCCCAGCAGCTTCTGCGCATAGACGCAGCAGGCCGCGAGGGCGAACAGGTCCGAGCCGATGTCGGCGATGCGGCCGAGCAGCACCTGCCGTTTCTCCAGCTTCGGGCCGAAGATGACCATCTGGTGAAAGAGCGTGCGGGCCATCCGGCGCGCGTGCTTCGCCACCGCGCTGAAATGCCCCGCGAGGTGCGGATGCATGTCCGCCGGCGCCGCGCCGCCGATCGGCAGCCACTGCCGCGGATACCACAGCGCGTAGAACGCGGCGGATTGCAGCGCGGACCTGATGCGCTCGCCCCACCGGCGCTCGGAGTTGAGCGCCACGCCCGCGATCTTCAGGTGCGGATCGAGCGCCTCGCGCATGATGAAGAGCCGCATGATCTCGGAGGACCCCTCGAAGATGGTGATGACGCGGTTGTCGCGCAGGAGGCGCTCCACCGGGTAGGGCGTCTCGCCGCGCGCCTTGAGCGAAGCCACGTTCTCGTAGCCGCGGCCGCCGCGGATCTGCATGACGTCGTCGAGGCACATCCAGGCTTTTTCCGTCGCCCAGAGCTTGCACATCGAGGCCTCGAGCCGGATGTCGGCCTTCTTGTCGCGGTCCACGATGCGCGAGGTCGTCATGAGCATCGCCTCCATGGCGAAGGCGTGCGCGGCGATGCGGCGGATCTTCTCGGCAATGGCGCTGTGCTGCCCGATGGGCACGCCCCATTGCACGCGATCGCGGCCCCATTCGCGGGCGATTCGGAGCGCGGTCTTGGCCATGCCGATGGACGAGGCCGGGATGGAGAGCCGGCCGGCGTTGAGCGTGGAAAGCGCCACCTTGAGGCCGCGGCCCTCGCCGCCGACGATGTTCGCCTTCGGAACGCGGACGTTGGTGAAGCGGATGACGCCGTTGTAGAGGGCGTGCAGGCCCATGAACTGGCAGCGATGCACCACCTCGATGCCGGGGGATTTCGCCTCGACGACGAAGGTCGTGATCTGCGTGCGCGGCTTGCCGTCCACCGTTTTTGGCGGGGTCTTGCAGGCCACGATGAGCAGGCCGGCCTCGGTGCCGTTGGAGCACCAGAGCTTCTCGCCGTTGATCACCCAGTCGTCGCCGTCCGGCACCGCCTCGGTGGTGAGCCGCGCCGGGTCGGAGCCGACACCCTTCTCGGTGAGGGCAAACGCCGACAGCTCTCCGCCGGCCACGCGGGGCAGGAACTGCCGCTTCTGCTCCGGCGTGCCGAAGAGCATCACCGGCTGCGACACGCCCACCGACTGGTGCACCGAGAGGTGCGCGAAGACGTTCATGCAGTGGCTGGCGAGGAGCTGGCACACGCGGCAGTAGGTGGTCTGCGAGAAACCGAGACCGCCGTGTTCCTGCGGCACCTTGATGCCGTAGGCGCCGAGCTTCGCCAGGCCGGCGCGCACCGCCGGCGGGATCTCCCCGGTGCGGTCGATCTCGTCCGCATCCACATGGGCCTTCAGGAACGCCGTCAGGTCCGCGATGAACCTGTCCGCCCGCGCCTTCTCTTCCGCGCCGATCTCCGTGACCGGATAAAGCTTCTCCGGCCGCCACCGGCCCATGAACAGGTGGGCGACGAAGCTGAGGTCGTCGTGCGACTCGCGCGCCGCCTCGGTGACCTGCAACGCGGCGCGCTGGCCCTCGCTCATCTTCGACATGTCTATGACGGAGCGGGGCTCCTCGGTCTTGTGCGGGGGTTGCTCGGTGGCGGCGGACATGGGGTGCTCGTGGCGGGGTGAAGGCCTGCATTTTCCTCCCGGCCGCGGGTCCCGTCAACCGACCCGGACCGCTCGCGGGTCTTTTAACGCTTTGGGAGTAGCCGGCCTGCAAATCGGGCGCTGCGCCGGGCTTGCAATGCGCGCCGCGCGTGGCACCTTGCCCGGTCCTGTTCTTTGACGGTGCACTCGTCACCTGTCACTGGTCACTCATCACTTTTTGGGGGTGTTCCGGATTCGACCCTTGGTTGGAGTGCGCAACTGCCTGTCGAGAGCCGAAGGACTCTCGTTAATCCCCCTTCGAAAAAACAAACGGCAACAACGAAGAAATGCCCCTGGCTGCCTAATTAGCGCAGCCACGTTCCTCCCGTGACACCTGCTGGCGGACAGGAACGTCGACAGCAGGAATAACGGCGGGGGCCGTCGTGACCCCGCCGCCGTATCTTCAACCACGGCTGGCCGAGGAAGGAGCGCGCGTCCACGCGCCTTCCGAGGCGAGATCCAAACAGACGCTATGCAGGTAGATGTTGTGCGCGAAGGCCCGGGGCACAGGGGTTCAACTCCCCTCACCTCCATTCTTCGCCCCTCCGGGGCTACGAATGGCACTGCCATTCATAAACCACCACCAGACTTCGTCCTGCCGATGGGCCGTGCAGGCGAAGAATGGAGCCCTGCGAAGTTCCGCCATCGTGGAACGAAGCACGGGCCCCTCCCGCCATGTATTACGTCTATCTCCTGCGCAGCGAAACCCGGCCAGACCAGACCTATGTCGGATATACCCGCGACTTGAAGCAGCGCATACCGTTTCACAACGCCGGCCTGGTTCCACACACTTCGAAATTCATGCCTTGGAAGCTCGTCACTTATCTCGGCTTCGAGTCGAAGCCCCGGGCCCTCGCGTTCGAGCGTTACCTCAAATCCTCCTCCGGCAAGGCCTTCGCCCGGAAACGTCTCTGGTAGAGCGCCCGAATCCCGCTCCGCTTGACGCGCTGCACACCTGCTTGTTGCCTCGGGCTTCCCCCGATGCATGCCGCCCTCACCGCCCAGTTCCGCCAACAATACGGCGCAGCGCCCGAGGTCGTCGCCCGCGCGCCGGGGCGGATCGAGTTCATCGGCAACCACACCGATTACAACGGCGGCACCGTGCTCGGCGCCGCCATCGACCGCGGCGTGTGGGTCGGCTTCCGGCAGCGATCCGACAGCGTGCTGCGCCTCGCCAGCGGCAACAGCGGCATCACCACGCTCAAGACCGCGGACATCCGTCAGCAGTCCGGGCCAGCCGCGTGGTGCAACTACCCGCTCGGCGTCTGGCAGGCGTTGAAGGAATTCGACCTGAGGCAGCCGGCCGGCGGCGACTACCTCGCGCTCTCCGACCTGCCGACCGGCGCCGGTCTCAGCAGCAGCGCGGCCATCGAGCTGGCCTCGGCGCTCTGCTTTCTCGCCGTGACGAAGCAAAATCCGCCGCGCGAGACCGTCGTGAAGCTCGCCCGCCACGCGGAAAACCGTTTTGTCGGCGTGCCCTGCGGCATCCTCGACCAGGGTGTGAGCGGCTTCGGCAGGAAGGATCATCTCGTCTTCATCGACTGTCGCGGCCCGGACTTCGCCACCGTGCCCATGCCGGAGGGCGTCGTCTTCTGGGTGTTCAACACGCACACGCAGCACGCGCTGGTCGAGGGGCTCTACGCCGCGCGCCATCGCGAATGCACGGAAGCCGCCAAGGCGCTCGGTGTCGCTCTCCTCGCCGACGCCGCACCCGCGATGGTCGAGGAAAACAAGGCGAAGCTGCCGGATGTGCTGCACAAACGCGCGAAGCACATCGTCGAGGAGATCGCCCGCGTCGCCGCCGTCCGCGCGGCGCTGCAGCAAGGCGACCTCAAGTCCGTCGGCGCCGCGCTCACCGCCTCGCACCGCAGCTCGCAGCATCTGTTCGAGAACAGCACCGTGAAGCTGGACTTCCTCGCCGACACGCTCGCTTCGCAGCCGCGCGTGTTCGGCGCCCGGCTGACCGGCGGCGGTTTCGGCGGCGCCGTGCTGGCGATGACCGATGCCAGCTTCAGCCAGTCCGACGCCACCGAGGTCGCCTCGGCCTGCGCCCGTCAGTTCCAGGCCGCCCCCGACATTCTGCGCCTCGCCACCGCGGATGGTGCCGCGGTGATTTGAAGAACGCGTGCCACGGCCAAAGTCACGTATTGCGTGACTTTCCGAGCGAAACTGCGCCCGGATGATTGTCACGTATTGCGTGACAAGCCGGATCGGCCCGGGGCGGGATCAGGTCGCGGTCAGCTCGTCGTGGGCGACGGAGAGGTTGGAGGGCAGTCGGTTGCCGCGGCCAGGCGCGACGTGGAAGTCGGGAAAGCCGGGGAGGTTCTCCAGCTTCATGATCTCCTCCCTGGACTTGCCGGCCTTGATCTCCGCCTCGGTGTGCGCGAGCAGCGCCGAGAGGTAATCGCGGAACGCCAGCAGGTCGGCCGGGCCGCCGGTGACGCCGAACCTCGGATTGCCGTGCCCGAAGATGAAGTGCGCATCCCGCGGGTAGTCGGCGGCGACCCTTTCCAGGACGCCGATCCAGCCGCGGATGCTGGCGCCGCCGGGCCGGTCGATGACCGGATAAATCCGGTTGAACATCAGGTCGCCCATGTGGACGACGTTGGCCTCCTCGAACAACACCACGATGTCGCCGCGCGTGTGGGCCGGGCCGAAATGGTTGGCGCTGACGACCTCATCGCCGAGCGTCGTGCGCCAGGTGTCGCCGAAGGTGGCGTCGGGCAGCATGGCGGGATCGGGCTCGCGGTTGTCGGAGGCCCAGCGCATCCTCAGCAGCTCCGGCACGTTGGCGTGGGCGACGATGCTCCTGGCCGCCGGGCGGAAGATCGCGTTGCCGCCGGTGTGGTCGGGATGGTGGTGCGTGTTGACGACCACGTCGAGCGTGCGGCCGCCGCGGCCGGGCAGGTCGCGCAGGAAGATCTCCGCGGTGTCGGGGAACTGCGTGTCCACCGCCGCGAGCGCACCGGCGTTAGCCAGCCAGCCGATGGTGCCGCCGCGGCCGGTGAAGACGCCGACGTTGCGGCGCAGCTCCTTGAACTCGGTGGCAATGGGCTGACGCACCGGCGCCGCGGCGGGAGCGGGCGGGTTCTGGGCGAACAGCGGGCGGTGTCCGGCCAGGCCGAACGACACGGCCGCGCCGGAGGAAAGCAGAAAGCGGCGGCGGTTCATGGCGCGGCAGCGTAGCGGCTTGCGCGACCCCAGCCAGCCGATTCGCGCCAGAAACCCTGTAACCCCGGCCCCCCGCCCCGGTTATCCCCGGCACACGCTTATGACTGCGCTCCATGCTCCTCGCCACCGCCCCAGAAATCCGGGTTCCCTCCACGCCAGCCGCCGCTAGTCTCGCCGAGATGGCCGAGGACTCTCCGAACGACCATGAACTCATGATCGCCGTGCGCGCGGGCGAGATCGTCCGCCTGGGCGACCTGTTCGAGCGCTGGCATCAGCGGCTCTACGCGTTCTTTGTCCGGCTCACCAGCCAGCCTTCCGCCAGCGAGGATCTCGTCCAGCTCGTGTTCTACCGCATCCTCAAATACCGCCACACCTACCGCGACGAGGGGAAGTTCTCCGCGTGGATCTACCACCTCGCCCGCAAGGTCGCCGCCGACCACTTCCGCAAGAGCAGCTCCGTGCCGGCCGCGATCGACCCGTCCGACCTCCACGAGCTGGCCGATCCCGCGCCCGACTCCGCCGAGCGCGCCGCCGGCAACGAGGACCTCACCCTCCTCCGCACCGCCCTCGCCCGGCTGCCGCTCGAGACCCGTGAGGTGCTCGTGCTCTCCCGCCTCCAGCAGGTCGGGCACAAGGAGATCGCCCGGCTGCTCGACACCACGCCCGGCGCCGTGAAGGTCCGCGTCCACCGCGCGCTCAAGGAGCTGCGCGACGTCTACTTCAAGCTCCGCCGCGAGAAATTCGCCTGAAACCTTTTCCCCGCCCCCGGGTTTCCAACCACCACCCGCCCATCACGAAGCCAGATGACCAAGAGACTAAAAGACCAAAGGACCAGCCGACTGAGGCCCAAGCCAGTCTCTTCGTCTCTTCGTCCCTTGGTCTCTTAGTCATTCCCTCCGCGCCATCATCAGCCCTTCAGCTTTTCAGTCCTTCAGCCCTTCTTCCTCATGAACTGCCAACGCGTCCAAGACCACTTCCTCGACCACCAGGACGGCACCCTCGCGCCCGACGAGGCCGCGCAGCTGCGCACGCATCTCTCCTCCTGCCCCGACTGCCAGCGCGAATGGGCCGCCCTCCAGGAGATCACGCGCAAGCTCGACGCCCTCCCCGCCGCGGCCCCCTCGCCCCGTCTGCGCGAGCAGTTCTACGCCATGCTCGGGACGCACCAGCGCGAGGCCGACAGCGTCAGCCCGTTCGCCATCGCCCGCAGCCGGATCGACCGCTTCTTCGAGACGCTGCTGCCCCACCGCCCGTCGCTCCAGTTCGCCCTTTCCCTCGCCCTGCTGGCCGCCGGCGTGTTCGCCGGCGCCCGTTTCCTCATGCCGCCCGCCCCCCCGCCGGTCACCGTCACCGTGGCCGACGCATCCGCCCGCAAGGAACTCGCCGACCTCAAGGCGCGGATGAGCGACATGAGCAGGCTCGTCACCTACTCGCTCCTCCAGCAGCAATCCACCAGCGACCGCCTGCAAAGCGTCCTCGCCACCATGGACGTCGAGTCGCCCGACCACAAGGTGCTCGCCAAGCTGGTCGGCACGCTCGCCTTCGACCCGTCCATCAATGTCCGGCTCTCCGCCGTCGAGGCGCTCGCCCCGCACACGGGCGACTCGCTCGTCCGCGCCGGCCTGCTCTCCGCCCTGCCGCGCGAGAGCGCTCCCCTCGTGCAGGTCGCCATGATCGAGCTCCTCGCCGCCGTCGGCGCGCAGGACGCCGCGCCCATCCTCGACCAGCTCATCCGCAACGACGCCACCGACAAGAACGTCCGCGACGCCGCCCGGCGCGCCCTCGCCGTCCTGCGCTCACCCCTCACACCGCCCGCTGACAATCAAAACGCGCTGCAAAGCAAAACCACCAACCACCGGCTCGCCTGATGTAGCGGCGGTCTGCGACCGCCGACGGCACTCATCGAGCGCCACTGCACCCAGAAAGCAACCCAACCCAGCCCCGCCCCGCTTACATGAAAATCCAGTCCCGATCCCTCCTCACCCTTCTCGCCTGCCTCGCGGCCGCCGCCTTCGCCCGCGCCGGGGACGACGAGATGACCACCGCCTCGGTCCGCTTCTCCCAGCCCGGCAAGGCGGGCACGTTCCGGGCCACCATCCCCTGGGCCGAGATCCGGGTCACCGGCGGCGACGTCGCCGAGGTCACCGTCCGCTCCTCCATCAACGAGAAGAACAAATCCAAGCGCACCAAGGACGGCCTGCGCCGCCTCGACGAGGAGGTCTCCTTCGAGCTGTCGGAGAAGGACAACGTCGTGACCCTCGCGCTGGCCGGCGAGGCCGGCTGGCACAGCCAGGGCGCCGAGTTCGAGGTCACCGTGCCGCGCCACACCAACCTCGTGCTCAACACCGAGTGGGGCGGCGAGATCCATGTGTCCGCCGTCGAGGGCGACCTCGACATCAACAGCATGAACGGCGAGGTCACCCTCGACGGCATCGCCAGCTCCGCGATCGTCAACACCATGAACGGCGAGCTCAACGCCACCTTCAAGGCCGCCCCGGTGAAGCCCGTCTCGTTCACCACCATGAACGGCGAGATCAACGTCCGCCTGCCCGCCGACACCAAAGCCAGCCTGCGCCTCCGCACGCACAACGGCTCCATCCTCACCGATTTCCCGGAGGACGCGCTCCAGACCAAGGCCGAGACGAAGGTCTCCACCGACGATCCCGCGGCGCCCGAGGCCCACGCCCAGCGCGACGCCCTGCGCGAAGCCGGCCGGGCCCACCGCGATGCGTCCCGGGCCCAGAGCGAGGCCGCCCGCGAAGCCGCCGAGGCCGTGCGCGTGGCCGCCGAGGTCACCCGGGCGGTCGTGCAGGAGGTCCGGCGCGAGGTCGAGGCCGCCGTCGCCGAATCCGGTGGCCGCACCCCGGCGGCCCCGCGCGCGCCCCGGGCGCCCCGCCCCCCCAAGATCCCGTCCTTCTCCGGCTTCGGCGGCAAGTCCATCGTCGGCACGCTCAACGGCGGCGGCGTGGACATCTCCCTCACCTCGATGAACGGCACCATCACCCTCCGGCAGTCGAAGTGAGTTCATCGCGGTGGAGCGCCTTGCTTGCCTGCCTCCGGCACCGCCCTCAAGGCGCTCAAAACGCGTTGAGGGCAACGCGTTCCACCCCTCCGGCCGGCCCGCAGACGCGCGCCGGCCTTTTCCCTGCCGCACTGTGCAACCATCAAGCCGCCGCCGGGCGATGTCACCCGTCCCGGCGGCGGCCCGGGGTTGCATCCTACTTCGTCCCCGCGGGGACTACGAAGGACACGGCCAACACACATTGATAACTGACCAAACCTGCCACCTCTCTAGCACTACTCCGTTACATTCACCCCGTCCGGCCACCACCGCAAGAATGTCACCTATTAGGTGACATCTCCTCTGGGAAACGGAGCAGATTCGGCCGGGAACTTAACGCCGTAGTGCTAGACGCACAGACCGGCCATTTCCCCTACCGCAAGATCAAGAAATCCTTGGGAAATCACCGGCAGGACGCCCTGCCGGCGCAGCTTTGGCGAAGAATGGCGCCGAGCCGGAGCCGGTGTCGCCGTTGTGCCTAATTATTTATGCATCCATCTTGGCTGCATAACAAAGCCGGCTTTCCTCGGGAGGCGCCCGATCCGGAGAAGGCCAAGGCCGCCCTGCCGGATTCCGCCAAAGGCCACGGCCACCGTTTCAACAATGTGGTCAGGTATCTCGAGGCGACCGGCTGGAAAGCACGGATCAAGGGCAGCCATCATATCTTCACCCGCCCCGGCGTTCCTGTCCTGCTCAACCTCCAGCCCGAAAACAACGGCAAGGCCACGGGCTATCAGATCCGGCAGGTCTGCCAAGTCCTCGAAAAATACAAACTCTGACCGCCAACCGCTCACCTGCTCACGAACACGATCAAAGATTATGCCGTCCAAGTCTACTGGGATGACCGCGCCGATTATTTTGTCGCTGAGATTCCGGAAATTCCCACCTGCGCGGCCGACGGAGCCACCCAGGCCGAGGCTCTCGCCAATCTCGAGGAAACCTTTGCGGTCCTGAAGGAGGCGCATGCCGAGGAAAACCTGCCGGTCCCGGCGCCCGATCCAGGGCGGTCCATCTCCGTGGAACAGCTATCCGAACTGGCGGAACTCGTGAAAGTGTCGCGTCTGGCGGAACTGGCCGGCATTCCCGGCCAAACCTTGGCCGCCAAGCTGAAGCGGCGCACACCCTTCAGTCCGGGTGAGTCCCGAAAATTATCGCGGGTGCTGCGGGACCGCGGGCTGGCGGTGAGATGACGGACCCGCTGCGCGCCGGCCTTGTCGCGCCGGTGTCCCGCGGCGCGGGACGATGGTGAACGCTCCTCATGTCTTATCATAATACTGCGCTGAGCAGTGTCGCGCGCACGGAAACGAGCTTCTCGATGCGCACAGTGGCCAGCCGGGCGCGGGCGGCCGCAGCCCGGATATGCAGGGTGGTGCAGGCTTCGCCGGCTGCGGTGCCGGCAGCGTAATCCACCGCCAGCAGCTCGATCTCAGGCACGGCGAGCTTCTGGAGCACGCGCGCGAGCAGCAGCGGCTCGGGCGCGGCGGTGATTTCCAGCCGCCAGGTGGCGATGACGGTTTCGGCTTCAGGATCATTCCAAGGGCTGTCATTGCGAGGCGGCCCGCAATCGGGCCGCTGAAGCAATCCATCCGGCTGGATCGCCACATCCCGCTTTGCGGGATTCGGGATGACAAGGCCGGTGCTGAAATGATCTGTGGATGAAAGTGGGGGATGATCGGCGGTATTCATGGGGAAAACAAAAAGCCCCGGTCCCGCGGTCGCGGGATCGGGGCCTGAACGATATGATGGGATGGTCTCGTCAGACGCCGTCACGCTTCCGCCGCAAGCGGAGGGAGCGGGCAATGATCAGGGCGTTGACGGAAAGGTAATTCACGCGGGACACCGCAAAAGCCGAAGCAGGCCTGATGTCAGCCGCAGAGAGTGTCATGGGCCGGAAGGACTAGGCGGTCGGCCCGGTTCAAGTTAGCCCGGGGTCATCATCGGCCCGCCACTCTCGACCCCTCCCGGGGAGTTGGGGTTTGTGAATCATGCCGGTGGAAATACCCTGACTGCCATGCCCATGGCGCCCGAACAGATGGTCGCAAAGTTCATCGACCGCGTGATGCTGGCGAAGCACGGCGGCGTGGAGCAGCCGGTCGAGCAGGCCTGGCGCAGCGAGATCCGCGGGCGCATCGATGATCTCCTCGCGCTGGCCGCCGGGTTCTTCGTCACCGCCCCCGGCCTGTTCCTGTCGCTTTGAGCGCGCTTGCCGCCATTCGGCGCCCGGCTAGCCTGCCGCCCATGAACAAATACCGTCTCGCCGCGTTCCTCGCGCTCGCGTTTCTCGCCGCCGGCTCCATCCTCGCGCAGGTGGACCGGGTCAACGGCCGCTTCTTCGCCACCCGCTCCGAGGTCATCGCCCCGCGCGGCATGGCGGCGACCTCGCATCCGCTTGCCACGCAGATCGCGCTCGACGTGCTCAAGGCCGGCGGCTCCGCCGTCGATGCCGCCATCGCCGCCAACGCCGCGCTCGGCCTCATGGAACCCACCGGCAACGGCATCGGCGGCGACCTCTTCGCCATCGTCTGGGACGCGAAGACGAAGAAGCTCCACGGGCTCAACGCCTCCGGCCGCTCCCCGCTCGGGCTCAGCCGCGGGCAAATGGAGGCTGAGCTGAAGAAACTCGGCCGCACCACCATCCCGCCGCGCGGTTTCCTGCCCATCAGCGTGCCCGGTGCGGTGGACGGCTGGTTCGAGCTGCACAAGAAGTTCGGCCGGCTGCCGATGAAGGACGTGCTCGCGCCGGCCATCCGCTATGCGCGCGAGGGCTTCCCCCTGACCGAATACATCGCCTACGCCTGGGACTTCGGCGTGCGCAACGCCCAAGCGGACAAGTTCCCCGGCGCGTTCCTCGAGACTTACTGCGTCAACGCAGGAAGTCTGCCCGCCGAAGCCTTGGCGAAGGCGGGGCGTGCTCCTGCGAAAGGCGAGATTTTCAAGAACCCCGCGCTCGCCGACACGCTGGCGCTTCTCGGCAAGAAGGGCCGCGACGCGTTCTATAACGGTGAGATCGCGGACCGGATCGACGCCTTCATGCGCGCCAACGGCGGCTACCTGCGCAAGGCCGACCTCGAGCGGCACACCTCGACGTGGGTCGAGCCCGTCTCCGTCAACTACCGCGGCTACGATGTCTGGGAGCTGCCGCCCAACGGCCAGGGCATCGCCGCGCTCCAGATGCTGAACATCCTCGAGGGCTACGACCTCAAGGCCATGGGCTACAACTCGCCCGACGCCTTGCACGTGATGATCGAGGCCAAGAAACTCGCCTTCGAGGACCGCGCGAAATTCTACGCCGACCCGGAGTTCTCGAAAAGCCCGCTCCAGGGCCTGCTCTCCAAGGAATACGCCGCCGCGCGCCGCCAGCTCATCAACCTGTCCCGCGCCGGCCGCAGCTACGACGCCGGCAATCCCTCGCTCAACGAGGGCGACACCATCTGCCTCGCCACCGCCGACGCCGGGGGCAACATGGTCTCGCTCATCCAGAGCAACTACCGCGGCATGGGCAGCGGCATCACCGTGCCGGGGCTCGGCTTCACCTTCCAGGACCGCGGCGAGATGTTCGTCATGCACGACCCGGCCCACGCCAACGCCTACGCGCCCGGCAAGCGCCCGTTCCACACCATCATCCCCGCCTTCATCACCAAGGACGGCCAACCCTGGCTCGCCTTCACCCTCATGGGCGGCGCCATGCAGCCGCAGGGCCACGTCCAGATTGTCTGCAATCTGATCGACTGGGGCATGAACTTCCAGGAAGCCGGCGACGCCGCGCGCTGGCAGCACGAGGGTTCCTCCGACTACGACAACCCGAAGATGACCGACGGCGGCTACGTCGAGGTCGAGACCGGCGTGCCCTACGAGAGCGTGCGCGCGCTCCTGCAGCGCGGCCACGTCGTCCGCATCGGCGGCGGCGGCTTCGGCGGCTACCAGGCCATCGCCCGCGACCACGCCAACGGCACCTGGATCGGCGCCAGCGAGTCGCGCAAGGACGGCCACGCCGCGGGCTACTGAGCCGGCCAGGATTCAAGTTCCAATCCGGGCACGCGGGCAAACTCGGCGCGGTTGCCCGTGACCAGCTTCCAACCGTTGGCCAGCGCCTGCCCCGCCAGCAGGGTGTCGTAGGGACCGATGCCTTCACCGCGTTTCTCCAGCGCCGCCCGCACCTCCCCGGCCTTCCGGGCCGCCGGATCGTCGAATGGCGCCATCCTCACGGTCGCCAGAAACCGGTTCACCCTGGCTGCTTCCCGCCGCGGATCCCGGCACTTCGCCACCCCGACCATCAGCTCGTAAACCGTGATCGTCGAGACGACGCAATCCACGGGTGCCCACCGGACAAGAAGCGTGATGGCTCCGGCATCGCCCCGCAGTGCGGCGATGCATACATCGGTATCGAGCAGGTATTTCATCAGGCTTCGTCGAGCGCGCCGCGCGCGGGCACCCGTCCCTGGGCCGGCCGGCGGAAGGCCCGGTCGGCGACGCGCACCTTCTCCCAGAATCCCCTCGGCCAGGCTCCGGCCTTGACCGGCTCGATCACGACCGCCTCGCCTTCCCGGCGCACCCAGACCTCCTTCGTGCTGAAACGAAAGGCCTTGGGCAGGCGGACCGCCTGGGAGCGGCCGTTGGCGAAGACTTTGGCGATAGGCATGGTATATACCATGTCTGCCCGCCCGACCCGGTCAAGCCGGAAGCCGGACGCCGCCTGCCCGCTCCGCGGCAGCGGCGCGGCACCTCATCCAGGGAAAATCACGATCGGCGGGAGCCGGAGCGGCAATCTCATGGTGCATCAGTCTGATCCGGAAGGCCGCCGCGCGGTCATGGGTCTCACGGGCCAGCCGGCGCGAGCCGGGTGAAATTCCGGCTCGCGCCCGCGGGCCGCGCGCGCTTGCTGTTGCGCGTGCCCGCCGCGCGCAAGAAGTCCGCCGCCCGCTCCGCCCCGCGGATTCCTCCCTCCGGCGCGCTCGAGGCCGTCTCCGCGGCGCTCGCGGAAACCGGCGAGGGGCTGCCGGCGCCGCGGCCGCTCTTCGACTGGCTGAAGGAGCGCGGCGCCGGCGTGCTCTTGCACCCCACCTGCCTGCCCGGCGCGCAGGGCGTCGGCACCTTCGACGAGCACCTGCTCTCGTTCCTCGATTTCCTCCAGGACGTCGGCATGAAATACTGGCAGATCTGCCCGCTCGGTCCCACCGGTTACGGCGACTCGCCCTACCAGTGCTTCTCCGCCTTCGCCGGCAACCCTTACCTCGTGGACCTCGGCGTGCTCGTGCGCGCCGGCCTCCTCAAGCCCGACGAACTCGCCCCGTTGCAAAGTCTCCCGGCCGACCGCGTTGATTTCGGCGCGCTGCACCGGCTGAAGTGGCCGCTGCTCTTCGCCGCGCACGCGCGCTTCGTGCAGCAGAAACGCCGGACCGCGCTGCCCTACGGCGATTTCGACGCCTTCCGGCAAAAGCATGCGCTCTGGCTCGATCCCTATTGTTACTACCGTGCGCTGAAGGATCATTTCGGCGGCGGCGACTGGCACGAATGGCCGGCGGACGTGCAGCATTACGGGTCCGCGCTCAAGTCGCACCTGCACGCCCGACTCGCGCCCGCCATCGAGGCGCACGCGTTTACCCAGTGGTTGTTCTTCGGCCAGTGGGAGCTGGTGCGCGCCGCCGCCCGCGAGCGCGGCATCGCCATCATCGGCGACCTGCCCATCTTCGTCGCCGCCGATTCCGCCGACGCCTGGTCCGCCCCGCACCTGTTCGAGGTGGACCCGCAGACCCTCAAGCCCGCCGCCGTGGCCGGCGTGCCGCCGGATTATTTCGCCGAGGACGGCCAGTTCTGGGGCAACCCGCTCTACCGCTGGGAGGCGCACGCGGCCGACGACTACGCGTGGTGGCGCGCCCGGCTGGCCTCGTCGTTCGCGCTCTGCGACATCGTGCGCATCGACCACTTCCGCGGCTTCGACGCCTGCTGGCGGGTGCCGCTGCCGGCGAAGAACGCGCGCGGCGGCGCCTGGGTGCCCGGCCCCGGTCTCGATTTCTTCCGCGAATTGCACCACGCCTTCCCGGCCGCGCGCATCATCGCCGAGGATCTCGGCGTGCAGACCGATTCCGTGCGCGCGCTCCTGCGCGACACCGGCCTGCCCGGCATGCTCGTGCTCCAGTTCGCCTTCGGCGGCGATGCCGCCAACGCCTACCTGCCGCATCACCACGCCGCCAACGCCGTCATCTACCCGGGCACGCACGACAACGACACCACGCTCGGCTGGTATCGCACCGCCGGCGAACACGTGCGCGATCATGTGCGCCGCTACCTGCGCGTGGACGGGCGCGAGGCCGGCTGGGATTTCATCCGCTCCGCGTATGCGTCGCCCGCGCGGCTCGCGATCGTCTCGCTGCCGGATCTCATGTCGCTCGGCTCCGACGCACGCTTCAACCTCCCGGGTGAACCGGAAGGCAACTGGCAGTGGCGCTATTCCTCCGCGCGGCTCGCCGCGCTGGCGAGGAATTCCTCCGCGTATCTGAAGGAGCTCGCTTCGCTCCACGCCCGGTAGTCTGCGCGCTTGCCGGCTGGAGCCCGCGTTGCTTTGCGGGCGTTGAGCCGTGCGCGCGAATCAAGTGTCGCGAAAAAAACTTCCGCGTGATCGCGTCGCGCGGAAATTCGTGCGCGAAAAAAAATTTCCTCGCGCGAAATTGTGCGTGCATCTTCCCCGGCGCACTGTTATTGAATTGTCATGGCCAAGAAGAAACCCGCTCGCCGCAAGGCGAAGAAGAAGGCCCGCAAGGCCTCCAAGAAGAAGCGAAAGTAACCCCGCGTTACTCTTCCACCACCTCCAACGCCGGCCGCATGGCCGGCGTTGTTTTTGGGGCGAGCGTCATGTTGCGCCGGCGCTTGTCATTCTGAGCGCAGCGAGGAATCCATCAGGTGGTTGGTCGCGCCTGTGGCTTCGCTCATTCCGCTGGATCCTTCGCCGGCGTTGCCGGCTCAGGATGACCGCGCTGAAGGCGCGGTCATTTCACCGCGGCCCAGACGCGCTGCACGTCGTCGTGGTCCTCGAGCGCCTGCAAAAACTCGCCCACTTCGCCGCGCGCGGCGCCGTCCAGTTCCGGGAATTGTTTCGGCAGGTAGCCGAGCTCGGCGGTGACGACCGACCAGCCGTGCTCCTTCAGCCAGGAGGAGACCGCGTGCACCGCCGTGCGCTCGGTGATGAAGCGCGCGCCCGCGGCGCCCGCGGGAATGTCGTCGTTCTCCGCGTGGGCGAGCGGCGCGAAGTCGTTGGCGCCCGCTTCGATGGCGGCGGCCTCGAGGTCCGTTGCCGCGTCCGCCGTGTGCGCCTCGACGATGCCGGCATGGTCGAAGAGGAACTTGTTGCTGCCCGCCGCGCCGAGCACGCCCTTCTTGAAGAGCACGCGGATCTCGCCGGCGGTGCGGTTGTGATTGTCGGTGTAAACCTCGACGATCACCGGCACCTTGTGCGGCGCGTAGCCCTCGTAGGCCACGTGGTCGAGCGCGCTCTTGTCGCCGTCCGCGCCGGCGCCCTTGGCGATGGCGCGCTCGATGACGTCGCGCGTCACGCTCGCCTTCCTGGCCTTCTCGACCGCGGCGAAGAGCCGCGCGTTTGCGGCGGCATCGCCGCCGCCGAGCTTGGCCGCGACGGTGATCTCCTTCACGAGCTTGCCGACGACCTGTCCTTTCTTGAGGTTGACGATCGCGCGCTTGGCGTGGAGCCATTGACGTCCCATAGGACGCGGAGCCAAGCGGATTTCCCCGCGCTAGCCAAGCAGCACGTTGACGATGGCGTTGCCGATGCCGACCAGCGCCGCGCCGGAGATGAGCCCGGCGCAGACCGGCTCGCAGCCCTCCACCCAGATGGCGTGCGCCCGGGAGCCGGGCGCCGGGTTCTGCCGGCCCCGCCACCAGAAGATCAACGCCCCGATCCACATCGCGAAGCAGTATTCGGGCGGCAGGATGACGCCCAGGCCGATGCTGACGGCCGAGAGCGGGAAGCGGCCCCGGGTGCGCAGGCGCAGGATCTCGAACACGAGCGCGGCCACCGCGGCCACGGCCATCGGGATCACCGCGGAGACCGGCAGCCCCTTGAGCCCGCCGGCGATCAGGTCCGAGACGCCCTTCCACTGCAAGGCCGCCGGCATCGCGAACTGTTCCGAGACGATGGTGGCGGTGGAGCGCGCCCCCGCGGCGTCGGCCGGCAGGAAGAGCAGGAAGAACAGCGGGGTGGACGCCAGCGCGCCGGCAAAGATGCCGATGACGTGGCCGACGGCCTGCTGCCGCGGCTTGGCGCCGAGCATGTAGCCCGGCTTGATGTCGGAGAGCAGGTTGGCCGCGTTGGAGGCGATCTCGGCGGTCATGCCGCCGGTCATCAGGTTCGTCGCGGGATTGGTCCGGTCGATGGCTCCGATGGTGAACTGCGTGATCTTCGAGAGCGAGCCCGTGGGCGTCCACGAGGTCAGGGCCATGGAGTTGGTGCAGATGACGGTGAGGAGGAAGATGAGCGGCAGGGCGATCAGCGCCAGGTGCCAGGGCACCCCGAAGTAGCCGTGGGTGAGGACGACCGCGAGCGCGCTCATCACCGGCACGCCGGCGAACGACACCCAGAGCGGCAGCTCGATGTGGCGCAGCACGTCGGTGCTGCCGCCGCCGGCCGCCGGCTTCCCGGCAAATAGTTTCCGGAACGCGCTGGTGAATATCTCCGGCTTGGCGAACAACCCCACCAGCGCGCCGACCACCATCATCGTGACGCCCCACCAGAGCGACCACTGGTTCACGATCTCTCCCCGGGATATCGGGATGAGCGCGCCGGAGGGCGCCGTGTAGGCCCGGATCTCGCCGCGCTGGATCATGATGGGCGCCAGCACGGCGAAATTGATGAAGGCGCCGAGCATGCAGCTGGTGGCGACGCGGATGCCCATCAGCCCGCCGACGCCGAGCATGGCCGCATCGAGCGCGAGGCGCAGCCCCAGCTGGCGGACGTCGGTGCCGAGGATCTTCGGCACCCCCCAGGAATACTTGGCGGCCAGGGTGTAGTAATAGGTGTCGAGCCGCTCGATGAAATGCCACGGCTCCTTCCACCCGGCCCAGCGGTCGAGCCGCAGCAGCTTGAATTGCAGCAGCTTCATCCAACCGTCGCTGCTGATGAACTGGTAGAGCCCCGTGCCCAGGGCGGTCACAAACAGCAGCCGGGCCTTGAACATCCCCGTGTTTTCCTTGCCGGTATAGAGGGCGTCGAGCACCACGCCGCAGGCCCGCCCCTCGGGAAACGGCATCTGATCCTCGTTGAGGAAGCGGCGCTTCAGCGGGAAGGCCAGGAGCACGCCGAGGATGGAGATGACGGCGTTCCACATGATCATCTGCCACCAGGGGATGACCCGGCCGGTCACGAGCATGAACGCCGCCATGCTCGAGATCAGCGGGGTGATCATGTAGCCCGCGGCCGTGGCGATGGATTGCGCGCAGTTGTTCTCCAGGATGGTGAAATCGGAGCCGATCCCGGTCCGGCTCATCACCCGGAAGGCGGCGAAGGCCACGATGACCGAGGTCAGCCCGACCCCGATGGTGATGCCGGTCTTGCCTCCGATATAGAGGGCGGTGGCCGAGAGAACCCCTCCGAGGATGAAGCCCGTGATCCCGGAACGGAGGGTCAGTTGCGGCAGGTCGCCCCGAAAGACGTTTTCCAGCCACCACCGGTCTTTTTGATCGCGGGTCCAGGTCCGCGTCTGTTCATCGGTCAACTGCCTCAGGGCCATGCGAAGGAATGGGGTGCGGCGAGCACGGCACAATCCATCCCTCGTGGCGAGAGCACAGTTCTGCCGCCGCGTGGTCCGAAAGAATCAAATCGCCCCGCGGACTCCTGACAGCACGCTGTCAGCCGGACCTGCTATCCTGCTTTCAAGCGTGTCATTGCGAGGAGTCCCGCTCTGCGGGATGACGAAGCAATCCATCTGGATCGCCACGGGACTGCTTCGCAGTCCCTCGCGATGACAAACCAAGAAGAATCCCAACATTTATGAACCGCTGTCCCTGGGCCGAGGCCGAGCTGAACCACGTCTATCACGACACCGAATGGGGAGTCCCCTCGCACGACGACCGCCATCTCTTCGAGATGCTCATCCTGGAGGGCGCGCAGGCCGGGCTGAGCTGGAGCACCATCCTGAAAAAGCGCGAGAACTACCACCGGGCTTTCGACGGCTTCGACGTCCGCAAGGTCGCCCGCTACGACGCGCGCAAGGAGGCGAAACTCCTCGCCGACCCCGGCATCGTGCGCAACCGGCTGAAGGTGCGCGCCGCCGCGCTCAACGCCCGGGCGTTCCTCGCCGTGCAGGAGGAGTTCGGCTCCTTCGACCGCTATATCTGGCGGTTTGCGGGCGGCCGGCCGATCCAGAACCGGTTCAAGGTGCCCGCCGATGTCCCGCCGCGCACGCCGGAGTCGGATGCGATGAGCAAGGATCTGCTCGGGCGCGGCTTCAAGTTCGTCGGCTCCACCATCTGCTACGCCTACATGCAGGCCACGGGGATGGTGAACGACCACCTCGTCTCGTGCCCGCGGCACAAGGACTGCGCTCGTCTGGTTTAGGCCGAACAGTTGACCCCCTGGACGGTGAAAGATGCGGGTTAACCTCGGTCGGCGCGCCGCATCTCCGCTGTTTCCTTTTCGGCGGGATGGACTAGGGTGCCGGACCGATGTTCGCCGACCTGCTCCAGTGGCTCACCCGTCGCCCGCCCGAGGATTACGATCTTGCGTTCGTGCAGGAGGTGCAGGTCCGCCGGCCCCGGCCGCGCGACCCGCGCGTCGAGCGGCTCATCCTCGTCTGCTGGGTGCTCATCGCCCTCAAGCATGTGCTCGTCATCTGGGCCGTCCACCATTGGCATGTGCCGTTCCATCAGCTCTGGGTCAACGCCCCCACCTGGCTGCTCGGCGTCGTCGCCACGCTGGTGTATTTCCAGCGCGACTGAGCCCGGCCGTCACGGGGTTTCCGGCTGGATTCGCGCCCGGCGTTGCTGAATCCTCGTCCCATGCCCCACGTCCCCGGACTCCGCAGCATCTACGCCAAGCTTGGCCGGCTCGTCTATTTCGGCCGCACCCTCGACAAGGTCCGCCTCCACGCCGCCGGCAAGCTGCCCGCCGACTACCAGCCCAATCTCGGCAAGGGCTTCGACGCCCGCGCCTGCGTTTTCCTGCGCGTGGACTTCGCCGCGCTCCGGGACCGCGTGCTCGCGGGCGGCGCCGATGACGAGATCCTGGCCTGGTGCGAGGAGCAGGGCGGCCGGCGCACCGACGAGGAGTGCGAGATCTGGAACGCCTTCATGTGCAAGCGCGGCTGGCGCGACGCCGGCCGGGAGGTCCTCGCCCGGCGCATCAAGGAGTCCGGACTCGAGGGCAAGCCGATCGAGACGATGTTCGACTACATCGAGTTCGACGAGAGCCGCGACCCGGTCGCGGAACGCGCCTGGGAAAAAATCTAGGCGGACAATCCGCCCGGCCAGTTCCGGCTGGATTCCCGCGCCGCGTTGCGGAATCCTCGCCCCATGCCCCACGTCCCCGGACTGCGCAGCGTCTACGCCAAGGTGGGCCGGCTCGTCTATTTCGGCCGGATGCTCGACAAGATCCGCCTGCACGCCGCCGGCCGTCTGCCCGCCGAGTATCAGGCGAACCTCGGGGACGGGCAGATGCTGGTCCTCGACGGCCGGTGCTGCCGGTTCCTCGGCGTGGCCCATGCCGACCTGCGCGGGCAGACGCTGGCCGGAGGCACGGACGAGGCGGCCCTGGCCTGGGCGCACGCCCATGGCACCCCGCGCTCCGACGAGGAATGCCACATGTGGAACCGCTTCATCCTGAAGCTGGGCTGGCGCGACGAGCGCTCCGCGGTGCTGCAGCAGCGCATCCGTGATGGCGGCGGATACCCGGGCCGGGTGATCGAGACGCTCGTCGATCACATCGAATGCGACGAGGGCCGCGACCCGGTCGCGGAACGCGCCTGGGAAAAGGTCTGAAACCGCCCGCCGCATGAGCGCGCTGGCGAAACGCCTGCAACTGCTGCTGTCGGCGCTGAGCGTGCTGCTGCTGCTCGGCGCGCTGGCGGCCGGCTGGTTCTGGCTCGAACTGCGCCGCAGCCTGCCGGCGCTCGACGGCGAACGCGCCGTCGCCGGGCTTGGCGCGCCGGTGAGGATCGAACGCGACGCGCTCGGCACGCCCACCCTCGCCGCCGCATCGCGCGCCGATGCCGCCCGTGCGCTCGGTTTCCTGCACGCGCAGGATCGTTTTTTCCAGATGGACCTGCTGCGCCGCAGCGCGGCGGGCGAACTGGCCGAGCTGTTCGGCAAGGCCGCGGTGACCACCGACCGGCGGGTGCGGGTGCATGGCTTCCGCCGGGTGGCGGAGCAGTCCGTGGCGCGGCTTCCGGCCGCGCAGCGGACCGTGCTCGACGCCTACACCGCCGGGGTCAACGCCGGCCTCGCCGCGCTGGCGAAGAAGCCGTGGGAATACGTCGTGCTGCGCACCGGGCCCGCGCCGTGGCGCGCCGAGGATTCCATCCTCGTCTGCCATGCCATGTGGCTCGACCTGCAGGATCACCGCGGCGATTTCGAGCTGACCCTGCGCGCGCTCCGGCAATCCCTGGGCGAGGCCGGGCTGGAGTTTCTCGCCCCGCGCGGCAACTCGTGGGACGCGCCGCTCGACGGCAGCGTCTTCCCGGCTCCGCCGCTGCCCCCGCTCCGGCTCCGCCGCCCCGATGACGCCACGACCCTCCCCCCGCGCGCCGTCCCGCCGGCAGACGAGCGGCAATTCCCCGGCAGCAGCAATTTCGCCCTGGCCGGCGCGCACACCGCCAGCGGCGCCGCGCTGCTCGCGAACGACATGCACCTCGACCTCCGCGTGCCCAACATCTGGTATCGCACGGTGCTGACGTGGACCGACGCCGCCGGCCCGCACCGGCTGGCCGGCGTCACGCTGCCGGGCACGCCGCTCCTCGTCGCCGGCAGCAACGGCCGCATCGCGTGGGGCTTCACCAATTCCTACATCGACTCCACCGACGTCATCATCGTCGAGACCGACTCGGTCGCCCAGTTCCAATACCGCACCACCCGCGGTTGGGTGGAGATCGCCGAGCGCACCGAGACCATCAAGGTCAAGGGCGGTGATGATGCCACGGTCGTCGTGCGCTCCACCGAGTGGGGTCCGATCATCGGCGGGCCGGAGGACGGCCGCTATTATGCGCTGCGATGGTCCGCCCACGATCCCGCTGCGACCGACCTCACGCTGATGGAGCTCGAAAACGCGCCCGATGCCGCGGCCGCGGTCGCCATCGCGCACCGCGCCGGCATGCCCAACCAGAACCTGCTCGTGGCCGACTCCGCCGGCCGCATCGGGTGGACCATCACCGGCCTCATCCCGACCCGCCACGGCTACGACGGCCGCCTGCCCTTCTCGTGGGCCTACGGCGATCGCTACTGGAAGGGCTGGCTCGACACCGCGAAGGTGCCGGTCGTGTTGGACCCCGCCGACGGCCTCCTGTGGAGCGCCAACCAGCGGACCGTCGGCAGCGAGGCCTACGCGATGCTCGGCGACGGCGGCTACGACTACGGCGCGCGCGCCGGCCAGATCCGCGACGACCTCCGCGCGCTCGCCGCCTCCGGCAAGAAGGCCGCGCCCGCCGACCTGCTCGCCATCGCGCTCGACGATCGCGCCGTCTTCCTCACGCGCTGGAAGGACCTGTTCCTCGCCACGCTCACCGACGAGGCGGTGACAAAGAGCAAGCCGCGCGCGGCCCTGCGCGACGCCGTCCGCCAATGGAACGGCCGCGCCGATCCCGCCAGCGCCGCCTACCGGCTCGTGCGCGCATTCCGCCTCAAGGTTTCCTCGGCCGTCCTCGACCCGCTCCTCGCCCGCGCCGCGTCCGGCTACGAGCGTTTCAACCGCAACAAGCTCTTCACCGAGGACGCGGTCTGGCAGCTCGTGCAGGAGCGGCCCGTCCGCCTGCTCAATCCCGCGCACGCGACCTGGGACGATCTCCTGCTCGCCGCCGCCGATGCCGTGCTGGCTGACGTGGACAAGGCCGGGCTCACCACCGCCGAGTTCACCTGGGGCCGGCGCAACATGCTGCGCATGGAGCACCCGATGAGCGGCTTCCTGCCCTCCTTCCTCGCCCGGCAGCTCGACATGCCCGCGGAAGCCCTGCCCGGTGACAGCAACATGCCGCGCGTGCAAGGCGTCGGGCACGGCGCCTCGGAGCGCTTCGTCGTGTCGCCGGGCCGCGAGGAGGAAGGCATCTTCCACATGCCCGGCGGCCAGAGCGGCCATCCGCTCTCACCCTTCTACCGCGCCGGCCACGCCGCCTGGGCCAAGGGCGAACCCACCCCCTTCCTCCCCGGTCCCACGCAGCACACCCTGACCCTCCGGCCGGAGTAATCGTTCTCGTCCCGCACGACCAATACTGTAGAAGTCTCCGGCCGCCGCCCGGCGTGGCTTGCGCGAAATCGTAATTCGTAAATCCCAAATCGTAAATCCGGCCATGCCGCTCCACCTCCTCTCCCATCCCCTCGGCTCGCATGTGCTCACCCACCTGCGCGACAAGACCAGCAAGCCCGCGCTCTTCCGCACCCTGAGCTACCAGATCTCGCTCCTGCTCGCGCTCGAGGCCACGCGCGACCTCGCCACCGTGGAGAAGAAGATCGAGACGCCGCTGGAGCCGTTCACCGGCCGCGTGCTCGCCAAGCCCGTCGCCGTCGTGCCCATCCTCCGCGCCGGGCTCGGCATGCTGCAGCCGTTCCACGACATCTTCCCCGACCTGTCCGTCGGCTACGTCGGGCTGGAGCGCGACCACACCACCGCCATCGCGCACAGCTATTACTGCAAGCTCCCGCCGCTCGCCGGCAAGCGCGTCGTCGTCGTGGACCCGATGCTCGCCACCGGGGGCTCCGCCGCGCAGGCGCTCACCCTCGTCAAGGCGCAGGGCGCGACCGATGTCGTCTTCGTCTGCATCGTCGCCGCGCCGGAGGGCGTCGCCGCGGTCCGCGCCGCGCATCCCGACATGACGATCCACGCCGGCGCGCTCGACCGCGCCCTCAACGACCGCAAATACATCCTGCCCGGCCTCGGCGACTTCGGCGACCGGCTCTACGGCACATGAGCCATCCGCGCCGCACCGGCTGGCTTGCGCTGGGGCTGTTTCTCGGCGTCGCCACCGGCGGTTCCGCCCACGCGGCCCCCAAGGTCGAGCTGCTCGACGCGGGATCGTTCCTGCTCAACATGCCGGTTGACCGCGAGCAATGGAGCGTGGAAGTGGATGCGCCGCGCCAGTGGATCACCTTGAGATTCCTTCAATCCGGACCGATCCGACTTGGATCCGTGGCGAGCTACCACGTCTTTGCCGAACGGGTGGATCCGCCCGCGGATCGGGCAAAGCTGGCCGAATTTTTCGGCGCCTACTTGAAACGGAAGGACACCCCGTTGATCCGCGAGGTGTTCCGCGGCACCCGCACTTTCCGCGCCGATCCCAAGCAACACGCCATCGGCGAGGATTCCGCCTTGCTCCGCTTCGACATGCCGAAGCGGGCCGTCATGGATGCAGCGGTCGGCGGGTCCACCGGCTATGTCGAACACGCGGTGGTGTTCATCTACATCCCGCCGGGCTTTTCCGCGCATGGGAGCTTCGTCACCTTCGTCGGCGTGGAAAGAATCAACCCGTCCCTGGGCCACAAAAGCCGGCTTACCCTGGTTGAATCCATGCTCCGCAGCTTCCAATGGCGGGGAACGGTTTCCTCATCGGCGACCGGCGTCGGGGTGGAAACCGACGCCCACCAACTCCTCGATCCCGGCTGAATGGTGGAACGCGCTGACCTCAGCGCGGTGCGGCGAATCCCAGGGTGCGCGCCAACGGTGATCGCCGGTTCCAGATCGGCGACAGGCCGCGCTGCTCGGCGCCGGGATGGAAACCCGCGCCCTCCTCGAAGCCAACCGGCGACCCTTCAACCCGGATTCCGAGATTGGAGAACCTGCCGGAGGGGCTTTAGGCCCCGATCCGTGGCGGGACATTTCAGGGCGCAATAGAATCGCGGCCCCAAGCCGCTCCTCCAGTCGAGCCAACGCCTACCCGCCGCGGAATCCGGGCTTAACCGGGCAATGCTAGTCGATCCATCCGCCCGCGGCCTGCACCGGCGCCAGTTGCCCCCGGCGCGTCACCCACACCGCGAGCGCGTGGCGCGTGACGCCCTCGACCTCTGCCTTGGGCAGCCGGAGGGTGGCCGACCCCTCGCGCAACGTCGTGCTCTTCAGCTCGAGCGCGACAAACTCATGGCGCAGGGTTTCGCCGCGGTTTTCCCCCGCCTTTACCCGCGAGACGATGCCGCCGCCGAGGATCGCCGCATGCACCTCGTGGTCCCCGGACCCCGCGGCCGCGAAAGCCACCTTCAGCACCCCGCGCCCGTCATATTCGGCGGTGAGGACGCCCGGCTGCTCGCGCGAGGCGGCGAGCAGCGCATCCCCGACGCGGTTGCGCTGGTCGGCGCCGTTGAGCACGAAGCAGGGCGTATAGACCGTCCGGCTGCCCCAGACCTCCGCGTAGGCGTATTCGCGCGCGGTGAACTCGCGGCTGGCGAACCGGTCGGTCCAGCCGAGCCGGTCCCAGTAGTTCACATGGAACGCCACCGGCACGAAGTCCCGCCACAGCCGCGGGTGCGCGCGCAAGTCCGCCAGCCGCTTCTCCGCCGGCGGGCAACTGCTGCACCCCTCCGAGGTGTAGAGCTCGAGCAGGTGCGTGCGATTCACCCCGCTCGCGAACTGCTGCGGCTCGGCCCCGCCCAGTCCGGCCGTGCCGGCGAGCAGCCCCACCGTTGCGATCCACCATTTCATCCTGGTTAGAGCGGCCCGCCCGGCGCTGATTCCATTTTTTTCGTGCCCCCCGCCCGGGAGCGGTCAATCCTCCCCCGCCATGCTCATCGAGCGCCCCGGGCTCATCACCGCCGCCAACTGGCAGGATTACCAGTTGCTCGACTGCGGCGACGGCATGAAGATGGAGCAGTGGGGGCCCCACACCCTCGTCCGCCCCGACCCGCAGATCCTCTGGCCCCGAAGTGGTGGCGCGCGGGGTCGAACCCACCGCGCCGGTAGCCACGATGGGTGGACCGGCTGGGACGGCTTCTACCACCGCAGCCCCAGCGGCGGCGGCAAATGGGAGTTCCACAAAAAACTCCCCGACCACTGGACCATCCGCTACGGCGCGCTGACCTTCCGCATCCACCCGACCAGCTTCAAGCACACCGGCCTCTTCCCCGAACAGGCGGTGAACTGGGAATGGCTCGCCGGAAAAATCCGCGCCGCCCGCGGCGCCGGCCGCGTGGTCAGCGTGCTCAACCTCTTCGGCTACACCGGCGCCGCCACCATGGCCGCCGCCCACGCCGGCGCCAGCGTCTGCCATGTGGACGCCGCCGAGGGCATGGTCAAGTGGTGTCGCGAGAACGCCGCGCTCTCGGGCCTCGCCGCGGCGCCCGTCCGCTACCTCACCGACGACTGCCTCAAGTTCGTCCGCCGCGAGATCAAGCGCGGCCGCCGTTACGACGCCATCATCATGGACCCGCCGACCTACGGCCGCGGCAGCACCGGCGAGATGTGGAAACTGGAGGATCATCTCTGGTCGCTGCTCTCCGAATGCGGCAAGCTGTTGAGCGACCGGCCGCTGTTCCTCCTCATCAACGCCTACACCGCCCGCCTCTCGCCCACCGTCGTCGTCAACCTCCTCGACGGGCTCCTGCACTCGGCCGGCGGCCGCATCACCGGCGGCGAGATCGGCCTGCCCATCCAGGTCGACAAACGCATCCTCCCCTGCGGCATCTTCGGCCGCTGGGAAGCGGCGTGAGCCAAGCATTCAACCACAGATGCACACAGATCTTCACAGATGACGGACGTTGGTGTTTCTCTTCAGTAATCTGTGTTTATTTGTGTCCATCTGTGGTTTCTTAAACTTCCTCCCCATGACCATCATCAGCACTCCCAACGCCCCGGCCGCCATCGGCCCCTATTCCCAGGCCATCCACGCCGGCCCGTTCGTCTTCTGCTCCGGCCAGATCCCGATCGACCCGAAGACCGGCCAACTCTGCTCCGACGACTTCGAGGCCCAGACCAGGCAGGTGCTAGCCAACGTCGCCGCCGTCCTCGCCGCCGCCGGCCTGACCCCCAAGGACGTCGTCAAATCCACCGTCTTCCTCAAGGACATGGCCGACTTCCCGAAGCTCAACCCGCTCTACGAGGCCGCCTTCGCCCCGCACAAGCCCGCGCGTTCCACCGTGCAGGTCGCCAAGCTCCCGCTCGACTCCCGCGTCGAGATCGAGGTCATCGCCCACAAACCCTGACGCGTCCATGCCCGCGCTCGCCGACGATTATTTTGCGAAAGCGACCGCCCTGCTGGCGCGGGTCCGCGAGGTCAACGCGCCGGTGATCCGGACGCTCGCGCCGGTCATCGGCCAATCCCTCGCCGCCGGCGGCGTGCTGCACACCTTCGGCAGCGGGCACAGCGAAATCATCGCCCGCGAGATCATCGGCCGCGCCGGCGGGCTGGTCTGCGTCAGCGGGCTCCACGACCCGACCGGCGGCTTCATCGAGAACCTCGTCGGCTACGGCACGAAACTCGCCGAGCGCTACGATCGCGCCCACGGCCTGCGGAAGGGCGAGGCCATCATCGTCATCTCCAACTCCGGCAAGAATTCCTCCCCCATCGAGGTCGCGTTTTACGCCAAACAAAAGGGCCTGACCGTCATCGCGCTCACCTGCGTCGAAATGTCCAAGACCGCCGCGACCGTCCATCCCGACGGCAAGAAGCTCCACGAGATCGCCGACCATGTGCTCGACAACTGCGGCACGCCCGGCGACGCGCTCATCGCCGTCGGCGACGCCAAGGCGGGGCCGACCTCCACCCTCGCCGGCGCCATGCTGCTGAACCTGCTCGCGCTCGAGGTCACCGGGTGGCTCATGGCGCAGGGCCACACCCCTCCCATCCTCCGCAGCCAGAACCTGCCCGGCGCCATCGAATACAACCGCGAGCTCGCCGCCAAATACAAGGGCCGGCTGAGCCGCCAGCTGGCCTGAGGTTCGTTTACACCAAGACCGCAAAGGGCGCCAATAATCCGGGTTATAGCTTTTTCTCCACTTCGCTATCTTTGCGCACTTGGTGTGAATAATTCTTCTTACAGGATCGGCGTTGATGGCGGCGGCACCAAGACCGACCTCATTCTCGTGGATGCGGAAGGGAACGTCGTCGCCCGCCACACCGCGCCCGGTTGCAGCCCGAGCCACCTCGGCCCGGCCGCGCGCAAGGTGCTGACGGACGCGCTCGGCGCACTGCTCGCGGACTCCTCGGTCTCGCGGGTCGAGGGCTGCATCACGCACACGCTGCTCTGCATGGCCGGCAGCCCGGCGTTCTGGCAGGAGACTGCGGCCGAGCTGAAGACGTTCGGGCAGGTCTCCACCACCACCGATGCCGCGCCGGTGCTCGAGCTGGCGGTCGGCGGGGAGGCGGGGGCGGTCCTCCACGCCGGCACCGGCTCGTTCGTCGCCGCGCGCACGCGGGACGGCAACCTGCACTACGCCGGCGGACTCGGCTGGAAGCTGGGCGATCCCGGCAGCGGCATCGACATCGGCCGGCGCGGCGCCGCGCTCGGCGTGCTCGAGCTGCAGGGCTGGATGCCGGCGACCGCGCTCGGCCGCGCGCTCCAGGCGCACTCCGGGCTCGAGGACGCGCGCGCCATCTCCCGGCTCATCTACAACGACCCCGCCGCCAACGCCCGGCTCGCCGCCTTCGCCCCGCGCGTGATCGAGCTTGCCACCGGCGGCTGCAGCCCGGCCCAGTCCGCCCTCATCGCCTCGCTCAGCGACCTCGTGGACCTCGCCAAGGCGGTCACGGAAAAACTTTTTGACGACGCGCCCATGCTCTGCGGAGTCAGCGGCTCGCTCCTCGGCAGCGCCCCGGCCGCCGCCGCGCTCAGGGCCCTCGCCGATGCCCGCCACTGGCGCGTCGGGTTCAAGTTCCTTGTCGACCCGCCGATCGAGGGCGTCCGGCGGCTGCTCGTCCGCGGCTCCTGACCCGCCGCACTTCGCCCCGCCGTGCTCCGGTATCGACCCTGCACCCTCGAGCTGCGCCACGCCTTCGGCGTCGCCTCCAACACCCGCACCGCCACGCCCGCCGTGCTCGTCGAGGTCGAGCGCGACGGCCTCACCGGCCACGGCGAGGCCTCGCTCCCGCCCTATCTCGGCGAGACCGCCGGTTCGGTCTGCGGCTTCCTCGCGCGCGTCGATCTCGCCCGGTTCCCCGACTGGACCCGGCTCGACGAGATCCTGCCCGCGCTCGATGCGCTCGCGCCGGGCCACACCGCCGCCAAGGCCGCGGTGGACCTCGCGCTGCACGACTGGCTCGGCCGCCGGCAGGGCGCCCCGCTTCACCGGTTCTGGGGTCTCGACCCGGCGAAGGCGCCGCCGACCTCCTTCACCATCGGGCTCGACACGCCCGAGGTCGTGCGGATGAAGGTCCGCGAGGCCGCGCCCTACCCGCTCCTCAAGGCGAAGCTCGGCCGCGACAACGACCGCGAGATGATCGAGGTGATCCGCGCCGAGACCGGCCGGCCGCTTGTCGTCGACGCCAACCAGGGCTGGACCGACCGCGACGCCGCCGCGCGGATGGCCGAGTGGCTGGCCGCGCGCAACGTCCGGCTCATCGAGCAGCCCTTCCCACGCGACCGGCCCGCCGATACCGCGTGGCTGCGCGCCCGCAGCCCGCTGCCGCTCTTCGCCGACGAGAGCGTCCAGCGCCTGGCCGACGTGTCGTCCGCCGCCGGCGTGTTCGACGGCATCAACATCAAGCTGATGAAATGCACCGGGCTGGCCGAGGCGCGCCGGATGATCGCGCGTGCCCGCGAGCTCGGCCTGAAGGTCATGCTCGGCTGCATGACCGAGACCTCCTGCGCCGTCACCGCCGCCGCCCAGCTCGCGCCGCTGGCCGACTGGGCCGACCTCGACGGCGCGCTGCTCATTCGCAACGACCCGTTCGAGGGCATGCAGGTCGTGGACGGCCGGATCGTCCTCCCCGACCGCCCCGGCATCGGCATCGTCGCGCGGACGTAGCGCAGCCCGGCCGGCCGCGCCCGCGGCTCACTCCTTCGCCGGCGGCAGCGGATAAAGGCCCAGCAGCCGGCGGGCGCCGTTGATCACGCGCTCCCACTGGAACGCCGGGCCGGGGTCCGCCTTGTTCGTCTGGATGTGGTAGTGCCCGATCACGCCCTGGAATTTCTGCAGCTCCTCGTCCGGCAGCTTCTTCGTGACCAGCCGGCCCTCGGCGTCGCGCGGGTAGTCGGGCTTGATCTTGGGGAACACCTGGCAGAGCGCCGCCGTGAGCTTGATCAGCGCCTCATACTGCTGCGGGGTCAGGTCGTGCTGGACGAGCTCCTGGCCTTGGATGACCCCGCGCACGCGCTCCGCCCGCGCCGGCCGCGGCGTGAAGCCCGGCGTGTGGAACGCCGGGTCGCCGAACCGCGCCGGCACCCGCACGGCCGGCGGGCCCTCCGGCCCGGCCTGATACCACTCGTCCAGCGGCGCGGCCTCCCCCGGCGGATAGGCGCCGATGTTCGCGATCTCGATGCCGATGGAGCGGTCGTTCGCGATCGTGGCGTGCCGCGCGCGCTCCTTGAGGTCGAGCGTCTGGTAGATGGTCCCGTCGAGATCGAGCATGAAATGCGCGCTCAGCCCCCGGTGGTCGTGCAGGGTCTTGAAGCACGCGCGGCTGAAGCCCGACACGTCGTAGTGCAGCACGAGCTGGTCGACGTGCTTCTGCAGCGTGGCCAGATCCCAGCCGCCGCCGCGCATCCGCTCCATCTCCGCCGGGGTCAGCGCGACCTTCCGCATGCTGTAGCGGTTCGGCGTCGTGAGATGCTCGACCGCCGCCCGGCTCTTGTCCCACTCGCTCTCCTCCAGCGGGGCGAACCGCCGCTCGACCCGGTAGGCGTCGTAGCCGCCCGGGTCCATCCACGTGATCACCCGCGTGCCGGTGCGATAGAGCTGCCCGGCGACGACGATCTCGTCCCCCTGCCGCGGCAGGAACGTCCGCGGCCGCGCCGTCTGGCAGCCGGCCATGGCGAGCACCAGCGCGAGCGGCAGGAGACGGAGGAGGAGATGGCCGCGGGTCTTCATGGCGGGACAGCGTGCGGGGCGGCGGGGCGGTGGCAATCCTGCGGCCGATTCACCCGCGCGCGCCGATCCGGGCCTTGAGCGCGAGGATGCGCGCGCAGGACTCGTCGATCCGCTCCTCGGGAAAGCGGCCTGCCTCGACCGCGCGCCGGATGAGGCCGGCCGCCTTGCCCGCGATGCCGGGGTCGTAGCTGAGGTTGTTGCCGAAGCAGAGCAGGTCGATGCCGGCCTCGATCGCCGCCGGCACGGACTTCTCCAGCCCGTGATGGCCGGCGATGGCCTTCATCTCCATGTCGTCGCTCGAGACGACGCCATGGAAACCCAGCCGCTCGCGCAGCAGGCCGGTGATGACGCGCCGCGACAGCGTGGCGGGCCGGTCGGGATCGAGCTTCGCGTTGAAGACGTGGGCGCTCATCACGACGTCGGCCAGCCCGGCGGCGATGAGCGCGCGGAACGGCTCGAGTTCGCGCTCGTGCCACGTCGCAGTGACGTCCACCACGCCGAGGTGCGTGTCGCCGGCGGCGCTGCCGTGCCCCGGGAAATGCTTCAGGCAGGTCAGCACGCCCGCCGCGTGGTGGCCGCGGACGTAGGCGGCGGCGTGCTCCGCCACCGCGGCCGGGTCGGCGGAAAAGCTCCGGCCCTTGCCCTTGATGATCGGGTTGTCCGGATGCGCGTCGAGGTCCACGACCGGCGCGAGGTTGAGGTTGAGCCCGAGCCCGGCCAGCGTCCGGCCGATCTCCCCGGCGTGCCGCCGCGTCTCTTCCGGCCGGCCGGCGCGGCCCAGCTCCTCGTGCGAGCGCGTGGCGGGGAAGCCTCGCTCCGGCTTCAGCCGGTTCACGCGGCCGCCCTCCTGGTCGATGGTCGTCAGCAGCGGGATCCGCGCCTGCGCCTGCAGGTGCGCGAGCAGCGCCCGCACCTGCGCGGGCGACTCGACGTTGCGGAGCGGGCGCGCCCCGTCCGCCCTCTCCTGGTCGAAGAGCACGATGGCGCCGACGTGGTGCTCGCGGATGTCGCGGTCGATCAGCGCGCAGTCGGCGGGCGCGCAGCCGCGGAAGCCGACCAGCAGCATCTGCCCGATCTTCTCGTCGAGGGACAGCGAGGCGACGGAGGGAAGTTTCATGGCGCGGCGGGGTTCACTCCTTGCGGCCGAACGCCGGATCCACCCGGATCAGCGCCACGGCGGCGAACGACGGGATGGTGCAGAGCATCACCCAGAGGAAGAACTGCACGTAGCCCAGCTGGTCCTGGATCCAGCCGGCCGGCATGCCCGGCAGCATCATGCCGAGCGCCATGAAGCCCGTGCACAGCGCGTAGTGCGCGGTCTGGTGCTCGCCGCGCGCGACGTAGAGCATGAAGACGAGGCAGGCGGCGAAGCCGAACCCGTAGCCGAACTGCTCGACCGCCAGCCCGGCGGCGATGACCCAGGCCTCCGCCGGCTGCAGCGCCGCCAGCAGGATGAAGATCACGTTGGGCACGTTCATCGCGCAGATCATCGGCCAGAGCAGCCGCTTGAGCCCGTGCCGCGAGATGACCCAGCCGCCGAGCAGCCCGCCCGCGGTGAGCGCGATCACGCCCGCCGTGCCGTAGACGATGCCCACCTGCTGCGTCGTCAGCCCGAGCCCGCCGACCTCCCGCCGGTCGAGCAGGAACGGCGTGATCAGCTTCACCGCCTGCGACTCCGCGAAACGATAGAGCAGCAGGAACGCCAGCGCCGCCGCGAGGCCCGGTTTGCGGAAGAACGCCGCGAAGACCGCCCCGAACTCCGCGAGGAAGCCCCGCCCGTGCGCCGTTGGCCGGTCCACCACCGGCCGCGGCAGGACGAAGAAGTGATAAAGGGCGACGGCCACGATGACGCCCGCGAGCAACCCGAACACGAGCGCCCACGCGCGGGCGGTGTCGCCGGTCGATTCCTGCAGCGTGCCCGCGAGGCAGACCAGCCCGCCCTGCCCGCCGATCATCGCCAGCCGGTAGAAGGTGCTGCGCACGCCGACGAACGCCGCCTGCTGGTGCGGCGGCAGCGCGAGCAGGTAGAAGCCGTCGGCCGCGATGTCGTGCGTGGCCGAGCTGAACGCCAGCAGCCAGAGCATCGCGAGCGACAGCCGGAAGAACTGCGGCGCCGGGAGCGTCAGCGCCACGAGCGCAAACGCGAGCCCGATGACGAACTGCAGCGTCACGATCCAGAACCGCTTGGTCCGGAACAGATCCACCAGCGGCGACCAGAGCGGCTTGATGACCCACGGCAGGTAGAGCCAGCTCGTGTAGAGCGCGATGTCGGTGTTCGAGATGCCGAGGTTCTTATACATCACCACCGACAGCGTCATCACGACGACGTAGGGGATGCCCTGGCTGAAATACAGCGTCGGCACCCACGTCCACGGGCGTGCGGAGCTGGCCGGGGCGGCGGAGGGACCGGCGGGGACAGCCATCAATCCTTTCGCGGCGCGCGCCAGGCGAGGCTGGCACGCGAGCTTTCGTTGCCGACCTGGTCGAGCGCGGTGACCACCACCGCGTCGGCCCCGGCCGGATCGACCGACTTCTCGGCCGCCGGCTGGACGGAGAACCGCCATCCGCCCTCTGCGCGCCGCCACACGGCGTAGCGCGCCGGCGGCTCGCCGGCGCCGGGGATGATCGTCACCCGCCCGTCGCGCTCGCGCCGCAATCCCGGGGCCGGCGGGGCGGCTGCGTCGAGCCACGGCGTGGCCGGCACGACGGCCGGCTGCGCGTAGGGCCCGGCGCCGAGCTTCGTGGCCACGCTCTTCCGGTCCTGCATCAGGGCGATCATGCTGTATTGCACATGCCCGGTGGAGGCGGGCCGCGAGCGGGCGACGCCGACCTGGGCGACGATCTCGTCGGATTCCCACGACCTCGGCGTGTCGTTGATCGCGCTGGCGAAGAGTCCCGGCCAGACGTGGCGCTTCGCGCCGTTCTGCGCGAGCCAGTAGTCGAGCAGCACGTCGAAGGCCTGCGCCTTCTGCGCGCGCGGCCAGTAGAGCTGCGGCACGAGGTAATCGAGCCAGCCTTTCTCCACCCAGAGCTCCACGTCGGCGTAGAGCTGGTCGTATTGGCTGAACCCGGCGATGCCCGGCGGGCGGCGGTCGGGCCGGCCGAGCCCGAACGGGCTGATGCCGAACCGCACCCGCGGCTTGATCTCGCGCACCTTCCGGTGGATCTGCTCGACGAGCCGGTCGACGTTCTGGCGGCGCCAGCCGGCGCGGCCCAGCTTGCCGCCGGCGTCGAGGTATTTCCGCCACGAGGGCTCGTCGGGGAAGTCCACCGTCGGCGCGGGCTCGCCCGGTTTCAACGGCGCGGCGCCCGGCGGCCGCGGCGCGGCGACGGGATAGGGGTAGAAATAGTCGTCGATGTGGATGCCGTCGACGTCGTAGCGGCGCACGACGTCGGCGATGACCTCGAGCGTCCGCCGGCTGGCGAACTCGTCGCCCGGGTCCATCCACCAGAGGTTGCCGTATTGCTTCACCGAGGTTGGGTGCGTGCGCGCGATGTGCGTCGCGGCGAATTCCGACTCCGCCTCGTGGTGCCGCGCGCGGTAGGGGTTGAACCACGCGTGCAGCTCCAAGCCGCGGCGGTGCGCCTCCTCCACCCAGAAGGCGAGCGGGTCGTAGCCGGGGTCCGCGCCCTGCTTCCCGGTCAGGTATTCCGACCAGGGCTCGAGCGGCGAGGCGTAGAGCGCGTCGGCGGCCGGGCGGATCTGGAAGATGACGGCGTTGAGGTTGAGCGCGCGCGCCTTGTCCAGGATCGCCTTCGCCTCCGCCCGCTGCTCCGCGGCGGGGAGCCCGCGCCGGCTCGGCCAGTCGATGTTGTTGACCGTCGCCACCCACACGCCGCGGAACTCGCGCGGGGTCGGCGGCGGTGCCTCCGTCCGGCGCGGGGCGGCGGCGCAACCCGCCAGCGCGAGGAGCGCGAGGCCGGCGGCGAGGTGGCGGCGGGCGCCGGTGATGATGCCGGGGGCTGGTCTCATGTCTTTCCGGCCGGGCCGATCGCCCGGCGCACGCTGCCGCCGGCGCCCGCGAGCGCCGCGCGCGCCGCGGCCGCGTCGAACCCGCGCTTCAGCGCGACGATCGCCACCTTCACCTGGAAAGCGCAGCCCTCGAGCATCCGCTGCGCGGCCGCCTCGTCCGCGCCGGTCGCGCGCACGGTCAGCGCGACCGCGCGCCGGCGGAGCTTCGCGTTGGTCGGCATGACGTCCACCATCAGGTTGCCGTGGACCCTGTGCAGCCGGACCATGATCGCGCTCGAGAGCGTGTTCAGCGCGATCTTCTGCGCGGTGCCGGCCTTGAGCCGGGTGCTGCCGGAGATGACCTCGCTGCCGGTGGCGAGCGTGACGCCGATCTCCGCCTGCGCCGCGACGGGCGCGCCGGGATTGTTGGCGATGCCGATGGTCAGCGCGCCGGCGGCGCGCGCCGCCTCGATCACGCCCAGCACGTAGGGGGTCGAGCCCGACGCGGCCAGCGCCAGGCAGACGTCGTTGGGCCCGGGCTTCAGCGCCCGCAGGTCCGCCGCGCCCTGCGCGCGATCGTCCTCCGCGCCCTCGACCGCCTCATACAGGGCGCGGGCGCCGCCCGCCAGCAGCGCGACCGCGCGGTCCTTCGGCCAGCGGAAGGTCGGCGGCAGCTCGACGCTGTCGAGCAGACCCAGCCGGCCCGAGGTGCCCGCGCCCGCGTAGATCAGCCGGCCGCCGGCGGCGATCCGCGGCCCGGCGGCATCGACCGCGCGCGCCAGCGCCGGCGCGGCCGCATCGACGACCCGCGCGGCCTCGATCTGGTCGGCCGTGAACGCGCGCACCAGCTCCTCCGTGCCATAGAGGTCGAGATCCGGGTGGCGGTCGCTGGGGGTCTCGGTGGTGGACATCGTCGGGGGGGAAAAATCCGGCGTTGCGGCGGCGGGTTCAAGCGCTCATCTGGCTGGCTGCTTGGAAACGGAACTCTTCGTCGGCACCCTGTCCGGCACCAGCATCGACGGCATCGACGCCGTGCTCGCGCGCTTCGCGCCGCGGCCGGAGCTGGTCGCCACGCACAGCACCGCGATCCCCGGGAAGCTCCGCGCCGAGCTGCTCGCGCTCTGCCAGCCGGGCGACAACGAGATCGACCGGCTCGGCCGCGCCGACGCCGCGCTGGGCCGCGAGTTCGCCCGCGCGGTCAAGGAACTGCTCGCCCGCGCCGGCGTGGCGGCCGGGCAGGTCCGCGCCATCGGCAGCCACGGCCAGACCATCCGGCACCGGCCGGGTTACACGCCCGCCTTCACGCTGCAGATCGGCGACCCGAACGTCATCGCGGCGGAGGCGGGCATCGCCGTGGTGGCGGATTTCCGCCGGATGGACGTCGCGCTCGGCGGCCAGGGCGCGCCACTGGTGCCGGCGTTCCACGACGCCGTCTTCCGGCAGGCCGGCCGCGACCGGGTGGTGGTGAACATCGGCGGCATCGGCAACTTGACCGCGCTGCCGGGCGACCCGTCCGCGCCGGTCGCCGGCTTCGACACCGGGCCCGGCAACACGCTGCTCGACGCCTGGGCGCGCACGGCGCTGGGCGAGCCGATGGACCGCGCCGGCGCGCTCGCCGCGCGCGGCCGCGCGGCCGAGCCGCTGCTCGCCGCGCTGCTGGCCGATCCCTTCTTCCGCCAGCCGCCGCCCAAGAGCACGGGGCCCGAGCAATTCTCGCCCGCGTGGCTCGGGAAGCACCTCGCCGCGACGGGGCCCGTGGCCGACGCGGACGTGCAGGCGACGCTCGTCGCGCTCACCGCCCGCAGCATCGCGGAGGCGATCACCGGCCTGGTCGGATTGAAGAAGCCCGACGTCTTCGTCTGCGGCGGCGGCGCCCGGAACCCCACGCTGTTGCGCGCGCTCGCGGACCGGTTGCCCGGCTGCCGGGTGGACCGCACCGACGCGCTCGGCGTCCCGGCCGGCTGGGTGGAGGGCATGGCGTTCGCGTGGCTGGCCCACCGGCGGATGGCCGGGCTGCCCGGCAATCATCCCGCCGTCACCGGCGCCGCGCGCCCGGCGATGCTCGGCGGCGTCTGGCTGCCGGGCTGATCGGGCCGGGGGCGGCGCGGGTCGCCGTCCGGTTGCGCGGGCGCGGGCGGTTCTCCCGTCGTCAGGCGCCATGGCGCGGGATCGCCGGCAGCTCGATCTCGCCGGCGGCCACCCGGTGGAGGAACAGCGCGGTGAGCTGCGCGCGCGGCGCGAGGGTGTCGGCCGCGCAGAACTCGCGGTCGCTGTGGAGGAAGTCGCCGAGCGGGCCGAGCCCGTCGAGGTTGGGCAGCCCGGCGGCGGTGAGGAAATTGCCGTCGGACCCGCCGGCGGTGTGCACCCAGTCGAAGGACGGGAGCGCGAGGTCGCGCGCCGCCTGCTGCCAGTGCGCGAAGACCTTCTCCTCGGCGGGCAGGCATTCCTTCGGGGGGCGGTTGAAGCCGCCCGACAGCACGAGCTGGCAGCCGTCGCGCGCGTTGATCGCCCCCGCCAGCGACTCCAGCCGCGCCTGGAGGGGCGCGCGGTCGGCGGCCTGGGTGATGCGGACGTCGATCTCCGACTCGGCGTGGTGGGGCACGACGTTGGTGGCGGCCGTGCCGCCGCGGATGTTGCCGACGTTGAGCAGCACGCCGGGCATCTCCTGCGGAATCCGTGAGGCCTCGAGGATGAACTCGGCCAGCGCGAGGACGGCGTTGCGGCCGTCGTTCGGCACCTTGGCGGCGTGCGCGGCCCGGCCGTGGCAGACGGCGGTGAACACACCCGTGCCCTTGCGCGACCGCACGAGGTTGCCGTTGGGCCGCGCCGGCTCGTAGACCAGGCCGAACTGGTTGCGCCGCGCGGCGTCGCGGAGGAATTCCACGGACCCGCGCGAGCCGGTCTCCTCGTCGGGGGTGATCAGCACCTCCCAGCCGAGCTGGGCGGCGTGCGGCGTCTGCTCGAAGGCCTGGAGCGCGGCGAGCATGGTCACGAGCCCGCCCTTCATGTCGGCCGTGCCCGGGCCGTTGAGGCGCGTCTTGTCCAGCCAGCGGCACTCCTGGAACGGGTCGTCCGCCTCGTAGACGGTGTCGTAATGGCCGCAGAGCAGCACCTGGCGCGGGGCCGCGGGGCGCAGGCGCAGGCGCAGCGTGGCGACGGTATGCGGCAGGAGCTTGGGCAGGGCGGCGGGGAGCCGCTCGAGCGTGGCGGCCGGGAAGGCCCGGGTGAACCCGTCCGCGAGCGCGTCCGCCATCCGGTTCAAGCCGGCGGCGTGGCCGCTGCCGGAGTGGATGTTCGCCCAGCGCTCGAGCCGCGCGGCGAGGTCGGCGGTGCGGCCGGCGAGTGCGGCGATGGCGGGCGGGACGGCCGGCATGGTCAGAGGCCCGCGGGCGCGCCGTCCGGCAGCGTGACGCGCGGCGCCTGGTCGCCGTCGAGCCGCCGCAGGTTGGCCCAGGGATTCTCCTCCAGCCGGAGGAACTTGAACCCAAGCAGTCGCGCGCGCCCGGCGGCGTCGCGCTCGGCCAGCTTCTCCGTCTCGCGCGCGATGAACTGCGCGAGCGTCTCCTCGCGCACGGCCGGCTCGGCCGAGTGGATCATCATCAGCTCGCCGCCCGGGCCGCGCGTCACCAGCCCGACGTGGCCGACCCAGACGCTGCCGCCGAAGGTGTCGTTGACGGGGGCGCCCGGCTGGACGACGCCGCGGACGACGTTGACGAAGTCGCCCTCGCGCAGGTGGGCGTCGGCGCGCGCGAGCTCGGCGAACGGCAGGTAGGAGTTCCGGTGGTCCTCGGGCGGCACGGCGAGGGCGAGCTGGTAGCGCTTCTGCAGGAACGCCGCGCGGTCGATCCGCGCCGCCCAGCGGATGGTGCGGCCCGCGCCGATCTCCTCGGTGATGTCGCGGGCGAGCCAGGCGTTGGACGGGTTCCAGTCCGCCTCGGTGAAATGGTTGCGGGTGGCGACGCCCAGCCGGCCGTCGCGGTAGCGGATGCGCTGCAGCAGCCGCATGAAGCCGGTCCAGTCGCGGCTCAGCGCCATCGCGTAGGTGTGCTCGGCGAAGACGACGCAGTCGCTCTTGGCGAGGCTGTAGAGCGGCTGCGGGTCGTGCGCCTCGAACGGCATCTCGCCGAGCAGGTAGAGCTCGTAGGGCTGGCCGAGGTTCTTGCGCGCGAGGTGGACGATGCGCCGGCGCAGGTCGGGCAGGGCGGCCTGCAGGTGCGCGAGGTAGCGCCCGACCTCCGCCTCGGTGAACCGGTAGAGCGGCTTGTCGAGCAGCGGCTGGATGTCCGGCGGGACGGGGCCGGGCGCGGGCTGCGCGCGGGCCGCCCCGGCGAACGCGAGGGCGGCGAGAAGAGAGAGGAGGACGGGACGGGGGAATCGCATTTCGGGGCGGGCAGAAAAAGGGGCGATCCGGCCGGACCGCCCCCGCGTCTGCTCAAGGGATCACGCGTCAGAAGGTGCCGGTGAGGCCGAACTTGATCGAGGTCGGGCTGATGTTGCGGGTGCGGACGCGGCTCTCCTGCACCCAATACTGCTCCGGTCCCTCCTCGGTGATGTTGTCGAAGTTCAGGAACAGCGTCGCATCGGGGCGCAGCCGGTAGGTGAAGCCCGCGTTGTAGCGCGTGAGGTCGTTCTGGAAACGCCTGGCGCCGGCCGTGGTGCTGAAGACCAGCAGGTGGCGGCCCTTGAAGCTGGCGTCGAAGGAGGCGCCGAACTTCTTGTAGTTGTAGAGCAGCCGCGCGTTGAAGAGCCGCGGAACGAAGTTGGCGACCTGGCTGGTGGTGAGCACCGTCGTGCCCGCGAACCGGCCCTCGGTGCGCTGGTAGGTGTAGTTGGCCGAGACGGACAGGCCCTTGAGGACGCCGGGCAGGAAGGAGAGCCGCTGGCGGTAGTCGAACTCGAGGCCCTCGACCTCCGCCCCGCCGATGTTCGCCGGCCGGAGGATGGTGTAGCCGCCGTAGAGGCCCTCGAAGCCGTTGTCGGGGCCGTTCGGGACGGTCTGGCCCGAGTTCACGTTGCCGCTGATGTAGTCGGTGATGTCCTTCTTGAACACCCCGACCGAGACGAGGCCGTTGGCGTTGAAGTAATACTCGAGCTTCAGGTCGATGTTCTCCGACTCCTGCGGCCGCAGGGCGGGGTCGCCTATCGTGACGGTCTGGGTGGCGTCATTCGCGGTCGCGCCCGGCAGCAGCTGCTGCAGCGTGGGCCGGCCGTAGCTGGTGGACCAGCTGGCGCGCGCCTTGAGCTTCTCCGAGATGTTGTAGCTGAAGTGGATGCTCGGGAACGTCTTCGCGTAATCGCCGCTCGTGGTCTGCTGCTGGAAGTCGAGCGCGGCGCGCAGATAGTGGTCCGGCTGCGCGGCGATGGCGGTGGTGCGGGCGCGGAAGTAGTTGAACGTGTCGGTGGTGACACGCTCGTGACGGACGCCGCCGAGCACGTTGAGCCGGCCGAAGAGCTTGGAGGAGAACTGCACGTAGCCCGCGTCCACGCCTTCCTCGAGGATGCGCCGGCCGATGCCGTAGGGCTGCGTGGCGTTGAAGTTCACGTCTTCATACCAGAGCGCGGAGTTGCCCAGCGTTCCCGACACCGCGGCGGGATTGAACGCCGGGAGCCGCGTGCCGCCGTGCTGCGCCTCGAACTCGCTCAGGGGCATCAGGTCGGTGTTCAAGACGGAGCCGACCACACCATACCAGCGGCGGGTGTCCACCGGCAGGCTGTTGACGCGGCGGTTGACGGTGTCGAGCCCGGCCTTCACCTGCAGGGGGATGGCGGTCGCGAAGTCGTAGGTGGCGTTGACGGTGGCGCTGACCTCGTTGGTGCGCGTCTGCGTGTCGCGCTTCGTGAAGATGCGCGAGGTCTGCGCCACGGGGACCGTGGTGGTGTTCGCGTTGGTCAGCACGATCGGCGTGTAGCTGGCGAAGTTGTAGATGTCGGGGCCGGCGGTCTGGGTGAAGACGCGGCCGTTGGTGTCGGTGTTGTCGAGGATGAACCCGAGCGGGGCGTTGAGGCGGCTCTGATACTGGCCGCCCTGGCGGTCGCGGCCGGCGCCGGACCACCACGTCGTGTGGCTCCAGCGGTAGGCGTGGTCGACCTTGAGCCGGCCCCAGTCGTGCTCGAAGGCGAGCGTGCCGGTCGGGTTCTTGCTGGTGAAAGAGAAGTTCCAGGTCTCGACGTCGAAGCGGGTGCCCGCCACCGGCCGGATCTCGGTCCGGGTGGTGGTGAAGCCGGGGGCGACGCCGCCGTTGGGGGTGGTGACCGGATCGAAGATCGTGCGCGGGCCGAAGGGGTTGACGCGAACGCGGTCGTAGTAGGGCTCGTAGCCGGCGTTGTAGAGGAACCGCAGGGACACCGTGGTGGAGGGCGACCAGCGGTAGTCGGCGCGGGCGCTGAAGGCGTGGATGAAACGGTGGTTCAGGCCGCTGTCCTTCTCGTAGTCATGGAAATACGCGTTCACGTCGTTCGTGTTCTGGTATTGCATGATCTCGTAATCGATCGGCCTGACGACCTCCTGGTAGGAGGCGTTCAGCGAGATGCCCAGGTTGCGCTCGCCGCCGAAGACGCTGAAGACCTCGTTGTAGGACACGCTGAAATCCGGGTGCAGGTTGTGGTCGGAGAGCGGGACGTTGCGGTCGGCCCAAGGAGGCGAGTAGCGGCCGGCGAGGGTGTAGGTGGTGCGGCGCTTCTCCTTCATGGCCAGCGGCGAACGGGTCTTGAGGTTGAGCTGGCCGCCGAGCGAGTCGGCCCGCTTGTCCGGCGTCTGGCCGGCGATGATCTCGATCTGCTCGTAGTTGGAGGCGGAGAACGAGTGCAGCGTCGCCGTGCGGCCGATGCCGCTGACGCCGGTCGAGGACAGGCCGTCGATGTTCAGGCGCGTGTAGCTGTCGGGCTGGCCGCGCACGCTGATGTTGATGACGAGGTCGTCCTCGTCGGTCGTGAAGGTAATGCCGGGCAGGCGGGACGCGAGCTCGCCGACGTTCTGCGTCGGGAGCACACCCCACTCGTCGAGGGCGGTGACGGTCTTGATGTTGGCCGCGTTGCGCTGCTCGGTGATCGAGAGCGCCTGGCCCTCCTTCACGGTCGAGACGGTGAACGGCTCCATGATGACGAGGTCGGTCGACTCGAGCACGAGCGCCAGTTCGGCCGAGCCGCCCGGGGTGACCGTGGCCTCCGCGCTCGCCGGCTGGAAGCCGGAGTAGCGGACGGACACCTTGACCGTGCCTGCCGCCACGCCGCTCACGCTGAAGCGGCCGGTCGAGTCGGTCGCGGTGGAACGGCCCAGCTCGGGCAGGCTGACCTCGGCGCCCTGCAGGGCGTTGCCGGTGCTGCTGCTCGTGACGGTGCCGGTGATGCGTCCCGTCTGAGCGAAGACGGGGGCGAGGATCCAGAGGGCTGCGAAAAGGCCGGTGAGGGCGTGCAGCAGTCCGCCGCGGGGCGAACGAACGTTCGGGTTAGCGCTGGGTTTGCACATGGGGAGGGGATGCTTGGCGCCCGACTGGGTAGGCGGCGCGCCCGGGTGATTAGGTGCTTGTCTGAAAGCGCACGGTAGGCCCAGACCCCGGGGCGCTCCAACAAAATTTCTGGCGCCGCGGAGGCGGGTTTCCGCCGCCAGAGGGAAGCCCGGAACCCTGCTGGCATTTTCGTCAAAAAGTTCGTCATTTCTGCCAACGCCCGGCTCAGCCTTTGCGCGGGCGCCGGGAGGCGCGCGGCGCCTCCCGGCCGCTGTGCCGGTAGGCCAGGGGCGGGACGCCGTAGGCCATCCGGAAAGCGCGGCTGAAGCTGTAGATCGACGCGAATCCGCACTGCTCCGCGATCTCGGAGACCCGCTGCGGGCCCAGCCGCAGCAGCCCGCACGCCTGCTCGAGCCGCAGTCGCCGCAGGTGCCGGCCGATGCTGACGCCGCACGAGGCGCGGAAGCGCGCGCGCAAGTGGCTGGGGCTGATCCCGAGCGAGCGGGCGATCTCGCTGATGCCGAGCGGCGAGGGGCTACGCTGGGCGAGCTGGTTCACCCGGACCATCAGGCCCGGCACCGGCGGGCCGCCGGCGCCCGCGGTTGGCGCCGCCGTCTTCAGCCGCCGCAGCCGAGCGAGCAGCAGGGCGAGCAGCAGCACCGGCATCTCGTTCGTCCGCTCCGTCTCGTAGGCGGCCACCAAGTCCGCCACCAGCCCGCGCAGGGGCGGCGTCAGGTCGAACGGCCGATACCGCAGCGCGACCAACGCGTCGGCTTCCGCCAGCTCGAAGGTGACGAAGAGCCACGACAGCTCCTCGCGATCCGGCTGCGTGTAATGGTGGAACTGGAACGGAAACACCAGCAGACCCGACCCCGCCTTCAGTCGGATCGCCTGGTCGTCCACGCACACCGTCACCGCCGTGCGCAGCGCGCAGATCAGCACGAACCGGTGGTGCAGGGCCCGCCCCCGCCGCGGCCGGTTCAGATCCCGCGCGGCCATGCGTTGGAAACACACGACGTTGTCGGGCAGCTGGAAGCTGCTGGGCGGGCGGCCGACCAGCTGGTGGACCGGCTGCGGCAGCCGTGACACGAGTTCCTTCAGCGGGGCGGTGTGAGGCGTTTTCGTCAAAAACATCGTCATTTCTGCTGCTTGTCGGGCCCGAGGCGAGCCTTATCATGCGGCTTCCCGTCGCCGCCATGACCGTCTTCCCCAACCTCGTCGAGCGCTCGCAATTCGAGCACGTCCCGCTAGCCGTCTTCCCCGGCAGCCAGGAAGCCGCGAAGTCCGTCGCCGCCGAGATCGCTGTCCTCATCCGCGCCCGCCAGCGCGAAGGGCGCGACTGCGTCCTCGGCCTCGCCACCGGCTCCACCCCCGTCAGCGTCTACGCCGAGCTGGTGCGGCTCCACAAAGAGGAGGGCCTCAGCTTCACCACCGTCACCACCTTCAACCTCGACGAGTATTACTCGCTGCCGCCGGACCATCCGCAGAGCTACCGGCGGTTCATGCAATCGCACCTCTTCGACCACATCGACATCGATCCCGATCGCACCCACGTGCCCTCCGGCACGGTGCCGAAGCCCGAGGTCGACGCCCATTGCGCCGCCTACGAGAACCTCATCCGCGAGGCCGGCGGCATCGACCTTCAGATCCTCGGCATCGGCCGCACCGGCCACATCGGGTTCAACGAGCCGGGCAGCCCCCGCCACTCGCTCACCCGGCTCGTCACCCTCGACCCTCTCACCCGCCGCGACGCCGCCGGCGACTTCGGCGGCGAGGACGCCACGCCGCGCTACGCCATCACCATGGGCGTGCGCACCATCCTCCAGGCCCGCCGGCTCGTGCTCATCGCGTGGGGCCAGCACAAGGCCGACATCGTCCGCGACGCCGTCGAGCGCGAGGTCACCGCGCGGATCACCGCCTCCTTCCTCCAAGAGCACCCCGCGGCCCTCTTCGTCCTCGACGCCGCCGCGGCCGGCTCGCTCACCCGCGTCAGCACCCCGTGGCTCCTCGGCGCCCTCGCCGACCAGGGGCTGGCTTGGGACGAGCGCATGACCCGCCGCGCCATCCTCTGGCTCTCCCGGCTCCGCCGGAAACCCATCCTCAAGCTCACCGACGACGACTACAACGACACCGGGCTCCAGGATCTCCTCCGCGCCCACGGCTCCGCCTACGAGGCCAACCTGATCGGGTTCTACCAGATGCAGCACACCATCACCGGCTGGCCGGGCGGCCGCGACCCGTCCAAGACCAAGCCCGACGACGCCCCCGTGCGCCCGCTCCGCGCCAAGTCCTCCGGCACCTACCCCAAACGCGTGCTCGTCCTCTCCCCGCATCCCGACGACGACGTCATCTCCATGGGCGGCACGCTCTGCCGGCTGGTGGACCACGGCCACGAGGTGCACATCGCCTACGAGGTCTCCGGCGCCGGCGCCGTCTCGCACGAGGCCGTCTGGCGCTCGCTCGCCTTCACCCGCGACTCGGGCCTCGCCGCCGACCCCGCCGCTCTCCGCGCGACCTGCGCCGAGCCCGAAGCCGGCCGGCCGCTGCCCGGCTCCGCCGCCCTCACCCGCTGGAAGGCGCTCATCCGCCGGCTCGAGGCCGTCTCCGGCGCCCGCGTCTGCGGCGTGCCCGAGGCCCAGCTGCATTTCCTCGACCTCCCCTTCTACAACGCCGCCCCGCGCAGCCGCCGCGCCGGGCCGGACGATGTCACCGCGCTGCGCGCGCTGCTCGCGAAGGTCCGTCCGCACCTCATCTACGCCGCCGGCGACCTCGACGACCCGCACGGCACGCACCGCATCTGCCTGAAGATCCTCCGCGAGGCGCTCGCGCAGTCCGGTCTCGCCCGCGAGGCCTGGCTGGACGGGGCCGAGCTCTGGCTCTACCGCGGCGCCTGGGCCGAGTGGCCGCTCGACGAGATCGACCTCGCCGTCCCCCTCAGCCCGCCGGAAGTCCTGCGCCGCCGCCGCGCCATCTTCCGGCACGAGACGCAGAAGGACCAGGCGCTCTTCCTCGGCGAGGACCGCCGCGAGTTCTGGCAGCGCACCGAGGACCGCAGCCGCCGGCTCGCCCAGGCCTACAACGACCTCGGCCTCGCCGAATACGAGGCCATCGAAGCCTTCAAGCGCTACGCCCCCGCCGACTTCATCCGCGCCGCGTTCTGAGCCGGAGCCGGCCGGCCTCTCAGATCTTCACGAACCACTTCCGCCGCCACATCACCCACGCGACGACGACGTGCGCCGCCACGAACGCCAGCGCGAAGAGCAGCGAGGCGTTGCGCGGGTCTGCCAGCGGCGCGAAGAATCCCTCGTAGAGCCACGTCTTCAGGACGACCGTCTTCCCCTCGGCGCCCGCCCAGCGGACGAGCCCGAGCAGCCGGCCGACCATCCCGGCGAGGACGAAGATCACGATTGCGTTCGTGCCGCAGATCACCAGCGGGGCCGCCCACGCGCGCCGGCCGCGCACGTCGATCAGCCAGTGGAAGCCCGCCAGCAGCACCATCGCCCACCCGGCCATGAACACCGTGTAGGAGGGCGTCCACAGGTTCTTGTTGATCGGCACCACCAGCCCCCACAGCCAGCCGAGCGCGAGCAACCCCGCGCCGCCAGCCGCGAGCCGCGCCGACAACGCCGCGCCGGACCATGTGCGCAGCATCGCGCCCGCCACGGCGCCGAGCAGCGCGCTCGCGATCGCCGGCCCCGTCGAAAAAATCCCCTCCGGGTCGAACCCCGCCGCCGGCGCGCCGCCCCACGTGTGCCCGGCCAGCAGTTGCGAATCGATCCACCACGACAGGCTGCCCTCCGCCCCGAGCACGCCCGCGCCGTGGCCCGGCACCGGCACGAACCGCACCGCCGCCCACCACGCCGCGAGCAGACCCGCCGTCCACGCCAGCTGCCCGCGCCAGCCCGTGTGCAGCGCGATGGCCCCGGCGGCGAGGTAGCACACCCCGATCCGCTGCAGCACGCCCGGGATCCGCAGCCGCGCCAGCGAGAAGTCGTGCGCCGGCAGCAACCCGAACGGGAACGCCGCGAGGAACAACCCGAGCGCGAAGATGATCGCCGCCCGCGCCGCGACATGCCGCAGCAGCTCCGCCCGCGCCGCGCCCGCCTCGCGCCGCCGCGCGAACGACAGCACCATCGCCGCTCCCACGATCCACAGGAAGAACGGGAAGATCATGTCCGTCGGCGTCCACCCGTGCCACGCCGCGTGCTGCAACGGTCCATAGATGTGGCTCCACGAGCCCGGGTTGTTCACCAACAGCATCCCGGCGATCGTCGCGCCGCGGAACGCATCGAGGGAGGTGAGTCGGTTGGGCGGGTTCAAGCGCGGACCGGCGCACGGCGCATCCGGCGGCGGAGGGTTACCGCGCACCCCGCCCGCGGACAAGGGGAATGTCGGCCGCAGTCCCGCACTTTCCCTGCCGCCCGCGCCGCGCCTCACCTTTTCTTCAACCGCACCCCGAGATGGTTTCCCACCGGCCGCCAGCGGCCGCCGCTCGGCTGGTTGGTCTCGACGCTGCCGTCGGGCCGCCGGTGCCAGAAGGTGGACGACCCGCCGCCATCGAGATTCACCGCCGCATCCGCTCCGAGCCCGATCATCAGGTCGGCCAGCTCGGGCAGCGTGACCCCGATGCTGTGCTCCGGCTGCCGTCCGTCCACCACCAGCAGGATCAGCGTCCGCCCGTCCGCCATCACCCCCGCCGCCGTGCGCGGATGCCGGACCTTGGGCGCCACGCGGGCGGTCGCGCCGGTGTTGCGCCCCGCCGTCACCAGCAGATCGCCCGGCTCGCGGCCGTTGTCGCTCGGACCGATCCCCGCGACGCCATCGAACGCCCCGCGCAGATCCTCCGGCCCGAGATAGCCCGCCCGGGCTCGCCCATCGCGCGTCACCACCACGGCCGGGTCGCCCCGACCTCCGACGCTCCGTGGCGGCGACACGACGACGCCGTCCGTCAGGCTCAGCCCCCGCAGGTCCACCGGCCGGTCCGGATACCAGCCGGGGTCGCGCGCACCCGCCGCTAGCACCTCGGTCCCGCCGAAAAAATTCGCATTCACCGCCAGCACGAGGCGCTCGGCCTCCGCCCAATCCTCCACCGTCAGCAGCCTCGCCTCCGTCCCGGCCGGATTCGTCTCCGCGGGCGGCCGCCGGCCGGTGACGACGATCTCCACCGCAGGATGGTCCACCCGGATCCTTGCCCATATCCCGCGCACGGGTCCGTCCGGCGTCGTTTGCTCGATCACTCCGGTCTCGATCGGCCTGACCGGCGTGGCGCAGCCGGCCAGCGCGACCGCGAGAACCGCCGCAACTATGAGCAAAGGCCGGCCCATGGTTTCATCACTCCCGGCCCGCGTGCCGCGCGAGCATCACCGCCACGGCGTCCAGTTCTTCTCGCGCCGACCGCTCGTCGGTCGCGAGGTGCCGGTTCAGCATCAGGCTGAACACCAGCCGCTCGCCCGCCGCGGTCGTCACGTAGCCGGCGAGCGAGTGCGCGTAGCGCAGGGTGCCGGTCTTCGCGCGCATGTTGCCCTCGGCCGCCGTGCCCTTGAACCGCCGGCCGAGCGAGCCGTCGACCCCGGCGACCGGCAGCGACGCCAGGAACGCCTCCGCCTCGCGATGCGCCGCCATGTGCTGCAAGAGCCGCACATTCGCGTCCGCCGTCGTCAGGTTGTTGCGCGACAGCCCCGAGCCCTCCTCGAAAATCGTGTGCGCGCGGGAAATGCCGGCCCGCGCGAGGAACGCGTTGAGCTCCGCCACCGCGAGCTCCTCCGACCGCCGCCACGCCGGCGTGTCGGGCCCCCGTTGCCGCTCACCGAGGTGCGCCAGGACCAGGTTCGTCTTCAGGTTCTGCGACGGCTTCATCAACGACGCGACCAGCTCGCGCATCGGCGCCGAACGCACCTCGCCCAGCGGCACCGCCGCCGGGTGCGCCGGCTCGGGCCAGCGCAACCCGCGCGCCCCGCCATGCACCGCGATTCCCGCCGCGACCACCGCCTCGCGCAGGCACGCAGCGAACCAGCGCGCCGGATGCGGGATCGTCGCCTCGGCCTTCTCGGGTTCGCCGCCCGCCGGCAACCCGCCCTCGATCAGCACCCGCGCCTCGCCGGGGAGGCGCAGCACGCGGACCTCCCGTTTCGCGTCGGCCGGCAGCGTCATCGTGCGGTTGTCGATCTCCAGCCCCGGGGCCGGCTGTCGCACCTCGACCGCGCACGGCCGGCCCGGCTCGGCCGCGGGGATGACGCGCAGGTCCACGTAGTTCTCGTCCAGCGTGATGGCGCAGACCTCCGCGCCGTAATAGTCGCTCATGTCGTCCACCGTCCATCCCGCGCCGTGCGGCGGACCCTTCAGCCAGGTGGCGTCGGCGACGATGTCGCCGCGGATCTCCCGCGCGCCGGCCGCCTGCAGCACCGCGATGAACGGCTCGAACGCCGTCCGGAAATCCTTCCCCGCGCGCCGCGGGTTCCAGCCCGGGTCGCCGCGGCCGCTCACGACGACGTCGCCGGCCACCACCCCGTCCGCTCCCACCGGCGCCGCCGCCAGCACCGGCGTGACGATCGCGTAATCGCCGCCCAGCCGGTCGAGCGCGAGCGCGCCCGCATAAAGCTTGCTCACCGACGCCGGGCTCAGCCGCAGTTCGGCGCCGGTGGCAAAAAGCGTCCGCCCGGAATCGAGCGACACCACCTTCGCGCCCCACCGCGCGCCGCTGAACCGCGCGGCGCCGAAATGCGCGGCCAGCCGCTCCTGCAGTTCCGCCTGCGTCGAGGTCGGCGGCGGCTGGGCCACCGGCGCCGCCGCGGCATCTTGCGCTCGCCCGCGGGCACCGGGCAGCCCTGCGAATGCCAGCAGACCGATTGACAGCGGAACCAGGCGGAGCACGGCGCGCGCGAATGACATGGCCGCGGAGGCTGGCCGTCCGCCCGCCGCGGCGCAATCCCGCCGTGGGTGGCCGGCCGGCCCGCGGGGATTCGGGGTTGCCAGCAAGCCACGATGGGCGCACTCGAACGGGGTCCGCACCCCGCCATGACCGCCACCGCCCTCTCCAGCGTTCTGTCCGCCCCCGACTGGCTCGCCCGGCGCGAGGCGCACGAGCGGCGCGTGCGCGCGTGGACCGATCCGCACCAGGCCCGGCAGTCGCGCGGCGAGAAGCACCCGGTGGAGGACTTTCTGTTCGAGTATTACTCCTTCCGCCCGGCCTGGCTCCGCCGCTGGCACCCGGGCCCCGACATTATCCTCCTGGGCGATGCCGCGCGCGAATTCCTCCGGTGGCCGGAGTATCACGAGGCCGACGGCGGTGTGGCGGTGAATCCGGCCGCGCTCGAGCCGCGCCGGCGCGAGACCGTAGCGTGGCTGCTCAATCTCCTCCGGCTCACCGCCGAGCGCCCGCCGCATTACGGCTGCTTCGGCCTGCACGAGTGGGCGATGGTCCACCGGCAGACGCCGGAACAGGTGCGGCACAACCGCTGGCCGCTGCGGCTGCCGCCGGATGACATCGCCCGCATCGTCGCGGCCGGGCCGCTCGTCTGCACGCATTTCGACGCCTACCGGCACTTCACGCCCGAGGCGCTGCCGCTCAACCGCGTGCAACTGGAGCGCGCCAGCACGCCGCAGTTCGAGCAGCGCGGCTGCCTGCACGCCAACATGGACCTCTACAAGTGGGCGTTCAAACTCGCGCCCTTCACGCCGGCGGAGCTGACCGCCGACTGCTTCGCGCTGGCGCGCGATATCCGCGCGGTGGACATGCGCGCGAGCCCCTACGACCTGCGCGCGCTCGGCTGCGAGCCCATCGCCATCGAGACCCCCGCCGGCCGCGCCGACTACGAGGCGCGCCAGCGCGATTTCGCCGCGCGCGGCCAGCCGCTGCGCGCCCGGCTCATCGCGTTGTGCGAGCGGCTGCTCGCCGTTTAGCGCGGCTCGACGTCATAGACCGCCAGCCCGAGCGGGCGTGAGTCGCCCTCCACTGTCGCCGGCCGCGCCGGTGAGACGAACTCCAGCGACGCCCGGCCCTCCCGGAATTCCACCCCGGCAAAGGAAATCTCCTGTCGTTTTTCCCCCGCTTCACCACGCCAGAGCACACGGGCCCCCTGGCGAATCTCGACCGGGCGGGCGGAGGGCGCGCGCAAGCCGCACCGCAGCCCCGTGGTCTCATCGCTCTTCGGCCAGCGGCTGAGGTTGATCACACCACCCTGCGCGCTCCAGGCCCACGTGTGCCGCCCGTCCGACTCGCGATCATGCCAGCCCGCATCCGCCAGCGCCACCCACGCACCGCCGGCCATGCGGCCCGCGGTCAGTTCGCGCGGGTTCTGCGGCACATGCCACAAGGCGAGCACGCCCGCGAACACGCCGAGGTTCCCCGCCGCCAGCCAGCCCCACCGGGCGCGCCCGCGCACCGCCGTGAGATTGAATGCCGCGGTCAGCGGCAGCAGCACCCGCGTCGCCGCCCCCGGATGCCCCTCCCACACTGCCTGGCCGAGGAGGGCCATGAGCGCGACGAAACCCGCGCCCAGCCGCCACGCGGCGGCATTCCAATCGCGGCGCCACAGCAGCCAGGCCGCCTGCACGGTCAGCCCGGCTTGCGCCAGCAGGGTTGTGGTCGCAAGCCAGCGATAATTGTCCGAAGCCAGATCCGGAAGCTCCAGCCACCATTTCCTGATCCAGCCCAGGAGCGGCCACGTCAAGTTGCCCAACCCCGGCTCGCCGGGACCGAACCGCCACTGCAGGTAGCCGAGCCAGAGTGCGAGGGGGGCGCCGGCCGCCAGCGCCGCCGGCACGCTTTTCCGCCCGCCGCGCCCCGGCGCGGGGATCAACATCACCACCCCGAGCAACGCGGTCTCCCGGGCCAGCGCGGCCAGCCCAAGGCAGAAACCGGCGGCGAGAATCCGCCCTTTTTCGACCCGGCCCCAGGCGAGCAACAACAGCACCAGGGCGAGTTGGTCGGTCAGCGACAACCGCACGCAGTGCAGCAACCCGGCGGAAAACAGCAGCCCGGCCCAGGCGAACGTGGCCCGCCCATCGCCCGGAGGCAGCGCCCGCCACAGGAGCGCCGCGAGGCAGAACCACAGCACGAGGTTCAAGCCGGCATACACCTGCACGGCTCGACCGGGCTCGCCCAGGGCGAGCCCCGAGGCGATCCAGCCCAGGAGCATGCGCCGCCCGCGGTAGGCCGGCGCGTCGATCGCCCGCTCCAGGCCCGGATCCTGGAGCGTCGGCGTTGCCGCCAGCTGCGCGTAATAGAGCCCGTCGTAGCCGTTCTCCCCGGCGTTGAGAAATATCGGCTGGCCGCGCAGCTTGGGCAGCATCACCCGCGCTGCCGCCTCGTCGAACTGCAGCAGCCGCGTGAACCCGTAATACGGGTGCCAGAAGCGCACGGCCATCCACGCGAAAAGCAGCACCAGGGCGCCGCGCAGGATGATCTCCCAACGGGGTGATGCGAGCAGACGATGGAGCGGTCCCGGTGGCACGCCGCGCAGTCAGCCCGGTTTGCCGCGGCGGAGCAAGCGCTCCGCCGGGCATGCTTTCGTCGGGCAAAACCTCCGGGTCGGCGCGAAGGAATCCGGGTCTGGTCGCTTCGGCCTCGTGTGCCGGCCGGTCAGCCGGCACACTTGGATCATGAAAAACCCGCTGCTCGCCGCCCTGCTCCTGCTCGCCGCCGGCGCCGCGACCGCCCAGACGGCCGCGCCGGCCGCCCCGCCCCTGTTCCGCGCCCACGGCGTGAAGATCAACGTGCCCGACATGGAGGCGGGCCTCGCGTTTTATTCGGGTTTCCTCGGTTTCGCCGTCGCGTCGCGCGAACACTTCCCCGCCGCCGTCACGCTCAAGCCCGACGGCCGCCCCTACACCCACCTCACGCTCGTATCGCAGCCGCGCACCGGGCAGGCGCTCCATCGCAAGGACAGCCGCACCAGCTTCACACTCTGGACGCAGGACATCCGCGCGTTCCTCGCCAGGGCGGACAAGGAGCAGGTGCGGATGCTCGACGGTTGCGTGCGGGTCGAGCAGGTCGGGCTGGCCGGGACCTTCGCCGACCCGTGGGGCACCTTGTTCTCGGTCATGGACACCACGCAGCGGCCCGACCCGCTGCCCCCCGAGCCGCGCATCTACAACTACGGTTTCTACCTCCCGATGAACGGCTACGCAAAGGCGCGCGCCTTCTGGTGCGACCGGCTCGGGATGACGACGCTGATGGACCGCTACCTGCCGCTCGACCAGGCCGTGTTCAGCGCGGACAAGGCGTGGGGCTTCATGCTGCACATGCGCGAGGGCGCAGTGCCGGCCAAGGGCGACTACCCCGGCTACACCATGCCCGTCATGCAGCTCGCCACGCCCGATCTCGACGCCGCGCTGGAAAAACTGCGCGCCGCCGGCGCGGAACTCCTCCTCCCCGCGCCCGCCACCGACGCCTTCGACCGGCGCTACACGGCCT